>Ga0208015_1000170_pt1 | contig 44479 bp, 32 predicted proteins | sample 26BtaG_FD_184101 | JGI IMG/M metagenome (GOLD analysis project Ga0208015, IMG submission 184101) | Marine viral communities from Cariaco Basin, Caribbean Sea - 26B_WHOI_OMZ_CsCl (SPAdes) (version 2) | ecosystem: Environmental > Aquatic > Marine > Oceanic | place: Caribbean Sea: Cariaco Basin... | reverse complement strand
ACGAACAGAATAAATTGAAAAGAAAACAATACAAATCAAAAAAGCTGAACAATGACGTCATTGTTCAGCTTTAAGTAATAAATTTAATCCTTTAATAATCTGTATCGGTTATTTAGGACTAGACATAATAAAAAATCTAAGGAAGCATTAATTACTTTATCGAACTTTTTCAAGATTGAATATTCAAACTACATAAGTCTTAAGGAGGAAGGCATTCATTATTTAAGTGAGAATGAACCGCTTCTACGAGAGGATTATAAAGCAGCATTTAATTTAGGTTCAATTCTTTCAAAAGAAGATTACAAAACAATATTTTTTAATTTATAAGATTATGCAGGCATCAATATCACATTTATTTTTATTTAATAATAAAAAGGAAATTAGGTCTTTAAAGTTTGGTGAAGGCTTAAATATTATAACTGGAGATTCTAAAACAGGGAAAAGTGCGGTCATTGAAATTATTGATTATTGTTTATTTGCCAGTAGATCTACTATACCCAAAGGGATTATAACAGATTGGACAGAATTGTATTGCATTGTTTTTAACGTAAGAGAAAAAAACCTTGTTATTGCAAGACAAAAGAATGGTGGCAAAATGTTTTTTTCTGTTGAAACAGAATTAGAGTTTTTGAATGATTTTTCTATTGAATATTTCGATGATAGAAAAAGTGTGAACTTGGATGATGCCAAAAAAGAATTTGAGAAACATATTGGTATTTCTGTATTGGACACAAGAACTGATGAGGATGCAGATAAAAGGTCATCAGGAGGAAAGGTTACAATGAGAAGTTTTATGCCTTTTCTATTCCAGCATCAAAATCTTATAGCCAATAAGCATAGTCTCTTTTATCGCTTTGATGATTTTTATAAAAGAAAGAAAACAATAGATGATTATCCAATTCTTATGGGTTGGGGAAACGCGGAATATTTTGACCTAAAAAGAGACTTAGAAGGGAAACAAAAAGAATTAAGTTTAAAGAAGAAATTAGCTGATAAATTAAAAATCAGCAATGAGGAACTGAGAAATGACCTTAGAGGGCTAATTTCTTTATACCTTACTTTTCTTGGTAAAGAAATAGATGAGGACATTCCTTTATCCGAATTGAAAAAACTCTCGAGAAATTTACCGCAATCTAATGTTAATTCAATTGGTGATGTTAACATCGAACAGAATTTAAAGGTTATTGATGACCTGATATGGAATAAGAAAAGTGAGTTAAATAAAGTGAATGACTTATTATCTACTATTCAATCTAATAATGATGTTTCCCAAGATTATGGAAAAAACATTAATAGGTTAAGATCTTTAGCATCGATTGAAACCAATCTAAATGAAAAAAACTGTCCTCTTTGTGAGCAAGAAGTGAAAGAAATAAACGAGAAAATTGCTGTTGTGACAGACTCTAATGAAATGCTTATTGAAGAATTTGAGAAGATTGGAATTAATGTTAACGATACAAATGAAGAGAATACAAAGTTAAGGAAGGAACGAGATAAGTTAAAAAAGGAATTAAAAACACTAAGTATAGACGCAGAACATTTAAAAAGCCAATTGATTACAGAGTTCAGTACCAAAAAGGAATATGAAAAAGGTTTATTATTAAAAGGGAGGACAGAAGCAAATGCACAAAATCTTATTGATCGCAATAAGCTTTTGTCAAAATCTCCTGATGATTTTTCTGAACTCGAACAGGATATTGAATTATTAAAAGATAAACTTTCTAAATATAACTTAAAAGAGGATTCACAAAAGGCTGAAGTGTTGCTTAGCGATAGAATGAGTGAGATATGCGATTCACTCGATTTTGAAGAGGAATTTAAACCAGGGAGAATTCTTTTTGACTTAGAAAAATTCACTTTAAAATACAATATAAGAGGTAAAGAAAATATACTATTATCTGAAATGGGAAGTGGATCTAATTGGTTAGCAATTCACCTTTCTGCTTTTTTAGGCTTTTTATATTTACATAGCATTACCGAATCATCAAAAATTCCATCCATATTAATATTGGATCAACCTAGTCAAGTTTACTTTCCTAAAACATATAAAGAATTAGATGAAGAAGCAGATGACGAAACTTCGATGATTGATGATAATAGAGTTCAAGTTAGGAATATTTTTAAAGTTATTTCAGATGAAGTAGACAAGGTAGAAATTGAATGCGGTTATAAACCTCAAGTAATAGTTTTGGAGCATGCTGATGAAGAGGAGTTCGATCAATTCATAAAGTATCGATGGAGTAAAGAGGGAGGTAGATTAATATAAGAATAACGAGTATGACTACAAATTACAACGAACAAGCCCTAGAAGCCGCCATAGAAAAACAATTGACAGGAACAACCCTAGAAGCCCTAAAAGCAGAGGGATTATCGGTTGATGGCGTAAATGAGGCAGGAGATATGTATCGTGCAAGCAATGGCTATTATATTGGTCAACCCCAGAATTATAATGCCCAATTTGCCTTAGATGAACACTTCTTTTGGCAGTTCTTGGAAGCCACACAAAAGGAGGAGCTCGAGAAAATACAGCGGCAAAGCGACTGGAAATTAAAAATCCTAAACCGCTATGATCGTATGGTTAAGAGATATGGCATTTTGCACCTGCTCAAAAAAGGATTGGATGTAGACGATGCGCATTTCACCTTGTTTTATTTGCTGCCTTTGGCAAGCAGTAGTACGCAAGTCAAGAAAAACTTTGAACAAAATATTTTTAGCGTCACGCGCCAACTTCGATACTCGGTAGATAATCCCCGAGAGGAGATTGACATGGTTCTGTTTGTAAATGGCTTGCCTTTGGTTACTATGGAGTTGAAAAACCATTGGACAGGACAGAATGCTCGCGTGCATGGGCAACAGCAATATATGACCCAACGCGATATCCAGCAACCCCTTCTACAATTTGCCAGATGCATTGTCCACTTTGCCGTAGATACCGATGAGGCCTATATGACCACAAAACTAAATGGAAGAAACACGTTTTTCTTGCCATTTAATAAAGGCAATAATCATGGAAAAGGGAATCCACCCAATCCCTTTGGCCATAAAACAGCCTATTTATGGGAAGAGGTGTTCACGAGACAAAGCTTAGCAAATATCATCCAGCATTTTGTGCGTTTGGATGGTAGCAAAAAGGATACTTTAAACTCACGTACCCTATTTTTTCCACGTTACCATCAAATGGATGTGGTGCGGGGTATTTTGGATCACGCCAGAAAAAATGGAGTAGGGCAGACGTATCTCATCCAGCATTCCGCAGGGTCGGGAAAATCCAATTCTATTACTTGGGCTGCCTATCAAATGATAGAAACCTATCCTGAGCATGAAAATATTCCGGGAAGTAAGGGTGTTGATCATCCTTTATTCGATTCGGTGATAGTAGTAACAGACAGACGATTACTCGACAAACAACTTCGGGAAAATATCAAAGAGTTCTCCGAGGTTAAAAATATTGTTGCTCCCGCATATTCCTCCAAAGAATTGCGTGATAGTCTAGAGCAGGGCAAAAAGATCATTATTACAACCATTCAAAAGTTTCCATTCATCATTGATGGCATCGCCGATTTAAGCGAGAAGCGATTTGCAGTTATTATTGACGAAGCGCACAGTAGTCAAAGCGGTACTGCCCACGACAAAATGAACCAAGCGATGGGAGGAGAAGTAGAGGAAGATGTAGATGTACAAGATAAAATTATCCAAGCCATGCAAGCCCGAAAAATGCGCGGCAATGCGTCTTATATGGCATTTACGGCCACCCCAAAAGCCATTACCTTGGAGAAATTCGGCATGGAGCAGGAGGATGGGAGTTTCAAGCCTTTTCATTTGTACTCCATGAAACAGGCCATTGAAGAAGGTTTTATTCTAGACGTACTCGCCAATTATACTACGCTTAAGAGTTATTATGAAATAGAAAAGTCTATTGAGGAAAACCCAGTATTTGACACAAAAAAAGCACAAAAGAAACTGCGAGCCTTTGTGGAGCAGCATCAACAGACCATACATACCAAAGCAGAGATTGTTCTAGATCATTTTATTCCACAAATGGTCAATCAAAAGCGATTGAAAGGCAAGGCAAAAGCAATGGTTATTACACAAAGTATTGAGTCTGCCATTCGATATTACAAAGCCTTAAATCAAATTCTTGCCGACAAAGGCAATCCCTTTAAAATACTGATTGCATTCTCTGGAACTAAAATGGTAGACGGTATAGAGTACACTGAAGCAGAGATGAACGGCTTTGCAGAAAAAGATACTTCGGTAAAATTCAATGAAGACGAGTATCGAATGTTGGTTGTAGCTAATAAATACCTCACAGGTTTCGATCAACCCAAGCTATGTGCCATGTATGTAGATAAGAAGTTACAGGGGGTAATGGCAGTTCAAGCCTTATCCCGCTTAAACCGATCGGCAGATAAGTTGGGCAAAAGAACCGAGGACCTTTTTATTCTAGATTTCTTTAACACTACCGAGGCTATCAAAGAATCTTTTGATCCCTTTTATACTGCTACTTCCCTTAGCGAAGCTACTGACGTAAATGTGCTTCACGAACTAAAAGATGTCTTGGATGAGGTGGGAGTTTACGAATGGGAAGAAGTGGAAAGTTTTAATGGGTTGTTTTTTCAAAAAGCGGATGCACAAATGCTAAGTCCAATTATAGATGTCGCTTCGGAGCGCTTTAAAACGGAATTAGATCTTGAAGACGAAGACAAAGCCGACTTTAAAATTAAGGCCAAACAGTTTGTAAAAATCTATGGGCAAATGGCATCTATTCTTCCGTTTGAAGTAGTGCAATGGGAGAAGCTCTTTTGGTTTTTGAAATTCTTGATACCCAAACTGCCTATCAAGGATATAGGTACAGATGGGCTGGATGAACTATTGGAATCAGTAGATTTATCAACCTACGGTTTGGAAAGGGTAAAGTTAAACCACAGTATCGGTTTGGACGATTCCGATTCCGAACTCGATCCGCAAAAAAAGATCGGACTTCCAAAATTCAATTATTGGGTCCGTAAGAAAAGGGTATCCACCCCACCAACCCCATATTGATTTCCATTAATTCTTGCTCTAGGTTTGCTCAAAACTAATATTAAAAAATGGGCACTCAAGAAAAAATGTTCGCACTGGTGGAGGAATACCGCCAGAGCGGGTCGACAGCAAAAGTATTCTGTGAGGAAAAAAAGATCGGACTTCCAAAATTCAATTATTGGGTCCGTAAGAAAAGGCGGGAACATAACGGTTCTGGATTTATTAAAGTTACCGCAGACAAAAAGCTCAAAGATGTTCCGGTCGAACTTATCTGTCCCAATGGCGTGCGGCTGCAGGTGGCCACCTCCGATCCGGCGGTAATTGCAGGACTGCTCAATATCTACTGATGTTCGCGCTCCATTCTTCCCTTACGTTCTATTTTTATCGGAATCCCTGTGATATGCGCAAAAGCTTCAACGGGCTCAGCGGACTGGTTCGGAATGAGCTGGGAAAAGAGCCCGCCGGCGGTGATGTGTTCGTTTTTCTCAATAGAACCCGCACCCATTTGAAGTTGCTGCACTGGGAACACGGGGGATTTGTTCTTTAAAAATCCAGAAAGCTAAATTTTTTTTTGATGTTGGTTTTGCTTCCAACTTCCTTCAGATTCCATCTCGCTATAAATACCCTTGTCTTCAGCTAATGGTCGGCGATTACAAACCCCCATCGTGGACTTTCACCACTGAGTTAATACCATCCAGGGCTCACACATAAAACCCCCTAGAATTGATTCTAGGGGGTTTTAGAAACTATAAACGGGGGAATCTATTGCTTAATAATTCTTTTAAAGAAAACAGCATTGTTGCTGCTTTGTACGCGCACCAAGTAAACACCGGCTGCCAAGCTTGAAATATTTAGGGTAGAGATGCCCTTGGTTTCCATTAGTTTAGCACCATTGAGTGAGTAAATAGCAACATTATTTACGGAAGTATTTTTTAAATCAATATTTAAAATATCACTAGCGGGGTTGGGGTAGATTGCTATGGCATTATTTTCATTTTCAAACTCTGGAGTTCCTAATGGGGTAAGGTCAATAGTATATTCCACAAGGCCGAGGTCATAACTTCCTATATATACTTTTACAGAATTTTCATCAAACAAATATTTCGAAGACCTTGAACCTATACCAAGCAATTGGTCGTTGCTTATGGTTTCCCAGGTTTCACCACTATCGGTGGAATAATGAAGCTCAAATTCAGAAAGCTGGGAACTAAAAGTAGAAGCTGTTATGGCACCTTCGTTTTCGGTTGAAAAGGCAACATTATAAACTAGGGAATTGGTTTTCCGCTCCCAATTAACACCCCCATCGTCCGAAATAAAAATTCCCTTTGAGCTTGCTAGTGCCATACGGTTTGCATCCAATGGATCTTTTTGAAGATCAAAAATAAGATCATTGGAAGTCATAATTTCAAGTCCGTTGCTGTTATTGGCCCAGGTGGTTCCCCCGTCAATTGAAGAATAAATTTCTGCACCTATAGCTACTATTATGTTATCTGCCGCATCGATCAATATTCCATTAATGTAGTCGATGTTTGGGAGGTAAATATTTGTTTCAACGACATTATTAATATCGCTAAAATCTATATGTTTAAGTTCGGTTTCACTGGCTTCAAATCCCCCAAAAGCCGCTAAAATTGTTTGAGGCGCACTGGGGAAGCTGGCTACAGCGGTAAAATAGTTTTTAAATAGCATTAAAAGGTCGTTTTTGGTTGCTCCATTATCATCACTCATTTTCAGGGTAGAGCCCATGAAACTTGAAGTAAAGGTGTAAATCCTATTTGCCGTTAGCTTATCTGCATATTGGGTCTGTCCCGGGTTGTTTGAAAAAATATTCAAGGGTACAATGTCGTAAGGAGTGTCCACGCCAGTATTCAAATTTCGATGTACATACCCAAATTGAACGCCATAATAAAGATTGGCCTCTGAACCATTTTCAAAAAGATCCATATTCCCGGTACTTGAAAAATAGGGGCTTTTTAACCAGACCAGTGTTTGCCCCCCATCTTGGGAAAAAAGAGGAACATAATTGGCGCTGATAAGAATTTCCTGGGAATTATGCGGATTGTAACTTGCGTTCAGACCGTAGTAATACCCTTCTGGATCATCAATATTTGGATATACAATGTTTTGGAAAGTTGCTCCGCCATCTTCGGAAATTGCTATTTCGTTTTCTTCCAAAACCATCAATTGGGAGGGGTTGGCGTCGTTAAATTTAATTACGTTGATATTGTTCAGGATACCATCCGTCCAAGTAATGGGAACAATACTAAAATTTTCGCCCCCATCTGTAGATTTATAGAGGTTTTCCACTGTAGCCCCAAAACTGATTCCGGTACCGATTAAAATAGTTTGGGCATTGGAAGGATCAAAAGTTATGGGATCCAAAACAATTCCTGCGAGCTTTTCAACCAAAGTCTGCCCTGCATCATATGATACAAGGATTCCTCCGTTAACGCTTTGTTTGCCATTTCCTCTGGTTATATAAATATGTTGGGGATTGGTTGGGCTGATTGCCACTTTATTGACGGAAACTTGATTGTTTTCAGCACTGTAATAAATCATATCCCAACTGCTTCCGCCATCAGCTGTATAATACACTTTTTGTTCAGCAAACAAACCTTCCGGAAAAGCAGTGTCCAACAAAAGAATGTCCATATCGTTATCATAGAAATCGTAGGAATTTACGTAGGCCAGATCGGACTGATTAGGCAACGGAAATGTTTTAATGATGCTTGCCGAAGCGAGATCGTAAACCATAATTTCATTTAATGTTGAGTTTGGCAAATATGCCGAAAAGGTTAGCGCCGTACCATCGGGAGATAATTTTAAATCTTTAACCCCCGCTCCTTGGCCAATTAACAGGGAGTACAAAATATTCCAGGTTGCTCCGTTGTCTTCAGAAACAATAATATGGTTATTTAAAGTAACCGCATACACTTTGTTGGGTACATTGGCATCGTAGGTAAGGTCAAAAATGCGACCAAAATCAAGTGAACCAGTTACCTCCAACTGTGCGAAGGCAGATTGAAGGGAAAAACATAAAACGAATAGTAATAGAGTAATCGATTTTTTCATAATTAAGAATTTTAAGTAGAACCCAATATTCTGCATTTATTGGGAGTTGAACTAAAAAAATATCCTAATTAGTGCGACTGCTTTCAGAAAAAGTGTGACATGGAATGTTAAAGTGCTGTAATATAATGATATAAGGTAGCACTATCATCCAACCCCATTTTGTTGGCAATACGCTCTTTTCGTTTCCTGGCAGCTTCAACAGTAATGTTAAAAAGAGAGGCAATTTCCTTTGTGGTGAGATCCATATACAAATAGCTTAAGAATCGAATATCGTTTGCTATTAGGTCTGGATGATTGTTTCGAAGTTTTGTAAGCAATCCATGGTTAACCTCTTCAAAATGGGTAAGGAAACTTTCCCATTCCGAATCGCTTTTAAGTAACTTTTTTAGTTCCTGAATTTTATTGGAGAGAAAGGCATTTCTGGCAATTTCCAATTGGTCGCTAAAACTATTGATAACCTCTTTAATCAATTCATTGCGTCCTGAAATTTGTAATGCCTTGGCTGCCAATTTTCTGTTTCTATATTCAATTTCATTTTTTAAGCGTTCCTGTTCAAGCATGCCTATGGCTTCTTTTGCGTGGAGCTGTTTTTCAAGTAAAAGGTTATCGCTTTCCTTTTTTTGAAGTTCTAATTCTATAAATTCCTTATTTTGCTGGTGCAAAATTTTTCTTTGTTTGTTTTTTATAAAGCTATTATACAATGCCCAAGCTATAAGTAAGATAACTAATAGTGAAATCCCCAAAAGGCTATAGAGGGTGGTACGTTCTTCCTCCTGCAATTTCTTGCTACGTTGCAGTTCCCTTCTGTAATCTGCTATTTCAAATTTTACCCGATTAGTTTCAAACAACCTACCGTTTTTCAATTGATTGAGGGAATCTGTCAAGGAAATTACGGAGTCTTTTGCTCGCAAGGCTTCATTGAATAAACCATTTTTTGTATAGACTTCAGCCAACTGTTGGTATGCGCTTATCCTATTTTCGGGATTCACGGCGGCCTTGAGGGCTGCCTGAGCATATTCTATAGCTTGCAATGTTTCTCCCCTATCTTTTGCAATATTGGAAAGTAACAACAAAATAGAAATCCGCTCTTCCAATAGCGATATGTTTTGCAGTTGGGGCAGTATGGTTTCTGCCCATGTTTGCGCCTTTTGAAGATCGCCTCTTTTATATTGATTTTCGGCAATTGCTATATCGACCATAATGAAGATTGATGGCTCATTTTTTAGCAGTTCCCTTGCTACTTCCAAGTAGTTGGCAGCGACATCCAGCTTGTCTTGTTGATTGGCCACTATCCCGAGGTTTACCGCATAAAGCCCGATTTTTATATTGTCCTTATACTCTTTTGCTAGCGCATAGGCCTTGGAAAAATATTCCTCAGCCTTGGCCAAATCGCCTTCCTTACTATATAAAATGGCAATGTTGTTCAAAACAATCATCTCTTCATTTTCATCGAGATGCTTTAAAGCAATGGTATAGGCCTCTAGATAATTGTCCAACGCTTCGCCATAATCAAGCATTGAATAATAATTGGCTCCTATATTGTTTAGGGCCAAAAACTGCTGTTTGTACCAATGGTTTTCTTCGGCAACTGTGCGCACCTTTGTTAGCATTTCCAGCGAGGAGGAGTAATCTTTATTGCTTCTTGCTTCAATACCTTTTACCAGGAGACTGTCCAATTGTTTTGTGCTTTGTGCAAACAAGAAGGGGCAGAAAAAAACAAAAATGTATTTACATATTTTTTGCATAACTCTTAAACGTGGGTGAATTTTGTCTATATATCAATAGCATCCTAAACGTTTGAAAAAGAGAAGGGAATTTTTGTTCCTTAAAGTTTACCTTGAGGTGCACCACAAAAACCCCTCTCAGATGGTAAATATAACTTTGTTTTCACAAATAATTTATGTGAATATTTCCAGAGTAGGTTGTTCAGCACGGTTTTAGTAACCAAGGCCTAGCCCTCCAAGTGTTTTAAGGTATGTGTATTGGCCGACTAACAAGCTTTGGCTTTTCTACTAACCTTTTTTTTTGATCTCAATTAGACATTTCAAATCCTCCTTTTCGGTAAATCAAAACTACCTTTCCCGGTTAATCAACCGTATCCCATTGTCCCCAAAATCTCCATTGTCCCCATCGTCCCCAAAAAAAACATCAACCCCATTCTACCTTAAACCTCCCAACTACCTCCTCCGCCGCGGCAAATCAAAACTGCCTTTCCCGGTATACCAGCCTTAGCCCATTGTCACCACCGTCCCCAAAGTCCCCACCGTCCCCAAAAAACCATCAACCCCATGCTACCTTAAACCTCCCAACTACCTCCTCTGTGGCCGCAAATCAAAACTGCCTTTTCCAGACTGCCAGCCATAGAAGGGTAGGCGAGTGGGGAGACAAAGTGTACCACAGTTAAAACCGAAATCACTGGAACAAATCAAACAGTAGTATCCATATAAGAGGCAAAATGCTAATTCGCAATTTTATTTAGATCTTGTCGAAATATTCTTCATTAGTTTTCAGACCAATTTTATTTTCTAAATACTTGGCTTGATTGTAAATATAACCGGTGTAACCGATGCTTTTTAAAATAAGCTTACTTATCAATGTAAACAATTTAGCAGAAGCATATGCTAGATAAACATTCGTAGCTTCTTCATCTCTAACCTCATTGATGTTTAAAAGAATGTTTCCGTGGAATAAATCATTCCGATGCTCTATTATGGAAATATCTTGTAAACTTAAATCTATTTTTAGTTGTTCAAATGGTCGAGTAAGTTTCTCATTATTGGTCAACGTTTTTTTATTCGTAGGTCTGTTAATACCGTTAAGCCTTCTTTTGAGTTTTAAAATATTTTCAGGTGCTAAATTTATCTTGTTTTTGTCGATAACTTGATGTAGTTCATTAATTATAATCGCCTCCAATCCCAAGTCTACTATTGGTTTATCGAGCCCGACTTCTTCAACATTCAAATGCTTTGAGAGCTGTTCAATAATAACAGCAAATGATGAAGGTAAAAGTAATAAAGATCTTACTGAGGTCGATTCTAATATTATCAATATTACTACCGAAAAAACAGTGTTTTGATGTATGCTACTTGCTAGGCTTGATAAGTTCTCAATTGAAATTCTTGACAACTTATTAATCATCTTATCCGCAACTTTTTTTTCTATATCTAGATTTGAATATGGATTTGAAAATACTGGACGATACAAACCCCTTAAGGTTGGTCGAATAAAGTTTGAATAATAAAACTCTCCATAATTATCAAAAACGAATTTTTCTCCCCCGACCATCAACGTATTTATAAATCCCACGGCTTGTTGTATTGAGTAACAAGCCTCTGAAAAATCTTCGAAAGTTTGATTTTGAAGACACTCAAATATGTAAAATCCTTGAGTTTCATCTTTGATTTGGGTCAAATCATATTCAAGCTTTTCAATAGTAATTCTCAGACAATCGTAATAATGCTCAATTCCGTTTCTTTGATAGGTTACTGTCTCAAATTCATTGTGAAAGGTTTTAATATCTTTTAATTCTACGGGGTAAAATGATTTATAACGGCCTTCCTTTTTAAATGCGGTTGAATGAAATGTGTCTAAATCAATACATGTAAGAAATTGGGCATCACTATTTGAAGATAATTTTGTTTCCTTTCTTACATTATTAAACTCTTTAGTTAGGAAGGTTTTATTGTCAAAGGAAAACGAAAGATCTTGAAAACTACTATTCGTTGGAAGGATGTTATTTATTTCGAGTTTAAAATTAAGTTCACCTCTATTTAATATAGCGCGCAAACCGCCACTGTTAGCTGATTTTAACTCAAAGTTTTCAATTGCATCTATTTTCTTAATGAAATTTAATTCAATATCGAAGTTCTTATTATTATTATTATTATTAATTCTTTTTGTTGAAGATTTCACTTAGCAAACGGTTTTGGTGGAGTGTTGAAAATGACGGTCTGGATAACCACTTTTGCGGCCGATATAGGTAATGTTTTATTTGAGAGTAGTAAGATAGTTAAATTTGAAGAACGTTTCATCCTCATTTCCAAAATCCATTTGTGTGGTTTCCTTTTTGAATAGGAAAGAGCGCGTGAAAATATCAGTTTCTAAAATATTTTCTTGAAAACATCCTCACCGTAAACTATAAGAACCTCGCGATTCTTATCTGCAGAACTTTGAAAATCTGCAAACGGAAAAACAGCAACAGAAAATGTTATCTTTCTGCGCTATTTTTATTCGAGTATTTTCTTAATTTTTGTAATTAAATTATGAAATATGATATTTAAACTTTGATTTTTACTTGTGTTACTGTAGAAATATGATCCATTGTTTCTCTGATTGGATTATATACTTAAACATCTCTTGAAGTCCACCACTTGCTTAATTTGCGCCAACTTGACATAAAAGCGATTATGATTGGCAGATTCTCAATAAGAATTAAATTTGGCTTCATACTTGATATGGTTTTAACTAAAATTAAGATTATGGCTGTAAACAAACAAGAGTACCTGTCAAATGTGTTGGAAACACATAGAATATCTCATATTGACAATTTAGTGAGTAAATTCAAAGAAAAAAGAGACGAAGTAAAAACTGCATTGCAGAGCAAATACGGGACTGACATTTATACACCTTTTGATTCTGGATCGTTTAAAAAGCACACTGCTATAAACACAAAGTTTGATTTGGATATCGTTGTTCCTTTTAAAAGAAATCCATTTGAAACTTTAGAAAAAATGTTTCTGGATTTATATGAATTTCTAGACAATGAATATAGCGAGGAAGCAACTGTCAGGAAGCAAAAAGTTTCAATAGGTATTGAATTTGACGAAGATGATGAAGGGGATATTGTCAGTTTAGATATAGTGCCTGGGCGAGAATTAAATCAAGACCAATATTCAGACGATAATAATTTAAATTTATTTGTAAATGAAAATTATGGTTTCTTGTCAAAAAATAGTTACATCCAAACCAATATCCAATCTCAAATTGACCACATAAAAGCTAAGGAGGATGAGCGAAAAATTATACGGCTATTAAAAATTTGGAAACACAGCAATAAAGAAAGTTTTAAATCCTTTTTATTAGAATTGATTACCATTAAGGCTTTTAAAAAGAAAGACATTACTGGGAATTTATGGGAAAAACTTGAGGCCGTAATGGAATACATAAGAGATAATGTTACGGATGAGAATTTTAAATTAAAAGACCCCGGCAATAGTAATAATGATGTTATGGACACTTTGGAAAATTGGGAGAGAAACGATTTATCCAATAGAATGACTACAATTATTGAAAGAATTAATGATATTGATGAAAACATAAAGACATATTTTCCAGTAAATAGTGATTTTGAGGAAGAAGAAAAATCATCTTCAAATGAGGGTTATGGCCTAAAGTCCGGTATAGCAACATCTTCTATCCCTCCAACCACTCAACGCTTTGGATAAACTATGAGTAGAGTATCTATAATTGAGACACAAATTAACGAAATTCCTTTTGTTGAGGAAATATACGAGATTAAGCAAGAGGAATTAAACGTTACGGGAAAGGTCAGAATTGCTTTTCCAGAATTATCCGCACCCCTAGATTTTAAGTTTGAAATTACACCCTCTTACCCATTAAAAAATTATGACTCTGAATCAATAACTTTTAGAAACTCTGATTTAGTAGAATTAAAGCATGTTATGGGAAATGGCGCTATTTGCATCCATACCTCTCATAATATCGATTTGAGGAAAAAGCTTACAATAGATTTTCTTTCTTTAAAAAAGTGGATTGAAAAATATTATATAAACAAAGAAGATGATACTCATTACGAACATCTAATCTATAAGGAAAAGGTAGTTAAGGACATATATCATTCTTACATATTTACTGATGTCAACTACATATTTACTAAAGGAGAATTCGGAAAAGTATATTTGAATGAATTGAGCAACGGTACTTACAAGGGTAAGAATATAAAAAATTATATTGTCCAAAGCTTTTTTACCCAAGGTAAATTTAAAATAAATTGCAATTGGAGCAGTTGGTATATTAAATCAAGTCCCACAAATGGTGGTGCTTTTATATATATTGATGACGCACCAGCTTTATTTGGAAAATTTGCTTTTAACAATTGGGAGGATTTAAAGCAGTTTATACCACACGAATTTTTGAAATTTCTTCACGAGTTTGAAAAAAATAATCTTAAAAAATATAAAGGTACTCTTTTCCCAATTTTCATAGGATATAGAACAATAAATTCTGAAATTCATTGGCTAGTAACTCCAATCGAAATAGGGAATTTTCCAATCAAAGGGATAGCTGAAAGGCTCGAAGGGAAAAAAACTGGAAAATGGTATTCAGAATTAGAGAATGATAAAATTTCTTGGAGCATTAGTCGTAATTCCTCTTATAAATATTTTTTTGGTAGAGGCGCATTAACTTCAAAAATTACCGATAAAAAAGTTTTAATAATTGGAGTTGGAGCAATTGGGAGTATGGTTGCAAAAACTTTAGTTAGGGGCGGCTGCAAATATATCCATATTGCTGACTATGATGTCAAAGAGCCTGAAAATGTTTGTAGATCGGAGTATTTATTCAATTTGGGAATTAATGATAAAATCGAAGAACTCTCACGAATTCTCTCCGCAATTTCACCTTTTGTAGAATTAGAAACAATAGATAATCACTATTTTAATTCAGTAATTAAATTTTTCTATGACAAAAAAGAAATTAGAAAGGAGTTTGTGAAAAGTATTGAGAACTATGATATTATTATTGATTGCACCACTGATAATGATTTAATGTACATTTTAGATTCGTTAAAACTCAAAACAGACATAATGAACTTGTCAATTACAAACCACGCTAAAGCCCTTATATGTGCATTTAATCCAAATATTTACGATTTTGTGATTAATCAGTTCAGTAACGTTCTAAAAAATGATGTTGAGGATTTATATAACCCAACTGGTTGTTGGGACCCAACATTTAAAGCATCATTTAATGACATTGCTGTATTAGTGCAAATGGCATTAAAAAACATAAATGGACTTTATGAAAATAATTTAAGAAAAAATAATTTTGTAATAAAGAGCATTGAATCGAATTATAAAGTGGAGGAGTTTTGAAATTTAAAAATAATGAAAGAGGGGTATTACTTCACATTGAAGAAAATTTGATTAAAAAGATCGGTTCAATTGGTATTAGACATTATCCAAATGAGTTTGGCGGTTTTTTAATGGGTAAATATTCAGGAGACCTTAAAACCTTATACATTCAAGAAGTAATCTTACCCAATTCTTATAAGGGGTCTAAATTTTTATTTGAAAGAAGCACAGATGGCTTGGAAGAAAGTTTTAAAAAGTTGTTTTCGGAAAAAGGAATATATTATGTCGGAGAATGGCACACTCATCCGAATGGCTCTACACATTACAGTCAAACAGACTTGGATTCTATGATTGAAATATATAACTGTAAAACAGTAAATATTATAAACCCAGTTTTATTTATTTTAAGTATTGATAAAAAGAAAATTAATCATTCTACTTTTTACCTATATAACAACGAAAAACTAATTCCATATGAGCAATAATATACCTTTAAAGGAGCTTTTCTCAGGTTTGCAAAACCAAATGATTGCACAATTAAATACAAATCGCAGCAATGTGAAGCATCCAGGCTCAAAAGGGGATGCTCTTGAAAATGCTTGGATAGAATGGTTAAGGAAATATCTTCCAAGCCGGTATAGCGTAGATAAAGCAATTGTTATTGACTCAAATGGAGATACAAGTCATCAAATAGACGTTGTAATTTATGATAATTGGTTTACACCTTTTATATTTTCTCAGAATGGTTTTCATTATATTCCAGCTGAAGGTGTATATGCGGTTTTTGAAGTAAAGCCAGATATTTCAGATACTTCTGACGGAATAACAAATATTGAATATGCTGGCAGAAAAATAGAAAGCGTTAGAAGGTTAAAAAAGACAACCACAAAAATAATTAATGTGGGACAAACACAAGACCCACGCGGATTGACGAAAATTGTTGGAGGAATATTAACATCCACAAAATCTGGAACGAAGAAGAATAATGATACTTTAAAAAAACATTTACACGCACAAACAAACTTAAGGAGTATAGATTTTGGATGTATTGCAGATTACGGAAGCTTTTATATAGATTATGACAATGAAGAAAATTTAGATATAAAGGATTTCGATAAACGATATTTTGAATATTATAAAAATAGAGAATTTAACGAAGTGGTGTTTAGTAAACAAGAAAACTCATTAGTAACATTTTTTATGCAGTTGACGAGATATTTACAGCAAGCAATTGGAACTGTCCAAGCTATTAACCTACAAACTTATTTGGATAGTATAGACGAGGATATTGATGAGGTAATTTAAAATATCGTTTATATTTACTTAACCTTAAAACGATGGGAAGTTTTAATTTTATATATGAAGGTGAAAAATGTAAATTTTATGTTGGTATCTCAGAGGTACATTTGCCAAGACCTCAAAAGAACAAAATTATATATAAAAATGATCGTAGAAGGCTTAGATATTATCTTTTGAGGCTATAAATACCCAAGTACTGGCTTTGTCATTTATTTAATTCCTCGGTATATTTTTGAACATCTATTTGCACATTAAAAAGAGTTACTTTTTTCTGATCTAGACTTTTCGCCAACAGAATTAACTTATTCAGAGTTGGATTAGCTTCGCCTCTTTCAACTGTACCTATAAAGTATTTAGTTAATCCCGTATTATTATCAGCTAATTCTTGTTGAGATATATGTTCCTTATTATACTCTTTGCTAGGGGTACATTCTCGAATTTTCAATAAATACGCTCCCATTTTTTCCCTCTCAGTCACCTTATTTTACTGAGCTAGGGATAAAATTCTTGCTTTGAAATATTAGAAAATTATCTGGTTATTTTTTGCCCCGATTCTAATTTTATAGAATAGATAATTTTCTAAATTTTTCTTTTACCTCCTGTTTAAGGTTGGAGTAATATTTTTCTTTTTCTGAAGTAAGCTTTTCCTCCAAATGAATAATTTCCTCTATAAGTCCTAATAAGTGGTTTTTCGGTTGAAGACTAAAAAGCATAGCAAAGTCGATTTGGAGTTCCTCGGCCAGTTTGAAGATTTTATCCCATCCACTGATTACTTCAGCTCTTTCAATTCTTCCTATGGCTGTTGGGTCGGTATCGAGAGTCAGTGCTAAATCATGCTGAGATAAATTCTTTTTTAATCTAGCCACTTTTAACATACATCCTAATTGAATGTTAATGAGTTCTATTTTTATTTGAGGGCTCTTATCCATTCAGTAAATTTTAGAAAAGACCCTATTTTTATTCGATACATATTTGTGCTGCTAAAGAAACTTTCTTATATTGCACTTGATTATTTAAATTTGCGATTCTTCGTATAGAAAAATATTTGAAGCCATCGCTTTGATTCTCGTCTAGAAAACTGGTAATTTTTTGCAGAGAGATGATAAGTAGATAGGCTCACGTCCCGGGCGTGGGCTCTCTTATCTCTGCAGGGTATACCAGTACCTCTAGTCGGTAAGTTGAGTACTGCGCCCACTTTTTTCTGCAATATTTTAAAAAAAATGTATAGCGGTGTGGTCTAGTTAATAAAGTAAAACGGTGCCAATAGCGCTGGGAAAACATTCCCTTTAAACCGCAATGCTATGCTTAGGTATTTATCACATCCAAAGGATTTGGAGGGGTACAAGTCGCTTTTTGAGACCCTCTATCCGCCCTTGTGCCTATTTGCCAATAAATACCTTAATGATATGGATGCTTCCAAAGATATCGTGCAGGAGGTTTTTATAAAAATATGGGAGAAGCAACCGGTGTTTACCAACCCCAACACTACCAAAGCCTACTTTTATACCACCGTCAAAAACCATTGCCTCAACTACTTAAAAAGTAAGCATCATAAAACCATCACCAATGCTGTTCCCTTAGATAATGAACTCCAACAGTCTGAGGATTATTTTTTCGCCGAACTGGTTTCGGCAGAAACCCATGCCCAACTCTATAAAGCCATAGACACCCTCCCAAAAAAAGCTGCCAAAGTAATTTCCCTTTCATTAAATAACTATACCACTAACGAAATCGCCGAAGAACTCAACATCACCCCAAGTACCGTAAGAACCCAAAAAAGTCTCGCATATCAAAAACTTAAAGGCCTATTGACTCCTCTAAAATATTTGTTTTCAATTTTCCTTATTTACTTTTAAGTAACATTAGAATCCCAGTGATCGCCGTAGCTACCCCGATGGGCAAGGTCTACAGCATCCCAAAGTCCCCACCGTCCCCAAAGTCCCCATCGTCCCCCCAATACCACCCTCCCTAACAATTTAAATTCCCCCTACCTTTAACCCAACCTCCCCAAAACCACCCCATCTCCCAATTCAAAAATTTTCCCTACCTTTAATCCATCCTCCCCACAATAGTAAAGCCATGCCCAAAAGCGAAAACATCCTTCCCCCTCATGGAGGCTACAGATCTCTCCTTACCTTCCAAAAGGCAGAGATTATTTACGATGGTACGGTCTTTTTCTGTAGGCAGCATCTTCCAAGGTTCGATAGAACTATAGACCAGATGGTCCAGGCCGCCCGCTCTGGAAAACAAAATATTGCAGAAGCCAGTATGGCATCCGGTACATCAAAAGAAATGGAAATAAAACTTACAAACGTCGCCCGGGCAAGTCTAGAAGAACTTGTCCTCGATTATGAAGATTTTATGCGTACCCACAATATTCCAACCTGGGAAAGAACCCACCCTTATTCAAAACGCTTCGACAAAATAAACCGCACTCCAAATGCCAATTACCAAACCTTCCAAAAAGCAATAGAAAACCCGGACCTCCAAATCGTCACAAACGTCCTTAGAAATTTAATAAACGTCACCACTTATTTACTGAGAAAGCAAATAACCACCCTCGAAAAACAATTCCTCAAAAATGGCGGCCTTAAAGAAAGAATGTACCAAGCCAGAAAAAACTACAAAAAGCAATAAACCACAGGTACCATTCCCTCGTCCAAAGAAATCTAAGTCCCACCAACAGGCATCCCCCTGAGACAACGTTCCCACCGTCCCCAAAGTCCCCAAAGTCCCCACCGTCCCCCAAATAAAAGATCCCGTTAGCTTCTCTAAAATATTTTCTTCCATTTTTCCCAATTATTTTTTAGACACTTTCCAATTTCCGTTGTTATAGAGGTACAAAGAAACCACAATGACAATCCACGACCGTCTTTTTGCCTTGGCAAACAAATTGGCCAAAAGCCTTTCCAAAGGAGGAAAAACTGCTGCCCTTAATGAGGCTGAATTCCTTGGTAAGGAAACCAAAAACCGTATTGAGAAAAATCTCTCTGAGGATAATATCCAGGAACAACAACTCAAACTAGCGGAAATAGATATTGACAACGACTGGGAAAAAGTGGCCAACAGATTACAAAAACCCACAACAATTCTGCTGCCTAAGCTATATAGAGTGGCCGCCGTAGCCTTATTGTTATTTTCATTCTCATATTTCACCTACAACCACATTCAAAAATCTGGACACGAAGCTTCAGTGCAAATAGCCATTGAACCAGGAACAAATAAGGCTCTCTTAACTCTAGAAGACGGTACACAAGTAGCTTTAAGCCCTGAGACTCCTTTCAAAAACAAGATAGCCCAAACCAAAGGCGACAGGTTGGAATACAATCAGGACCATGCTCATCTACATACGGTCTTTAATTATTTGGCGGTGCCAAGAGGAGGCCAATATCAACTAACCCTTGCCGATGGCACCAAAATATGGTTGAATGCCGTTACAAAGATAAAATACCCAGTGGCTTTCCTGCCCGGAAAAACCCGGACCGTGGAACTATTATATGGAGAAGTTTATTTGGATGTTTCACCTAGCACCAAACACCAGGGAGATACTTTTAATATTATAGCGCAAGGGCAAGAGGTGGAAGTAATTGGTACTGAATTCAACCTTAAGGCATATAGAGAAGAGACGAAAATATACACCACCTTGGTAGAGGGAAAGGTACAGATTATTGCAAATGGCAAGCAAGCTTATCTCAATCCTAGTGAGCAATCCATATTGGACTTAAGCTCAGGCCAATTGTCAAAATCCCAGGTAGATGTAAATCACGACACCGCATGGATAAGGGGATATTTCTACTTTAAGGATAAGCCACTTAAAGAGATAATGCAAGTCCTTTCTAGATGGTACGACGTAGAGATTTCCATCGGCTCCCCCGAACTGCAGAAAGTAAAATTCAGCGGTCTATTAAGTAAAAAGCAAACCATTGAAGAAATATTGAACGGAATCAAAAACACTAACAGTATAAACGCCTATGACATAAAAAATAACACAGTGATTATAAGATAAAAAAAAGGGAGAAGAGCCTACCTGGAAAGTAAAAAACTCAACTCCCATAATAAATTGGAATATTAACCAATCAATTCACAAATTTATGAAAATTAAATTAATAAAAGTGCTTGCAATTCAAGCAAGCCTCCTCACGAAAATTATCGTGAGCACCATACTATTCTTTAGTTGTACAACAATATTTGGCTTCTCACCAAATCCGTTGATTTCTCAAAATCCAAAAATTACAATTGACCAGAATAAGACAGTGACCATCTTTGAAGTCTTGGAGATAATTGGAAAACAGACAGAATGTACCTTCATCTACCAATCCAATATTTTTAAGGATTTGCCCAAAATAGAACTCAAAAAAGGTGCCATCAAGGTAAATGAGCTCTTAAAGCAATGCCTTCCCCCATCAGATTTTAGTATTATAATAACAAAAGATAATTACATAAACATTACCCGCCGGAGTGGCAAAGCATTCCAACAAAACAATATCAAAGGAGTAGTAACAGACTCCTTAGGTATTGGCATGGCTGGCGTGAACATTATTATAAAAAACACTACCAAAGGTACGCAGAGCGATTTGGATGGGAAGTACTCTATAATCGCTCATCCTTCCGACACCCTGATATTTTCATATGTGGGCTATAAAGCCCAAGAAGAAAGGGTAGGGAACAGAACCCGCATTGATATTTCCCTCACCCCCGATGCCACAGCCTTGGATCAAGTAGTGATCAATGCGGGATATTATAAAGTTACCGAACGAGAGAAAACAGGGAGTATCGGTCGGGTTACGGCCTCTGAAATAGAAAACCAACCTGTAAGTAATCCTTTGGCCACATTGCAAGGAAGAATAACAGGCGTTGAAGTAATTCAAAATTCTGGAGTGCCTGGAGGCGGATTTAATATTCAAATCCGTGGCCGTAACAGTATCCGCCCAGATGGAAGTGAACCCCTTTATATTGTTGATGGCGTGCCCTATCCCTCTCAATCCCTCGGAGTCGCCTCGATTTCAAGTGTACTGGGTGGTGCGAAAAACCCTTTAAATGGTATTAATCCTACCGACATTGAAAGTATAGAGATACTCAAAGATGCAGATGCCACTGCCATATACGGATCCCGGGGTGCAAATGGGGTGGTGCTAATAACTACAAAGCGCGGTAAATTAGGTAGAACCGTTTTTTCTGTAAGTACAGAAAGCGGTATGGGTACGGTTGGCCGAAAACAACGACTTCTAAATACCCAAGAGTATTTAGCAATGCGAAAAGAAGCATTCGCAAATGACGGCATTACGGAATACCCAACTTATGAATATGACATCAACGGAACTTGGGACCAAAATCGGTATACTGATTGGCAAAAAGTGCTCTATGGCGGTACAGCTTATTATAATCGAACGCAGGCGGCTGTAACTGGTGGAAATAACGAAACCCGTTTTTTGATTCGAGGTAGCCATCAAAAAGAAACTACAGTTTTCCCTGGAGACTTTGATTATAAAAAAAGTTCAGTACTCGCAAATGTTAACCACAGAAGTAAAAATGAGAAATTAACTATCCAGTTTTCCGGAAACTATGTTTCAGATAGAAATGATCTGCCTACCACTCCTTTTGTATTCCAGGCAACTTCCTTAGCACCGAACGCCCCAGCATTATACGATGAAAATGGACAACTCAATTGGGAGAACGGTACATTTACAAACCCTCTGGCAATTCTGAATGCGGAATATCTTTCAAAAACAGGAAACCTTACCGGCAGCGGCTTTTTAGAATATCGTCTTCTGAAGAATTTTTCCCTTAAAGGTAATCTTGGCTATAATGAAATGCATCTTGACGAAAGTAGAACGTCGCCTAATACGCTTTACAATCCTGCATATGGTCTGGATAGCAGTTTTTCATCCATTACCATCAATAACGTCAGGCGCAGCTCTTGGATTGTAGAACCACAGCTAGGGTATAAAAATGAATTCGGAAAATTGGGAGTGGAAATTTTGTTAGGTACAACCTTCCAAACTGAAAATTCAAAGAGAACAATAACCTATGCAGAAGGTTTTACAACCAATACACTTATATATGATACTTCAGCAGCGTCATTCCTTTCAATAAACTCAGACGCCGAAGAAGAATACAAGTACAATGCTTTTTTCGGACGACTCAATTTCAATTGGAATCAGAAATACATACTGAACCTTACGGGAAGAAGAGATGGTTCTAGTCGTTTCGGTCCAAACAGACAGTTTGCAAATTTTGGAGCAATAGGAGCAGCTTGGCTTTTTAACGAAGAAAATTATATAAAGGAACAATTTAGCTTTTTGTCCTTTGGGAAATTGCGGACTAGTTATGGAAGTAGCGGTAATGATCAAATTGGTAATTACCAATTTCTCGATACCTATGTAGGTAGTGGCAATAACTATCAAGGAATTCCTACGCTCCATCCTTCACAACTCTTTAATCCCAACTTTGGGTGGGAAACGAACAAAAAATTTGAAATGTCATTAGAGTTGGGTTTTTTAAAGGATAGGATACATATGTCTGCTTCATATTATCAAAACCGATCCTCCAACCAATTGGTGGGGGTTCCATTGCCAGGAACTACGGGGTTTCCTTCTATGAATGCCAACCTTGATGCTACGGTAGAGAATAAAGGATGGGAGTTAGAACTCAATACAATCAATATTGAGAATAAACAACTGCAGTGGTCCACGGGAATAAACTTGTCAATACCTCGCAATAAACTTATTTCCTTCCCCGGTCTTGAAGAATCTACATATTCCAACCAGTTTGTGGTAGGTGAATCACTAGATATATCACTTATGTACGACTATTTAGGAGTGGATCCAACCACGGGAATTTACACTTTCACAGATTATGATGGTGATGGTTTGATAACTAGCCCGAACGATCTAAAAAAGGCCGTTTATCGAGGAGTAGATTATTTTGGAGGATTCTCAAATACGCTTAAATTCAAGGGGTTATCACTTGATTTTCTTTTGCAATTTGTAAAACAAACAGGATGGACATCTGATTATACTTCTGGCTTACCCGGCACAATGACTAACCAACCTGTTCACATACTTGATCATTGGCAGAACCCAGGCGATGTTTCAAACCACCAAATGCTCACAGCGGGGTATAATGACGAAGCCTCTAATGCCTTTTATCGCTATCAAAATAGCAGTGCCGTAATTGGCGACGCTTCCTACATACGGCTGAAGAACGTGGCTCTTTCATATAAGATACCTAAAAATGCATTTGGTATTGAATGTAAAGTATATATGCTTGGACAAAACCTTCTTACAATAACAAATTTTAAAGGGGCCGATCCCGAAAGTCGTATTGTAGAGCAACTCCCTCCGCTGCGGATGTGGAGCTTTGGAACCGAAATTAAATTTTAATAAAAAAACACTTACGATTATGGAAACCGAATTAAAAATAAAAAATAAATATCTGTTTAAAGCGATCGTCTTCTCCATACTGATCTGCTTATCCTCCTGTCAGGAATTTGTAGAATTAGCCCCCCCAAACTATTTGCTTACAGGTGAAAACGTGTTTACAGATAAAAATACTGTTAATGCGGCAATCCTTGGTATCTACGCGCAGTTAAGATCAAATGTTTTGCTAACAGGTAATTCCCAAGGATTGAGTAACCTAATGGGAATGTATACCGATGAATTGGAATTTTTTGGTAATAACAGTTTGCCCGATGATTCGTTCTTTAAAAATAACCTGTTGCCATCAAATTCAACAGTGGCGGAAATTTGGAATGGTTCCTATGATCTTATTTATGCTACTAACGCTATTATTGAAGGAGTGGAGGGGTCTGTATATTTTACTGCAGGAGAAGCTGCCCAATTCTCAGGTGAAGCCAAATTTCTTAGAGCTTTGGTGCATTTTTACCTTTATAACCTATACGGTGACATCCCATATATCACTACAACTAATTATATAGAAAACCAATCCGTTACGAGAGATCAAAAAGAAACAGTATTTGATAACATTATTGCAGATCTTATAAATGCCAGAGAAAATTTGCCAGAAACAGATATTAGTGGCGAACATGTGAGAGCAGATGCGCGGGCAGCAAGAGCGTTTTTGGCTCGCGTGTATCTTTTTAATGAACAATGGCAAAATGCCGAGGAAATGGCGTCTTCAGTGATTTCCCAATCGAACTGGGAACCGAACCTAGAAAACGTATTTCTTAAAGAAAGCCCCTCAATTATATTTCAATTAATGCCCCAGTTTGATGGGATGAATACTCTTGAGGCACAAACTTTTATCTTCACAACGGTACCACCTCCTACAAGGGCACTTTCTACACAATTGATAAACTCCTTTGAAACAAATGATCTACGTAAAAGTATTTGGACTGAAGGAGTATCGGATGGGAACCAAACTTTTTTCTATCCCTACAAATATAAACATCGGGCAGGAGAGGGAAGTAATTCTGAATATTCCGTAATTCTTAGACTGGCAGAACAATATCTTATTCGTGCAGAAGCGAGCGTGAAACTAGGAAATATTGCAAGCGCACAAGAAGACTTAAATAGAATTCGTGCACGTGCCGGACTTACGGCCATTACCACCTCTAATGCGATTGAACTTTTACAGGCAATACTGCACGAAAAACAGGTTGAACTATTTACTGAGCATGGACATCGATTTTTAGACCTTAAACGAACAGGGCATCTCGATACATTTATGGAAACAGTTAAACCGGGTTGGAACAGTACAGATCAGCTTCTTCCAATTCCTGAAAAAGAAATTCTCACCAATCCCAATCTCCAACCACAAAACCCTGGATATTAATGGTAATACAAAATAAATACGATTGTTTACTTTGGATTAGCACAAACCGAGTAGCTTTTTTTATTCTTTTCTTTTTGGCTTGCCCTGTTTGGGGGCAAGCCTTGGAAAAGATAGATTTAACTCCAAAGGACTACCCACTATGGCATCAATTACTTAATCCCAAAATTTCTGAAAATGGAAAATGGGCTACTTTCCTTTTACAATACCAAAATGCAGCCGATACTTTAATATTACAGAATACAATTAATAAAAGTCTAACTTCCTTGCCAAATGCTACAAAAGAGGAATTTATAGGTAATGAATGGCTCGCTTATAAACAGGCTAATAAGTTCATATTGTATAACTTGGAATGTGGAGTGACCCAGAGTATACACAATGTAATAGATTATAAAGTATCAGCCAACAATAAGTTCGTAATTACCATGTCAGTAAAGAATCCAAATAAAAAGAACGGTAAAAATGAACTGAGAATACTAAGTTTAGGAAAAAAGGAGAGGGTTACTATAAACCACGTTGAGGAATACGCGCTCAATGGAACAGGAGATTTGTTAGCGTATATTATAAGAAAAAATGATAATTGGTCTTTGAATATACTTGAACTCAATACCCGATACAATATCAAAACTATTTTGAGCAGTATAGGAAAACCCTTGAAAAAAATAGCTTGGGGTTCAGAAAATAATTTGGCTTTATTTGAAAAAGATAATGAAGGAATTGGAAACATGGTAAACTGGTTTAACGATGTTACTCAACCAAAAAATGTAAAAATATTTAATGTAGATAATAGAAATGATATTCAAAAAGGATATGTCGTACTAGACAATCCATCAACAATCTTGAAGTTTTCCAAGGATGGAGAGAAGCTCTTTTTTCATATAAAAAAAAGACATGGTTTAAATGAAATAGATAATCATGGCTCAAGAGTACAGGTGTGGAATACCCATGATAAGTTTATTTATCCGGCTTATAATGGCAATGAAAACTTTTTTAAAGAACCTCCATTAATGGTATGTTGGAATGGTGATAATTCAATATTTCCACTAGGTGATGATAAAAGCTCCAAGAGCATTCTAATTGATTCTTCAAATTATATATTCAGTCATAGCTTATTAGATGATGTTATATCCTATGTTGAAAGAAGAGATAATACTCCCATTGATGTTTACAATTTGGAAAATGGCAAAAAAGATTTTGTAATGTGGAGAACCCCATATATGCCAATAAAAATATCACCAACAGGAAGATATCTAACTTATTTTGATGAAACAGACTGGTGGATTTACGATGCGAAAACTCAAAATCATAGCAATATCACAAAAAATGTAAACAGTATATTTAAAAATGAGGAATATGATTGGTCTGGCGTTGTACCTCCCTATGGTATTGCAGGATATACGGAAAATGACCACAAAGTGCTACTTTATGATAAGTATGATATCTGGGAGATGTCAACTGACGGGGCTGGGGCTAAACGCCTAACATTCGGGAGGGAAATTCAAAAAGCTTTTAAAATAATAAATACTAGCCCATCTAAGACACCCGTTGATGGATATATTTCCCCAGCTCACAGTTTCCAAGAAGGAGTAATCCTGTCTTCAAAAGATCGTTACGGAAGTAGAGGCTATTTCCGAATGTCTGAAAATAAGGATTTGAAACCATTGGTAGAAGTAGATGGCGAGATAAGTTGGATGCAAAAAGCTGAAAATGTCGATACTTATCTTTATACCTTTGAAAGATTTGATGTTTCTCCTAAATTGATGGTTTTGAATCTAAACGAAAAACTTTCGAAAGAGCTATATCGTTCTAATCCCCATCAAGAAAAATACAAATGGGGTAGGAGCGAACTCCTGACTTATCCTATTTCTGAAGAAGCTGATCTTAAAGGAGCCCTGTTTTATCCTGCAGGTTTCAACCCTGCTAAATACTACCCAATGATTGTTTTTATTTATGAAGAAATGAGTGGGAAATTGTATAAATATGAAAACCCAACCCTTTTAACTGGTGCAGATATTAATATTACAAACCTTACCTCTAGAGGGTATTTCGTTTTTTGTCCAGATATTGCCTATACATTAAATGACGTGGGAAATTCAGCATTGAAAAGCGTAGAAATAGGAATAAATGAGGTTTTGAAGATAGCCCCAGTTGAAAAGAATAAAATAGGTCTATTTGGTCACTCATTCGGAGGGTATGAAACATCATTTATCATTGGAAATACCGAGACCTTTGCAGCAGCAATAAGTTCGGCCGGAATTCATGACCTTAAGAGTTTTTACTTTTCCGTTGCCTGGCTATGGAACCTTCCGCAATCTGGAAAATTCCTAAATGGTCAAGCGCGTTTTAATTCACCATATTTTAAGGATACTTATTTGTACGAGAAAAATTCACCAATAAACTATGCTCCCAATATAACAACTCCTCTATTAACAATTACGGGAAATAAGGATACCAATGTGAATTGGGAACAGTCTGTGAAAATGTATAATGCTCTTAGATTATTAAATAAAGAGCATATCCTCCTTATTTATCCAGAAGAGGGTCATGACTTTTTTGGAGTAGAAAATCAAATAGATATGACTTACAAGCGGTGGCAATGGTTTGATCATTATTTAAAAGACCAACAAAAACATCCTTGGATGATCCCCTATGATTAATAAGGAAGGCTGATTATTTCAGCCTTCCCATTATAACAAACCATAATGTTTATAGTTTGTAAAGTTCAACATTACAAGCGGTGCCTTGTGCATTTAATCCAAAAGCCTGCTGTTGGGATTCACTTCTACACACCTTTCCCCACGTTGTGGAACAAGGTACAGAAATATGACAAGGTGAAGGTGCGTCAATATAGCCCATAGGAGCTATGGTTTCCGAGCTCACTGCATTACTTGCGAAAGCACTCGCAATGGCTATGACAAATGCCCCTAAAGGCAAAAGCCACATTTTTTTCGTTTTTTTCATTACAAAATAATTTAAATTAAAAATGAGGCCTACTTTTTTCTACAGGTTTTCAGCCTTAATCCTGACTGCAGTATTTTTAGTGATCTATTATGAATTCAGGTTTAAATTCGAGCCTAATTAAATAAGTATCCAGTATCACGTATAAGTTTCGGCCTTTTAATTTAAGCCCTAAAAGGTTTTCTTGGTTGTGTCTATATAGATAAAAACTAAAGCTATAAGTACCATCATCTAGGTTGTAAACATCCATAATCGATACGCGTTTAAGGTCTTGATTGGGCTCGTATTTCCCCATTCTACTAGAGTTTATGAGTAGATAATTACCTGAAGAAGCGGAAATCCCATTTACTGTTATTGTTCCACTTCCTAAAGCCGATTGGTTTTTACTTTTAAACTCTTGGACGTCCAAAACAGCTTTGGTTATGGTGTCTATCGTCTTTTTTCTTTCAAATAATTTAAAGCCAGAGTCAACAACTAAATATTCGTTTTTATAATAATACACGTATATCAACTTCTGTTTGTCATCGTTGACAACTAACATTCCATCTCTATCAAAATATCCGTCTAGAGTACCATCTAACATATCTGCATATAATTCAGTAATGCTATTATTTGATAGCTTTATAGAACCAAGTACATTCTTGCCAGAGGCACTGCTAATAGTCCTTATTCCTAACGTATCTTTCTTTATGGGCTCAATTACCGTGAAAAAACCAATGTTATTATATGTTTTTGTTACTTCCCAATTCGCAACGTTCCCAGTATTTATAACAGGAGCCTGCCCATCCATTAAGTAAAAGGTACTGTCTAATACTCGCACTCTCGGAGATTTGTATTCAGTGTGCCTGTCACTCAACTTTATCCTATAACTTATAGTGTCTTTAAAATCGAGGGAGACCTGGAAAACATTTAACGGGGCTGTATAATTCCCCAGATATATGTAGTTATCTGTAACTCCTGCAAAGTAATACGAATTGTATTTTAGATCAATTGTATCCTTACTAAGCAGTGGATGATGTGGATAGCGCCTTATAAACGCATTATTCCGATGCATTTTCTTCTCCGAAAAGACAAACAATAGCGTGACGGCAGCAATACCAAAAATGGCAAGGAGAGTGAGTAAAAGCACTTTCTTTTTGATTTTAAAATCCTTGGTAAAAAGGATCGACACCCCTGCCATAACAATAAACACCACATTAAAGATGAGGTGCTGGGTCCAACTCAGTTTCTCCAGCACCCCACCACAAGAACAGGGGATAAAATCAGAATAATTAAGAATGACGTGGATATAGGTCGTGAACATCACCATGAGGGTGAAAGATGCATATAAAGCCAATATTCTAAACCGTGGAAATATAAAAAGTCCCGCAATAAGTAATTCGATCCCCGGAACCAACCAAGCAATAATTTCCGCATAAGCACTGAGTAGGGGAGACTGTGCCAATTGCACGGTAAAGGTTTCAAAATCCAAGATCTTGCTGATGGCAGCGTAGGTAAATAAAATCACATAAGCCAATACCACAAACTGAATTAAAAGCTCCTTCCTTTTCTCACCTACTATTTTGTACCAACCCATGACTCACTTCTTTTAGTTACCCTAAAATTACTGTAAGCCAAAACGCTAAATCTATGTTACAACCATAGAATGTGTATGGTAAAAACCGTAATACTAATTATAATTCGTTCCATCCCCCTGACCACTACCACTGAACTTCCCTGATTAGAGTTGACCGATTTTAGTTAATTAATTCATTGTTAAAAATAGTCATCAATTTTCTTTCTTGAGGCCTCAAGAAAGAAAATTGGGTTATGAACTTTTCAGGGCTCATTCTGTTGTTATTGTTATGTATTCTTTTATCGTTATAATTCTTTACGGCTTTTGCCGTCATTCTTTTTAATTGACTAAAGTCCCTAGGTTTCCAGTGGTCTAGATATTCCTCTTTTCACAGCTGGTCCTTGAAGCAGACGAACTGGAGAGGATTTTGCCTAGTGTCGTACTGGTCAACGGCCTGCTTGCTCAGACCAGCTTCTTTATAGAGACTGTTTAGGGAAAAACTCATTTTTTGTTTGTTTTCCCGGAACCAGTTGATTGTGGGGTGCCGAAGTTTTTTTAATGTCGATGTCAAATTCATCCTTGGCAATCTCCATCATCTTCTCCAGAGAGGAAGCCACAAGTTCTTATATAGAGTTGCGGATTTGAGGTGCAATCGCGCACCATCGGAGTTGAAAAATTTAATTTAATGAATAGATTATTCCAAGAGAAAAAGGCAAGCCCTTCCACAGACATTGCTAACTCAAATGGTAAATTAGTCCTTACCTACACCTATTCTTCCCACAAGTCAGCCGCTCATTAGTATTCTGCCAATGACTAGAGAGCTGGTCTTTTACCCGCATTAAATTTATAATATTCAACAAATTTATGACTGTTTCACGGGTACATCATACTCTTCAAAAAAACCATATTTTTGTTTTTAAAACCGAACATGAAGTTTATCATCAAATATCCCTTCTGGATTATTTTTATGCTTTCTTCCCTATTTTATGCACAGTCTATAGACAAGGAAGAGTGCAATAAAATTATAGAAGAAGGCATCAAATTAATGTTTGAAAAAAAACATGTTCAATCTCTGGAACTTTTAGTTAAAGCGTCCACCATTGCGGAAGAAAGTAACTGGCATTCATTGGAGTTTAGGGCCATTCTGAATACAGGCTCTAATTATTACCTAATGTCCGATTTTGGAGAGGCATTGAATTATTATCTAAAAGCTTATGAACTCGCTATTGCCCACCTAGACACTAAAGATGAACTTACGGTACTCAATAATATTGGGATACTTTATTTTCAGGAAAATGACCTTCCAAAAGCAAAGGATTATTTCGAAAAGGCATATCAACTAAGTTTTGACCAAAAGGATAAAAGCAAGCATGGATACTATGCCATCAACCTTGCGCTTGTATCCAATAAACTGGGCCTTTCCGATGAGGCAGAAAGATTTATAAGGGAAGCATTGCCATTGGTTAAGGATAAACCAGACATAGTACTTATGGCAAATTTGGCAATGGCCGAGAATCTATTTACAAAAAAGAAGTATCGAGAGGCCACCGAACTGTCCAAGGAACTATTACCTCAAATGGTGGGAGAAGCCAATACCGATAATAAAGTTTTCATACTCTTGCTCTTAGCCCAAATAGCAGCAAAAGAAAACAATCCTGCTCAGGAACTTGCCTATGCCATTCAAGCAAGAAAAACTTCCACCAGATTGGAAAATAGGGAAGATATCTACAATGCCATTTCGCGGGCCAACGCCAATTTAGGTAATTATGATGCTGCCTTGGTATATAAGGACAGTGTGTTGGTAGCGAGGGAAAATTTACAGAACATAAGAAATAATGCGCTCTACGAAAACAACAAGATTAAATTTGAACTTCAAAATTATGCTCATGAACTAAGCGAAAGCCGCAAATTGATTCAAAGGGAGAGACGTTTCTTTTATACCCTATCATTCACTGTGGGTTTATTGTTGATCCTGATGATTTGGATATTTTTAAATTATATGGCGCGGCATAAACAGAGGAAGAAAATATCTGAATTGGAACTGGAACAAGAAAAGAACAGACGTCTTTTAGCTGAAAGACAGATTCAGGAGCAGCAAACCAGAGATCTTTTGGAACAAGAACGCCTTAAGAACGAATTGGATAAAAAAAATAGAGCGCTCACATCCAAAGCTCTTTACTTATCTAGTAGAAATGATCTTATCCAAGAAATTGTTGATGAATTGGCTGTTAATCCCCAATTAAAGGCCCAACCCGAATTACTAGCTCATATAAGGGATTTGAGTAAGCACTTAAAGAAAGATCCTCAGATCGATAGTTTCTTTAGCCATTTTGAAGAGGTAAATCCCGGCTTCAGCAATAGACTTCTTCTAATAAATCCAAAACTCACCCAGCAGGATGTCCGCTTTATAATTTACATCTATATGAATCTTGGGAATAATGAAATTGCTGCACTTCTAAATATTTCTCCTCAATCCTGTAGAAAACGCAAGGAACGAATCAGCAAAAAATTAGACTTACCCCATAACGTAAGTCTGAATGCTTATATAGCTAGTATTTGAACTAGGTCACACATTCTCAGACCGCAAGTCACGAAATGTCACGCTTATTTTTGTTGTGTAAAGCCTTCAAGGGCTTAATTTTACGGTACACCAAAAACAACTTAATATGCTACGAACTATTATTCTCCTCTCGATTCTCTTAGTTGGTTTAGTTTTTAAATCACATGCCCAGTTAGAGTTTTCTGCAAATCCGGAATATGGACAAATCTACGATATCGTATATCACGGAACCCAAGAAGATGTTATATACGCCCGCACAGTGGGTAACCACATCCTTAAATCAATAGACGACGGACAGCACTGGGAAATCCTGTACAGCGATCCAATGGACATCTATTGCACCCTAAGCGGAATGCGCCTTATTAATAACGGCGATAATTTAAGTTTTATAGTTAAAGCGGAAGGCACTGCGTATAATAAAGTAGTATTGATCAATTCGGAAGATGGAAGAGTGGAAAAAACCTTTAATGTTCCAAACCCACAGCAGGCCGATGTCCTGATTGCTAGTTATGACATTTTTGAAGCTAATAATGATATAGCTGTACTCCATACCACATATTCCATGAACTGGAGTTTTACAAATGAAGTATTCCTAACTACCGATGGCGGCTTAACATGGGAAAGTATTTATAATAGCCCAGATTATTTAGATGTTTCAATCAACAATGTAGCCATCGCCCCAGATAATTCCGATAAGATATTTCTAATGCGCGGAATGTCACCCGGAAGTGATTTCGGAGGTTTGTACGTTTCTATGGATGCGGGGAGTACATGGGAAGAGAAAATTCCAGGAAACACCTATAGTGCAATTGCCTTTAATCCCACAAATGCTCAAGATATCTTCTTGGGCACCTTCTACGGCTACGGTTCACACCAAGAAAATTTATATCGCTCCCTTGATGGAGGCGAAAGCTGGAATATTGTTCCGATTACCTGGACCAGCATGTCTTCAGACCATATAAACCAAATTACTTTCAACCCTTCCAATGCTGATAATATAATTGTGTTGGAAGAGAATGAAATCGCCATCACCAATGATAATGGAGCCACTTGGCATAACGAGGTGTATACGGAGATAGACCCTGAGCAATATTTCTACGGTCTGTCCGTCTCTTTTAATCCGTATACGGCAGATGAGGTTATTGTTGGAACCGACTTTTATCCATTTAAATCTGTAGATGGGGGTGTGACCTTAGAAAAATTAGAAAACGCATTTGTTAATAGTACAGGACGCATTGATTCCTACACCAGTCCTTCGGAAAACCATTTATATTATGGTCTAAGAAACGGTTTTATGCATAGGAATATGGCGAATGGAGATGAAGCGGGCTTTAGAATGCGTTCGCTTAACAATACCTTCGGGGCTACTACTTTTCCTTTTGCAGACAAAGAAGTATCTGGCAGGATCTTTAATAGTAGCCGTTTTGGAATGAATTCGGTAGTGGAAATGAGTCTAGACCACGGTGAAAATTATGTTGCTCTATATAGCACTATGGATTTTCTGAACATTTATGAAATGGCAACCGCTCCATCCAACACTAATGTTGTCTGGTTCTCTTTCGGGGATAGTATGTACAGAATAGACGTTGCGGACCCCAATGCGCCAATCGTTGGACAGGTAAACTTGCCTTCTTTTGAACTTTGTTATGGGCTGATAATTGATCCCGCAGATGAGGACCATATTGTGGTTTCGCTTGGAACAAAGATCTATAGTACTACAGACGCTGGTTTCAGTTGGGAAAATTCTTCCGCAGGATTGGAAAGCTTGGTGGAAGGGGAAGACATAATTACAGATCTAGCCATTAATCCTTTTAATCCGGACGAGTATGTGTTGGCATCAACAAATGGCATCTTTATATCTTTAGATGCCGGTGCTAGCTGGTCTAGGGTATTTGATGGGTTTGTGGAAAAAGTTGATTTCTCAACAGAGACTAATGGCCACTTGGTTGCCACAAATCTCTTTTCAGATGGATATTTGTTCCCCCAATCTACAACCCGAATTATCTTCTCTACCAATAAAGGCGAAACTTGGGAGGTTATTTCTGGCGAAGCTCTCGAATATCTTAATGCTTCCAGTTCTACAGTACATTTTTTTCAAGAAAGTGCCGATGTCTATTTTGGAACCTTTGATACCGGCTTAGTGAAATACAATATTGACTTGTTAGAACTCGGCACTGAAGATATAGCTCCGTCAAGTGGCATTTCTCTTTTCCCCAATCCGGCTATGGATTATATAACTATTTCAAGTACACATAATCCGATCCAGAAAGTAACTATTTATTCCGTAACAGGCCAAAAAGTCTTTGAAGTTATAGACGGTTTCCAGTCTATCAATATCTCATGGCTTTCTCCCGGTATCCATTTAGTAAAACTAGAATTGGAAAACAGCACCACATTTACACGCCTGGTAAAGCAATAACCTTATTTTATTTGGGCATCCAGGAGGTAGCACTATAACTAATAATAAAAACCACATCACATGGAAGAACATAACCGCTTTATTTTTCTAATATTATTGTTTTCTGCCATGGCTACCTATGCCCAATCTGGAGTTTTGGATCCTGCATTTGGTAATGATGGTATTGTAACTACTTTCATTGCAGGCGACTTTAATTCAGGGGAAGCTGCAGTGGTACAACCCGACGGGAAAATAATCGTTGCCTGCCAAGCTGGCGATGCCTTTACTTTTAAGGTTGCCGTTGCGCGGTATAATACAGATGGAACTCTTGATAATTCCTTTGGCAATTCTGGAACGCTTATAATTCCTGTAGGATCGGCTAGATCCTATGCCAGAAACATAGCTCTTCAAGACGATGGTAAAATTGTAATAGCAGCATACACCTATGACGATATTTCAAGTGATTTTGCCTTGGTAAGACTGGAACCCTTTGGAGCACTTGACGATTCCTTTGGAAATAATGGAATTTCCATAGCCGATGGCGGAGGTCAGGAAGTACTTGATGCAATGACAATCCTAGACGATGGCAAAATACTTTTAGCTGGAAATAATCATTATGATTTTTTGATGGCAAAATTTAATTCAGATGGATCCTTAGATACAGGTTTTGGTGTAAACGGATGGGTTACCACACACTTTGATGCTAGTGACAGCCAGGTAAAGGATGTAATATATCAAGATGACGGTAAGATCTTGCTTGGTGGCTATTTCATCGATAACTCTTCAGGGAGATATGGTATTGCTGCCGCTAGACTACATGAAGACGGTACGTTGGATGAAACCTTCGGCACCTCGGGCAAAGTGTCTTTAAATATTGGTAATTACGATGATTATGCCGTGGCTATAGAAGTTCAATCGGATGGTAAAATTATATTGGGCGGATACACCGGAGCAGACTCCAACTTTGGGAAACATGATTTTGCTGCGATAAGATTGAATATTGATGGTAGCTTGGATGATAGTTATGGAAATGGAGGAATTGTTATTACACGGGTTATTGACGAGGGGCAGAATTATGTGGAAGAAATGCTGATACAACCGGATGATAAAATAATTCTAGTCGGATTTGCCGCCTTAAACAGTGATTCCAATTTGGCAATGTTACGTCTGGACACCATGGGAAACGTTGATCTCACATTTGGGAATGAAGGGAAGGTACTCACAGACATAGATGGGCGTGAGGATTTCGGAAAGGCAATAACCCTTCAACCAGACAATAAAATAATCCTTACCGGCTTCTCAAATAACAACGAAGCGGTTGCGGAAATGGTAGTAGCGCGTTATACAAATCTCGTTTTAGAGACCCCGGAACACCAGAAACTAAAATTTGAACTTTATCCAAATCCGGCATCCCAATTCATTACTGTAGAATTAAATGTTGAAGATACAACCTATCAAGTCGAGGTACTAGATCTTCTGGGTAAGAAATTATTTTCATCAGAAATTCAGAAAATGGGAAAAATGGATATTTCAACATTGGCTTCCGGAGCTTACTTGATGAGGCTAAATTCAAAAACCAATACAAATGTGGTTCGATTTATAAAACGATAATCCATTTAAAATTTGGCATTTCAAAATATTATGCACCCACCAAATTCCATGGAGTTGGACTTCTAAACTTAGAAAAAATAATTAACTCATTAAATTTAAGCTATATGAAAACATTACATATAATTCCAAATGTAATTCTGCTGGTCTCCATGCTTTTTAGCATTCATGCAACCTCGCAATTTTCTCAGCAGGCAAAAATAGTGAGTCCTAACCGAGAGTCCCGAGCGGAATATGGAACAGCTACAGATATAAGAGGCAATTATGCCATTGTTGGAAGCCCTCGCCACAACATCGCTGCAGGCGCTGCTTATATCTATGAAAAGAACGGCGAAGGACAATGGGAATATCTTCAGTCCTTAATTGCAGATGACGCATTGGAGATGGCAGAGTTTGGAGGCGCTGTTAAAATGACGGAAGACTATATAGTAGTTGCCTCAGGAAGAGCTGATATAGGTTCGGAAATCCGTGCTGGCGCCCTATATGTATATAACAAAAGTGGTCAGGCCTGGGATTTTAGCAGTAAAATAGTTGCGAGCAACTATAGTGGGGATGATAAATTGGGCATGAACAATACTTCTATTGATGCCCAAGGTGATATTATTGTTGGTGGGGCCCCAGGTGCAAACGGTTGGGTAGGTCGAGTATATGTTTTTGAACGCTCTGAAGAAGTTTGGAACGAAGTACAGATAATTGAAAACCCTGCAAATACCAATGATACTTTTGGCATTTCAGTAGCGCTGTCAGGAGACCTTATGGTCATAGGTGCAAATGAATCCAACGGTCTTAAGGGGTCGGCCTATATTTATTATAAAGACTCCAATGGTTTTTGGGTGATGCAGCAACAAATAACGGCTTCAGATAGCGCCGCGGAGGATTTCTTTGGTACCTCCGTAAGCGTTGATGGCGAGACAATAGTTGTTGGTGCCTATGGTCACCAAGGATTCAAAGGGGCGGCATATATCTTTAAGAAGGATAGTTCGGGCGTTTGGATACAATCACAAAAACTGATTTCTTCCACCCAAATTCCTGAAGCTTACTTCGGGTGGCAGTGCGAAATCCAGGGAACTAATTTAATCGTAGGTGCTCCGCACATTTATGCTTCCACCCAAGGTGAAGTTTTTATTTTTAGAGAAAATGGAGATGGGGAGTGGGTTGAAACCCAATTAGTTCAAAGTGATGATATTTCGGCAGAAGATTTCTATGGGTGGGCTGTTGCATTATTCGAAGACCAAATCGTCGTTGGAGCTCCATGGGAAGACGAGGATGAATCAGGAAACAACCCTATAGATAGGGCAGGTTCAGCCTACATTTTTAAAAACCCAACACTGGGAACTCCAGATTTTAGCTCCCCAGCCAATGAGGTAGTTTGCTACCCAAACCCCGCAGATAATATATTTATAATAGAAAGCAAAACTGCAGCTCTTGATAGAATCAAAATATACGGCATAAATGGTATTCTGCTACAAGAATTATATGTGAAAGGAGGGAAGACTGCCCAGCTGCACATACAGGATTTGGCAAAAGGCGTTTATCTCGTTCAAATAGAGCAACAAGGAGGTTTTAATAATTATCAAAAAATGGTAAAGCAATAAATTACTTTTTGCTCCGATCCCGCGCGATTGCGCCAAGCACCTGTTCTATTTTGAAACTATCACTTTTTTTGTGCTCGCTCCAATTTCGGAATAAATGGTAACTAAGTAAATTCCTGCAGTAAAATTATCCAAAGAAATAGTTGTGTTATTGTTTTGAATTTCAGCAGAATATATCCTTTTTCCATCGGGTGTGGTAATGTCCAATCGAAAGATAATAGTATCCGATTCAATATTTAAAATAGCATTGGTAGGATTGGGATATATAGAAAGTTTGGGCTTCACAGTCGAGTCTTTCACTCCAAGTACGTTGCTGCATTCAGACACAATCCCTAAACCATCTTCTTCTATGGTTACAAAATCGACCAACGTGGCATTACCCCCCTTGATAACTCCCCCAGAACGTCTTTCCAAAAGTCTTTTTGGCTCAGCTCGATATCTAGGCAGTGGAGGAATACAGGTAGAATAATATGGATCTGTTTTAATGAAATAGATCCGTTTAAAGTTATTTGTGTTTCTAGGTTTCTTACTTCCGGCCAGAATAAAACCCCCATCGGCAGCAAGGTCCGCTCCAAAGGCCAAATAAGCACTCTGTCCAAAATACTCCACTCCTTTTACATACTCCCCCTCGATTGTGGATTCTGCCAGAAGAAAGAACACTGACGCAGCATTTCCAACGGCAACAATGTTTCCGTTTTCCAAGGCGGTAATTTTGTAAAAATAAGCGCTCGTTTGAGAACGGCCATATTTTTTCCACCATGACATATCGCCCACAGAATTCATCTTTACGATGTATCCACTTCCCCCATCGCGACCTACAGCTGCATAGCCTCCATCCAGCGTAGGGAGTATATCATGGGCTCTGTTGGGGCTGGTATAATCCAATAAACTTGTCCATTCTAAATTGCCTTCGGCATCTAGTTTAATGAAGTAGCTGTCGTAATAATTGTGCATTGAATCAAAAGAGTTTGATTCTCCCGCAATAATATAACCCCCATCAAAATCTTGGTTAACCGCATATCCTATATCCTTTCCAGGTCCTCCAATACTTTTGGACCATTCAATAACTCCATCAACGGTCATCTTTATGACATAGACATCTTTCTCTTCATTCAGAATCTCTGAAGAACCAACAATAATAAAACTGCCATCACTACATAATTTCACGGCATTGCCGTTCAGGTTCCCTTTTTTTTCCTCTACATTTCTGGTCCACTCTATTTCTCCGCCAGCATTTAATTTAATAATATAAATATATTCTGTTTGAGTAGTTGTGCTTTTGGATGTTCCTACTATGAGAAAACCTCCATCCGCAGTAGGCTCCACTGAATTTCCCCAGTTCTTTCCGTCAATTCCAATAGACTTGGACCACTGCAATTCCAAACTATCTGAAACCCTGAGGACATATATTTGATCTTTGGGAATGGGTGTTAACACTGATTTGCTGCCCACCATTATATATCCCCCCTCCGGAATTGTTTTAACGGAATTGGCACCATAGTTTCCGTTTATCGTTTCGCCTTCTGCCATTCCTTTAATACTCTGGGAATAAAAAGTTTCCGTTATAAAAAGACAAAGGAAAAAAGAAAGAATTAAATTAAGATTCATGATATAAAGGAGAGTTATTTTAAAAAAGGCAAATATTCATTTTTTAACCGAATTAATAGAATATAATACGCAGAAGATTTTGTTTGTATAACCCCTCCTCCACAAGCTCCCTCACTAATCATAACTCCTTAAAGATGTGAAACGTGTCCACAGTTTTACTGATATCAAGTTAATCGACCCATTACGGAAAACCGTATGTTTCCAATAGGATATAGACTTATATTTGAACAACAAAATCCTAAAAAACAGTTTAGTCTTGAAATATTAGGAGAGTTAAAAACCTGTAAACGAACACCCAAAATTTATCACATCATGAAAATAACTCAAATTAAAAATGGCAAAGTAGAAATCAGAAAGAATACAGGAAGCCTAATCCGTACCATAGGAAATGGAAAGGCCGTATCGGCAGATTTCAACCAAGATCAATCTTTACTGGCGGTAACCTTGTCCACTGGCAAGGTCGAAATCAGAAAGGATTCCGGCAGCTTGGTCCGCACAATCGGTACGGGAAATGCTCGGAATGCAAGATGGAATGGAGAAGAGATAGCAATCGAAACAGATAAGGGCAAGACGGAGTTGCGGAAGGCGAGTGGGTCTTTGATTAGGACTATATAGCTAAAATTAATAGGCTATCAACGTTAATCACAATTTGGATTAGATTATTTTACAGATAGCAGAGAGCCCCTTAGAAGTTATTGTAGATATTATTAACCTTAAAAGTAATAGAATGAATTTAGATGAACTAATTGGTAATGCCATTAATTCGGATTTTATCCAAATGCTAAAGAAAGAGAATGGATATTACTTCCAGAAATTACTAGAGGTAAGAGATAAGTATATAGCTCATCCCTTATCAAAAGACATCCTAGAAGAGATTCTGTCAAGTTATGAGGATTTTAATGATGGGACTTTTGAGGATTTCGTTAATTCTTATGAAGGTATTGAAGGAGAATTTCTAGATATATTGGGAGAATTGATAAGCTATCTAGATGTTAAGGCATCGGGCAAAGCAAAGTGGAACAAATATTCCCCCAATAGGTCAATAGCTCAGGCAGGTGTGAGACAGAATGATTGGGTTAGGCATCTTCTTAGTTATAAAATAGATTCAAATCATATACTTTCAGCAAGTATTCACAACGCATTAAACTACGCTATTGATCCAGAAAATAATTTCACCATATTATCTAGGAAGCATAGAGAGAAACTTTCTCAGTATTTATTTAATAAGGAGTACGAAAGTAAACGCTTTAATCAGCAATTAAAAGAATTCTTTGCACCTTATGGAATTCAAGTAAATAATAGTCTAAACTACACATATTTAATTAGCTCAATAATATATGATGGAAATATATTATCTCTATGGAATCCTAAATCTGAAAAGAAGGAAAGTCTTTCCATAAAGAAAAATGATGCTAAACTTGAGAACTCAATAAGCTTTTTAGAGCAATTTGGAAATTGGTTGGGTAATAATATAAATCAAGATGAACCATTTTTAAATCTTTTGACTCAAGTCAGGTATTTAACTCTTGATCTTGTTAAGAGGGGTGTAATCAATAAGGCACATTTAGACGAGCTGGATAATGATACTTTAATATTGGTGCAAAAAGCCGAGCACTCCAAGATTATAACAGATAAAGACTCTTCCTATTTTTTTCAATTTTTAAAAGAAATTATTATGGAACAAACAACTCCACTTAATCAAATATTCTTTGGACCTCCAGGAACAGGTAAAACCTATAATACTATTAACGAAGCTATCAAAATTGTTGACGCTGAGTTTTATAATGCTCACACAAATGACCGAGATAAATTAACTCAAAGATATCGTGAATTACTAATTACAGATTGGAAAGACAGCAAAGGACAAATCGCATTTTGTACATTTCATCAATCTTTTAGCTACGAAGATTTTGTCGAAGGTATTAAACCACAAACCAATGAAGAGAAAAATGTTTTTTATGATGTTTTGCCAGGTGTTTTTAAAAGGATATGTGAATTGGCAGATAGTAGTCAAAGCTCAAAAAAGATAAAAGAAGAAGGTAAAGTATCGTTATCTGAGGAGCAATTTCAAAAATCATTTTTTTATAAGCTATCCTTAGGAGAAGCCAATAACCCTGATGATCGGAAAATATATGACGATTGTATTAAGAATAATCGTATAGCAATTGGGTTTGGACAGGACACCGATTACACCGGAATGACTGAAACTGAGATAAAAGAAGATTGTAAAAACAATAATAGATCAACCACAGCTGGAAGTCAACTAAGTACATTTATTCACGGTTTATCGAACAATGATTATGTGGTTGTTAGCAACGGAAATAATTTTGTTAGAGCATTGGGTCGAGTAAAAAGCGATTATTATTTTATTGATAATCCACCTATTCGCTATACTCATTTTAGAGATGTTGAGTGGATATTTGTCAATGAGAATATTCCTATTGAGGATTTATATAGTACGACACTAACCCAACGTAGTATTTATAAATTGGATCATGATAAATTGAAGAAGGAATTCTTCGTTCCTAACGCTGCTGTTTATAATAAATTTAAGGAGGAAAAGATTAAGCCTTATGTCTTGATAATTGACGAAATAAATAGAGGTAATGTTTCTTCGATATTTGGTGAACTTATTACCCTAATCGAACAAGACAAACGTGCAGGAGCAGATGAAGAATTAGAAGTAATGCTTCCTTATTCAAAAGACAAATTTAAAGTGCCCAATAACGTATATATAATTGGCACAATGAACACGGCCGATAGAAGTGTAGAGGCATTAGATTCCGCACTAAGACGGAGATTTAGCTTTAGGGAGATGCCACCAAAATCTAGACTTATATTAGAGAAGGGCAGAGCCAAAGATGGAATGGTAGATGGAATTAATCTAGCAACACTATTAGATACAATCAATCTAAGAATAGAGAAATTGATTGATAAAGACCATAGGATAGGCCATTCTTATTTTTTAAATGTAAAAGATATGCCTTCTTTAAAAGCGTGCTTTAACAATGAAGTAATTCCGTTGTTGGAAGAGTATTTCTTTGGGGATTATGGAAAAATCGGATTGGTGTTGGGTGATAGTTTTGTTGAGAAGCAAATAAATAAAAGAGGTGTGTTTTCCAAATTTGAAGGCTATGAAACAGATATTATCGCGGATCTTGAGGAGCGAGCTGTATATAAGATCAAGCCCTCTAGCAATTGGGATTTTAAAGCAATTTAAATGAGAGGTCCAATTCGCGTTTTTGAGTACGAAAAGCTTTTAGCCGATTCTGACTTCTTCCCAAATAGAAAAGTTGGCGAAAGAGTTATTGACAAACTATGGGCCTATAATGACGCCCATGGGAATATTTATTTTCAAGCGATTCGGAACGGTGTTAAGTTCAATAGTTATGTGGGAGTAATCCAAATTGGAAACATTGTAATTGAGATTCTCCCTAAGACAGATAAAGTTCCTAGCATAGCCACAGATGATGTTGTGCGCGAACAATGGCAAAAGGTATTGTTGACCATGCTGAAATATTGTAAGAAAATAAAAATCAGCGCTGCATCAGAAACTAGCCTTTCGAAAAGATATAATTCTTTACTCGATCTATACTTTGAAAAATATATAGAAGAGGTAGATCAACTGATCCATAAAGGGCTTATTAAGAAATATATTCCGGTCTCTAAAAACATTCAAAACTTTAAAGGACAAATTCAGTTTGCCCAAAACATTCAAAAGAATGTTGTACATAAAGAGCGTGTTTTCACAAAGCATCAAATATATAGTCAAGAGCATGAACTTAATCAGATATTACTCAAAGGACTAAAGGTGCTAAAACTCATTTCCAATAATCCTTATTTACAAGATAAAATTAATCGGACCTTATTAAGTTTTCCTGTGATTCAAGAAATAGAAATACAGAAGAAGCATTTTGATAAAATTGTAATAAACAGAAAAAATCAACCCTATCAAGAAGCCTTACAAATTGCCAAGATGATAATTCTCAACTACTCTCCAGATATTAAGGGTGGGGAGGAACATATGTTGGCTTTACTATTCGACATGAACAAACTGTGGGAAGAGTATGTTTACAGAATGCTTATTAGAGCAAGTGAAGCACCAACAAAGATCCACTTCCAAAATCAGCAAGACTTTTGGAATAGCAAAAAGATAAAACCAGACATAGTTGTTAAAAGTTTTGAGGGTAAAGATTATGTCATTGACACCAAATGGAAGATGATTGATCCTAAATCACCAGGCGACGATGATCTTAAACAGATGTATGTTTATAATATGTATTGGAACGTGGATTTGAGCATGTTGATTTATCCGTTTTGTGGATATAAGGATTCTGTCAAAGGAATCTACCATAAAGGAACGATAAAGATAGAATTGGAAAACGGGAAAGAAAAGACAAATACGAAGTGTAAAGTCGCTTCTATAAAAGTTGTTGATAGCAATAATAATTTGAACTTGAAAATTGGAGAGGAGATACTTGACCTTCTAAAAATTTCAGAAAATATAATTCAATGATCGCTATCCTGACCATCCTTATTGTTGTTTTACTAACTGTGATTTACTATTTATACACAGGACATTAAGTCGCAGATTGAGTGAAATCAGATTAAGTTAGTTGAACATGAAAAAATAACAATCCAAAAGAATGTAACTCAAGTTTCCTTCAATAAAGAAGTCACCAAGAGAGAAGCGATAGAAATTGCAAACTCCTTTCTTGGGCACGTTCAACAATCTACCCTGTCTCCTCCCCAATAAAAAACCCCTCCTGTTTCTCCATCAGAAGAGGGCAAATACTTTTTGTGTAGTACTACCTATTCTTTAGACCACTTTCAAGCTGATTTTAGTTGAACTTGTTTTTCAAAAGTATAAAGGTTTATTGGTTTTTGTCTTTTGATTCCTTGATGTTTTCTGTTGTTGTATTTTTT
>Ga0208015_1000167_pt1 | contig 44670 bp, 70 predicted proteins | sample 26BtaG_FD_184101 | JGI IMG/M metagenome (GOLD analysis project Ga0208015, IMG submission 184101) | Marine viral communities from Cariaco Basin, Caribbean Sea - 26B_WHOI_OMZ_CsCl (SPAdes) (version 2) | ecosystem: Environmental > Aquatic > Marine > Oceanic | place: Caribbean Sea: Cariaco Basin... | reverse complement strand
CCCCGACCACGACCCCGACCACGACCCCGACCACGACCCCGACCACGACCCCGACCTCGACCCCGACCTCGACCCCGACCACGACCTCGACCAATCATAACCTATGTGCAAAATAGCTCCGTTCATTTTTGGGAAGAGGGAAGAGTGTGATTCCAAACAAAAGCATCGACAATAGTATCCATATTTACAATAGCTTCTGATACAGGTTCCACTTCGTCTAATTCGCCTTTCATAATCGCATTCATAAATCTACCACTGTCAGCTATCCACGCAGCCTGTTCCAATACAAGAAACTTGCCATGTATTTCTTTTACACGACCTGTTTGATGATGGGTAACAGTGCGGATATAATACTTTTCACCCACTTTGAATGGGTGAACCGATGATGTGCTTCCGAGCTTATCTCGGAGAAGTTCTAGGAGGATGGTTTCTGCATCCATGATATAGGGGGGGGAAGAAATTAGCGAGCGGATTGCCAGTGGCTCTTTTAGTTCAGTCATTTGAGGAGGGGAAACACCCTGTAGCTCCTGCATGGTTTCTTCCACAATCGGAGCATAAGGGGGGAAGAACGGAAACAAGAGCCTTACAACGTGTGGAGAGGTCGGCGGGACACATGAATAGTTTGGAGTATTTTCTATTCATCTTATCTTCAAACCTTGCATGTAAGACAACATCCTCCATCACCTTCTCCTCCACCTGTCGCCAGTGGTTCCAATCGTGCATAGGATTGAAAAACCAAAGATCACCTGTCCAAGCATGTTCCATTGCCCAGCACCAATGGTGCTCCTTTTCTCCAGCAACATTCCCTGCAACCATTTTTTGTACCTCGCATAAATGTGCTTCTCCTGAATATCCCATAAACTCCGCCAGCCTTAGCAATCTTTTTTGCCTTTGTTCGTCAGACTCCTTATTTCCTATGTAATTTTTATTATCTGCACTCTTACACGTCCTGCACTTACTGTATAGCCCATCAGATTTTTGCCTGTCCATACCAAACTTATCAAGCGGTAAAACCTCATTGCAAGCCGAACATTTCTTGTGCTTATCAGTCATTGTTAAGGAGGGAATCGAAATTGGAGAGGGTTATTTTTGCATGATTTTTGTACCAAGATGGCGGGGAATCATCTGAATCCTTTATCTCTTCCAAAGCAGATTTAAGCTCCAACGCCCCCCGTGCTACTTTGAGGAGGAGGGGGATGTGACCAAGTAGGTAAATTCTCTCGTCATCACAGTATGCACAACTTTCAATCACAAATTCACATCCCGTATCCACGCCTGTAAGCTCTTGTTTGATTGCTTTGAGGTCGCGGACTACAGAATCTTTGAATTGATTAAATTCTTCGGCTGCAACAACAGGAGGAAGACATAAATCTTTCTGCACATCATAAGGCGAACCAGAACAACCCGCTAACAGCAAGCCTATGAGGGGGAGGAGGTATTTCATTTTATATCATTCTTAATAACATGAAAAAGTATTACAAGTAGTAGATAAAATTCAATCTTCATACCTACTAAGAGTTCTCCAATGGCGCCAATCACGAGGGTTAAAATGACGATAATGGTAGTGGTGATAAATTTTTCCATCAGAATCCAGTGTGTAATTCATCTAGTGGATAGGGTGGCCAGTACGACTCTTCTCTCTCTTTACCTCTTATCATTCTTTTGGGTTTCTTTGGTTGTTCAAAGGTATCGTCTGGGGGGAGATTTGTCAGTTCTTCTAGCCTACGTTCTTGAAAGGAGAATTTGGTCATACCAATTTAAGCTGGTAACCAAACTTACGATCTAACATTTCTTTCCTTGTGCCCTTAACAGACCCCATCTGCCTAAGAACCCTTTGTACCATTTTACAAGTGGGGCAGGGCTTGGGGTGGCGATGACGTGGGCAGGTTTTTGAGATTTTCTCCACGATCTCTGCATCCCCACAGGAAAAAAATGAGGATTTCTTTTGGGGAATGTGTAACTTGGTTATTGGATAGCAGTTCATGGTTTATGAGGGAAGAACAAGGGCATTATACATGGGAGTACCCCCATTGCAAATAACTAGACTTGACAAGGGGAACCCCCTGTGCAAAGCTACAACTGATGCCTTCCGCCAATTACGTCAAAATTGTGCTTTCTAAGAATGATCATAAGAAGTACAAAAAACTTGCTCAAAAGAAAAAGCTCAGCTTTTCCGCCCTTGTGCGCCTAGCTCTTTCCAAGTTAGAGAAATGAAAAATATTCTCACCTTTATTACTTTGACATTAATTTTTATTTTATTCTTCACATTGTTCTTTCGGGGTATTTCTGAAGATGTCGAGAGGATAGAGAGGATAGAGAGGATAGAATGGAGTGGTGGTATTTGTATAGATGATGAATATATCAATCTTTTTGAGATGGAAGAGCGTATTACCCAACTTGAACAATGAAAAAACTTCTAACAGCAACACAGGTTAAAGACGGATGGGTGGTTATTATTTGTGAGCATCACAAAGTACACGACTATACAGAAGTAGAAAGACTAATAAGATATAACGGGTTAAGGAATGACGATTCGCCATTTAATGAGGTTTATATCAGACCAAGCTCCTGTAAATCTGACTCTAGCTCATCCACCGAATGTGCTACTAAATAAATACCCCCAGCTTCTACAATCCTGTCAGAGAACTCTTCTTGGGCAGGACTTAACTTTCCTCGCGGAGTCTTGACTTCTATTCCTATGTACTTCCCATCAATTATACAAGTTATATCTGGAACCCCTTTAACACCACTTGTTCTATAGACTCCTTTCTTAGAGTCCCAAACACCTACTGATTGAGAACGATAGGCAAAGATTTTTTTAGCTGCCAAGTAATCCAAGACTGCGCGTTGTATTAGACCCTCCTTCACGATATGATTGTAGCATGGCAAAGAGGTATTCTTTGTGCCCCGGATGTGAGGGAATAATAAATTCCCATGAAGAATGCTGGCTGTGTAATAACACAGGAAAAGTTCAAGACATCTCCATGAAAGCAGAAGAATACCGAGGCGGTGTTTGGATGCAGCAAGAGTCTGATGAGTTTGATGACGAGGAAGAATCGGAGATGTGCTTATAACGTCTGCGCCTTGTGCGAAGTGCAAGGCTGTATAATGTATCCACAGCCGTAGCATTTGGGTGAGGCGAGGAGGCGACCTTAAAATATCAAGAGACTCCGAGCCGAACCGCACACAGGCGCTGTTAGGTGATGTATTTTCTAATGTGCCGGTGGGGAGGTCAGTGCTACTCTATGACTATATTTCTTTACCCAATTTATCATGCCAAAGAAAAAATCTCGAAAAAAGCAATCTGTTCCAGAGATTCAAGAAATACCAATTGAAGATATTAAATACTGTAATTCAACGAATATTCGCATGACTGAGGAAGAGGCTTTGTTTATATTGCAAAGTGGGAATACTTTTTCTGCGTTTGCATTTACACCAAGTCATTTCAAGAGACTAGCAGAAGCTATGACTGATGCCATTGGGCAATATGAGAAGAAGTCTGGAAAAAAGATTGATACACATAAGAAACGTGCCAAATAGGTATGTCACCTTTTGATCCAAGCTCGGCTGGAGATTATGTGAATATAATTCATACAGGGTTAAATACTATTTTTACTGGAATATTGATATGGAAGAACACCAGAGGTAAGGGCAATTCTAAAAAAGGTGACATACAAGCAGGAACGGTTTATAACGCAGAAACGATGTACTTTGGTGAAACTAGCGATCAAGCCACTGCTTCAGAAAAACCAAAAAGACACAAAAGGAAGTCCCAAAAACAAAGCCCAAAGAAAAAGAAGAAATAGGAGTCATAAACCAATTGTGTATAAACCTCCAGCGTTTATGCGCTGTTTGTAGCCGGAGGGTAGGCACATTAGAAAATATTTCATCCTAACTCGTTATTATGCGAACTCAGTCTAGCATAATGGGTGTTGGATGCAACTTCTCATAGGCACGTTTTAAGTAGTTTCTGGTACTGGGATACTTTTTTCCTCTTTTTCTTCGTCTAAGGAGCTATAAACGCTATTTTTGGCCTGCTCTCGTATTCTCATACAGCCAATCTCAATAGCTTCCCGTGAAATCTTGCCCCCCCAGAACTCACGGTAAATTTGTTGGTCTATCTGCCAGTCTTCTAGCTCTTCATTCATTGAGGGTGTGTTCATCTAGTAATTTACGGAGCTTCTCCTTTGTTTTCCTAAAGCGGAAACTGTCTATTAGCTCTAAAATATCATCGTGTTCTGGAGTCTTTGACAGAAACACTCCTTTTTGTATTAGTGCTTGTACTGATAAGGCGCGGTGTTCTTCTTGGAAATCAAGCTCCATTTAAAAGTTGGGAAAGATTTTGGAATTGAATCTTGCTTATATGGGAACATCTTAGGGCGATATCCATAGCGCTCTGAGCCTCTACTCGATCTACTGCCAAACCCGTCTCTAAAGCCTTCATAACCCTTGCACGGACTTCTCTGTAACAATCTCTCGGAGGAGGGTCGATAGGAATTGAAGTTATTATGTTTGGTTGGTCGTCTGTTATTTCAACATTACCATGAGCGAATTGCCATAAACTTTCACTAGGTAATCTCATGCTATGATTATAGCATGCTTTTAGAAATTACAAAAATGGAGTGTGAAACTTGTGGCGAAGAGTTCAGAGGCACGGGCATGCCAATCTTAATGAAGTCATTAAATGGATTGTTCCAGATTTGGAAAGTGTTTTGTGATGACTGTATGAAGAAAATTGAAGACGCTGTGTTAAAATAAGTGTGCCTTCCTAGTTTCAAAAATAACTACGCATCACTGCGCCTTTGGGAACTTGTGGGAGGCACGGGGAGTTGTTCGCAACTCCCCATTTACGTTCTTTACTAACCGTCCCCTGTAAAAGGAGTAGCCTATGCTATAGAGTTGCGTAAAGAGCGTTAGGCACTGCCTAGGGGGCTAGCGAAAGCTAGTCCCCGCTTTCTTCAATAGTACAATCTTCAAACGAAACTCCCATCTCCTCCATGATTCTCATGAAAGCGTCTTCGGCTGATTCTTGTTCATAAGAATACAGAGATCGCTTGCCACAATCAGGACATTTTTGATTATGCTTGTGCATTTCCTCTGTCACTTTTGGGCATTGGCAAGTCATATTCAGTGGGGAGGAGTGGTGTGAGCTTCCGTAAATAGATTACTTGCCCTCATTTTATCGTCCATCTTAAATCCGTTACAATCAGTATATCCAGATTCAGCATTTAGCCTCATTCCTTCTATCCATGCTTTGTTCCGATATTGAACAAATGGATTTTTGGGGTTTAGAGAACCATGTTGTTTACATGGAGGAAGAAACCAATATGTCTCTTCATCTTTTGGACATGTGCATTCCATAACCTTTAACGTAAAGAAATAAGAGAGCTATTGGGGAAGAGATTTGGGAAGTAATAAGCTAGCTACGAATGCAGTCAACAGGAATGATCCCCAGAACCACAAAGTCCACAAAGGATCAGGTTCATTCACTTCAATCTTTGACCAGCCAGCGTGAGGATTAACAATAACTTGTTCCATAATTAGTTATGGGGAAGAGGTTTAGGATTAAGGATTTTGGGGAAGTTTTTGTCCACATTCGTAGCAAGTATCAGATTTAGGAAATGGAACTTTGCCCCAAGCCATTAACTGTTCGTCAGTCATTTTGCTGGCATCCAATCCAAACCATGTAGCCATAGAATATCCCCAATCTCTTTCAATGCCGTTGTAGACTGATTTTGCAAGTCTTTCTGCTTCTGCCATTACCTTGGGATCAATTTTTTTAATCCATGTTTTTTCCATAACTCAGAAGGAAGGAAATAGGTTAGTCAAAACTTATAAATCTAGGAAACGATCTGTGACATGGAAAACCACAATTTCTACACGGACGCTCGCATATGGCTTGGCAGGCAGTAAGCTCTTCTCCACATTTCCTGCAATGAGCGTCATAATAATATCCCGACTGCAAACTAAAAGCATCGGGCATTGGAACACCCATTCCATCTACATAGCCTATTGCTTTTGAAAAGTGTGGCATGGAAGGAAATAGGTTTAATCTTCTGTCAGCTTTTGTAAATCATTCATTTTCTTTGCAAGAGCTAACCCGACAGAAGAGTGCTGGAAACCCTTAAAACGATGACACGCATTAAGGTATTCTTGTATCAGCTTATCAAGTCTAAGTTCTGCGTAGTAGATGTCTTGCTGGGTCATAACAGTTTTGGAGAAAAGGACAGAATAGTTAAGATAGTTTCCTTGGGGATTTAAGAATATCAGAAAGTTTTTGCATTTGCCCTACATCTTCTGGCTCTGGTATGCCTAGTGTGCGCCTATCGGCTTCGTCTACAATCTCTTTAGGATTGCATTTTGGAGCACCACAGTAGGGGCATGAGTCGTCATCGTACCTATTCTGACATTGCCAACAGTTTGTCATTTTGGGGTTTGGGTAAAGAATTAGGGCGTTTTTCTGGGGGGAGTCTTAGGATTTCTACTTCTTCCTGTGAGAGCATTTTTTCTTTTTTTGCATCTCTGCATCCACAATCAAGTTTTGAATCATGGAGGCATCCGTACTTACAAAAGAATTTTCCGTCTTGTTCAGCTTCCAGTGTTTTGTCCTCGTAAAACGAATACAGGGTTTTAACTTTGGATATTCCACTGCCGGAATAAGACGAGCCACGATAAAACACCACATCCTTTGTCCGCATTGCTTCCATGAAGGCGGGCGCGGCTTCTTGTGGAATCCGTTTTGTAGTGCCGTCAAAGAAAAATACAATGTATCTCATCCTGCAAAAAGGACACGCTTTACCTGCCCTGAGAACGGCTTAAATTGTTTCGATCTGTCTAACCATGTTTTCAGCCTGCGCTTAACTTCAAAGGTTTTTTCAATTTCCCATCTTTGTTTGGTTCCACTTTTATTTTTCTCAGTCCACCAAGAAACAAATTTGTCAATCTCGGCGCGGGCATTTTCTCGCTCGGCTCCTTGATTCGATAGGTAATCAATTACTTTCTGTTGAATAATCTCGTCTGAAAAAAACATCCTTGCTTCTTGTGCTGGAGTGAGCGAATTACACTCGTTAATATCCTGTCTTATCTTATCTTGTCCTGTCTTATCCTGTCTGTTTGCTTGGGGGGTGGCTTGAGGGGGGCTTGAGGGTGGCTTGTTTTTTCCCTTTCTCTTGCCTTTTTTTCCACCACGCCTTCCAGCCTCTCTAAGTATTTTTCGTGTTTCTATATTCCTTAAAACACGGGGGGAATACACGCCCTTTTTGTTCTCCATAAATAAGCCTAGCTTTAGGCAGGCTTTAACCACCCTTTCTGTTAATCCGGCTTCACTTTCCCGAACATCAAAAACAATCCCACTATCAATTTTTATATACCCGTTTTCATTGTGCATTATCTCTATCAGCATGAAAAATATCCCGTATCCTTCCGCACCAAACTCTGCTCGTAGTGCAAGCATTCGCGGGTCGTTTCGCGCATTGAAGTCGTGGGAGAACCAAAAAGAGTTCATATCACATTACGGCATCGGCTCTGAGCGGCACACACCAAAAAGTGCTTGCACACTGGTGCGCACCGCTCAAAACCGACGAAGTAGATGTGAAGTGTGCAAGCATCGCCCCCTATCCTACCCCCCCCACAGGCGTGGAGTCAAATCCAAAATGTCGGGGCTTTTCTTTTGTGGGTTGACATGTGCTATGATACGAGCACCTACTTGCTTACCCACCTACATCATGGCTAAAACAAGCAAGGAATCACTAACAAGTCCTAATGAGCTAGGCGCCATCGAGCGATCTTATTATGTTATTGTAAAGGAGCAGCGCAAGAAACTTCCAGATGGCAATGAGGACAATGTTGAGGATCGTTATGAAATGGGGATGACTCATTATTTCGTGCACGGTGTTTATAGTTCATCAGAGGCTATCACGGAGGTTGAATCTCTTTTTTGTACTAACGGCGTAGGGAGGCAAATGACAGTTAAGGAGTCGGTAGCTGTGAAGGCATTTAATCGTGGGGATGGTTTTGTAGAAGTTTTTGAGATGCAATGAGAAAGATTTATCCACGTCATCACTTTGCGGCGCGATTCCCAAGGTTTCTAGTCTTTGCCGAATCTGGGAGACTATTTTCTGAGGCAGAAGGGAAATTCCCAAAAAATGTTGCAACGGAAATTCAAAGGTTTTTTGACGAGGAAGGAGTTGTCAGCCCCTATGAATTCTATTTTGATAATTTCGGAAATGTGGTGATCTATTGGGCTTGACCCACCTAAACACCTCTAGCAAGTCCCCTTTTATTTTGGTAGACTGTGGATATGAAGATATTTGTTGTTGATTTCTCCCCGATGTGGCCTGTTCCGTGTGGTCTTGTTATAGCTGCAAAAGACAAGAAGGAGGCAAGGAAAATAGCGAAGGAGACTATCAGCCACACAAAAGAGATTTACGTCAAAGAAGTTGATACATCTGAATCAAAGGTTATTTTTTATGAAAGTGGGGATTATTAATCCCCTTACACCTCCTTCTGACTTTTGATACCATAGAACCATGCTTACTGTTAAGGATAAGAAATCAACGGAAGAAAAGATGGCTCGCCTATTGGTGGAGAAGGAAATGAGACTCAAAGGACGAGTAATCAATCTAAAAGAAGCTAGGGCAGTCATAAGAGATTTTGGTGTATGGGAAAAAACCCCAGACAGAAAACACGCCTTAACTATTCTTTATACTGGATTTGGTTGACCCCCCTACACCCTCCCTTGATTTATGGTATGCTAGGGGTATGAAAGTCCACTACGTTACCCCTACTGGCGAAGAGGAAGATATAGCCTTCTGGGATAAAGATATTACACACAAGAATAAAGAGTTTGGCTGTCTGGCGTTTTTCTATGATAAGGAATACGCTGAAATGTATGCTGATTTTCTCCAAGGGCATGAGCACTTGGATATTGACTACGAGGTGAGAAGTGTTGAGTTGCCTTGATTTATACAATAGGGGTGTATAATTGAGATATGTTCTCAAAACCAGTGCCAGAAGCAGAGTTCTACGAGGAGCATGAGCCTGATGTCGCTTGTTGCCATTCGGATTTAAGATTGTCTCGCAGGAATTATTATATATTTTGCGGTGGATGTGGGATGCAATGGATGCCTGTTACTGATCCAACAGGAAATTCTGTGGCACATCTTCCATATAGAAAAATAGCTAAAATGAAAGCTGTGGCTTGATTTATACAAGGGGAGTTCTGCTATACTCTTTGCATGAAATCTCTAAGTAACATGTGGAATGACCTAGTGCTCATCCTCACAGTGGCTTTTTGGGACAGGCTTGGAGAGGAATTCACAAAGGACTTGGTGCTTATGGAAAAAGATGGGAAGAGGTTTTTTTGTCCAAAGCAATATCTTGAAATGGGGCAGTAGTGCTACACTGGAGGCATGTCAAACTTAGAATTCTTTGTAGTAATGGTTTTTATGGTTGTTGTAATGGCTGCCCCATTGTTGGTGTTAGCCTTGCGGCCTTTTGGCGTATAACACTCCTTATGCGAATATATTTCAATGAGAGATTAAGAATTGTCAATATGATCTATTTGCTTTAACTATTTGTTAAGGTAATATGCCTGTGTGATTAAGAAAGGCAAACTCCTACGGCTTCTACGAGAATCATTGAATCTTAGGCAAGATGAGGTGGCTGAGGATTGTGGAATATCTGCCTCTTATCTGTGCTTGATTGAGGGTGGGTACAAAACGCCAAGCGGGGCTGTACTTACTGATCTCGCCAATCGATACAATGTGCCAGCTATTCTATTTGAATGGAACGAGGATGACCTTGAGCGCACAACGAACAAAGAGGAACGAGAGCTTGTGGATAAGATTAATGGTTTTATGGATGCACTTCTCATGTTAATCCTAAAAAGATGACCAACAATCCATTTGAACCACAGGACGGATTTCAGCACGATATCGAGTGCGAAGGCAAAGAGTGTGGGTGCTTCCAAAGAGCAAATGATCGCGGTTATGCCGTCTTTTGGGAAACAATGACATTCGATGAATTTCAGAGGCGCTATAACTTCGTATAAAAGACATTATTGGAAGTTGTGATATACTATTCTCGGTTCCTTGTCAGCACAGGTCAGCCCTATTGGAAGAATAGGGATAACCCATTTTTTATCATGGAACATGAAGCCAAACCAGAACCAATTACAGAAGAAGAAAGACTAATCAGGCAAAAGAGAAGAGACTTGCGCGAAGCAAGGATTTCAAAGGCGAGAGCAGAAGTTGTTAAAAAACAAATAATCGAGGCATACGAAATCTTAGAAAGCATACGCTTCGATTATGTATCAGATACAATGTTCAGAGATTACATTACCTGCGCCAAGAAGGAATTGGAGGGCGCACTATCAGATTTCCTGTTGTCGGAGATTTATCAGGAAGAAAAAGTCAATGAGGTCAAAAAGAAAACACCAAAAGAATATGATGCCTTCTTAAAGGCAAAGGAAGCGGAGCCAACACAAGGCTAATTTTTATTTATGACCTGTGCTGAAAGGGAACTTCGTATAAAAAAGACATTACACACCTTGACTGTAACACCTGTTTCAGTTTATCGTTGTAATACTAGAGACACCGAACCAATAGTTCCAGCTGGGCGTTGGTCGCTGTCTCTTTTGTTAGGACAACTAGCTCATTAGCAGAGCGCTCGGTCTACACCCGAGAGGTAAGATGTGCAATTCATCTGTTGTCCACCATGTGTTACAATACAACTATGCCCTGCAAAGGAAAAAAGCGGCGTTCTAAGAAAAAGAAATGAGAATCCGCAAAACAAGGACGGCAACAGTACACTTTATTGACTGTGAACATTGTGATTGGTCAGTAGGAGCTGCTACCCCCTCCCTTGCTGTTGAAATGTTAGAAGACCACATGTACCAGTTCCACAGAGACCCAGACTGGAATATTAGCGGAACCACTGCTATTACTGCTACAATGAAAGCATGAGGATAAGAGACTTACCCTACATGCATATGTGCAGAGGATCGAGTCTCAGAACTTTGCATAAGGCTCCATACTATTGGATATTAGACCATTGGAAGAGATTGCCTTGGTACTGCTGGCCGTTACTAACATATGCCAGCATCTTCCATGTTAAGAAGATATGGAATACAATAGTCACATGAAAAAAACAGTCTGTATTAATCCTTTCTTACATGTAGATGAGCACAAGCTGGAAATACGCGCCCAGGTTAAGGGAAAAGAAACTACAATAAAATCAATCCCTTTTTACAACAACAAAACAAAACGCAAAAAGAGCATAAAAGAATGCTTTGCCCTACTGGGTTTCAATATCTAAAAATGTTACTATAACCCATGATGAAAAAACCTTCTGACAAAATCAAAGAAATCTACAACTCCAACAAAAAGGATGCTGAAACAGCACACAAAAAGCTGGATGCGATTTACCAATACTTAGACGAAGCCCTACCAGAAAGAGTACAACTAGCAGCTATAATCCTTAGCTCTATGTTAGCTAATGGTAAATATGAAAAGGAAGAAGCTGCTAGAATAGCTTTAGACTCTGCTGACCTACTTCTACAATGAAAAAGCTACAAGTCAAATTAGGCAACAGAAGAGGATTTGGGAATATCATTGACCCAGAAAATGTGATACAATCTAATCATGAAAAAGAACGAGACAACAAAGGAAAAGAAAGTAAAGAAACAATCGAAACACAAAAACCTCTTAGCAGGTAATCCTGCTTGGGAGAAGGGGGGCAAGAGTCCTAATCCAGAAGGAAGACCTGACTCTGCTTGGACTTGGCGAGACTTGTTTGTAAAGATTGCAGATCAGAAAAAAGATCAACTGACAAGAAAAGAGTTAGCTGCTGATGCTATATGGAATAGGATGGAAGATGGAGATGTTAAAGCGTTTGAGAAGGTTGCTGATAGGATGGAAGGAAAACCAGATCAGAATATAAATGCCACAGTGTCGGTGGCGGACAAGGTTAAAGAGGAGCTACAATCTACCAAGTGAACCCAGCAGATGTCGCAGAAGTCTCGGCCTTTATCGCAAAAGAATTCAGAGATGATCCTGCAAGATATTGTAGAGCTGTCCTCCGCTTTACTCCTGACGAATGGCAAGAAAAGGTTTTGGATAGCATCAAACAACATAGACGAGTTGCTATCCGCTCTGGGCATGGAGTTGGAAAAACAAGATTGGCGGCCAGTGTCATTCATTGGTTCATTGCCACAAGGGCAAATCCCCAAATCGTGGTCACTGCTAACACACAATCCCAACTTAAAGACAAATCATGGAGAGAGCTCGCAAAGATAAATGAGAACGCTGTAAACAAGGATGCTTTTGAAATAACAGCTACAAGGTTCTCAATGAAAGGATCAGATACTTGGTTTGCTTCTGCTGTTCCACACAGAGAAGAGAAGCCTGAAGCGTTTGCAGGAACACACGAAGAGAATGTCTTGATGGTATTCGATGAAGCCTCTGCTATCCCTGAAATCATTTGGGAAACATCGGCGGGGGCAATGACTACTAAAGGTGCTAGATGGTTAGTACTTGGAAACCCGACGCGGAACACTGGAAAGTTCCACGAGTGCTTTGGGCTTAATAAATGGCAAGAGGGTGACAGCAAAGACTCAGGAAAATGGCATACGTTCACTGTTTCTTGCTTGGATGTCCCAAGAGTTGATAGAAGTTACATAACTGAGATTGAGCGTGAATACGGTAGGACATCTGATCCTTATAGAGTTCGTGTATTGGGATTGCCACCACAGCAGGAGGAGCAGCAATTCATTTCTGCTGAGTTATATGAAAAGGCTTTATACAACAAAGTACAAACATTTCCACATGAACCTAAAACATTAGGAGTTGACGTTGCAAGGTTTGGGAATGATAGATCGGTGTTAGTTGAGCGGAAGGGTAAAGAAATGAGATTGATTAAAATGCTTAGGGGGCAAGATACAATGCAGATAGTTGGCCAAGTTATAAATGCAATAGAACAAGCAGATTATGAAGGTGAGCCCTATACATTTGTTTGCGTCGATGTAATTGGTATTGGGGCAGGCGTGCTGGATAGACTGAAAGAGCAAAAGATTGATGTAATAGGAGTAAATGTCTCTGAAAAACCAAGAATGGAAGATTGTAAGAATATGAGAGCAGAACTGTGGAAGAGATATAAACAATGGTTGAATGAGGGGTCGCTTACAGAAGAATTTAGAGAAGATACGATTGGTATTTATTACAGCTTTGATTCAAATGGAAAGCTTGTAATGGAGAGAAAGGAGGATATGAAGAGGAGAGGGTTAGCTTCGCCAGATATCGCGGATGCAGCGTGTATGACCTTTTATCCTTTGCTTACAGAGAAGCCGTCACAAAAGAAAAAGAAGCGCCGTGCAAGTACTGGATGGCAGAAGCAGGTGGGGCTATGATGGGGGTATGTCATGCAACCATGACTTTCCGCCTTTCTTACGTGGCAGGAGAAAGTGTAAGGCATGTGGGCTGCGTGAGATTGAGATTAGGAATGAGCGTACGTATGTAGCTCGTGATGGTGATAGGTTTGTTCCAGTGGCTGACTATTCTAAGAATCTGTATAGGGTGGTATTGCCATATGTGGATTCGGTCTTGTTGTCTGTTAGAAGTAGGTTAAGATAGGGATATGGATGTAAGAGAGGCAACAAGATTGAGCAACTACATATTCTATGTCTCTTGTGATCTTAATACTTGTCTTGAGTCTCTTTTGTCCAGAATAGAGAAGTTAGAAGGGCAGAAGTTTTATGATACTAATGAGGTAAGAAAAGATTTTAGCTTATGTAAGACGAATCTTCACCATTCCTTTGAGAGACTAAGAGAGCTAATATGTGAGTATATGGATTGGGATTGGGAAGAGCTGGCACACATACTTGCTGAGAAAATCGGTGAGAACATGAAGATCACACAAGAGGAGATTGACAAGCCTAAGAAGGTTATATTTGAGAAGGGTGATGGCTTCTATTTGATCTCGCAAGAGAATAAATATTCTGTCAATAGAACTAGAGAATAAGAGGTGTAGGCTATAAGCGTATGTTCGGAAGAAAGCCAGAGGAGCGGCCATATGAAGAATTTCTCAAAACACAGATTTACTTTAGAGAGAACAAGTCATCATACGTACAAGTTGCAGATGTCCGCGAAAGCCATGAAGAAGTGCTAAAGAAGATCAAATCAAAGGAAAGGTTTGTTAAATTCACAGGTAAAAATGGAAAAACCCTTTATCTTCGCCCCGATAGAATAAATTATATTGAAGAATATTCTCCTTCCCCCTAATTCCTATGGACTCCAATCTACAAACCCTTCTCCGTCTTGTAAATAATGAGTACGGCGCTCTTTATGGCCAAATGGTAAGGCTTGGCATACTTACTGACGCTGTACAAAGAGTTGCCGAAGGTGCTGATGCTGGAGAAGTTTTGAAAGATGTTCTCAAGGAATTGAGAGCAGAACTTATTGAAGATGAAGAGAAAGCATAAGAAAGCACTGGCCAAGCTAGAGCACTTTATCTCACAACTACCAGAGAAGAGGCTGAAGTGTAACGATGCAGGGTTCTATAGATCAACCAGGAGGGGAAAACCATACAACGGCAAAAGAATCTCAGCAGAGGAGGCGTACTTTTTAATGACAGACAAGGGAATCGAATGTGCGAAGGAGCAGGTAGATGACTGGGAGAGATACAAGGGGCTGATCATCGCTCATAGATTATTTGGGATTACCGTTAAGCAATGGGGGGATGAATGGGAGAGGATGAATCCTGCTACGCTGATAAGAGAGTGGAAAGAAATGCACGACGATAGCCCTATGCCAAAGGGGTACAAAAGCCTGTTATTTGAAAGGCTTGGCTTTATTAAGGAATTGGAGGATGATGGGTTCGAGAATCCTTTGAAACTAATTACGGGTAGGACATGCCAATCTACACCTACAGATGCAAATGCGGCTACGAAAAAGAGCTTAAGGCAGAGTTCGAAAGTAGCCCCGAATCCTTTCGCTGTCCGTTCTGTCTGTGGTTAAGGGAAATGCACAAAGTGATTTACTCGCCTCCTGTACGCTTCTTGGGAGTGGGCTTCACAAAATCATGGAACGATTGGGATTACGAGAAGACATACAATGCTCCTCCTGTAACTGCTCCACTAGAACACCAAGTAGAATATGACAAATGGTGTGAGAAAGAGGAGATTAAGAGGCGGGAGGATAGGGATGCGTGGTCGAGGAAGGAGAATCCAAAGAGCGGTGGTAAAGTCTCATTTCGTGTTGCACTGTTTAACCATTTGAAGTCTCTTGTAAGTAGGTGTAAAATAGGAAACCGTCATGCCCCTTGATAAACCAACCATTATTCTTTCTCCTCAGCAGCAGACACTGATGCGGGAGGATCAAGAGATGGTTGAGCATTTTAAGACATACAGACAGCCTTTTGAGGATCAAATGGAAATGGGTGCTAAAGCTGCGAATATGATCGCTGATCCCACACCAAGAAGTGATACATCCAACATTTTTATAGGAATTGCAAGGATGATTGGCGAAGCTAGTATTGCAGCACTAAACGAAGGCAGGCCTGAATTTGGATTTAGGCCTGGAGCGGCTTCTGATTACAAGAAAACAGTGTTCTGGGGTAGTGCAATAGACCATATCCTAGATATGTCTAACTTTGACTCCAAACAACACCAGTTCCTAACAGACTTTACCTACCTGAATATGGGAACTTACGAGGTTGTTAATCAATATCCTGTAAGAACAGTGCAAATGCCCACAAAAGGGGGGAAGATGGAGCCTATTGTTAAAAGAGATTATCGAAGGGAGAAGATTGAGGTACGACACAGAAACCCATTTGAAGTGTGGTTAGACCCATCATCACCAAACTTACAGGAAGTTAGGAAGGTTTATGATGAGGAGTACCTAACAGAGCTAGAATTCAAGCGTAGATACACTCACGCAGTAGTATTTAATGCAGATGGCACAACCAAACCAAGATACGAGAACACAGAACATGTAAAGCCTGGACTTTCAATGGGCTTCGGAGACCAAGACGAGCTTATGTACCGAGAGATTGAAAAGAAGGACAAGATCGTAGTAGGGAAGATACAGGATGAGGAAAACGACTCCGTAAGAGTTTATGCAAACGGTGTACCAATAATGAACGGAATGCTACAAATGAAAGAAATGGCTGATGGTAGAAGGACAGCGGGTATGAACGCACTAGGAGTTCACTCCTTCTGTTTCGGCCCCAACGAAATGCAGTACGATGACAACCTAAGAACAACAGCTTTGTACCCAATGGGATTACCGTTCACAATGAGAGGGTTTGATGCTCTGTATCAGGCACTTACAAATATGCAGGTTGATAACGTAAGACTGTCAAACACAGTAGGAATTAGTTACAGGCCATTTGATGGGACGTCACAGATAGATTTAGACGCGAGAGACTTCTACTCAGGTGACTTTATTGACGGAGAGATAGGGGTTCATCCCTTTGGGCAGCCAAGAACAGGCGAATATCAGGTAATGATGGAGATGCTAGACAACTGGTGTATTTATTTGACTGGTGTCAACTTCAAACAACTACAGGGAGAGACAGCAAGAACGGCGTTTGAACTCTCACAAAGAATAAGAGCACAAAATAGAAGGTTTGAAAGCAAGCTGAAGGTGCTAGAGAATGGCTGCTTCCGTAAGCTAGGCCAACTGACTCTATCGGGTGCGATGTCTGAGCTTACTGTTGAGGACTATGAGGATATTACCGAGAAGGAGGTAGAGAAGTATGCAAAGAAGATAAAAGCAGGCGAGATAACAGGTGAAGATTTTGAACTAGTGAACGGGAAGATTGGAAGGAAGAAGGTTAGAACTATGATCCGTGTAAAAGATCGTGCCTTCTCGGAGAAGTTCGACTCTACAACAAATAAGAAGCGCAAGTTCGATATCAATTCAACGGACAATACTCTTATCGAAAATAAGAAACTCAAAGGACTAACAGACAGCTTCATCCCCGCTGCTCCTGAGTATCTATGGAGCCAAGAATACATAGAAAGAGGCGGAATACCAGATGTATACGCTAAAGGAATGAGGATGTTGGCTGATGATAAAGACCTGAAATTCGCTAAAGTAAATGCGCTTATGGAATTAGCAAGAACACGAGCAATGGAAGACCCAGAAGGAACACAGTTCGATCTACAGAAACTAGAAAAGGAATATACAAGAGTTGTTGATCTACCAGAAGAGGATGTTATGAAGGACGAAGGTGGAGTAGCTATGGATTTGCGTAAAGATATCGAAGAGGCGGAAGAATCTTTATTCCCCACAATCCAAAATGCTCTACTTCAGTCTCCTCTTGAATCTAGTCCTGCTGGTACTGCTCCCAATCCTGCTACACCGGAAAGCCTTGCCACTAGAGAGGCTCCGTCTGTCTCAAACACAGAACAGCGTTTTGCAACGCCTCTCCAGTAAGCAGAGAGAAACAATCCTAAGCTGGTTTGATTGCAAGCGCTTCACTATTGATGACGAGAACGTCCGCAAGGCTGCCAATCAGTTAAAGGGCGAGTGGAGAAAAGACACGCTATCGAAAAATAATCTCCTTTCTACTGATAAAAAACTCGGCTTGACTAAACTACTATGAGTATTGTGTTAAATATAATAGGCAAAGAAAAAATAAAGCTCACTGAGTGGGACAAGCTCACACCCTGGCAACGCGAAGTTTTGGCTTGTGTAAGGCATTTTGAGAAGATTAAGATTGCTGCTGCTGCGCTTGGAAGAGATGAGAAGGCAATACGGATGGTTATTTATCGGATTGCAGAGAAAGGAATAAGTGTATAATGGATTTATGAAAGAAGAATACTTAGAAATATCAACGAAAGGTGGACATGTCCCTGGCTGCATACAGTGCTCATTCGATGAAATGAAGCTAAGAAAGGGAAGACGGTTCAAAGAAGATTATTACTTTAAGGTTAAGAATAGGCAAAATATATTTATCGATATTGACGAAATAGCAACATTTCGAGAGTGGCCGTATGTGTAACGAACGTGGTTCTATTTACAGAACAAGGAGTACAAACTTTTAATAGCTCCTTGTCATCAACGGCGCAAACGCATGGAGGTTAAGGTTTGTTCTCTCGGAGAGTAAACCTGAGCCTCCGTGCTCGATTTGTTTTCTAACCAGCTTTTACTATGACTACTGACGATCCTGTAAAGGACGGCAGCGTTTCCCCTCCTGACGCCGAAGGCAATCAGGAAACTTCTAAAGCCAAAGACACTGAAGAATCTTCGGAAGATTCACAGTCATCCAAGGTTCAAGAATTGGAAGAAGCCCTTAACCAAGAAAAAGAGCGATCAGCCGAGCTGCATCGCGGTTTGCAGGATAAAGCCAAAGAGGTCAAACGTCTTAAATCTGCTATTGTTGATGATGAACCTAAAAAGCAAGAGGAAAAAGTCGAAGAAGCAAAAGGCTTCACCGAAGACGAAAAGTCTCTACTTAAATGGGAAATCAAGAATCAGGATAAGATCGATCTCTGTCAGGAAGAGTATGACAAATATACCAGTGACGGCGTTAAGCCAGAACTCGCATTGCGTCTCGCTCTCGATGATAAGGGCATTACCGAGTCAAACATTTCCGAGCATTTGCGCCAGATATCCGCAGGACAGCCTGCGGCATCTGTCAATCGCGAACCAGCTTCTGATGTTACCGAAAAAGAGCGTGCTGATATGGAATTTTGGGGGTATGACGAAGAAATCCTCAAAGAGCACAAGAAGCTGAAAGCTGAAAGACAACAAGGGGCGTAAGTATTTCTTACCCCCCACAGAACATGCCTGCAGTAATAAGACGCATGACTGGACACAGCAATTATAGAGAATACGCATCGTCTGGGACGATTGCAGCTGGTGATCCAGTGCAGTTTGACGAAAATGGGGAGGTAGCCGTGGGCGCAACAGGCAAGGCGATTTTGGGTGTAGCTGTGAACGCAGCAACATCATCTACGAACTGTCTTGTTGATATCGCTCTACCTGGTGACATCTGGGAATTTACCATCGGAACCGGCACCATGGCAGCAGCCGAAGTCGGTGAAGAGGCAGATATTCACGGAACGCCAGCAAGCGGTCTAACTCTCACAGAGTCAAACAACGACGTCCTCATCACATCATGGGACGGCGTAACCACATCCCGTTGTTACGGGCAATACATGAAGCCAGCATCTACTACGATTGCCGCTTAGTTTTTTTATTTCCTAATTTCAACCCTCCAATATGGCTTATAATTCAACAGCATTCTCGGAGTTCGTTGACAACACTGAGCGGTCGGTCATGGCGCAAGTCAAAGAGGCAAAACCAGACATGGTTAGAGGCCTCTACATGCCTGTGCCCTGGTCGCCTGGAGACCCAGATAGAGTTACTTTTAACTCTGTGGCTCTCTCAGGATTCGCTGGTCGCGTTGATGAAAACGAGAACTACCCAATGATTGACCCCACGCTTGGGGATGAACTCGATAAAACTCAGATTCAATACGGTGACAAACTCACCATCACTCGCAGGATGGCCAAATTCAACAACCGTTACGCGGTTGCTAAGTTTGATGCACCTGCACTCGCAAATCGTCTCAAGAACGTACTTGACCTAGAGTTGACACAGCAATGCTTCGGTGAGGCTGATCAGACTACAATGACACCTCCTGGAAAAGCTGCTGTGAGCATAGCAACTGCCGACACGTTGGCCTTTGCATCAGCTAGCCACACAGTTAATGGCGCAGCAGGTTCTACGTTCAGCAATGTGCTATCGGGGGCAGGAGCCCTTTCGATGGACAACATGACTTCTGCTATGGCCACAGGCGAGCAGAACACAGTTGACGATCAGGGAACTTACCTGTCCCCGAACTTTAATACTCTTGTAATCGCCCAAGATGCCAACATGGAACGCAAAGCGCGTGAGATGCTTGGCTCTTCGTTGATCCCAGAAAATTCAAACAATGCAGTCAACGTCTACAACGGAGCAATGAAGCTCGTTGTTCTCAAACATGGTCAGAAGAACATGGTCGGAACAGTAGCTTCTGCAAACCGTTACAGATGGGTGATTATGGACTCAGAGATGGCTCGCGGTGCTCTCCAGCTCCAAATGGCTGAATCACCAACAACCGAGCAGAAGTTTATAAACGAGGACAACATACTCGCTTCTATTCTTGTAACCCAATTCGCTGCATTCGCAGCAGTTCGATGGCAGGGATTTGTATTCTCGCTCTCGACAACCGCACCTACTTCCTAACCCTTAACCGCTAATGGCTAATTATACGAGAATCACGACATTCACGGCAGCGGCGCTAGGAGTAATTGCAACCGCAACTGTAACGGCTGCGGTCTCAAATTCCTTCTTCACGAGAGGGGATATCATCTACGATACAACTGGTCGTACTGATTCACCTTCAATCATTGTAGATACAGAAAGTATGTCGACTATGGTTGTTGAAACATGCACTTCAACAGGAGCTTCATCGAATCACAGAACGTGCTCTTTCACGAACCCGCGTTCTGGCTCAGGACTTCTTATGGACTTGTTCATTGAGGCTACAGGTGTAGGAACAGCTACGACTATGGACTGTTCTTATGGTTTGGCGGCGGGTATTACTACCTCAGCCACTGGAACAACAGCGGTACCTGGATTCCAAAACAGAACATTCGCGACTGGATCAGTCCTACATAATCTCTCTGGGAGTATTCTCATCAGGAACAGCACAATCATAAACTGCGCTACAACTGCTGACCCAGGGACTGTTGACGCAAGAATTAAGGCAGTTATTCGTGATGTTTACAAGAACTAGCCCTCTGACTTTCCGCTTTTAGGAGCGGAAAGATGAGCGGGACCCCCCGCATTTCATTCCCTACCCTAATCATGCCAGACACTATCAATCCATTCGCAACGGGCAACGGCCCAAGGTATCTACCCATCTTCCAGAAAGGGAGGCTAAATCCCAATATCCCAGAGCAGCTTGCGATTATAAAGCAATTCCTTCGCTCATTTGAGGGAACAGAACAATATGATCATTATGTTGAAGTTTATGAGCGTATATGGAAAGTTCAGCTGAAAAAGAAAGAGGAAAGAGAGGAAACTGAGCCAAAAGCAGTAAAAAGAGGCGGTGAAGAGCCGACTGAGGAGGCAATGAAGAGAACCTCCGATCCAGAAACTCGCAGGGTGAAGCCAAAAACAGAAGAAGAAGCTAAGAAAGAGATCGAGAAAGCAAAAGAGAAGGCCAAAAAGAAGACCAAAAAACGTGGCAGACCCAAGAAATCCTAATTCTTTCCCCTATAAATCATGTCAGGAACAGCCGCTATCCTCTCCAACAACGTAACTCTTACAGCTAGTTATGTCGCTAGCACAATAAGTGCTCCTATACATGGTGCAAGCCATCACACGTTATTCATAACGTATGCCCCAGATACTAATTCTACTAATGCTATAAACGTGCAGATAGATGTTAGTCACGATGGTGGAACAACTTGGCATGTATATGGGCAGTACACAAACTCGTCAGGCACATTAAGCGAGCAGGCATATACAATATCAGACACTTCAGCAGGAACTGCCGATCAAGACTTGGTTCCTATTGTGTTTGAAGCTACAGGAACTCATTTAAGGCTCCGCGCTCTTGAGACTAATACCCCAGGTGCATATGGGGAATACACAGCCACTTTACGCTCCCGCTCATCATGAACATTGACATCATCCCACCAAAGGCCACCCGTAGAACGCTTACATTAGCCAAAAAGGACATTCGCACCTATTCCGATGTTGTAAAGATAGTGAATGCGGTGCTGAAGGATTGGGAACCGCCCATGCCAGAAATCCCCCCACTTCCAAAGCTCCCCGATTTTGATGAGTTTGAGAAGAAAGGAAAAGTCGTTTCTATTGCTGATATTAAGGGGTTGGATGAGTTTATAGACGGAAGAATTCCTAAAGTTGAAGTACCTACAGACTATGCTAAGAAGAGCCACAAACATTCTCTTAAAGACTTAGATGGAAAGCTACCGCTTGCTCGTCTTGAGCACAGTCCAGAGATTAAGAGATTACTCACAAAACACCTTGCTCTCAGAGATCACTCACACGCAGGAATAGAAAGAGAATTGAACGAGCTTGGGGCAGAGGTTGATGCTATTGAAATCCCCGATTACTCCAAAGAGATTAAGGAGCTGAAGGCAGAGATTAAGAAGTTGGAGAAAACCTTGAGCAAAGTGGACAACAGACACGTTGAGTTAGTCGTTATTGATAAGGATGACGTAAAACAACCCCGAAAGGGTAAGGAGTTCGCAAAGAGTGATAAGTTTTATGTTGTATTAGACACAGTTCCGAACGTTGACATAGGTGTTAAGGACAAGGCTGGATACGAGGGAACCGTGAGCATTCAAAGTAAAGGTGGTGTATATCTATTATTCGCAGCCTTCGACAAAAAAGAGGCCTACCCGATTACTTTCTTTAAGTATGAATGATTATAAATACCTTTCCATCGATGAGCAGAAGAATCACTTGCAGCAGCGCATAAAACTGGCCGAAAAAGACCACTATGAATGCAAAATCAGCCTAAGAACAGCAGAAGGAAACAAAGATCGAAACTCGATCACCAATCTCGTGGCAAAACTGCGAGAACTTGAAAGCAAAATATCTGTCCTTTCGGCAGAACTTGATTCCTTAACCAATACTAATCATGGCACTCAATGTACGAGGTAACATCTTCGAGCCGCAAGGAATATGGCGAGCAGCTTCTATCGCTGCTGCGGCACTTATCACACTTTCCGCGGGGATTACTTTAGTTGTAAAGGCAGGACAATCTGGAGATGAAATCCAAAGATGGGACGATTACAACGACAAACAAAAAGGAGTCATTACTGCGAGTGGCACAACTGCTTTTAGTGGGGCACTTAGGCTAACGGGACAGGGCACGGGTTCGTGTATCACCATGAGAAGAAATAATAATGCTGGTGATTCGTGTTGTTATGTTGATCAAGCTGGAACCGCGTGGGTTTGCAAAGCTTCTGCATGTTCTTCCAACTGTGAATAATGCTTGCCTCAACTGTTCTTACAAGGGCGGAAGGTATCCTAAAAATAGATAGGGATAATATAGGGATTCCTGGGCTAGAAGAAACTCAACTGCTGGCGGTTCTTGACAAGGCAAACGCTGACTGGATTGAAGCGCATAAAAAGGGTGGTGGAGAACCGCCAGAATACATGCAAGCTGAAACTGGAGGGACACTTATTTCTGGTACTAATGTGAATGATTCCAGTGGTGTATTAACTACTGACACAACAATAACTGTTGATGACTCCTCAGAGTTTCCTTCTAGTGGGGCAATAGTTACCTATGAGAATGACATGCCTGATGTTCACCCATATACAGGTAATACCGCAAATGTATTCAGTGGTGTAACTGGTATAGGGTTCGACAAGAGTGATAATGCGGCAGTTTATAATCTATACGCCCTTCCTACCGATTTTAGAGATTTAAGAGAAGAAGACGGATACAAGGATGGACTGATAGTAGAAGGATCAGAATTTAGATTTGTTTCTGGTGATCCAGGAGCAGGGCAGTTTACGATCTACGACAACGCTGGAACTAAATACTTGTGGTTTCCACGAGACCTAAGTGGGGATTACTCAGTGATTTATAACAAAACTACAACAACTATTGATGACACTACTGATACTGTAGATATCCCAGACACAGAACCTGAGAACCAGTGGTACTTAGTATGGAGATTAGTAGCTTACGGCAGAGAGGTACTGGGAGTTGATGGGATTGATCTCGCCGAGTCAAGAGCAATTAAAATCTTGGCTGACGAATTAAAGAAGCGTACTCAGGGCAAGAGAGTCAAGCTTGCAAGTAGAAGGATCGACATGTCCTCTGATAATTTCCGTGTTTCATTTTATAACCCCCGTGCAGGAGTAAGAGGATTCTATAGATAATGCCTAAAGAAATTCTATTATCGGGTAACAGATTCGTCGGATATGTAGACGACACAAGAAATGCCTTCGGCAAGAAAGGAGAGGCTGTGCTTAGCTCTCCTAGTGTGAATGTGCGTATTACGCGTGGAGGAGAGGCTTACACAAGACCAGGATATGAAGATACAACTATTGATCTAAGTGAAGCATCTAAAGTTGCACGCGCATTTCATGTAGAGAGATGGGATGTGACGTTCTTCTGTCTTAATGGGAAGGTTAAATTTGTTGACCATAATAATTCTGATAATGTCATAGATACTGGTTTATCGCTTACAGATACCGACGGATTAAATACAAGATTTGCAGAATACGCTGGAGATATTTATTTAACCAACCGAACAGACGGGCTTAGGCAGATACACATGGGGAGAGTAAACGAGACTTCTGCTGATTCTGGGGATGGGGATATCAAAGTTGATCAACATCTAGCAGGTAGATTAAGAGCATTCTCTGACACGACAGGAACTCTAAGAATCGCTAATACTACGCAATTTACAGAGGCTTATACTGCCGTGGCTGCAACAGGCGTTATTACTTTAACAAACACACTAGATGCGGATGTAAGCGATAACACTATCGTCTACACTGTTGAAGACATTAGTTCTAACAAGCCATTTGGATCAGGTATTACCTTTTGGAAAGAGAGGATGATTGTGTGGGGAGTGATAGATGACCAAAACACTTACGATTCTAAGGCGATAGACGATGCAACAAACGTAGTTTATATGTCTAAATTTGCTACGAGAGACGTATTAGAGAATGTAATTGATTTTGATACTTCTGGGACGGCAACTATTGAACAGGTCGGAAAAGGAGGTAGGGTAACAAATGTAATCGCTACGAGGGATTATATTTATTACTTTACTAACACTGAGACTTACTTCTCTGCTGTTGCAGACGTAAATGCGACTACAGGGGCTACGTTTCCTCAACTACTAAGTAAGCAATACGGTTGTTTGAATGAAGACTCTGCTGCTGATTTAGGAAACGGTGTTATTGCGTTTGTAACTCAGAATAAACGTATAATCGCAATAAGAATTGCCACGGATACTGGAGCAACAATCGTATTCCCTGATGAATTATTTGACCAAGATGTGCGAAATACACTAGAAATTATGGATGATGACCAAGAGGATGCACATGTTTTTTACCACGCAGGGGAACGACTCTGTTACTTCCAGCTAAAAGTCGAGGCAGCATGGGTAACTTTTGTATACGACAACAACAAACAGAGATGGCTTCCACCTGACACAAATAAAGTATTTGGAAGTTACTATGAAAAGGATGGGTTCCTATACGCTACTGATTTAACAGACGATACGATCTATCAAATGAATATAGGGAATCAGGATGAAGGAATAGAGGTTGATTTCCAAATGGCTTTAGGAGTGTTTGAGTTTGAAGGAGGAAGGCTTACTTCTGAATGGAAGGAGATGGAGCTATCGGGAAGTATTACACAAGACACTACTATCGAATGGACAGGGAGTGTGGGCGAAGGAACGTCTACTGCAAAAGAAATTGTATCTACTGATTATGCTTTTACTGGCGGGACATCGTTTGATGCTGTTGATATTGGAAGTTTAATAATTGGTGGAGGCGCAGCAATTGAGAACATAGCTAACTGGGAAAAGAGATTCCGCATTGCACCAACTACTTACGGTAAAAGTTTTCAACCAAAGCTAGTAAGTAGTGGTGCTTTTACATGGAAATCCTATCTTATTCGTTTAATTCCCCTTCCTTCATCACTTACCACTCTTGAATAATGAAAAGATCACATATCGTAATAGGCATACTGATAATCGCTATATTTATCTTTTTTCTTCCGAAAATCGTAGGAGCTTTTCAGCAAACTCCTACTGATTATGCAGCTAATATAACTGGGAGACTGACTTCCAAGATCACTGCCACTCAATCTACAGGTATAACAGTAACTGCTGATACTTACAGAACCCCCGCAGGTACCGCTGCTGTAACTTGGCCTACAGGGAATCATATTTTAAGAGTGAGCAGAAAAGCAGGAAACAAGACTTGGGTTGAACTTATAGGGGTGGCATCTGCCTCTCAAAGTAGTTCTACTGTTACTCTCGGTACAGTCACACGCTACTTGTCACACTCAGATGGTACAGATTTGACCTCACAAGGAGATGGATTAGCTTTTCCTTCTGGGTCAGTAGTTGAGCTTATCTGGTCTGTACAACAAGCAGAACAGACAATGTTTAAGAATAATATAAATGTACTAACAGGAAGTGGAAGAATTGAGAAGACTGCTTCGGGTAGTGCAAGTATGAGACTAGTGAATGTAACAACTGCAGAGAGGGGATCATTTGAGGAGACTGAGAAGGGTGACTTGATCTACAACGAAACACTAGGTACAACACAAGTTTATGATGGCGCAAACTGGTTAAACCTCTCCCAAACAGGGACAACATTACAAAATGCAGGATTTCAGAATAGGGGGGTTGTAGAACTTGCTACTCCTGCCGAAATACTTGCAGCAACAGCAAGCGGAAGTGCTACATCTCTTGTCCCTGCTGTTAAAGATATTGTCGCCCAATCAAGCGGAAGTGCTGACTCAGGAAAACTTTGTACCCTATCTGGAACAGGATTTTTAGACTCTTCTTGTATAGCAAGAGGGAATCCGACCAATGACAATACTAAAGTCGTAACAGGAAGCGGATGGACAACATTAACTAACCTTTCCGTAGGATCAGGAGCAAATCTTGATATTGATGATGAGCTTATATCTGATACGAATGATTTGAACTCAGCAACTTTTGCACAAATTAGCTCATCTCTTAGCGGAACAATGGGCTTAAATGTTGGAGACCTGCTTCATATGACTCTACACGTTGCTGGGAATGATGGCACAAATGGTTGTACAAGAATTGCTTTAGGCTTTCAGGTGGATGGTGGAACGGTTGACAACACATCATATGGCACACATACATTTAACGATATATGTACGGCAAGTGTGGCCGCTGTCACTGTTTCTACTTATCACAGAGTTCTAACAGGTGGAACTTTAACCGTTCAGCCAGTCTACCGAATACAGAACGGTACTGACTGGGATTTGGCTTGTGCTACTGAGCGTTGTGCCTTCCAAGCTGTCCGCATTAGATAATGGCTACTCGCAGAACACGAAAGGCTGCTGTTAAAAAGAGGCTAGAAGCCAGAAAGACTGCACGGGCCAAGAAATTAACACCTGTAACTGGCTCTACGAGAATTACAAGGAAAAGACCAGTCCCAGCTAGAGTTGCAGCCCCGCAAGGACAAGCTACTAGCCCCGCGGGAGCACCAAAACCAGTAAAACTAATAAAAGCCCCTGTAGAAGTATTCACTGGGGGAAGAGAAGGGCCAAGCGCACAACCAAAAGGAATTACTGATATTGGACGTTTACAAGACTTATTTGATAAGCGTGAGAGGGCGAGGCAAGCGATAGCAGAGGGAAGAGAGCCTGATCCTGCTGACTTAATCACAGCCCAACAGGGAAGTGCGGTTGATAGGGCTATCGCACTAGCCCAAGGAGCTATCAAAAGACTTCCCGAGGGTGCTCCAGACCTAGAAATTGGAGAGCAGGTTGGTCGAGTGGGCAGAGAACCTATCCCTATTCAATTACCAACCAGCCCGTTAGGTAGAGAAGCATTTGCAAGAGCTACTAATGTAGAGGATATAATTAAGGAGCTAGGAGGTCGTGTGAACATTCCTGATGATCCAGACACCACAGAGGAAGAAAAAGCCGCGAGAAGGGCACAGAATGCCGAATTACTAGCCCGTGCAGAGGAGATCGCACAAATAAGACAGACTCAGGAAACAGAGCGCGCACAGCGTCAAGCTGCTGGGACAGCAGCAGGCGCAGCCGTCTCACAAGAAGACGCATTAGGAAACACAGCACAAGGAATAGAAGATGCTGCACTATCACAAATAATGGCTTCCTTGCCAGAAGGAATGGAAGGACTTGGTACAGCGGTGCAGAACGCTCTAAATGCTCAGGATCAATCTATCGCAGCTCAATTTGGGCTTAGAAATCAGTCTATGGCTCTTGCAGAAGGGGTATTTAATCGTAAAAATGACATCTTCGGAGCAGCTTCCCAGCGTGCAGCCGATATATTCAACTCTACTGCTCAAATGCTTGAGAATTCGAGGGAAAGACAGAGCAAATTACTTGCTCAACAGCAGGACAACTTCAACAAACAATCTATCTTTGAACAGGGGAAACTTGAAAGAGACCAAAGGAGGCTATTAACCAAGCAAATAGACCAATTAACAGCTTCCCTTGCTCTTAGGGGTGGATTTGGCTCAACAAGCGGCCTAGCAGAGATAAGTGAGGCTGAGTTTAGAGGTGAACAAGCCCTAATAGACATGCAAAAGGAGTTTGGCTTTGAAAGAGCGGATGTTTCCATGCAATTCACCGCCCTACAGAACCAAGCAGAAGATAACTTCCAACAGAAGTGGCTTACTAGCCTACAAAACTACGGGAATAGGCTAGATATACTAGACTTACAGTTTGCAGCTAACGAAGACGCTATGAGCAAGTCTGTACTGGATGCTGCTACTAAGTTTGCAGATGAGGTTGGGGAGGCGAGGAGAGGGAAGGCAAAAATGATCTTAGACTTTGCAACTGATGTAAATAAGATGAACATGGAGATGTTACAAGAGCAGCGCAAAGGAATTATTAAGACCAAAGACTCGCTAGAGTTTGCTCAGAACATAAGAAAGGAAATAACTGCCAACAAGTTTATTTCAGAGGCAAGACAGGTAGATACTCGCTTTAGATCAATAGAGTCTGCGCTTGCTTTTGTAGAAGAGGCAGAGAAATCTGGCGATGTTACACAAAAGAACTTCGCAGATCAGGCAATGATTAACCTGTTTAACAAGATTACTGATCCTACGTCAGTTGTTAGAGAATCAGAGTTCGCACGTAGCGCTGCTGGGCTTTCGATGATGCAAAGATTTGAGGCTTTGTATAGGAGGGTGCAAGAAGGTGGTGTTTTGGAGCCAGACGCACGTAGAGAGCTAAGAGATGCAGCTTCTGTGATAGCCAAGGAATATAAGTCTCAATTAGCAAGAGATATACAGCCTTATATTATTGATGTAGATACATTCAACAGCCAGCCAGGAGTTGAAACACCAATTAGGCTAGATCAAATCCTTCCGAGGAATCTTATTCCTGTGCTACCGACTGCAACCATCGACCAATGGAAGATGCAGGCAGGAGGAGAGGATGTTAGCTTTGGGAGTAGTTTGCCTGATGGCTCATTTGGCACTGGTAAATTCAGAACAGACAGACACAATAACCCAACTGCGTTTACTATAGACATAGCAAGGCAGGCAGGATTAGTTGAGGGCGTTGATTATGAAGTGGGTGACCCATTTCCAAAGAATCCAAATCTAAAGACTGCAAGGATTATTGGAGACCCTATAGCACAAACAATAAAAGTAATTGACAAGATAGGTTTTTACACTGGCAAGGGGCATCAAAGATGGACTCACACTGCAATGTCAAGAAGTGATTGGAATAGCTTAACACTAGAGCAAAAAGCAGGAGTTGTTGTGGAAATGAGCAAGAAAGAGGGGAGTGATGGGAGCTTCTTAGCTAATAGCTCCATAGCACCACAGGACGATATGTTCATAGCTTCCACACAAGTAACTCCTAAAAAGAGAGAGGAGATACAACAAGAGGTAGATAAGGTAAAGACTGGAGAAAAAACACAGCAAGATGTCATAAATGATCCTAGATTCTCTGCCGAAGATGTAAGACTATTTGCTCAAATGATGGGAATCCAAGCTATTAGATTCCCAGGAGAAATTTTCCATGGTGGAGCCGAAGCAGTTGCAGATATTTTGCAATTTGCAGGTAGAAACATAGCAAATCCATTTATTAGAGGTGTTGCTCAAGCATTTTCCCCATAAACATGTTTACTAAACAAGACATCCAAAGGCTTCGCGAGACAACAGATGATGACTCTATATTCAATTACATGAATAAGAGCGATGCAGGATTTAGAGAGAAGGTGAGGAATGTTAGAACTGCCAATCCTAATATGTCCGCACTAGAGGAAGCTAATTTCGCCAAATCAATGATAGATATTCACTTTGGAATAAAGGCTGAAGAACCGCTGGTACCAGAAACAACACAAATGGTTTCTTCTGTTATGGAACTACAACCTCCAGAGGAGCCAACGGGAAGTTTTGTGGGCAGAACCATCAGAAATATCCCAGGAAGTGCTAAAGAGTTCGCTGGGGCGCTATTTGAAGCTGTAAGACATCCATTTCAAACCGCTGGGGCGCTTGCAGATGTAGCCGTTGGAGGAGCTGCAAACACTATAGAAACTGTTGCAGGGATGGCTGGGGCTGAGAATGCAGAGCAAATTTTTGACCTTCCTAGTGAGCAAATAGCCTCTGCCGTAGGAGACTTCTTTGCCGAGAGATATGGAGGTGTAGAAAATATCAAGAACACTGTCGAAACCGATCCTGTAGGATTTGCTGCTGATTTAGCAGGATTGCTTTCTATTGTAGGAGGAGTTTCAAGGGTGACTGGGAGGATTGCTCAGGCTGGGGCATTGGCGAGAGCTGGAGGTGTAGCTGCTGTACCATTGGAGTCAGCTACTGCAGTCTTAGGACAAGCTGGTACTACTGCAGTGAGAGCTGGCCAGGCAGCACAGAGAGCCGCCTCACTAGTTGACCCCATAGAAAGGGCTTTTAGTGTGCTGCGTGGTACTACTACTAGACTTGCTAAAGCAACAGTTGGAACAGGGAAATTTGCTATATCTGAAGTTACAGGAATGAATCCCACGACCCTTGGAACTATTATTAACAAAGCAGCAAAGTTTGAAGAGGCGCAGAGGGCTGGTGTTACTAGGATTTCTTTAGCAGATAAAGTTTTCAGGTCTATAAGAAAAGTTCAAGATGAGGCTTCCGAGCTTGGCAGTGAATATAAGCCAATAAGAGATAGTAAGCAGGTTACGACTGTTGACAAGGATATATTTAGGAATATCTTGCAAGAAGAAGGATTCAAATTTACTGATGATGGTAAGTTAGGCCCAATAGATTTTGATACACCACAACTTGATCCGTCTGAATTTTCTAAGTTAAAGGGATTCCTTGATGATTTTGATGTGTTGGACGAGACGGTAAACGCAAATCAATTCCTTAGATTAAGGGATAGGCTCACAAAATTGGCTAGATTCGAGCAAACGGGTGTTAGAAGTCAGCAGTTAGATAGAATTGCAAAGGGCATGAGAAATGAATTAAACACTCGATCAAGAGGAGGTATTAAGGGGCTAGAAAAATTGGATGCGGAGTTTGGCCCACTACGAGACGAGCTTAACAGATTGGAAAGAGAATTTATTGACCCAAGGACAGGAGAGCTAAAATCTACGGCCTTCAGTAAGATAGCGAATCTTACCGGCAGAGGGAAAGAAAGGGCGTTGGAACTATTGAGAAAAGAAATTCCAAATATTGATGAGCAGGTGAATATACTTAAAGCTATCGAGGATGTTACCGACGCCTCTGGGAATAAGGTTGGTACATATATCCGTGCTGGGACTGTTGTAGGGGGAGTCTTTTCTGGTAGGCCATCTCTAATAATTGCTGCAGTTATGGCCAACCCAACTATTGCGGTTCCGTTGCTGAAGTTTTATGGAAAAACAAAGGGGATTGCATTAAATACTATAAATGCAATGACAAGAAGAATAAGAAAAGGAATTCCATTAACGCCGCGCCAAGTCTCTATATTTAACAATATGATCCGTGAAATGGATGCAACTCTACGTGAGGCAGTTTTAGTTCCCGAAAGGGCTAACGTTCCCGATATTTCTCCCACTCGTCCCCAACAATAAGCATGAATAGGAACACAATGCCGATAGCAACTAACCACATCATGTCAACTATACTACACACCTCCTAACCAATGTCAACCTCGCTTAAAACCCCTAGAAACGGCAAAATAACCCCAAATACGATAATGTTGCTAATTATCTCGGCATTGTGGGGAGTAACAGTCCTACTTGCAACGGCACAGATCAGGGACATTAAAACTGATATAAAAGATGTAGAAGGTCGCTCAACTCTAAACTCAGAAGTAAACGCACACCAAGACGCTGATATAGCCAATTTTGCACACCTTGTAGAAAGAATTGAAGAAAAACTAGATCAAGTTCTCTATAAAAAACTTGGTTACATCCCTAAATAATGGCTAATGCTAATCTTAATCCTTCCATCGGCGATGACGGCTCAACAGCCGCCGACAAGGGAACCCTCGTAGCAGGGAAGGATGGGGCAGGCGCACAGCAAGATATAAGAACGGATACAGATGGTCATTTACAAATAGATGTACTTTCTTCAGTAATCGCAGGTAGTGCCGTGGATAGTAACAACTCTACAACAACACCTTTAACAGGAAGTGCGGTCTATACTGGCACTGGAACTGATCTTCTAGGATATTCAACTGTATGTACAACTCTATATGCGGATGTTGATTCTGCAACAGATGGCATGACGTTCCAGTTTTCTACAGATAATTCAAACTGGGATGATGTGTATACATTTACAATGAATGTTTCATCTTCTGACACAAGGAGATTCCAATTCCCTATAACAGCAAGATACTTCCGTATTGTTTATACGAATGGATCAGGGGCACAAAGCGCATTCCGTGTACAAACCATATTACACACAGCTAATCAGCTTACATCAATTCATAGGATTGTAGATGATGCCTCTCCAGATAGAAGTGCACAGATTATGAAGAGCGCAATTATTGCACAAGCCGCAGGAAGTGGTGATTTTGTGCCTGTGCAGGCTACAGCAGGAGGTAATTTTAAGGTATCTGTTGAAGAATACGATAGTGGAGCATTCTCCAGCGATATGGAAGGAGGAGGGAAAATCTCTGTGGGAACTACTGCCGTAGAAGCAACTTTTACTGGAACAACTAGATCAATAACTATTACTGCTGACCCATCTAACACCGCGAATCTTTATGTCGGAGAATCCAATGTAACGAACACTGGTGCAAATGCTTTTACTATCCTTGTGCCAGGAGAATCAGTAGAAATTGATTATCAGGATGGAACCAATGCAGTTTATGTTGTTGGTGCGTCTGCTTCCCAGAATTTCTGGAAAGGCGCTTTACTTGTTTAATTATGCCAAGTATTCGTAAGTTCCATGCACCGATACAGCTCGATACATCAAGCTATGATTATCTCTCCCTAACAGGGCAGAAGATCACACTGGGGCAAATAGATATTTCAGATGACACAAATCTTGCAGTCTCCTCACCTATTGTTCTAACGGATGATACATTGAGTTTAGATCAATCGGCAGTAGATCACGGCTCCCTTGGTGGGCTAACAGATGATGATCATTCTCAATATATGCTCTTGGCTGGCAGGGCTGGGGGGCAGGTATTGATTGGAGGAACACAAAGTGGTGATGATATAGAGTTCCAAACCAACTCCAGTATCTACAAAGGTGATTACATTTTCTCAGAACTCACAACCAATGGATTTGTTAAAACTACAGGAGGGACAGGGGCACTAACTGTTGCTACCACAGTGGATATTTCTGACGATACAAACCTTGCCGTGACATCACCTATTGTTCTAACAGATGACACTCTTTCTTGGGATTTTTCCACAAATAACACATGGACAGGAGCTCAAAAGATAAATGTCAATTCAGGTACGGCACTACATGTTGAGCAGGATGGAGTGAATGATGATGTTTTGGTAGTTGATACAAGTACGCCCAAAGTTAAAATAAAAGGAAACCTTGAGCTTTATGATAGCGGTGGAGGGAATGCGATTATAGGTGATACATGGATTGGGTTGCAGACTGATAATGCCACAAATTTTATATATCTTTCAGGAGGTAGCACTTCGGGCGATACCACTGGAGCAGTAATAACTCTTCAGGGTGAAGATTTAGGAGGGGTTAGCGCCGGGGGTGATGTATTGATAAATACAGCTGATGGAGCAGGAACCGTCATTTTTCAAGTCCAAAATATTGACCGTGCCGAATTTTCTGCAACAGGATTGGTTCTTGAGTATCCGTTGTATATTAAAGAACAGGCCGATGCGAGCGCTGACACAGCAGCCTATGGACAGATATGGGTTAATACAGCAACTCCTAATGAGTTGTACTTTACTACTGATGCAGGTGATGACAGAGAAATCGCTTATGCAGGTGGAGCTTTCCATGATGGATTTTCGGATTTTGTAGCAAACGAACACATAGATTGGACAAATGCTTCAGATAATCTTGTTACTACAGGGAATGGCACATTTAACGATCTGATAATTGGAGATGCTCGCTATATAGGTTCTGCTTCTGATACTGACGCAATTCAAATTGAAGCTGATGGAGATGTCATTCTGTCGCAGGCACTTAATATAGTGGACGCCAAAAAAGCATACTTCGGTACTGGATTTGATTCCTCGATAACATATGACGGTACAGACATGGTTTTCAATAGTCGAGAGGTGGGAAGTGGGGATTTCAAATTCACAGGAGGCAATATACAAATAGATGATGACGCTTGGATTGGTATAGATTCTCCCAACAATGCAAGACTAGAATTTGATTCCACGGCTGCGCCTGACACCATAGATGTAGCTGATGCCGACTTTAGAATTAGTGGAAATAACTCCTTTTATATTGGTGGGGCAGATGGGACAACTGAGATTGGTAGACTCTTTAACAGCGCGGGAGACTTAACTTTTCAGGGGGTGGGAGCCAGAGATATTGCCTTTGGTTCTGATAACAATACTAAAGTTCTGTTTGTTGATGGGAATAACGCAAGGGTTGGGGTTAATAACATTACCCCCGACACATCGTTTAGTTTGGACATAGGTACAAAAACTGATGGATACAACTTTACAGAGCCGTATGAAGTCCAGACAACAGATGCAACACAAACTACTTTATATTCACTTGGGATGGTAGATGAGTACACTTATCACATAGAGGCTCGTGTTATTGGAGTTAAGAGTGATGGTTCGCAAAGAGCTTCATATAATCTTGTAGCAACCGTGTATCGAACTGGGGGAGGGGGGGCTACGGTTCAAGGGCAAACCACTGTTCACTCGGCAGAAAGTGACGCAAATTGGGATGCCACGTTTACAGTTAGTGGAAATAGTGTACTAGTTTCTGTTACTGGTGTGGCTGCCACTACTATTGAATGGGGTGCTTATGTACAATACTTCCGTATGTCTGATTAATTTTTACCTACACAACATGCCAAAACTTACTTACAACTTATCAACTGACGATGCAAATAGATTGATTGATGCTTTTGGAATAGATTATCAAGAAACTATTACAGATGAAGAAGGGGTTGAAATTCCCAATCCTGGAACTAAAATAGTTTTCGCAAAAAGAAGACTTGCTCAACTTATTATAAACAAAGTTCATAAGTTGGAAATAAGAGAGGCTGAGCGAGCCATGCCAAGCATAGACAAAATCACTCTTACAGTTGAATAATGTGTCCTACATTTGGAAGCCAAAGTATCCTGGCGAGAAAAAGCGCGTCTGGAAACGTGTGTGGATTGGTGATGAAATGCCAGATTGTGAAATCCTGATTAAGAGCTTCGAGAGATTTGAATGTCTGGAAAGGCTGATCCGCTCGATACGCTGGTTCTATCCACATGCGAAGATTATTGTCGCAGACGATTCTAAGACTAAACCTCCTAAATATCTTAAGAACATTAAGAACGTTAAATGGATTGAGCTTCCCTATGATGTAGGACTAGCAGAGGGCAGAAATCAAGCGGTGCAGGCAAGCAAATCCGAATATGTAATACTTTGTGATGATGATTTTGTTTTTACTGAGGAAACTAAAATAGAAAAACTATTGGAAATTTTGCAGCATGATACGAATGTTGATGTAATAGGTGGTGCGGTGAGAGTAGATGGAGAGGTGGCTAAGCACTGGAGCGGACATCTGCGGAGAGATAATGACAGAATCCTAATTAATGCATTGTCTTCAAGATGGAAAGTAATGGGTGATGCTCCTTACCGAAGAACTGATCTTGCACTCAATTTCTTTGCAGCTCGCAAAGACAGACTAATACCCTGGGATTCACAATGGAAGATAGGATATGAACACATGGACTTCTTTCTCACAATGAAAGAGCGTGGTAGGAAAACTTATTTCACTCCATCAGTAATTCTGGGAAATTACCGTGGGACTAACGACATTTACAAAGAGAAGAGGGGAAGGTTTAGAGACAAGGAAGTGGAAAAACAGTTCTGCGAAAAATGGAACATCAGAGAGCGTCCAATTTGTCCACAAACAAGCATAGGAGTAGAAAAAAGGATAACTCTTGATGATATTTGTATGAATATAGTTGTATTAGGAGTGGGGCATTCCAACACAACCATCACCGCAAAACAGCTCGGGACATTAGGCTGGAATCTTGGTGATGCTGATGAGGAGTTTGCAGAGAGTGTAAATATAAGAGCATTGAACAACAGGATATTAAGGGCTGGGATATTGGATGAGAAAGCTGCTAGAAAAGCCTTAAAAAGCTTTGAACAGCCCTGGATTATAAAAGACCCCCGCTTTGCCAAGGGAGCTTTCCCCTATTGGCTCAGATACTTTGAACCATACCATCCCATACTCCTATGGATTACGAAGGATATGAAAGCTGTTGAACAAAGCTACTTAAAGCGTGACATGAGTCCAAAACATATAAACACATGGCTAAAAAACTGTGAGGAGTACTATAACAACTGGCCCTGGTATAGGCTAAAAATTGATGCCTCCCAGATATTCGATGCTTGTGGTATGCTTGACTTGACTTACCCCCATTGATTATGTCAAAAGCTAAAGCTGATGTTTCTACCGAAGAAGCAAAAAAAACTCTCATAAAGGAAAAGAAAAAGCGAGAAGATGAATGTAAGACTGAAATTAACAAGACGCTACAGAAACACAACTGCCAGCTGGATGCTGGTATAATCCTGAAGGCAAATCAAGTGACTCCTGTGATAAATATTATTTCTAAATAATGTGGTAAAATAGAACAAGAAGTGAAAGAATATATAATTCTCCATCATAGTGGGGCTACAACAGAAAACCACCAGTGGAAAGCTATAAACTCGTGGCATAGAATTCGTAGGTTTCCTCGATCTAAATTAGGATATTGGGTTGGATATCACTATGTTATCGAAAAAGACGGTTATGCAGGGCAATATAGATGGGACGAGGAAAAAGGGGCGCATTGCGATACTAAGGACTATAATCTCAAATCTATTGGCATTTGCCTAGCTGGAGACTTTACACAGCAGAAGCCCACTACAAAACAACTAAAGGCAATGGTTAGATTGGTTAGTAGACTTCAACAGAGATATGGGATTGATCCAAAGGATGTAAAGTTGCACAGACAGCTAAAACCCACAGCGTGCCCTGGAATTGACCTTAAAACGTATTTAGACCCCTTCGAGGTACCTACCCCCTCACCAAGCAAGAAAAAGTGGTTGAGGGCTATCGAGAGAGCGAAAAACAGGTTCTCGGGAAAGGTTCTACAACGACTGTTGAACCGCCTGGAAAGGCGACTTTTATCCATTTCCTAAACTTCCATTATGAAGCTCTGTGATGTACCATTTATCCCTAAAGGCTATACAACCGCACTAGCTGGCTGGGGAGCATTCCTTGTCGGTGTAGGAGGATTTGTTACCGCACTTGGTAAGTTTCTTCTAGGTGACGGGGATTTTGAACTTGTGATTCAAATGTTCCTCGTTATGACTGGAGGTCTGTCTGTTCTTGGGATTGGCAGGAAGATCGAGCACTCTACATAGGACAATCATGCCCCTCCTCCAACTGGTAGCTTTGCTTGCACTTTGTGCAGTACCGATTCACGTGTATTTTAGGCATGTGAGAGCGCCTGTAGATTTCCGCACTACCTGTCCATTTTTTTTGAGATTTTTCCCTGAATGCGCCTTGAGGATTTGACATCACGTGCTAGTATAACAAAACGCCTCCTGGTTCCCCAGGCACAAGTCATCAGAGCAATTTCGTCTTTTGGTCTATCCATTACCCAAATTTCTGACGGAAAAACTACTTTTCTATAATAAATTTTATAGACTTTTCTTCCGTAACGGAAGCGATCCCCTACATTTAATCTCTTAATCCTATTAAATTTAGTGTGTGAATGCCCCAAAAGTATATTAAATGAACCTTGCTTAACCACTGTGTAATCTTTTAGACACCTATCCACAGCAGGCTCCATAGCAGAGGAACAGTGCATCACACTTTCTCTAAGTCCTATCTGGGGAATAGAAAGAACTGTAAAAGCAATAGCCGAGATCAAGTAAGAACCCATTAGCGCCTGGGGAACCTCCTTGCAAAAGAACAAATCCTTTCGAGATTCTTAATGTTCTTCTTTATGATTAATCTGGTTGCCGTAGTATCACGCATCCACTTGCCCTGATGTACTCTTTTGATTTGCCAGATTGCATTATCAGATACAGTCCAACCGTCTAAGGTACGGGTGCAATATCTATTATCAGTTTTGTTATACCAGTGTGCTGCCTGTGCCTCAGGAACAATTTTAAGAATTAACCAAGCAGCAGCGCAGATGCCGATGATGATACATAAGAGTTTCATAGTGAAGGGGGTAAGAGATTAGGATTTTCGTAAATAAGCTAATAACAATATAGTAGATGCAGTTACTGCTCCTGCTGACAGGAGAGCGAAGTTAGTAGATGATAGAGAGAGAATGTCCATAAATATGGATACATTTAGACTGGATTAAGATACGCGAATTCTCCAAATAATTCTTTAGCAGCTTTGTTATAGGAACTTGCAGCCGATCTCTCAGAGGCAAAAAAGCCCAGATTCTTTTGTTTGCCACACCAAAAAATCATCGCTTTCCAAGGCTTTTTCATCCCCGCAGAGAATGACACTCCTTTATACTTTGATATTCCTTTTTTGCCAGATTTGTTAAATTGATTTTGCTTGCTTGTACATATCCTTAAATTTGATGATCTACAGTCAAGTTTATTTCTATTTATATGGTCTGTTTCATAGCCTTCTTTCGGAGACAGGATTAATCTATGTAAATAAATAGTTTTTCCTCCTTCATTTCTCGCTGCATACCCATGATTCAGAGACCAATTATAATTTTTTATTTTTGCGTAATCCTTAATATCTACAATCGCGAATTTACCATGTGGTAGTTGGATATACACGATATCATTTTCAATGATACATGGCGACGGCGTCTTGTGACTCCGTTTCTTTAAGCTTAATGGATTGCCCATTCTTTTCCACCTATAATAATGCATTCCACACCATCCCCTTGCCTTCGTAGTGGAATTACAGCCTTTGATAGAACAAGTTTTACTCATAGCTTTGTAACATCATAATAACACTTGCCAAATCCAAATACATTGGCGTGGGCATTGGCTTGTATGCAGCGATCTGGTTCCCCATCTGGTTTCTCGCATGGGTAAAATATGTCAATTTGATTCTTTATCAGATAATTCGGATCACACCTCCCAGTGCGTGGGTCACGGCGCTTTTCGAGGCATTCAGCTAATGTATCCATAACCGTCATTACCTTTTTATCATAAGCCATACACTCAGGTTGTTTACTGAGAGACCCTAGCATCACACGATCTCCGCGCCTAAAGGGATAACCAAAAACGTCTCTTGATATGGCAATAGGATTTTTGCCCTGTTTATACGCCTCGCAAATATTTCTACCTCCACTGAAGCAAGGGGAATCATCTGTTTGACGGCGTTCGTTGTTGTACATCGAGGCTGCCATACGTCCTATCTTGATGAGCATGGTGTGTCCTTGCGATACAGTGGGGATTTCTACTTTCTCCTCCTCACAAAATTTACCCAACCCTAAAACACACAACTGTTGATCCATTTGTTCTATTAAGATACGGATAGTAGCTTGGAACTCGTTACTGCGCTGCTCGATATTCTTAGCGATCTGCTGTAACTGTACAACGGTTTGTTCGGAATTAGCTTTCTCCTTTTCTGCTAAACGTAATATACGATCCCTTTTTCGTTCTAAGCTAATAAGGGAACGAGAGGGGGCAGCTAAGACATCTGCCGCAAACATACACCCCAGTAGTACCACTACTGCGGTTATAGACATCCAGCCTGGAAATTGAGGGCGTATGTCCGTACTACCTATTTTCCTACTCTTGAACATCTTTGGAAAGGGAAGAGGACACAAAAGGAGATGGAGACAAGTAGAATTTTTGGAACCTTGCACGGAACTGACGATCTTCTTCTTTTAAGCGATAGCGACCATCTAGTACTGCCTTATCTACATTTGCCATAGCTTTGTGTAGTAGGCCAACTTCTATAGGTTCATAGTGCTTATCCCCCCTCTTGTGGCACCCATCACAACTTGGCATCAAGTTGTAGGTGCTGGACATTATTTTTCTCAATTTCTTGGTTGAGATTATATCATATAACCTGCGCGGTACAGCTCGCTTAAGAATATGATGAGCATCTTTAGCTGGCTTCCCACACCTAAGGCATTTGTCAATCTCTCCATAAATTGCTCTATAGTCTGCCTCTGAGAATGCAGCGGGATCGTTCATGTTTATTTAGATCGAAGATCATTTAGCTCCATAGCAAGTCTATCTATTGTTATATGTTCTCCGCGATGCCCCATGTTCGGTAAAGCAAGATAATCCAACAATGCCTTTCTCCATTCTTTTTCTTCTTCTCTGCCTTGCAACCATTTTTTCTCAAGCATCGCAAATGCTTCCATGGCAGCATTTTTTGTGCTCGCAAATATCCTATTCTCAATTTCCGATGGCGTAAGTGTCCCCCTAATCATTACACCGTGCTCTTCTTCAATTTTCTTATCAACCCCCTCCTTTGTGTAGTAATCCTCCTGCCTACTATCCAGCTTTTCTATATTGTCTGAGTTTCTTTTGATGAGTAGGAGTAGTTTTTTCTCATTATTTCTCCCGAATGATTTGTAACATTTTACGCATGTCTCAGTTGGATCACCTTCCTTGAAAGTATGACCATAACCTTCTGGCATTGCGGGGCACTGTTCGAAAGAATCCTCTTGTGGCTCCTCTTCATATCTTTTTTCTATCTCCTCTAGCATTTCTTTGTTTGGCTTCCAATTCTCATTTCTTGCCCTTGCACAGTTTTCTTTGATTTTTACTTCTGTAGCGGTTTCCCGAAAACAATCCAAACAATAATGCGGAATCCTAGAACAATACTCACACCATTCTAATTTGTTCTCTCCTCCTAGATGTTCCACGTCCATATACTTCTTCCCACACATAAAGCAGAAGACTGGATGAGTGCCTTTGGGGGGTTTGTCTAACATGCTAGAGGAACAAAAGTGAAAGAATCAGAAAATACCCCGCAGCAATTAAGCAGGGCTTCCAGAGCCTATCTCTAATTACATCGAAATATCCATAGATCGGCATGTTTAATCGTTTTACCCGAAATCCAAAAAGAATAGTAGGAATTATATGTGCAAACAGATAGAAACAAAAGAAGAAGAAAGAGAGCGCTAAGAGGGTGAGGAAAATTGTCATTTGAACAAGCGAACGTAAATAAAAGAAACAATGAAGGTGATTACGAAGATTGTGATGGGATCATATTTAGGGACTATATAAATAAGCAGTAGAGCTGGAAGTGCCGAGATAAGGAGGGAAAGGGAGAAGTGATACATTATAAATTCTGGCGCTTCCTTTCGGAATAGATTAAAATCTTCTGATTAGTTAATTTCTCTGAATCTACGCGCTGCTGAGAGCTTTCTTGTCTTAGCTTACGGGTAAGAGTTTCCAGTTCTACGATCTTGTCTTTTAACTTATTGATTACTACTAACAAGTCCTGCCGAAAATCTGCTCTGGCTTGTATCTCTTCTTCTATATCCTGTGGAGATGTGTAGCTGAGTATCTTAGCTATATCAGCGTGAAGCTCTGCCGATCTCTGGAGGAATGCTTGGATGTCCATGTTACGGTTTGCATGGTAACTTCTTGCAGAATTTTGGGGAGCCGTTTCCCCAGTCTTGCGGGTCAACCCTCCATCCTACAACTCCGCCAGACATTGACGGTGTAGCATACGGATTATCCATGCACGTATCTGAGTAAGAGTAATTTTCCCCATATGTCTTTTCAAAAAAGATTGCCCTGCGAAACTCTGCCAAACAATTAAGGTTGTCTGAGGACGGTATACCTCTCAGCTTTTTTTGCAAGTCTTCAATTTCTTCTATCAAATCCATGCAATATCCCCCATCCGCAGGACAAACCATGCCAATTTTTGTTCTCTCAGGAATTTTCCTCCATTCCTCTTTTTTATTTATTTCTACAATAATAAATGTTATACAGATCATCGCAATAACGAACCCTGCATTTATCCAGTTTGATAATTTGACATCTTTCCAGTCCATAATAAAAAAGGGGAAATTAAATAGAATCAGAACGAGCTTTGCTTTCTAAATCTCTGTTTATCCTCTGCAAATCAGGAATCTTTTTTATGAAGGCTGAGAGTTTTAGCTTTTCATCCTCACTTAACATGCCCCATAGCTTAAACTTGCCAGCAATCATTTTCTCTAACAGTTCATAGAAGTCATGTATATGCGGGTAAGCATTTCTGTATTCTCTGAGTAGATCAGTTAGCTGTAGCTCTACTTTATGATCGCCAGTGAGTGACATTTGGATGGTGGTCACTTTAGAAGCTCGGAAAGGGGTTTAGTTATTTCATATTCATTTTCTTCTCTAATGCAATAGGCTTTTAAGTTCCATGTGATGCTCGAATTTTTCCATCCCAATTCCTTGCATTTTGCATCGACATATAAAGATCGAGGAGCGAATATAATTAGCATAATTCCTAAGAGACAAGCCATGAAAATGAAGAAAATGTCGGAGGGGTCTGTCATAATAGTTCAGAAAGATATTGGTCATGTTTAGCAATCATTTCTCTTGTGAATTTGTCTACATCATCTACAGAGAGATTGCAGCGTATGAATTCTTTAGCGAAACTTTGGAATAAAATTGAGCGGGTTCTCATCTTATCGTGATTGACGAATTCCCTCTCCGTCTTTATTTCCTTTGCATTATTGTGTGGCATTCCATCTGGCTCTGAGACACCTGGAATAAGTTTCCAGTTTACCCATTCTCCATTTAGATATGCCTGAACTGTGTCACCTCGGTTAGCTTGGGTTATCTTCCCAAACTCGGCACTCTTTTGTGAGATATCGTACTGCCTTCTATCATCGCCAACTTGTAGATCGAACGTGTAGACACTGTACGGCTTACCAGCTTTTGATATCTTTTCTTCGGGGCCAATGTGCCCGTGATACTTGAAGTTGATAGAGCCGTTTATCAGGTCTTCTTTTTTAATGAATGGCATTTTTAAGAGGGGGTAAGGAGATTATTTCCACAAGTGAGTAAGCTGATAGCCTCTAAGATCAGAAGTGGCAGAGAAGATATCACCTTGTATTTTTATTAGGTCTTCAAGCTCATCGTACTTTTCACCTTTGAGCATTACTTGAAATAGATCGCGTAACTTCTCCTGTGCTTTATCGAACTTTTCGATAATTTTGGGTAGTTCGGCATCCATGATTATTTAGGGGGGGACATTATTTAGAGCGGTTACGGATAAATTTTTCAATTATATGTTCTACTAGGGAGGATATGGTTGGTCTGATATCCAGTGACAACCTGTACTCTTCTAGTTCATCGAACAGTTCTTTAGATATATAAGTTCGGACGTGCTTCTTTTGAGTTGGCATGGTTATAATGTAGTTAGTATCTAAAGGTAAGTCAAAGTAAACAGCTTGACAAGGCTTCATAATACATAGGATTACGCTATGGCTATTTATGAGCATAAACAGCCCCCCGATTTAGTTTTCTCCTAAACGCAAAAGGGGTGGGGGGCTGTTTTTACTTATCCATAGAGACATGTTTCATAAAGCGCATTTGTCTGATCTGACGCATGATTCCACGGATACATTTTTCACACCTTGAGGGTGGAACTCCACTGCTGGACTCCTTATTGTCCCGATGCCTACAGTTGATACATTTTCTCCTCATTTCTTACGTGGGAAAATGCCTCTCCTTTTAACATCAGGAAACTTTACTTTATTTATCCTTTCTGGATCGCCACCGTGCCCGTAGTCATTGCGTGACCATGTTTCTATTAGATAGCGCGATCGAACTTTATACATCTGTCCTTTATCAAACGCGAAAACATGATAATAACCTGCACGGAAGGTTAGAGTTTTCTCTCCCATGACGTACTTGTCAGCAATAAACTCTCCCTCCTGTCCATCTACTACTCCCTGCCTCCAGTTCCAAAATATCGTCTGATCAAATACTTTTTCAGTATGTTGTCCTTCTACGGAATAAGCATGATTGATCTCTATTCTATCTACGTCAACCTCTTGGATTAGCTCTGGCAAATCGTGAGCTTCTGCCTCAGTTCCTAGCAACACTACAATTGCAACTATTACTTTCTGAGCAATTGAATCTATTGCTCTTAAAACCTTGGCTCCCATTTTCTCATCCATTCCTTTTCGCACCCAGTTTGCCAACATTTCTCTGAACCTGCTTATTGCTTCCACCTCACTCTCCGGTGGAGTAACCACTGTAGGCTCTGAGCGGACTAGAAGCTCTGCCTTTGATTTCTGATTGGTTGCCATAATGTAAAAATTACCTCGACCACGACCCCGACCACGACCCCGACCTCGACCCCGACCACGACCCCGACCTCGACCCC
>Ga0208015_1000166_pt1 | contig 44686 bp, 35 predicted proteins | sample 26BtaG_FD_184101 | JGI IMG/M metagenome (GOLD analysis project Ga0208015, IMG submission 184101) | Marine viral communities from Cariaco Basin, Caribbean Sea - 26B_WHOI_OMZ_CsCl (SPAdes) (version 2) | ecosystem: Environmental > Aquatic > Marine > Oceanic | place: Caribbean Sea: Cariaco Basin... | reverse complement strand
GCCACTTCCTCTTCTGCCGCCTCCGCTTTCTCAATACGCTTGCGTTCCTGACGTTTTAAACCGTCCATAACCAAGCCTACTGCTGTAGCGTAGAGCGGACTCGCAATCTCCTCATCGCTATCACCCGCCAAATGCTCATTGGGGAAACCTATTCTGGTATCCATTCCTGTAATATATTCCACCAACTGTTTTAAATGCTTAAGCTGTGCGCCACCACCAGTTAAAACAATTCCTGCAATAAGTTTTTTCTTTTGCTCCTCGTGACCGTAATTTTTTATTTCAACATATACCTGCTCTATAATTTCGACAACCCGTGCGTGAATTATTTTTGACAGGTTTTTAAGTGTGATCTCCTTTGGCTCTCTTCCTCTTAAACCAGGAATGGACACGATTTCATTATCCTTATTTTCTCCTGGCCATGCGGAACCAAACTTTATTTTTAATAATTCAGCTTGTTTTTCTATGATGGAACAGCCTTCTTTAATATCTTCAGTAATGACGTTTCCACCAAATGGAATGACTGCAGTATGCCGGATTATGCCATCCTTAAAAACAGCCAAATCCGTAGTACCACCTCCTATATCAATCAAAGCCACACCAGCTTCCTTTTCCTCCTGACTCAACACCGCGTTGGCCGATGCCAAAGGCTCCAAGGTAATGCCCTCCAACTCCAAGCCTGAGCTTTTCACACAACGCCCAATATTTCTGATGGATGACACCTGACCTACAACCACATGAAAATTGGCTTCCAATCGGCCGCCATACATTCCGATAGGCTCTTTGATTTCAGCCTGACCGTCAATTTTATATTCTTGAGGCAATACGTGGATGATCTCTTCACCCGGGAGCATGACCAGTTTGTGAACCTGGTTGATCAAACGGTCGATATCCTCTTCATCAATGACCAATTCAGAATTGGAACGTGTGATATAATCACTGTGCTGCAAGCTTCTGATGTGCTGTCCTGCGATACCGACAGTTACTTCTTCAATTTTAACGCCGCTCTCAGCTTCTGCTTCTTGAACCGCCTGTTGGATGGATTGAATGGTTTGCGTGATATTGTTGACCACACCCCTGTGCACCCCCAAACTTTTAGCTCTTCCAATTCCTAAAATTTCGGCCTTGCCATATTCATTTTTACGACCGATCATAGCTACAATCTTCGTCGTACCTACATCCAATCCTACTGAAATTTTATTATTTTCCATTCTTTACTTTTTGGTACCTATAACCTGTTTATCAAATCTGAGATTAACGGCACTATAATTATTTAAAGTGCCATCTTTCATGGCTTTTTGATAGAAAGCCTTAAGATTATTTATCTTCTTATCCAATCGGTCCAATGACCCCAACTTTATTCTAAAATCATTCAGTCTGAATTTTAGATCAATGTTTCCATTTTCCTTCTGATGAATTTCGGTGACGTGGTTTTTTAAAAACTCATCACTTTGAATTTTTTTAGCAACAACATACACATTATACAATTCATTTTTAGTCACAAAACCAGTTACCAAAGGCACTCTTGACGAGTAATTTGTTGATAACGGCATATAAAAACCCTCATCGTCAATATAATAAGATGCATTTGTACTGACTCTTGCTATAGGTTTCTTTTGCTCGATCTCAGCGGTCAATATGCCATCAACACTGATGTACACTTGCGCGCGCTTAATCATGTCATTGGCGTTTAGGGCAGACTCCAATTCGTTCAAAGCTATTGTTTCTTTAGGCTTATTGGAAATACTTTCCTTGTTTTGTATTAACAACTTACTAACAGCGTCATGCGTTACAAACAAATTATCATCACCCAAAAATTTAATATTTGGTTCACTCACTTTTCTTACCGAATTCCGAGCTGAGGAAAACGCAAAAAGAAAGACCACCAAGCAAAGCAATCCAATGATTTTAATATGATTATAATTTATTCTCAAGTTCTAAGGCTTGTTTTATAAGTTTTACTTGTTCTCCAATATCTCCTGCTCCTATAGTTAAAATAACGGGAGCATCAGAGGCTAACACCTCCGAAATCAATTTTGATTTTTGGACCAATTTCTTGTTCTCATTTTTAATTTTTGACAATAACCAATCAGAGGTGACCCCTTCCATTGGCAATTCTCTTGCAGGATATATATCGAGCAATAGAATCTGGTCAAATTGCGACAGGCTCTTTGCAAACTCATCTGCGAAATCACGAGTCCTGCTGTACAGATGTGGCTGAAAAATAGCCAACACCCTTTTTCCTGGATACATTTCCCTAACGGCCTGATGGACTGCATTAATCTCTCCAGGATGGTGTGCGTAATCATCAATAAACACCAAATCTTCCGTTTTGATTTGATAGGTAAAGCGTCGTTTTACCCCTCTGTAAGATGCTAAAGCTTTGGCGAGCTGTTGGTGAGGGATACCATATTCTACAGACATCGCCAAGGCCATTAGTGCATTCGACAGGTTATGTCTGCCAGGTAGGTCAAATTTAAAATTGTGTAGCGTTCCATTTGGCGTTTTTACGTCAAATTCATAACTGCCATTGATAATCTTTATATTTTGAGCGGAATAATCAGAATCATCTTCTATCCCGTAAGTAATGCCTTCAATTGGCAAACCATTCTTGACAAACAACTTGCCATTTGGTTTTAATTTTTTTGTGAACTCAATAAATGACTTTTCAAGTTCTTCCGGTTCACCGTAAATATCAAGATGATCAGGTTCCATTGAGGTCAGACCTGCCATATTGGGCGACAAAGTCAGAAACGAACGATCAAACTCATCGGCTTCAACAACAGTAACTTCAGTGCCTTTTAAGATGAAATTTGAATTGTAATTTTCACTCACACCGCCTAAAAATGCAGTAACAGGCACATTGCATTCATAGAGCAAATGTCCTAAAATACTTGTAGTGGTTGTTTTACCATGGGTTCCAGCAACGGCCAAACAAAATGTGTTTTTTGTGATTTCACCAAGCACGACAGAACGCTTTAACAATTCGAAATCATGGTCCTTGAAATAATTAAACTCCAAATGCCCTTTTGGAATTGCAGGCGTATAAACGACTAGAGTATCTTTCGGATTCAAGAATGCCGATGGTATTTTCTCGATAGCATCCTCAAAATGAATCTCTGCACCAAGCTCTTCCAATGCAACTGTGATGTCCGTTTTAGTACGGTCATAACCAGCAACCGACTTTCCTTCGGCAATAAAATAACGCGCAAGCGCACTCATTCCGATACCTCCGATGCCGATGAAATAGACGTTATTTGTTGTTTTTAAATTCAAGGTTACTTGTTTGTTGTTTCTTGTTTGTTGTTTTCCGTCTTCGCTAAAGCTACGGACGGGCAAGCATGTTTCTTGTCTCTTGTGTCTTGTCTCTTGTCTAAGACAAAACTTAATTCTTAATTCTTTATTCTTTATTCTTTATTCTTTATTCTTTATTCTTTATTCCATTTTTTTTTCAATAGAATCTCAACTTCATCCGCAATATCTTTTGTCGCGTTTACCAAAGCTAACTTCTTTATATTCTCACCTAATACTTGTTGTTTTTCTGGCGATGCCACCAATTGGGCAAATCGGTTTTCAAAATCGACCTCCAGATCGGCTTCCTTTATCAATAATGCAGCATCCTTTTCAACAACAGCCATGGCGTTTTTGGTTTGATGATCTTCGGCCACATTGGGCGATGGAATGAAAATGACCGGCTTTCCTACCACACATAACTCAGAAACAGAACTTGCTCCCGCTCTTGAAATGATGAAATCTGCCGCGGCATAAGCTAGGTCCATCCTATTCAAAAAGGCGTGTACTTGTACATTTTCAGTAGCATCATAATTTTTATACACCTCATAATATAATTTTCCACATTGCCAGATCACCTGAACATTTTGGGTTTGAAAAAACTCCAATTCTTTTTCAATCAACTCATTGATTCTTTTCGCACCTAAACTACCTCCCAAAACAAGCAAGGTATGCCTACCTGTCTTCTGTTTAAAAAAACTCTTAGCATCTTCAGTCTTCTCGTTAATCTTCAGTAAATCCTGTCGAATTGGATTACCTGTTTTTATCAATTTTCCTTTTGGAAAAAACCGCTCTAATCCATCATAGGCCACGCAAATTTTATCTACTTTTTTGCCCAATACTTTATTGGTTATGCCTGGAAACGAATTTTGCTCCTGGATCAAACTTGGTATGCCCTTGAAGGTTGCAATCTGCAATAATGGACCACTTGCAAATCCACCCGTTCCTATAGCCACATCAGGTTTAAACCTTTTAATAATTTTTCTTGCCCGCAGCAAACTCGCGATTAGCTTTGCTGGAAAAGCCATGTTTTTCAACGTCAACTTACGCTCGATTCCTGAAATCCACAGACCCTCAATTTGATAACCTGCCTGTGGCACTTTCTCCATTTCCATCCGATCCGAAGCCCCAACAAAAAGAAACTCTGCATCCGGAAATCGCGATTTTAGCTCATTGGCAATAGCAATGGCAGGATAAATATGACCTCCTGTACCGCCTCCTGAGAGTATGATTTTATATATTTCTTTTTTAACCACTTATTTTTCAAATTCCAACAGCTTAAATAAAAACTGAAGTATGATAAATTATTATTTTATTAAACCTACAAGGTTTTTAAAACTTTGCAAGTTGATGAACTACCATGCAAGCTTATCAAATTGCCTCACTCAAGATCTCCAATGGATTATCCAAGCCTTCTTCCTGTTCCTTTAATTCCTCACGTTTTGCACTGACACTTAAAATAATGCCAATAGCCATACAAGTCATCCAAATAGAGGTCCCACCACTACTGATCAACGGTAAGGTCTGCCCTGTTACCGGAAACAATTCTACCGCCACTGCCATATTGATGAAGGCCTGGAACACAATAGGCAAACCGACACCCAGAACCACTAATTTTCCAAACACTGTATCGGCTTTTTGTGCGATGATCACAATCCTAAAAAGCAGCCAACAATAGACTACCAAAATCACCATCCCGCCTATCAAACCATATTCTTCCACAATAATGGCAAAAATGAAATCGGAAGACGATTGTGGTAAAAAGTTTTTTTGAACACTTTTTCCAGGCCCCAATCCTGCTATATTTCCGGTTGCAATTGCAATCTTTGCCTTTTCAATTTGATAATCGGCTTCTGTGTCTTCACCATTCGAAAAATTCTCAATACGGCTCATCCAAGTATCAATACGATTTGGCATCACCTCAGGAAATGCTTTCGCAGTCAACACAAACAGCCCCAGCACCAAAATTCCAGTCCCAACAATTACCAATAGATAACGAATTGGATAGCCTCCGATAAACGTCAATACCATGACCATAGAAAACATTATGGCCGCAGTTGAGAAGTTAGCCGGTAGAATCAATATCAACACTAAAAAAACAGGCAACCATAAGGGCAAAATAGATTCGCTGAATGTAATCTCTCGATCTTGAATTTTAGATAAATAGCGGGCCACATACACCATCAATACCACAGCGGCGAATGTAGAAGTCTGGAACGACATCCCGACAATTGGAATCTGGATCCATCGGCTTGCATTTGCCCCTTCGATAGTATTTCCTTGAAACATGGTCAATACCAGCAAGATCAATACGATGGGCATCATGACTATGGACAGGCCCCTGAAATAACGATAAGGCACCCGGTGGACACCATACATAATGGCAAAGCCCAAGAACAAATGCATAAAATGCTTTACAAAAAATGAGAACGTACTACCTGAACTTGCCGTATAGGCCAGATTACTGGAAGAACTGTACACAGGAAGGAATGAGAAAATTGCCAATAATGCGACAATTGCCCAAATCAATCGATCTCCTTTTATGTTTTTATAAATTGCGTCCATTGTTATCTGACACTTTCCTAATGGAAAGCCCTGTTCGTGTTATATTATATTCTCTAATTTAAATTCGCTCATTTTGTCCAACATTACGTACTGCAAAAATGCACATGCCCTGCAAGTAAAATAGACATTAAAAAAGACCTTATAAATTCCTGACTGCTTCTTTAAATTGGCGTCCTCTATCTTCATAATTTTCAAATAAGTCAAAACTTGCACATGCAGGAGACAACAGTACAGTATCACCAGTTTCGGCTAGCTTGTATGCCATCTTAACAGCCTCATTCATAGATTGTGTTTCAACGATGGTGTCGACCATTTTCCCGAAAGTATTCAATAATTTCTCATTGTCAACCCCAAGGCAGATGATGGCTTTTACCTTTTCATTGATAAATGGAAACAATTCCCTGTAATCATTTCCCTTGTCAACACCTCCAACAATCCAAATGGTTGGCGACTCCATGCTGTCTAAAGCAAAATAAGTTGCATTGACATTGGTGGCCTTTGAATCATTGATATATCGGACCTTATTAATTTTCAACACCTTCTCCAATCGATGCTCAACACCTTGAAAATTCTCTAAACTCTCACGAATGGTCTGTTTTCTGATTTTTAATAAATGTGCGACAGTTGAAGCAGCCATTTGGTTCTTAATATTGTGCTTCCCCTCTAAAGCTAAATTTGTTGTTGACATAATTATTTGATTGTTATCTATCGTTATTTTTATTTCTTCTTTGTCTAAATACGCGCCATTCTCAATAGTTTTGGTCAATGAAAACGGCAATAATGTGGATTGAACTTTATGTGATTTGAGCCATTCTACAATCACCTCGTCATCGGCATCGTAAATCAGGTAATCGTCTTTGGTTTGATTCATGACAATCCTGAATTTTGATGCGATATAATTCTCAAACTTATAATCATATCGGTCCAAATGATCTGGTGTGATGTTCAGCAAAACAGCGATGTGCGGTTTAAAATCGACGATATCATCCAATTGAAAACTGCTGATTTCAAGTACATAATTTGGATAATCATGCTCTAAAATCTGCAATGCAAAACTTTTACCAATGTTGCCGGACAAGCCTACCTCCAACTCCTGTTTCAGAATGTGATGGGTCAAGCTGGCCGTTGTCGTCTTGCCATTACTTCCTGTAATTCCCACAATAGTTGCATTAGTAAATTTTGATGCAAATTCAATTTCAGAAACCACTTGAATCCCTTTCTCTCTTATTTGCTTCACCAAAGCCACTTTATCAGGAATCCCTGGACTTTTCATGACGATGTCGGCGTCAAGAATCTTATATTCTGTATGCTGTTCATCTTCAAATTCAATCTCATTATGTATAAGAACTTCTTTGTACTTTTCTTTAATCTTTCCTTTATCCGAAAGGAACACTTCGTAACCTTTTGCCTTTCCTAAAAGCGCGGTTCCTACTCCACTTTCTCCACCTCCTAAAATGACCAACCTTTTCATTTACGATTTGCGACTTACGATTTGCGATTGATTATTGTTAAATTTCGATTTTAAAACTCCCTGGATTTGGACAAGAAGAGAGTTTTAAAACATTACTGTTTACTAACTTTATTTATTACTCATTGCTCTTGACTTTCAAAATCATCTTTTGAAAGCTAAGATTCCTGCCTTCGCAGGAATTGGACTATCTGATTTTCAACGTCACAATCGATACGATAGCGAGTAAAATCCCGACAATCCAAAAACGTGTGACTATTTTACTTTCATGGTATCCAGATTTCTGATAATGATGATGCAATGGAGCCATCTTAAAAATTCGTCGTCCTTCACCATATTTCTTTTTGGTATATTTAAACCATCCTACTTGCATGACCACTGATAAATTTTCCACTAAAAAAATACCGCACAACACAGGAATCAGCCACTCTTTACGCACAGCTATGGCAATGACGGCGATAACTCCTCCTATGGTCAAACTTCCCGTATCACCCATAAACACTTGGGCCGGATAAGCATTATACCAAAGAAAACCTATAAGCGCCCCTACAAATGCCGCAATGTATATGGTGATTTCTTCCACCCTTGGGATATACATAATATTGAGATAATCCGAAAAAATGATGTTCCCCGATACCCAGGCAAAAATTCCCAAGGTGAGCACAATTATAGCCGATGTTCCGGCCGCTAATCCATCAATTCCGTCGGTAAGATTTGCTCCGTTTGATACTGCGGTAATAATAAAAATTGCTGCCAAAATGAAAATAATCCAAGTATATTTCTCTAAACCAGGACTGATCCAAGTCACTAAACTGGCATAATTAAATTCATTTTCCTTGACAAATGGAATGGTCGTTTTTGTCGATTTTTCTTCCATTTGAAACAATTTTGCCGCTTCTACGTTTGGGTTATCTGCCAAGATCTCCTTCTGCTGTATCGTAGGAAGTTTCTCTCTTATGGTAACATCCTCATGAAAATATAGCGTAGCACCCACAATAATCCCCAAACCAACTTGTCCCAATACCTTAAATCTCCCCTTTAGCCCTTCTTTATCGTTTTTGAATTTTTTAATATAGTCATCCAGAAATCCGATAACACCCATCCAAAGCGTGGTTACAACCAACAGAATGATATAGATATTATCAATTTTAGCGAACAAAATCACTGGAATCAAGGTTGCAATAATGATAATGACACCTCCCATGGTTGGTGTTCCGGCCTTTTCAACCTGGCCATCCAATCCTAAATCCCTGATGGTCTCCCCCACTTGCTGTCTTCGCAAAAACTTAATTATGCGCTTCCCATATATTGTTGATATAAGCAACGACACGATAATTGTCATGGCCGCCCTAAACGTAATGAATCCGAAGAGGGAAGATCCAGGAAAATCAACGTGTTGTTTCAAATATTCAAAGAGGTAATAGAGCATCTTTTATTGGTTTCTTGTTTTTGGTTTAAAGTTTTTAGTTTTCTCTTAATGCTTTGTACTTAATTCTTACTTTCCGAGTTGTTTCAAAAATTCTTGAACTATTTTATAATCGTCAAAATCGGTTTTTACCCCTTTAATTTCCTGATAGGTTTCATGGCCTTTTCCTGCAATAAGAATAATATCGTTGGGTTGCGCAATTTGACAGGCGGTTTTAATGGCTTGTTTCCTATCGGTAATGGACATCGTTTTTTTGAAATTTTGCGGTTCCACCCCTTTTTCAATGTCTTCTATAATGGTTTCCGGGACTTCGCTTCTTGGATTATCACTTGTAAAAATGACCTTTGTACTCAAAGTGGATGCGATATTTCCCATTTTAGGGCGTTTTGTTTTATCTCTGTCTCCACCGCAACCAACCACTGTTATCAATTCTTCGTTTTTGGTGCGAATGCTATTGATGGTTTCCAATACGTTCTGCAAAGCGTCGGGCGTATGGGCATAGTCAACGATGGCGGTTATTTTTTTGTCAGAAATCAAATATTGAAATCGTCCAGACACACTTTCCAACTCGCTTATCAATCGCAAATTCTCCACCTTATCAAGACCCAGCAAGTCCGCGGCAGCGTAGATGGCCAAAATATTGTAGGCATTAAAATTGCCTATTAAGCGCGTCCATACTTCATTATCATTGATCTTAAGCAATAAGCCCGTAAATTGATTTTCTAAAATCTGCGCCCTATAATCGGCGTATGTCTTTAAAGCGTAGGTGTATTTTTTTGCTTTGGTATTCTGAAGCATGACCAAGCCATTCTTATCATCGATATTGACCAGTGCGAAAGCATCCTTGGATAAATTATCAAAAAATGATTTTTTAACATCTCGGTATTCCGCAAAAGTGCTGTGATAGTCCAAATGATCGTGCGAAAGGTTCGTGAAAATACCACCTTCAAAATGAAGCCCTTCTGTCCTGTTTTGGTGGATACCGTGAGAACTCACTTCCATAAAGCAAAACTCGACACCAGCGGCACTCATCATACTTATATACTTATTGATGGTCAAGGAGTCTGGTGTGGTATGTGTTGCTGGGTATTCTTTAGTATCAACCATCACTCGAACGGTCGACAATAGTCCCACTTTAAATCCTGCTTTCCTAAATAATTGATAGAGCAATGTTGCGACCGTGGTCTTGCCATTGGTTCCGGTGACACCAATCAACCTTAAATTTTGTGAGGGATTTCCATAGAAATTAGCTGCCATAAATGCTAAGGCTCTACTCGCACTTTCTACTTCTATATAAGTAACTCCATTATGTAAGTTTACTGGTAGAGTTTCGCAAATGACGGCAATGGCACCCTTTTCAATCGCTAAGTCTATATAGTTATGGCCATCTGTTATATTGCCCTTAATGGCAACAAAAACATCATCTTGGGAAATATTTCGAGAATCAAAATGCACGGCACCAATCTGCACGCTTGTACTGCCAACAACAGCGTTGATGGTGACCTTATACAATATGTCTTTTAACTGTACCATTATATATCCAAATAGACTTCTTGATTCCGTTTTATTTTGACCCCTTTTTCAATAGATTGTTTTTTGACCACACCTACACCCTCAATCTTTACTTTTAACCCCATATTCTCCAAAAGTGCCAAGGCATCCATAGTTGGCATTCCTGTTACATCAGGCATAATGGTTTTGTATGTTTGGGCAACGTCGTAATAGTTTTCAAAATCTTTTTTTACTATTGAATTTTGAAAATCTAAAGTTTCGACCTCATCCGTGATAGGTGTGTCCGTAAATATTTTTTGTGCTATTTTCTTAAAGACAGGTCCAGACACATCAGCACCATAATAACCAACACTTTTATCTGGTTCATGAATGACGACGATACAGGAATATTTAGGATTGTCGGCAGGAAAAAAGCCAGCAAACGAAGAGATATAACTCAATTTATCTTTATTGGCATAATCCTTTTGACAAGTTCCGGTTTTTCCTGCCATTGAGAAATTAGGAGAATACAATTTGCTCCCCGTACCATGTTCAACAACATTTTCCAATAATTTTTTAACCTTATCAACGGTTTCCTGCGAACAGATTTTCGGGTTTATAACCTCTTTTTTGAAAGGCACAATCGTTTTATCAAATTCTCTAACTTCCCGTAAAAATTGAGGTTTTACCATTTCGCCGTTGTTGGCAATGGCATTATAAAATGTCAAGGTCTGCAGAGGTGTAAATGACACCCCATAACCATAAGCCATCCACTGTAAGGCAATACCACTCCAACGTCCGTTTTTAATTCTTGGATCCGGAATTATAGGATCTGGCTCACCAATAATTGGCAAATCCAAGCTATTGTTCAAATTCATAGCGTACAAACGATCGATGAATTTACTGGGCTGATCCTTATAAGCTTTGTCAATGGCTGCTACAATTGCTGTATTGGACGAGACCTCAATGGCTTTTGCAATAGTGATTTCCCCATAGCCACCATGCTTGGCGTCTCTAACTTTTTTTCCATAGAAACTTAAGACACCTTTTTTGGTATCGACCACATCACTGGTATCAATCACCTTGTCTTCCAGCGCTGCGGTTATCGCCATGATCTTGAATGTAGATCCAGGCTCACTACTTTCGCCAACCGCATAATTTAAACGTTCGTAATAATGCCCGTCCGAATTTCGACCCAGATTTGAAATCGCTTTGATCTCACCTGTTTTGGTCTCCATGACAATGACAGACCCATGATCTGCCTTATATTTTTCGAGCTGTTCCAACAAGGCATGATGTGCAATGTCCTGAATATTGACATCTATTGTTGTATAAACATCGTAACCATCTCTTGGCTCCACCTCATTATAATCGGTAATCGGCTTCCATTGGCCCTTACCAATTTTTTGTTTCATACGGTGGCCATCCTTTCCCCTCAAATACATTTCGCCAAAAGCACCATCAATTCCGGCCCTCACATAATGGCCGTCCTTATCTATACGTTCATAACCAATTGAACGTTGCGCAATGCCCCCCATGGGATGTTCGCGCTTGGTAGTTTGCTCTACGATGAGCCCACCCCTAAAAGCACCAAGACTTAATAATGGAAAGTTTCGAATCCGCGCATAGTCCGTATAACTAATATTTCTTGCCAACAGAAAATATCTGTTTTTATTAGCTCTGGCTTTGCGCAATTCCTTTTCATAATACGCTGATGATTTTCCAGAATATTTAGATAAAGAATCACTCAATGGCTTTAAGAAATTCTCAAAAGTTTTAGTGGTTGGAGTCAAGGCATCAAATCGGATGTCATATTTTGGAATGGACGTGGCCAGCAAACTTCCATCAGAAGCATACACATTGCCACGGTTGGCAGGAATGGTGACATTCTTAACGGTACGTCTCTCCGCCAAATCACGGTACTTATCACCATCCACCATCTGAATGGTAAACAATTTGAACACCACGGCCAATGCAAAGACAAACATGACGCCTGCTACAAAATACAATCGGTTCAATATGTGCTTTTCAGTGACTGCCACTTATTTCTTTTCTGATTTTACTTTTATTTTCTTTGGCGGATTTGGAGATGGCGCAATCCCCTTTTCTGCCATTTTTTGGATGATTCCAGATTCCATTTTGAGACGCATCAACTTTGACCTTCCATCTACAAAGGCAGAGCGCCATTCTTTAACTTCATTGTTCAATCGTGCTATATCATGAACTTTTTTATCGGCACTGTGCGAACTTGCAATCATAATTATCGCCAGCACAGAAATGAAAATGATGATCCTCCAATTCTTAAACGAATCATCACTGACCAAAAACTTACCTCTTAATATGTGATAGATGTTGTTTTTCATCTTACTTCCTGCGAAAGCAGGAATCTCCTTTTTAATTAGACTATATATTCTTCAAACCTGAAAGGTTCTGAAGCCTCTGTAGGCTGTCCAATACCACCTTACAGGTTAATTATATTTTTTCCGCAACCCGAAGCTTTGCACTTCGCGCTCGGCTATTTTCTTTTATTTCCGCTTTTGATGGCACAATCAAACCACCAACTTTCTTTAATGGCACTTCGAAATTACCATAAACATCGCGCTCTGGCTCGCCTTCAAACAATCCATTCCTAATAAAACGCTTGACCAATCTGTCCTCTAACGAATGGTACGATATGCAACTTAAACGACCACCTGCGACCAAAACTTCAGGCACCTGGAGCAACAGCTCCTTTAAAGCCTCAATTTCCTGGTTCACTTCTATCCGTATGGCCTGATAGATTTGCGCCAACACTTTATGTTCATTTTTATGCTTTACAAATTTTTTCAAGACCTCTTTTAGGTGCTCGCTGGACTTGATTTCATTAGTTGCTCTTTCCTCCACAATAAGCCTCGCCATGGCTGGAGCCTGTCGCAACTCGCCATACTGCAAGAACACATCTCTGATCTGCTCCTCATCATATTTATTGATAACATGGAACGCTGACAATTTGCTGTCCTGATCCATTCGCATGTCCAAATCCGCTTCAAAACGTGTTGAAAATCCGCGTTCAGCAACGTCAAACTGATGGGAAGAGACACCAAAATCTGCCAAAATCCCATCTACTTTCTTGGCTCCATAAAAGCGCAAAAAGCGCTTTAAAAACCTGAAATTCTCAATGATCAGCTTAAACCGAGGGTCATCAATGGCATTTAAAAGAGCATCCTTATCTTGATCAAAAGCGAATAATTTTCCATTTGGACCTAAGCGCTTCAGAATCTCACGGCTATGCCCCCCTCCACCAAATGTCACATCAACATACACACCGTCCGGTTTGACATTCAATCCATCTACTGCTTCCGTTAGTAATACCGGATTATGATAGTCCATCTTCGTCATCATCTTGTCCCATAACTTCCTCGGCTAAATCTGCAAAGTCATCAGCCGCATCATCTATAGCTTGTTCATATTTATCTTTATCCCAAATCTCCACAATATTTATGGCGGAAGACACCACAATTTCCTTTGAAATACCTGAAAAAACCATTAAATCCTTAGGGATCAACAGTCTGCCAGTACTATCCACTTCCACCACCTTCACACCTGCGGTAAATCTTCGGATGAAATCGTTATTTTTCTTTTTGAAGCGGTTAAGTTTGTTCATTTTTTGCATCAAAGTCTCCCATTCGGTCATTGGATACAATTCTAAACATGGTTGAAAAACCGCTCTTTTTAAAACAAATCCGTTTTGAAGCGCAGGCAACAGCTGTTTTTTGATGGCAACAGGCAACATAAGCCTACCTTTGGCATCAACTTTACATTCGTATGTTCCTATTAATGAATTCAAAAGCTTTTGTTTGTTTAACTAACGACTACGATTCAAATATATTGAAAATATTACCACCTTTTACCACAATTTACCACTTTTGTTGATAAGTTTTTGATTTTGAGCGGTATTTTCGACAAACGGATGAAAGGAGGAATAAATAAGCGCTTGTTTTTCAGAATATTAAAAAGTGGGATAAAAGCATTTATTGGATGTAAACAAATAATGTAGAAGTATTGCCTTGAAACTGGCGAAAAAGAAATAAAATTTGATTGAAATAACTATATTTGTTTTTTAAGCATAACTACCAACCGTTAATGAGACATCTCTTAAAAAAAGAAAAAAAGTACAGCTATATTGAAGTAGGTGAAGGTCAACCCATAATAATTCTTCATGGATTAATGGGCGGTCTTAGTAATTTTGATGGTGTTATCCAGTATTTTAGTGCCAAGGGCTACAAAGTCATCGTTCCTGTATTGCCCATTTATTCGATGTCCTTACTAAAAACCAACGTTCGTAGTTTTGCTAAATATCTTTATGATTTTATAGAATATAAAGAATTTGATGATGTTATTTTATTGGGGAATTCGCTTGGCGGCCATATCGGACTTTACCATACAAAACTTTATCCTGAGAAAGTAAAAGCCCTGATTATTACCGGAAGTTCTGGTTTATACGAAAGCGCCATGGGGGGAGGCTACACCAAACGCGGTGATTATGAAGTGATCAAGAAAAAAGCTCAAGATGTTTTTTACGATCCTGCAGTGGCAACCAAAGAAATTGTGGACGAAGTTTATGAAACTGTCAATGACAGAAATAAATTGATTAAGACCTTAGCCATTGCCAAAAGTGCCATCCGTCATAATATGGCCAAGGATTTACCTAAAATGGATCTGCCCGTATGCATCATTTGGGGAAAGAACGATATTGTAACCCCACCTGAAGTTGCCGTCGAATTTCATGAACTTCTACCAGATTCTGACTTGTACTGGATAGATAAATGCGGACATGCCGCTATGATGGAACATCCCGATGAGTTCAATGCGATACTTGAACAATGGCTCAAGAAGCGGAAACTTTGAGGTTGAAATTGAAGAAGTGAGTGATGACGGGTGACGGGTGACTGAAGAGTTCAGAGTTATGAGTTATGAGTTATGAGTTATGAGTTATGCAAAATCGGAAAAAACTTGGGTTCTTTGTGTAACTCTCGTGATATTTATATTTAAGTTTTATCAAAACTGTCCAAGTAATAAGAAGCAATCATAAATAGATCTTTTAAAATAAACGCAGGTAGAGCAGATCGTATAGGCAAAGTGTGCGTGGTGAGTTTTGGAACTGAGGACGAGTGACTGAGACCTGAGACTGAAAACTGAAGATTAAAATTCAAACATAACATGATTATCAAATCTGCTGAATTTATAATGAGCAACTCCGAAGTGGCCAAGTGCCCGAAGGACCCATTGCCTGAGTACGCGTTTATAGGTCGCAGCAACGTTGGCAAGTCGTCGTTGATAAACATGCTGACCAATCATAAAAATTTAGCAAAAACATCCGGAAGACCAGGTAAAACCCAACTTATCAATCATTTCTTAATCAATAAGAATTGGTTTTTGGTAGATTTACCTGGATATGGCTACGCGCGTGTTTCAAAAACATCCAAAAAAAAGTTCCAAAGATTTATTACTGACTATTTTGAGGAACGGCAGCAATTGGTATTGGCTTTTGTTTTGGTGGATATCAGACATGAGGCCCAAAAAATAGATCTTGAATTCATGCAGTATATGGGCGAAAATGGCATTCCGTTTTCCATTATTTTCACTAAGGCCGATAAGCTCAAACCAAAAGCCATCGAACGTAATGTTGCTGCTTATTTAGAAGAACTCCTTAAAACATGGGAAGAAACTCCTAAATACTTTATCACCTCATCCTCTTCTGCCCTTGGAAGAGATGAAGTGCTGAATGAGATTGATCATATCAATCAACAAATGAATGCCCTAAGGCAGAATTAATATTGTACTGTTTTATAGCCAGTGTTCTCTAAAAAAACCTATAACCATTCATATAAAAAAAGCTCCAAAGTTACATCAACCTTGGAGCTTTTTTTATATGGATTCCAGAAGGATTACTCCTTCACGTTATTGACAACTTTTTTAATATTATAAGAGCTTCTTAAATCGCTTAATACATTTAACGCTTCTTCAACATACACATCTTGACTCAATGCTTTATGCCAGCGATCACGTTTTTCTCTCAAAACACTATCTTTAGCCATTAGTTTATTTTCGTAAGGCAAAGAGCTATAGGTTAAGTTTGTTTTATAATCGGTTAAACGCTCAAAGTGCTTTGCCTCCTCTTCGTTTAGTTTTAGTGCAGCCTTGTACGTGTCATAGTTTAGGGAGTAATTCTCCTTGTCTCTAATCTTTTTGACCCATTTGGCATTTTCGTCAATTAACTTTAACTGTTCATTTTTAGCAATACGTGCATTACTGTTGGCAATGGCCATTTGATAATCCACATTGTGATCCCATATCTTATAATCAGTGGCATCTATCCTATCATAAGCCATCGGATTATCCTGATTCTTTTCGCCTAAGGCGATATAACTGTAACGGTCAGGAACAACCACATCACTTTTCACCCCTTCCAATTGGGTTGATCCACCATTGATACGATAGTATTTCTGTATGGTATATTTTAAAGCTCCCATATCACCACTCGTATTGTTTCTCACCATTCGGTTGAGATCCAAGACGGTCTGAACGGTCCCTTTACCAAAAGTTTGTTTACTACCAATTACCAAGGCTCGTTTATAGTCCTGCATGGCAGCAGCCAAAATTTCGGAGGCCGAAGCAGAATTCTCGTTTACTAGAATCACCAATGGGCCATCCCAGGTTATGGATTTGTCTTTGTCTTTTAACACTTCCTTTTGTCCTCCGGTGGTTTTTACCTGAACTATTGGACCTTCCTTAATAAACAATCCGGCCATATCAATGACGGTTTGCAATGATCCACCGCCATTGTTCCTTAAATCTAAAACTAACCCTTCAATACCTTCTTCCTTTAAGCGTTCTATTTCAAGCTTAACATCTGTAGCCGCATTCCGTTTCTTATAATCTTCCATATTGACATAAAAGCCTGGAAGATTGATCACACCAAATTTCTTATCGTCCTTAATCACGGTAGTCGATTTTGCATAAACCTCCTCCAATTCTACCACATCTCTGGTAATGGTCAACTCTTCAATAGTGCCATCTACCTTTTTTACAGTTAGGATAACATCGGTACCTTTTGGCCCTTTAATTAATTTTACGGCATCTTCCAAACGCATACCCACAATACTGACGCCAGGCTCACCATCATCTTGTTGTACTTTAAGAATTTGATCTCCTGCCTCTAATTCGTTATTTTTCCATGCCGGTCCACCGCTAATAATCTCCACGATAGTCACGACATCCATTTTCTTTTGAAGTCTTGCGCCTATGCCCTCAAATTTCCCCGACATGGCCACATCAAAACGCTCCTTATCTTCTGGTGCATAATAAAATGTATGCGGATCAAATTCGGCAACAATAGCGTTTAAATAAACGCTAAACCAATCGTCACGTTTCCGTTCATCAATATAATCATAAAGCTCATTTAGCGAATTGAGCGTCGCTTTTCTTGCTTCCGCCTCTAGTTCCGTAAGTGATTTTTTAACCTTTTTCTCAGATTTGACCTCAGTATCAACCAAAACATTTTGATTAAAGCCTTCAGAATCAAATTCGTCTACATGACTCATTTTCTCAACCTTTTTCTTATCAGAAAACGTGTTTTCCTGCTGTGAAATCAAATCGTCATAATTGGCAATGGCAGAAAACTTAAGCTGGGTTCTCCAACGCTCTCTCATTTCCTTTTTTGAATTGACATATGCCAATTTTTTATATTCCGTATTGATCTCTTCATCAATGGTATAATCAAAAGGCTTGGACAAAACCTCTCTGTACATTGCTTGTGATTCTTCTATACGTTGCAACAAACGGTTATGGGTCAGGTTGAAAAATGTCAAGTCCTGATTTTTTAACTGATCGTCAATTTTATGTTTATAAGCTTCAAACTCCTTAATGTCCGAGGCATAGAAATATCTTTTAAACGGGTCCAATTGATCCAGGTAAGCCTTAAAAACATTCTCGGAGAATTGGTCATTTATTTCCTTAGGACTATAATGGCCTTCTTCAAGTACATAGGTTATTAACTGCATCAATAATTTATCCTTGTCTGGATCTTCAAAAGTTTTAGTGGTGAAACTACATGACGCAAACGCCAACATAAGCGCCAGCAATAAAATCTTATAATTCCTTTTCATGATATCTTTCATATTTTTAGCGGCATTGATTAGGTCTAACCGTTATAGACCCTCTGATTATTTTTTACTAAAGTAAAAGAAAAAACCATGCCAATAAAACCATTGGCTACTAATTTTTTGTTAAACCACTCTGAATGGGATTTTAACGTCTAATTTATGTATTTTAGCAATCTAAAAATTATTGCAGAATGAACACGAAACCATTGATTTTAGTGACCAATGATGATGGGATTACGGCACCGGGATTAAGGACCTTGATTGAAGTTATGAATACGATTGGCGAGGTTGTAGTCATAGCACCAGACAGTCCACAAAGTGGGATGGGCCATGCCATTACGGTCAATTCAACACTTTATGTAGAAAAAGTGAAAATCGATAAAAATCCACAATCCGAATACAGTTGCTCTGGCACTCCAGTAGATTGTGTGAAATTGGCGGTCAAGCAAATTTTGGGACGACGACCTGACATTTGCGTTTCGGGCATCAATCACGGCTCCAACTCTTCCATCAACGTTATTTATTCAGGAACAATGAGTGCCGCCATAGAAGCTGGTATTGAAGGCATTCCGGCGATTGGCTTTTCGTTGTGCAACTATAATTGGAGTGCCGACTTTGAAGCTTCTAAGAGTTATGTTAAAACAATTACTGAAAATGTATTGGAACACGGACTTCCTGAAGGCGTGGTGCTCAACGTTAATATACCTGATTTACCAAAAGATAAAATCAAGGGCATCAAGATATGCCGTCAAGCAAAAGCGAATTGGGAAGAAGAATTCACCAAACGTCAAAATCCGAGTGGGCGTGACTATTATTGGTTAGCTGGAAAATTTGTTAATTTAGATGAAGGTGAAGACACCGACGAATGGGCCTTACAGCACGGTTATGTTTCTTTGGTTCCAGTTCAATTTGATCTGACCGCGCACCATTCCATTCAAAATTTAAACTCTTGGAATTTAAATGATTAAAAAAGAAGTATTTATCGGTTTCATTGTAGGATTACTTGCCAACGCTATCGGGTTTATAATTGCCATTCTTATTTTTGGAAGTGGCGAAACCATCGTTACGGCATATAGACAATCTTTGGCCCAAGGATTTTTCAGTAAATTGGTTAGCATGGGAGCGCTACTGAATCTTGTGGTGTTTTTCATGTTCATCAAACAAAGACGCGACTATAGGGCAAGAGGCGTAATTATGGCTACCATAGTTGTAACGATTGCCACCTTTTTATTAAATTACAATTAATAAAAGCCTTTCGATTTCTACTTGTTTGTGACCTAAACATTACGATTCTTAAAAGATGAAATACTACATCATAGCTGGCGAAGCCTCCGGAGATTTACATGGTGCCAACCTTATGAAAGCACTGCAAAGACAAGATGTCAATGCCCAATTCAGGTTTTGGGGAGGTGATTTGATGCAAAAGGTGAGTCCTACACTCGTTAAACACTATCGTGATTTGGCATTCATGGGCTTTTTGGAGGTCGTCATGAATTTGAGAACCATTGCCAAAAATCTCGCCTACTGTAAAACAGACATTGAAAGCTACAACCCCGATGGTATCATCTTTATTGACTATCCTGGTTTTAACTTGCGTATTGCCAAATGGGCAAAGCAAAAAGGATACCGTACCCACTATTATATTTCACCACAAATTTGGGCATGGAAAGAAAACCGGATTCACGCCATCAAACGTGATATCGATAAAATGTATGTCATCTTACCCTTTGAAAAAGAGTTTTATGAAGATAAACATCATTATCCGGTGGAATTCGTTGGCCATCCGTTAATTGACGCTATTGCCGACCGTCAGCAAGTGAGTGAATATGAGTTTAGAGCCAAACGTGGGCTTACCGATAAACCAATCATCGCTTTATTGCCAGGAAGTAGGAAACAGGAAATTCGCAAGATGCTCACGGTGATGTTAAGCATTGTCAAGGACTTTGAAGATTATCAATTTGTTATAGCTGGCGCTCCAAGTCAAGACTACGATTTTTATAAAACCTTTATTAAAAAAGAAAATGTTTCATTCGTAAATAATAAAACCTATGATCTTTTGAGTTTAGCAACGGCTGCCCTGGTGACTTCAGGAACGGCAACTTTAGAAACCGCTTTGTTTAAGGTCCCAGAAGTAGTTTGCTACAAAGGAAGCTGGCTTTCTTATCAAATAGCAAAACGCGTCATTAATTTAAAATATATTTCCTTGGTCAACCTGATTATGGACAAACCTGTTGTCACTGAATTGATTCAAGGAGATTTTAACTCCAAACGTCTCAAAAAGGAGTTAGAAGATATTTTACGACCCGAGAAAAGAGAAACACTTTTTATGGAGTATTTTCACTTAGAAAAGACATTGGGTGGAAAAGGTGCGAGCGAAAAAACAGCAGGGTTGATTTTTAACGACATTAAAAAACATAAAGTCCAATAGCTTTTTCCAAAAAATTTTATACTTTCGAAATTTCCTCAGCGTTTATTAAACAACCCCAGGGCAAGTTCAGAACTCATGGTTAAGAAAATGTCAATTTCAATCGAGGCAAGCTTCGGAGGATCAAAGCCCAATGGTGGGAATAAATGTATACTTTTTCAAAAACGATATATCACCTAATGAAAAAAAATGTCTTAATCCTACTTTTGTTCATCGCATTGAGCAGTTGTAATGCTCCAAAGGGCATGGTGATGACCAAATCCAAAGCAAACAGAGTTGAAACCAATCAGAAAACATCCACTTCAAATCCCATTGTCTCTATTGAGACCCATAGTTATGAATTAACATCGGCAGATTTAACTCCGATTGGTCTGAATATTAAAAGTGAACTCCCAAAAATTATCGACACCAAAGCCAACAGAATAGTAAATTATGCTTTTGCATTTGATGGTGTAAAATACAAACGTGGTGGCACAACAAAAGACGGCATGGATTGCTCTGGCTTGGTGGTTACTACGTTTGACAGCGAAAACATTTCATTACCCCGGGTCTCAAGAGACATGGCTCTTATGGGTAAATTGATTGAACTACAGGAGGTCAGCAAGGGCGATCTTTTGTTTTTTGCCACTCGTAAAAACAGCAAGACCATTAGCCATGTCGGAATTGTTACGACGGCAAGAGATGGTTATGTAGAGTTTATCCATGCAAGTACTAAAAATGGAGTCATCGTTTCCAACTTGGCAGAAAAATATTGGTACTTTACCTTCGTACAGGCAAGACGTGTGATATAGCAGTTATTTCAAGTAAATAGTGAACTTTTTACCCAAAGTTGTAATAAATTAATACTTTTATAAAAAATTACCATTATAACCAATGAAAAAGATTGCCCTACTCCTTCTTTTATTGATCACTTTTAGCAGCTGTAAATCCTCAAAACGAGTTGCGACCACAAAGTCAAAGACCGAAAAAATCGATTCCCGATCTCGTAAATCGGATTTAAACTCTTCCAAAGCAGATAAAGTTGTGGATTATGCACTCAAATTTGACGGTGTGAAATACAAATATGGCGGTACTACAAAAAAAGGCATGGATTGCTCTGGGCTAATAGTGACCTCCTTCAACAGTGAGAATATTTCTTTGCCACGAACGACTGGAGATTTATCCATAACAGGGGATTGGATTGACTTGAAACAAGTGACCAAGGGCGATTTATTATTTTTTGCTACACAAAAGAACAGTCGGAATGTTAACCATGTGGGAATTGTCACAGAAGCCCGTAATGGAAATGTTGAATTTATACATGCAAGCACGAGCAGTGGCGTCATAGTTTCCAATCTCGCAGAAAAATATTGGTACTTCGCCTTCGTACAGGCAAGACGTGTTTTATAGTTCTTATTTTTAGTAACTTAGACTTATGAAGTTACTAAATTTTGCAATCATAAAGATTACCCTCTGCCTTATAATAGGCATTCTTTTTGCGCATTATATTGACATTCCCATTATCTATAGCTTGCCGCTCACTGTAACTTTAGCATTAGGGCTTGCCGCATTTCTGATTGGCGAAAAAAAGCGTTTGGTCAAATCCTACGGCTTTACAATTCTAACGGTCTTTACCTTTATTGCAATTGGTGTATTAACCTATCAATTGCACGACCAAAAATCGTTCAAGAAACACTACACCCGGCATATTGATCCTGTTAATGATTCGATAGAAACGATAAACTTTCGAATTAGGGAAATCCTTAAATCAAGTGTCTATCACGACAAATATATTGTTGACATCCTAAATATAAACAATCGGCTACTTATCGGAAAAACACTTTTGAATGTACAAAGAGATAGTGTTTTCCAAGCTTTTAAAGTGGACGATATTTTTGCAACCACATCACCTCTAACCGATTTGAATCCCCCGATCAATCCCAACCAATTCGATTATAAAAAATATCTCGAAAAACAATATATCTATCACCAAATCTTTACAGAACAAGATGAACTTTTGCGCGTTTCATCAGACCCACACACGATTTTAGGCTATGCCGCCCAATTGCGAGCCCATATCAATTCAAAACTAAAGTCATACAACTTCAAACCAGACGAACTCGCTTTGATCAACGCTCTGTTACTGGGCCAGCGTCAAGATATCAGTCCAGAAATCTATAATAGCTATTCCAGGGCAGGTGCTATCCATATTTTAGCCGTTTCCGGATTGCACGTTGGTATTGTCCTACTGCTTCTCAATTCATTGTTCAGGCCTTTGGAGTATTTCAGGCGTGGGAAACTGATAAAAACTCTATTGATTTTGTCCATATTATGGGGTTTTGCTGTGGTTGCAGGGTTATCGGCATCGGTTACCAGAGCAGTGATGATGTTCAGTGTTGTGGCTATTGGAATGAATCTAAAGCGGCCTTCCAATATTTTCAATACGCTTGCCATTTCCATGTTGTTCCTTTTACTTTTCAAGCCTCTATTTCTTTTTGATGTAGGATTCCAGATGAGTTATTTGGCAGTCATTGCCATTGTGGGTTTTCAACCACTATTGGCGGACTTATGGCAACCACAATTAAAACCTATTCGAAAGTTATGGGACATATTTACAGTGACGCTAGCGGCACAGTTTGGAGTAGTCCCTGTAAGTTTGTTTTATTTCCATCAATTTCCAGGATTGTTTTTCCTATCCAATCTGGTGATAATTCCTTTTTTAGGACTAATTCTGGGGATGGGTATATTTGTTATTTTATTGGCATCATTTAATCTACTTCCGTTGTGGCTTGCCGATATCTATGGTGGCATCATCAATTTAATGAACAGTTTTGTCCGATGGGTCTCACTTCAGGAACGCTTCGTTTTTTCGGACTTATCATTTAGCTTGCTTCAAGTACTAACTGCTTATTTTCTGATTGTGACCTTGGTTGTATTATCAAAAAAACCAGGCTATAAACGTGTGACCATCGCGATGTTTGCGGTATTGATTTTTCAATCCGTATTGATTTTTGAAAAGAAGAAAAACCAAAATGAAGAATTCGTGGTCTTTCACAAAAGCAGACATAGTCTTATTGGTATAAAGAAGAACGCTACTTTAACCGTAGCGCATAATTTTGACAGCCTTACTTCGAGTAGGGACCATGTCATTAAGAATTATAAAATCGGTAATGCGATTAATAAAATCAAGAAGGACAATTTGGAGAACATCTATGAATTGGGAACTACACGAATTTTGATTGTTGATAGTGCGGGAATTTATAGGATTCCACAACTCGATCCGAAGGTTGTAATTTTGAGAGATTCACCAAAAATAAATCTAAACCGATTATTGGACTCTATAAATCCGCAATTGGTTGTTGCAGATGGCAGCAATTATAAAAGCTATGTTCTACGATGGGAACTCAGTTGTATGAAACGAAATATTCCATTTCATTTGACTGGTAGAGAGGGTGCGTATGTGTTGAGAAAACAGTAATTCTATTGTCGTATTGTTTCCCGCAGATTCCGTGGATATACGCAGAACAAGTTCTATCAATAAAAGTCTATCCTTGTAAAAAAGAAAAAATAAGATTGAGGACTATTGATTGACAATTGCGTCTTAAAGCTTATCACAACAAGGTTTGTTTAATCATATAACCGATTTTTGTTTGCCCCGCCCTAAAGGGAGCAAAAAATCTCAAATGATTGATTAATTTGAAAATAAGCCACCCATTAGTCCCAATAACTCTATTGGGAGAATCAAGGCTTATTCAGATTTTAAATGAACAATCTCAATTTTTTAGGATTAATAGCAGATATGCAATACCTATTTTCTAAATGATAAAATCTAAAAATTTGAATATCCCAATTCCCAAAGCAAGACCAAAAACCATCGTATAGATTCTCTGCTTTTTGTCGGCTAAAACTGTTATAGTTTCTATTAGTTTTCCATTTTCCTCTAGTTCAAGTTGAATTTCATTTTTATAAAATTGTCGGTACTTGGATTTTAAAGTTAGTACACTTGAATTCCGTGTAAAATTATGGGAAGTTCCAAAAATTGAAAATTTATTGGAGACTTTGTTCCCATTCAAGATAACACTTTCAATCCCCAGGATTGAATTCATGAATTCTATTTTCTTAGTACCGATATGAAATTCAGCGCATTTCAACTTATTGAGAGTATTATATTTACAATCCATTTACCCCTTAAACTCAGGCTTAAAAGCAGTATAAAAGGCATTGAATTCTTCTTGGGTTTTTATTTCCTTATGCTTGTCGTTCAGAAACATTTTAAGGTACAATTCCAGTTGCTGCGGATTTTGATAACCTCTAACTGGTGTAATAATATCACCTTTTTCATCAAAAAACATGATGGTTGGGTAGGCGTTTACTTGAAACGCATAGGTCAAATCGTGTACACTGTTCCGACGGCTGGCCATTTCTGGCTTATAGCCCTTATTGGTATAAGTATTACCCTTGTATTTGACAACATCATTACCCTCCCCATTAAATTTTACGGCATAATAATTAGCGTTGACATATTTGGCAACATCAGGATTTTGAAAAGTGTTTTTGTCCAACATCTTACATGGGCCGCACCAATTGGTATAAACGTCCATCATGATTTTTTTAGGTTTCTTTTTTTGGAGCTCCAAGGCCTCTTCAAAAGTGACCCAGTTAATTTGTTGCGCGATACCATTAAAGGACATTAACAATGTCAAGACCCCTATAAATGCTAACTTCTTCATTTTATTCATTTTTTGCAAATCTAAGTGGAAACTACAAAAAATGCTCCAAAGTTGGAGCATTTGACGTTTATTTAACAAATTTTCGATTATCTCACCCCGTGCATCAGTTTTTTGAGGACAGGATTCAATACCATCGATACAAAACCGACCGCAATTGGAATGACAGCGAAAATCAAAAAGAAAGTTCCCAAAGAATACTCTGCTGAGATCTTATCAATCATACCTCCCATAGTGTTGGCTAACTTCTGACCAACGGCAATTGCCAAATACCAAACCCCGAACATAAAACCGATCATACGTGCTGGGACTAATTTACTTAAATACGACAATCCTAATGGTGATAGACAAAGCTCACCCATGGTATGGAACAGGTAGGCCAATATTAGGAAGATCATACTTACGGAAGCTGTTTGTGCTCCCGATGGAATATCCGATGCCCCGTAGGCCAATACCGCAAATCCAACACCCAACAACACCAGACCTAAGGCATACTTCATGGCCGCACTCGGATTGTATTTGCTTTCCCACCATTTTGAAAAAATGGGCGCCAATGTAATAATAAAGAACGAGTTTAAAATTCCGAACCAAGTGGCGTCAACTTTCAATTCTTCAGAGAAAGATTTGTCGTAAATACGATAAATAACGAGGATCCATAAGCCAAGGAAGGCAATAGCCAACACAATATTTGAAGCCCCAATCTTGGTGAAGGTCTTTTTGAAAATCAAGAAAATAACATAGGTGATGATAATTAACGGAATAGTGGTCAATAATCCATCAACAATTTTGAATATTGTTGCCGTATTTCCAGTTAAATCACGATTGGTATAATCACTTGCGAACAAGGTCATCGATCCTAAAGACTGTTCAAAAAAAGCAAAAAAGAACACTGTGAATAAAGCGAAAACTGAAACGGCTACCAATCGATCACGCACAATAGGAATATAGCGAGAGATACGCATGATCAATAATATTAGAAAGAGTATCAACGCGGCAATTACGACCACATTTGAGCCACTCCATCCCATGAACTGAAAAGGCAACATCGTGCTTCCTCCAATTTTCTCAATTGGATCATTAAACAGATAAATCAATCCGCCAACTGATGATAAGGCTATGAGTATTTTATCAAATGTGGTAAACGGATTCAACTTAGTAGCCACTTCAACCTCTTCCTTTATCACCTCCGGATCATTGACATCTTCGGCATCATGTAAAACCACATCAATCTTCTTTGATGGTGCTGCGCCAATTTTCCCAAATATTTTGTGCGCCAATAAAAACTGAAGCATGCCTAGAAACATGAATATCCCTGCCAGACCAAATCCGTAGGCCCATCCGTAATTTTCAGCCAAATATCCACAAAGCATCATTCCGAAGAAAGCTCCCGCATTAACACCCATATAAAATATAGTGTAAGCGCCATCTTTTTTAGATTCTCTGGTTTTGTACATTTCCGAAATGATCGAAGTGATATTTGGTTTAAAAAATCCTGTTCCAAGTACCAATAGAGCCAAACCTAAATAAAATGACATCGTAGTTTCCATTGCCATTGCTGCGTGACCAAGCGTCATAATGATACAGCCTATAACAACGGCCATGCGGTATCCTGTCCACTTATCGGCTATCCAACCTCCAATGATAGGAGTTAAATACAAAAGCGAGGCGTAGGTACCAATTAACGAAAGGGCATGCTCACGTGGCCAATCCCAACCCGGGTTATCGCTCACTAAGGGTGCTGTTAAAAACAAGATCAAAAGGATACGCATTCCGTAGAAAGAAAAGCGTTCCCACATCTCTGTAAAAAAGAGAATAAATAGGCCTATTGGGTGTCCGAGGACTGTGTCTTTAAAGAGATTTTCAATATCAGTATTCATAATTTGCTACACAATATATTAGTTATTAATGTCTGGATCTGCAAGTTCAAAAGGTTCATTGTCTTTGATTTCATGTTCATGATCTTCAGCACCATGGGTCAATTTTTTAAGTTTTTTCAAGAACACAATCAGCAACAGACCAAAGGATACCGTGAAGATTGTTAGCCACATAAATGTGGCATACTCTTGTGCACTTTGATCTTCTTCTAAAACAAATGACACTCCATAATTTTTTCCATCCCCTTTATTCTCTAAATTCTGCGCCTTATCCTTATCTTTTTCAAATACTAATCTGGCGTGATAAGGATTTGAGGCGGTAATGCCATCCTCTTTAAGTGTTGTCAATAATTCGTTTGTATTGGCGTCGGCTTTTTGGGATAGTTCAAAGAGATTATTCAAGATGGTTCCGCTATTTACATCTTTATACATGACCTGATCATTTTCGGCATAAACTTCGGCTTTGATACTGAAATTCTTATCCTCATTGATTGGGTAGTCATAAATGGTGACTATCTTCTTTTGCTCATTTCTGATTTTCATGGAATCCTTGGAAATAAATGGAATGACCTCTTGTTTACTTACGATCATTTCTCCTTGAAACGGCTCCAATTGCGAAGACGAACCGATACTTCCTGCCAATCGATTTCCAAAACCTGTAGCGGCAAAATAAACGCCCATCATGATTGATGCATATCTGAGGGGTGCCAATTTCGTTATAAATGATAAAGAAACTGGAGAGGTACATAGCTCACCTATAGTATGGAACAGGTATGCCAAAAATATCCAAAACATGGCTGCTTTTCCAAAAGCTTCTGCACTTGCCTCTTTGGATGCAAACATCATAAATACAAATCCTAAGCCCATAATAATGGTACCTACAGCCATTTTAAATAAGGATGAAGACTCTCTTCCCTTCTTCTTCCACCAAATCCAAAAACCACCTACAATGGTTCCAAAAATAATGATATAACCCGCATTGAGCGATTGGAATACAGCAGCGGGAATTTCTTCCAACCAGCTCAGGCCAACCGTACGATCAACTTTGGAATCTGTATAAAGATTCATCAATCCTCCAGCTTGCTCAAAAGCACCCCAAAAGACAATGACAATCAAAAACGATATCAGCAAAACGATAACGCGGTCTTTTTCAATTTTAGTGAGTGGTTTTTTTCTAGCCAATCGTTCTGCTTCGCTTGCCGATTCACCTCCAGAAAACTCCCCAACACCCTTAAGGAATTTTTGACCCCATACAAAGACAATTTGACCAATCAGCATTCCGATTCCCGCAAGACCAAACCCATAATGCCATCCGTAATAATAGGCTACAAAACCAACAGTAATACTGGCCAAAAACGCTCCAATATTGATACCTATATAAAAAATTGTAAATCCGCTATCACGTCTAATATCGCCTTCTTGGTATAGGCCACCCACCATGGTTGAGATGTTAGGTTTTAATCCGCCAACACCCAATATAATAAGGATAAGGCCAGTAAAAAAGGCCCAATCTTGAGGAATTGCCAAAATACCATGACCAAAACAAAGCAATAGTCCACCAAAGAGCACGGTTTTCTTTTGTCCTAAAAATTTATCCGCAATCCAACCTCCAGGAATGGACGCTACATAAACCAGCATGGTGTACCAGCCATAGAGCCAAATAGCGTCCTTGTTGCTCCACCCCAGCCCTGGATCAATTGCTGTGGCAGACGTAGCTATGTATAAAACCAAAATCCCCCGCATTCCATAGTAGGAGAAGCGTTCCCACATTTCAGTGAAAAACAATACAAAAAGACCAGCTGGATGCCCAAAGAGTTCTTTGCGATTTTTGGGTTGAGATACAGTTGTTGACATAAGATTTTAGATTATTTTAGATTTTAAAAATAGTGTATTAATTTTTGTGAATCCGTCAATATCACAAATAATCCACATTTTCAAGTCTCAAAAAGGAACATCCCTAATAAAGCTCCACTTCATAAAACATTCCTTTTTTCAAAGGATGTACTAAGTTTATGTGCAAAATGACAACTTCAGTTGTTTTCCGTATTTTTTAATAAAAACTTGATGCCCCTTAATTCATGCACCCGCACCAAACTTATTATAGGTTATGGCTTATAGAATTAAAACTAGTTAATTCCATGCATCATTTTCTTTAGTTTAGGATTCAGCATTAACAGAATGACCGCTGCAAAAATTGGTATCGCCGCAATGATCAGGAAAAAGATGGACATTGAGTACGTTTCCGAAATTTTATCAATATATGAACCTGTCATTCCAGCAATGAAATTGGCTATGGCAGAAGCGGTAAACCACAATCCAAACAATAATCCTGCTAAGCGCTTCGGTGATAGTTTAGACACATAAGATAGTCCTACCGGTGAGAGACATAATTCTCCCATGGTATGGAAAAAATAGGCTAGAATCAACCATATCATACTTACTGAGGCTACTTTTGCACCTTGCGGTATACTACTTGCGCCCAATGACAGGACCACAAAACCAACGCCTACCAATGTCAGGCCCATAGCAAATTTGACTGGACCTGAAGGATTCCATACTTTTTCCCATAATCTACTAAATGAAGATGCGAGAGTAATAATAAAAAAGGAGTTCAGAATTTGAAACCAAGACACAGTGACTTCTGTGTGCTCCAAGCTAAACTCTCTATACACTTTCCAAACACCCAAAACCCATATGATAACAAACGAAATTGCGGTAAAAATGATGGTCAATGGATAATCCTTAAAGATTTTCTTTCCCAATCCATAAAGGACCCATGTAACGATTAATATTGGGAAAATTGTCAAAATAGCATCCACCCATTTAAATATAGTTCCAGTGTTGCCTTCCAAAACTCTCTGTGTGTAATCCTTCGCAAAAACAGTCATAGACCCTCCGGCTTGCTCAAAGGCAAAGAAGAAAAATATACTGGCTACCATCAGTACACCTACAACTACCAATCGATCCCTCACAATGTGAGCAGGAGTTTCCTCTTCTTTTATATCTTCTTCAACCTTTTCAAGATCGGTAGGTATTTGTTTTTTGGGCTGTTCACCTATAACACCAAAAATCTTACTTCCAAAATAGAATTGTAACATCCCGAACAACATAAAAACTCCAGCCAAACCGAAACCATAATGCCATCCGATTTTTTCACCAATATATCCGCACAACAACATGCCTAAAAATGCACCAGCGTTAATACCCATATAAAAAATAGTATAGCCCGCGTCCTTTTTAGAACTTGTATCCGGATATAAGTTTCCGACCATAGAGGATATATTGGGTTTAAACAAACCATTTCCAAAAATCATAAATGCAAGTCCTATATAAAAGAAGGTAGGATTAACCATTTCTAAGGCCATAGAGGCATGCCCCAATGTCATAATTAACGCACCCAGCAAAATTGCCTTTCTAAAACCTGTCAATCTATCGGCAATCATTCCTCCAATAAGCGGGGTCAAATAAACCAAACCAGTGTACCAAGCATAAAGCTGCATAGCATCTTCATTACTCCATTCCCAACCTCCTTTGCTTATCTCTGTGATTAAGAAAACCGTTAATAAAGCCCGCATTCCATAATAACTGAAGCGTTCCCACATTTCGGTAAAGAATAATATAAACAATCCGGCAGGGTGCCCCATTACCATTGTTTCGTCTACGCCTTGCTTCGCCAAATGTGCGATTAATCCTGGGTCTCTTTCTTGACTCATAAGTTCAGTTTTTATAAATTATCTTTAATATAGTTAGTCATTTTGGTGTATAGATGCAATCGGGTATTTCCACCGTAAATACCGTGATTTTTATCAGGATATATCATCCATTCAAACTGTTTATTGGCCTGTATTAATGCTTCTACCATTTGCATGGTATTCTGGACATGGACGTTATCATCGGCTGAGCCATGGATCAATAAGAAATTACCTTTTAATTTATCCACATGAAATATTGGAGAGTTGTCATCATAGCCTGAAGGATTTTCTTGGGGCGTGGTCATATAACGTTCCGTATAGATGGTGTCGTAATATCTCCAGCTGGTTACCGGTGCCACTGCAATGGCCATTTTAAAGACATCATTGCCTTTAAATAGTGCGTTACTGCTCATGAATCCGCCGTAACTCCATCCCCAAATACCTATTCGGTCTTCATCGATGAAATTCAGAGCACCCAATTGTTTTGCAGCTTGGATTTGGTCTTCAACTTCATATTTGCCCAATTCGTTTTGTGTTACTTTTTTAAATTCGGCACCTTTGAATCCAGTTCCTCTGCCATCCACACAGGCTATGATATACCCTTTTTGGGCTAAAAAGTAATACCAATAATCATTGGCGTTATTCCATGAGTTTTTAACAGATTGAGAACCCGGACCAGAGTATTGGAACATAAATAACGGATAGGTTTTGGAGGCATCAAAATCAGTTGGCTTGATCATCCACATGTTCAAATCATTTCCGTTAACGGCTATGGTGCTGAATTCTTTTTTAGGAAGATTGTAGGCTTGCAATTTCTTTTCCAATGGCGAGTTTTCTTTGATCACTTTCACTAACTTTCCATCTTTTGCGGTATGCAAGGTATATTCTGGAGCTTTTGTTGCACTTGAAAAAGTATTGATGAAATAAGTAAAATCGGCACTAAAATCGGCTGAGTTGGTGCCTTCATTTTGAGTGAGGCGTTTTTTATTCTTCCCGTCAATTCTAATCGAATAAACATCCCTATTGATGGAACCGTTTTCAACAGACTGATAAAATACCGTATTGTTCTTTTCATCAAATCCATAATAATCAGTCACTTCCCATGGTCCTTTGGTCACCTGATTGATCAATTTACCATCTTTTGAATAGTGATAGATATGATTGAAACCATCGGCTTCAGACGTCCAAATAAAACTGTTATCCTTTAAGAAAGTGAGGTTGTCCGTCACATCGATATACGCTTTATCCGTTTCGGCAAGCACCAATTTAGAACTCATATTGTTGGCGTTGATCATCCATAAATCAAGTTCATTCTGATGTCTGTTGCTGTATTGGGCACTAAGCACGTTGGCATCGTTAGTCCATTCAATGCGCGGAATATAAAAATCTGAATAAGGTTTTGACAGTTGGACATCATTGATTTTTTTCGAATTCAAATCATAAATATGAAGCGAAACAAGTGCATTGGCCTCACCTGCTTTAGGATATTTGAATACCTCCTGCTCAGGATATAAGCCTTGTCCATAGACATCCATTGAGAACTCTGGTACTTCGGTCTCATCAAATCTGATAAAGGCCAAATAAGTACCGTCGGCATTCCATTCAAAGGCGCGGACAAAAGCGAATTCTTCTTCATATACCCAATCTGTAATACCGTTGATAATTTTATTCTTTTCTCCATCAAAGGTGATTTGAATCGTTTGGTTGGTCTCAAAATCTTTGATGTACAGGTTGTTATGATAACCATAGGCTACTTTTTTCCCATCAGGAGATAAGGTGGGTTCCTGTATTTTTTCATCGGCTATTTTTACCAAGGTCTTCGTTTTGATGTCATAAACGTAGAATATTCCTAAAGTCGATCGGCGGAAAATAGGTTCCACCTCAGTAGCCAAAATGATTTTACTTTCGTCTTTGCTAAAGCTGTAATCTGAAAAGTACTTAATGGCATCTAAATTGGATGAACTCACTAAGGTCTCAACTTTGGATAAAGTTTTATAATCATAAACATCTATTGCTGTCGAACCTTGTTCAAAATTTAATACGGCGTAGTGTTTTCCGTTGTTCATGGAATGTAAAGACTGCATTCCTTCGGTTCTAAACGTACCATTCCAGATGGCATCGAGAGTGATTTCCTTGTTCTGGGCTGAGGCTAAAACAGTTACCAAAAAACAGACAAACAAGGAACTTTTCAAATACTTCATTAAGAGATTTATTTTTGATAAAATGCTGTCAAGGATACTAAAAATAATGCAAAAACACTAAACTTTAATTGTTAAAAACGTAAAGCTAAAATTTGTGACTTTATATTCATGGCAAGAATAGTATCTTTGCATTTATAAACTCTACTTATGCGCAAACCAATTAACGGCTTCTCAAAACTATCTAAACTAGATAAAATTAAATGGATAACTGCCACTTATTTTAAGGATGCAGATGCCGCCACACAAGCCATTAAGCAATATTGGAACACTGACAAGAAGTTGCAACAGCTTCATGATGAATTTATTGAAAACACCATCACCAATTATTATTTGCCTTTTGGTGTGGCACCCAACTTTTTAATCAATGGTAAGTTATATACCATCCCCATGGCTATTGAAGAAAGCTCTGTAGTGGCGGCAGCAAGTAATGCTGCCAAGTTTTGGTTGGATCGTGGCGGATTTAAAACCGAAGTGATTTCCACCACTAAAATTGGTCAAGTCCATTTTATGTACCATGGAGATTATGAGAAATTACAAAAGTTCTTTACCAGCGTAAAACCGAAGCTTATAGAAGACACCCAACAAATTACCAGAAGTATGGAAAAACGAGGTGGAGGTATTCTGGACATTGAGTTAAAGAACAAGACCAAAGATTTAAAGGATTACTATCAGCTTCATGCCACCTTTGAAACATTGGATGCCATGGGCGCGAACTTTATCAACTCTTGCCTGGAACAGTTTGCTAAGACTTTTAAATCTGAAGCGCTTCATTGTGTACACTTTTCGGAGGCAGAAAGCCATATCCAAATCGTGATGAGCATTTTATCCAACTATGTGCCCAATTGTTTGGTAAGAGCTGAAGTTTCTTGTCCCGTTGAAGACCTAAATGAGGACACATCGATGTCTTCAAAAGACTTTGCACAAAAATTTGTACAAGCCATTAAGATTGCTGAGATAGAGCCTTACAGAGCCGTCACACACAACAAAGGCATTATGAATGGTATTGATGCAGTTGTTCTTGCTACGGGTAATGATTTTAGAGCTGTTGAGGCAGGTGTTCATGCCTACGCCGCAAGACATGGAAAATATAGCAGCTTGTCTCATGCAGAAATAAAAAATGGGGTGTTTAAATTTTGGATGGAAATTCCATTGGCACTTGGTACTGTTGGCGGATTGACCAATTTACATCCTTTGGTAAAAGTAGCCTTGGAAATGTTAGGACAGCCAACGGCAAAAGAATTGATGCAGATTGTGGCCGCTGCAGGCTTGGCACAAAATTTTGCTGCATTGCGTTCTTTGACCACTACAGGAATTCAAGAAGGCCATATGAAAATGCACTTAATGAATATACTCAATCAACTCAATGCCACTGTAAAAGAAAAGGAGAAAATGGTAGCATATTTCAAAAACAATACCGTTACACATAGTTCAGTAGAAGCAGCCCTGAGCAACTTGAGGTTATTGGCCAACAACTAGTTGCACTCAAAAAACCAAATAGTAAATTTCAAATTCCAAATACAAAACACCAAAGTCCAAATACCAAAATCCAACGATAAAAAATTGAATCCTCAAAAATTTTATAGCAACGGGAAACTATTGATTACAGGTGAATATCTTGTTCTTGATGGCGCACTTGCTCTGGCCATACCAACCAAATACGGGCAATCGCTTACCATAGAACCTTATGAAAAAAAGATCCTAAAGTGGGAAAGTTTTGATGCAGATGGAAAATTATGGTTTGAAACCGACTTTTTAATAAACGATGGACTGCAATTCGCTGATACGGGACATCATCCCATTACTGATCGGTTATTGCAAATTCTAAACGCGGCAAGAAAACAAAACCCATCCTTCTTAACTGTTAATCCGGGATTTAAAGTGAAGACCCAAATGGACTTTCCCATGAATTGGGGGCTCGGGACCTCCTCCACGCTTCTCAATAATATTTCACAATGGGCAAATATTGATCCTTATGGATTGCTAAAAGATACGTTTGGAGGTAGTGGTTATGATATAGCCTGTGCCATACACAATGTACCTATAACCTATCAACTTGCAAAACATGGACGGACAGTTATTGAACGGAGTTTCAATCCAGAGTTTAAACACCATTTGTATTTTGTCTTTCTCAATAAAAAACAAAATAGCAGGGAAGGCATTGCTGCCTATCAAAAGAATAAAAACAATACCGATCAAGCACTGACTGAAATCAATGCCATAACCAACGATATGATCAGCTGTGACAACTTAGAAACCTTTCAGTTTTTAATGCAAAGTCATGAAACCATTATCTCAAAAATCATTAAGCAACAACCAGTCAAAGAAACCTTGTTTAAGGATTTTAAGGGTAGTATTAAAAGTCTTGGGGCTTGGGGTGGCGATTTTGTTTTGGTTGCATCTGAAGATCAACCAGAGGCCTACTTTAACGAAAGAGGATTTGAAACCATCATTCCTTATGGAACTATGGTATTGCAGTAGAAAGAATCAAGATTAATGGAATCAACCAGAATGCCGGCAGACAGGGGACATAGTCTTGGAATAAACGTATAATGCACTAAGTATAGGGTATTGAGTACTAAGTATAGAGTATTAAGACTGAATACTTGAAACATTGAGAACTCGAAGCCTATTGTAAATCTCGATTTCAAATATGGGTCCTTACCTCAAGTTTTCACAAATATTATATGAATTTCTTTTTTATGTTTTTTTGACCTCTTTGGGTCTTTTCTGGAATTACTGCGTAGTTTAAAATCCCCATAGATATTCGCCTAATGGTAATGGCAATAATGCTCGCCCTCTATTTGCGATACCCTTGTAATATTTTCGACAAATTCAATTCATCTAGTTGTATTGATTTGAATCAGCAACCTAGACAATCACGTTCAGATTTTTTTAGAATGACCATCGTTGTGATGATCACTGAGTTCTATCACCAAGATAGCAGTGAAGTTTAAGGTATTATAAAATAAAAAGGAGGTCTTAAACTTTGAGACCTCCTTTTATAATAAATTATTAAAATACTACTAATAAAATGTAGCTCTATTATCAACTATGTCCGCAGCCTCCTTTAAAGCTTCATAAGCATTAATTTGGGCGGCATTTAATCGAGCACTGTTCAAACGGTTGGCAATGGCCTGATAATTGTCCAACTTAGGAGCAGCGGTCTTCTTGGTCACTTCAACCATAAACACACCTTTATTACCATCAATCAATTTAGAAGTTTCACCTTCTTTCAAACCGAAAGCTACACCTACTACTTTAGGCTCTAAACCAGCACCAGACAAGGTTGGGTTTTTCATGTTCACGCCGTTTGCAGTTGACACTGCAACATTTTGACTTTGCGCCACAGCTTCTACAGTGGAGCCAGAAATTTTCTCGCGGATCAATTTTGCTTTTTTCTCTTTTCTGATTTCTGGAATCACGCTCGCCGAGGCAGCCTCAGGAGTCATCAATCCTTTTTTGTTAACACCAGTGACTTGCACCACGGCATATCCAATTCCAGGAATTGAAAAACGTTTGTAATCTCCTACTTTTGTTCCTTTTTCAAAAGCCCAACGCACAATAGATCTTTGACTTCCCAAACCAGGAATATTTTCATCAAGCTCCTTAATATTATTAACAGGTCTTACCTCCACATCATTTTCTTTTGCTACATCTTGAAAGTCGCTCGTTTGAAGTGCAATTTCGAACTTTGAGGTTTTGTTGAATACATCATCAATCGTTTTTTCAGAAGGCTCAATCTTTTGGGCAAGCGTAGCTACTTTGACCATACGATTCTTCGCTTTTTGATCTAATATTTCGATGACGTGGAAGCCAAAGTCGGTTTTCACAACACCCATATCCCCTGTATTGTTTTCAAAAGTGTAGTCTCTAAATTCAGGAACCATAGAATTGTATGCATACCAATCTAAAACACCCTCTTTCTCATTACTGACTTTATCAATAGAAAAATCCAATAAATCAACAAATTTAGAACGGTCTTTTTTGATGACATTCAACAAACTATCAGCGGTAGCTTTTGCTTCTGCTTCTGTTTGGGTTGTTTCCATATCTGCAGCACGAGATCCCACAAATGGAATCAAGATATGTCTCGACTTCACGGAGTCTGGCAAGAACTTCTCTTCAACTACTTTAGTGATCTTAAACATGCCATTATCCTTGTAAGGACCATAATACTGGCCTACACTGAGGTTAAAAATACTGTCTTGGGCTACATCCGGTAAACTCGATTTCGTCACAAAACTATCCGTATACTTCACATCAGAATTTGCGTTAATAAAGCCTTCAATATCCTTAGTTTCTTTCAAACCTAAGACTGTATCCGTCAATTTAGAAACTTCGTTGTACTCTACTCTTGTATTCAACAAAGCAGCCACATTATCTTTAACTGCGTTTTCATCATCTAAAGACGCAACCTCGCTAAACTGAACAAAAACAATATCCCTGGAAGCTTCAACTTCAAATTTCTTTTTGTGTTTATTGATATAATCTGAAATCTCCGATTTGGAAACCTTAACTAAGCTATCTTCAAGGGTAGTATAAGGGACATTTACAAACTTAACGTCAACAGTGGCACTTTCCATAGCATATTCTACTTCAGCTTCAGCAAGTGTTGCTCCTACACCAGCTTTAACCAAGTTAAAATACGTTTGCTCCTTAGCACCAATAGCAATTGCACTTTCGTTATTAACCCACTCGTTATAATTGATCTGGAAGTTTCCAAGCTGAGCTCTCTCAGGTGAAATAGCCTTTAAATTTGCTATAAACTCATTCAATCTGTTCTCATCGAAAATCCCTGCTTCATTCATGAATTCTGGAAACTCAGCAAAATTGTTTCTCAAAAGATTTCTCATTTGATCTTTTTCAACTGAAAGTCCCAATCCTTCAAACTGACTCTCCATTACGGCACGTCTTAATTCTTGGTCCCAAACCCTATTCATAGTTTGTGTTGAAGTGCTGCTAGGCCCCATTTGACGTTGCATATTCTCAACACGCATCATAAAGTCCTCACGATTAATGTCGTTACCGTTAATAGTGGCGATGGTATCTTGTGATTCTCCAAAAGCACTACTGTTTCGAAACAAATCAGAAAGCACAAAAGCGAATAAGGCTAATGCGATAATTACAATGAGGAAAATAGAACGTTGTCTAATTTTATTTAAAACTGCCATTTTATTGTATAAGTTAGAAAATATAAGTGCGCGAAAATACCAATTTCTATCAAATAATAAAAGTAGAACTCCATTTTATTAAATTAATCTTGAATTGTTTATGATTGTCCCCACTTGGTGGCTCATTTATTGTGAATAAACATGATGCAGAAGTTAACTGAATTACGAAGAAACGCTAACTGGAAACACGGATGACCGACGACCGAAGATAAATGCCAAACGATTGTTGATTCTTGATATTGTCGATGCCTAAATAGCCTTGATAATTGGCATACTGAATACGGCCTTCCTAAATTCTAATCTTCAGCCAGCACCTTCAGTCCCACCAAATCGATCTTTGTGTTGGAGACTTCCAATATCGTAAACAAATAATTTTCTATTTGAATCTGATCATTTACATGTGGAATCTCCTCAGTTTCATCAACAATCAATCCTCCTAAAGTTTCATAGTTTTCGCCCTCTGGAAGGTCTAATTTATAGGCCTCATTGATATAATCGACTTCCAATCGGGCCGAAAACTTATAACTGTTCTCGTCAATTTTTTCCTCAATCAATTCAATGGTATCATGTTCATCTTCAATCTCTCCAAACAATTCTTCAATAATATCCTCCACTGTGATAATTCCGGAAGTACCACCATACTCATCAATGACCACAGAAATGCTTTTACGTTTTTTTGTAAGAACGTTCAACACATCATTGATCAACATTGTTTCTGGTACGAATTCCACGCCACGGACAACCGATTTGATGTCTTTTGGTTTTTTGAACAGTTCAAAAGAATGAACATACCCAACAATATCATCAACAGAATCCTTATACACCAAAATCTTTGATAAGCCTGAAGAAGTAAATAGGGCCTTCAGGTTTTTAATAGGTTCATTGATATCTACGGCAATGATTTCGGTACGTGGCAACATGACTTCTCTTGCTTTAACATCAGAAAAATCAAGGGCATTCTGGAAAATTTGAATCTCACTGTCCACCTCATCATGTTCTTCCACCGACTCCATTTGCTCACTGATATAATTGCCCAATTCTACTTTGGTCATCACCAATTGCACATCCTCCTTTCCTGTTTTAAAGAAGCGTTTGAGAATCATATTAGAAATCCAAATGACAAGATCAGAAACCCAAGAAAATAAGCCGTAAAAAAAATAAGCCGGTACAGCGAAGATTTTAAGGAGTGAGTTGGCATAAATCTGAAAGAATACTTTTGGCAAGAATTCGGCCGTAATCAATATCAACAGAGTTGAAATGACCGTTTGAGTAAGAAGGCTCAGGTCCTGCAGCATATAGTTCAGAAAGGCGTAATCCGTGGGCAGAATGTCTTTAAACCATGCAACCAATTTATCGCCCATTAAAAATCCATAGACCACCAAAGCAATATTGTTACCAATAAGCATTGTGGCAATAAATTTGGAAGGTTTTGCAGTAAGTTTCGTGAGAGTTTTGGCCAAGAAATCATTTTGCTTTTTTGCAATTTCTATGTGAATCTTATTCGACGACACATAGGCGATTTCCATACCGGAAAAAAAAGCTGATAAAATAAGTGACAGAATAATGATAAGCGCATTACTGTCCATAAATTATTGGTTATTGTTCATTTTCTTTCTGAAATGCTTTTTGAAAAAATACATTCCAACGGCCATAAGGGCAAACACCAACAACATGATGGCCTTGCCGTTCTCTACGTTCCACAATCTTACCGCCTCATATATAAAAAAAATAGCGATGAATAGGTAAGCGTATTGAATAACTTTATGAATCGTTTTCATGGTCATTATAATTTAGCGACAAAGATAATCAATTATTTATCTGAACATGAAATTAATGGTTTTTTTGAAACGACTTATTGAAAGTGGAAAACTCTCTGAACATTAGGATTAGGAGCTGCTTAAATAATCTTACCTAACTTTGCAATCTTGAATTACAAAGTAGAGTCGTCATCCAAATAGACCGTACTTGTAACCTCACTAATACCATAACTTGTAAAATCGCGGTTAGAGTCAAATGCATTTCCGGTAACTATTTTGGTAGGAGACACATATCGTACAGGTTTGTTTGAAAACACCCAATCGCGTTTTTGGTCATAAAATAACTGTTCAGCAAAAATACTATCCTTAGTTTCAGTAGTAATAAGGACGTTGCCTCTTAAATCAATTAAGTCAGTATTGTTATACACAATTGCATAGTCAGCAACAATGATGCTTTTTTTGTTGCGTTCGTCAAAAAGATGGAGGACGACGCCATTGGGAAACTCATTATACGAAAAATCCCTGTTGGAAAAATCCAGCATTTTCGGACTCAGCAGATTAGCTTTTAAGCGCCCGGAATCGGTATATTTCAGATTTATATTTTCCGCAATACCGATAGGTTCATTTTGCCGAACTCCTATTTGCTGTACTTCTTTAAAGTTGTTTTTACATGAAAAAAACATAGTCACAGCAAAGGCTGTGACTATGTAGAATAAATGATATGATGATTTATAGTTCATTTATATTTTTGGAACGGTAACACTTAACCCAATCCAACATCCAATTCTGATGGTTTCTCCACTATTTCCTTCAGTGAAAATATCAGATTTTTGTGGTGCTTTTCCTTCGTAATTTGCTGCTAAACCTTCAGCATATGATCTTAAATTGGCATCCACTCTACCTGCTTTTCTAGCTTCTGCAGCGGCCAACCAAAATACAGCTCTTTTATTAAAAGTAGTATCCCCACAGTTGTTTGCACTGGCAGCATACATTTGAGCAATCTCAATATGTGCTCTACCATTGGAAGGATTCAATTCGACTGATTTTTGGAAATAATTTCTAGCTGCCCCAAAGTTACCTTGAGCTCTAAGACTCTTTCCAAAACGCATAGCCAATTTGGATTTTTTCAATGGGTCTTTTTCGAGATCATAAGACTGATCCAAATATGGTTTTGCTTCTCTTTCCTTACCTTGTTTCATCAATAAATTGTAAACAAAGAATTTTGTATCGGCAGATGGTGAAGACTCATCGTAAGCTTTTACCAGTTCAGTATACAAAGGATCATCAGTACACTCTTTGTTATACATTCTGCTTACGGCACGTTTCAACCATACAGCGTCAGTTTTGAACTTGTCAAAGTCTCTTTTATACAATGGGATCAATACCTCGCAGTTGGCCAAAATACCAAGTTTACTGTCAATGCTACCTGAAATCTTATCATAAGCTTCTAAGTAGCTTTCATATTGTCTTTTATACTGCGCCTCTTTTTTGTCCAATTCCTGTCCTGCTTCTTCCTTTTCAACAAGCGGATTCAGCTTTTCAGTGTAATTATCAATCTCTTGTCCAATTTTATCGGTGACATCATCGTACTTATTAAAGACGTCCTGAACTTCTACCTCCTTGGCATCATGCATATCTACTATAGAAGAAAAATAAGCATATAAACCTTTTGGATTGGTAAAGCTCTCAGGTGACTTTTTGTACAGTTCGTCAAAGGCATCATACACTTGTTTGTTGCTTAACCTCAATGCATCCTTATAATCAAGCTTTAACATAGCCTTATCCTGAAGATTGCCTCCGGCTGTAAATTTATCCGGAAAATTAGCAAGACCTTCGTCCCAAAGCTTCATTAAATCATTGATATAATTTACTTTTTCAGCTCCAGAAGCCCTTTCAATTTTGTCTTTTAAAATTCTATCTCCATAAAAATAGATTGCATAATTGAATTTTGGGCATTTGTTGCGAAGCTTCATAAATGGTTCGTAGGCTTCATCATACTTTTTGCTTTTCGCATAATCACTCATTATGGTCAAGTTGAGCATACACTCTTCATCTTGCTGTGCAAATCCCACATTGAATCCCATGAACAAAGCAAGAAGTAATAAAGTAAATCGTGTTTTCATCATATTAAATTTATCCTGTTAATTATATTTTCTTTTGTTGAACCATCTATCGTTTAAAGATAAGCTAATTTGCAAATTCATAAAATTTTCTTGAATTAAATTTGCTTTGGTAGTTCCCCTTTTACCGAACTCGAAACCGATATTGGCATTCGAGAAGAAATCTGCTCCAACTGGTAACCCAATCCCAAAAGACATGCCAAACTCATTAATTGTTTGATTATTTATCTCAAGGCCCGTGTTTTCGAATCGCATACCAGCTCTAAAAACGACTCGTTTCCAGTAACTTGAGAACGATTTATAATCGGGAATATAAAATCCACCTATTGCAATTGTTGAAGCATCAACAAACTCAGCATTTCCAATGGTAAAAATAGGATTGTCAAATTCGCTGGTTTTTTGAAAAGTATATTCGGCCCCGGCAAACCATTTTTGTGGCGCGCCTATACCCGCTCCAAAAGACATTCGAGTGGGCAAGGTTAAATCTGTTGTTCTTAAGTTTTGGGCATCCAAATCAGCTTCAACACTACTTATTACCAATTCTTGATTTGTAAACGGATCCACAACCACAGTAGAGAAATAGCGCTCGTTCTCTGAGCTAATCGTACTTTTTGGCGTATAAGTCAACCCTGTGGTCAATTGGAGTTTCTTTGTAATCATAGTTTTGTAGTTCATGCCAAAATTCAGATTGATACCGCTCAAATCTGAACGATTGTTCTCTTTGGAGTGATATTGCAGTGGCTCTCCATCTTGATATCTGAACTGAAGAGCGCTATTCTGAACGTTTCCAAAATTATAACTCGCATCTACTCCGATACCCAACTTTGGGGTGATTTGGTATCCCAGACCCACAAATGCCTTATTAAGTCCACCTTGGCCTCTATAACGTTGATCTAAATCGCCAGCTGTATTAGAGGATTCCAGTTTATAGCCCACCGAAGTGTATGGCACCAATCCAAATCCCAATCCGAATTTACCCATAGGTACGGCAAGCGCCATATAATCAAAAGTTGTTGAGTTGGCGTTTTGACTATCATCATCTGTTTTTAGGTTTAAATGGCTTGAACTTCCACCCACCGTAAATTTTACAGGTCTATTTTCATTGTTCCATACCTTGAGGTTATTGCCCGCATAACCGGATGGATTGCGAAAATTGACGTGGATGCTGTCAGTAAAAATACTTAAGCCACCCATACTTCTGTTTTCCACTGTCCCTTTAAATTTCAAACTTCCAATACCGTAAAAAGAATAAGGAGATGCTGAGCCGTCTTGCGCCTGCGCCTGAAGAGCGAAAACGGTGATGAAAACTATTACAAGTTTTTTTATCATTAGTGTGTATTATATTCTAAAATAAAGTTCAAACCCTCTAAAAGAAAATTCGAGTTGGCAAATATGCTATTTTTTAATTGCTTTGACAAGAAATTGGCATCACCTCCTGTTAAAATAACTGTTAAATCTGAATACTTCGCTTGATATTCATCAATTATTCCATCAATTTCCTTGACTATTCCATTGACCACACCAGAATGAATTGCGCCTTTAGTACTGTCCCCGATGAGGGTTTCCGGCATCTCAGTATCCAATAACGGGAGATTCGCCGTAAAATTATGCAAACTCTTATACCGCAAACGGATTCCTGGAGAAATTGCACCTCCCAAATATTCGTTTTGTCTATTTATAAAATCGTAAGTTATACAACTACCAGCATCAATGATCAAAACATCTTTATTTGTATACCGTTTCACTGATGCCGCAACCAGCGCCATGCGATCTACTCCCAAAGTAGTAGGCGTTTGATAGCGGTTTTGAAATGGGAACTTTAAATTAGAATCTAAAATGAGGACTTTGTATTGTTTTTCGAGCTTGATAATGTCCTCTTTTGACAATTTTCCTACCGAAGCCAAGATGCATTTCTTGATCTTGGGGTGATTTTTTGAAATTTCTTTTTGTGTTTTTTCAAAATCAGACAACTCTGTAGTGATCTTCTCTAAAAGTTCATCTTCTTGAAAAACAGCAAATTTGACAAACGAGTTGCCCACATCAACAATTAAATTCATAGTTTAATTATAAGCTGCAAATTTACGAAAGCAATTTTTATATCTTTTAGTTTTGCGAATAATAAAAATGCTTCTATATTTGCAACCTCATTAAACGAGACTGGTGCCTTAGCTCAGTTGGTAGAGCAAAGGACTGAAAATCCTTGTGTCCCTGGTTCGATTCCTGGAGGCACCACCATCAAAAACCCGAACAAACGTTCGGGTTTTTTGGTTTTCAATGGGGGCAGAGACGCAATGCATTGCGTCTCCACTAAAAACAATGCATTGCGTCTCTAATTATAAATTTATTTTACCTCCAACA
>Ga0208015_1000165_pt1 | contig 44876 bp, 43 predicted proteins | sample 26BtaG_FD_184101 | JGI IMG/M metagenome (GOLD analysis project Ga0208015, IMG submission 184101) | Marine viral communities from Cariaco Basin, Caribbean Sea - 26B_WHOI_OMZ_CsCl (SPAdes) (version 2) | ecosystem: Environmental > Aquatic > Marine > Oceanic | place: Caribbean Sea: Cariaco Basin... | reverse complement strand
TAAAAAAATACAACAACAGAAAACATCAAGGAATCAAAAGACAAAAACCAATAAACCTTTATACTTTTGAAAAACAAGTTCAACTAAAATCAGCTTGAAAGTGGTCTAAAGAATAGGTAGTACTACATATTATTCTTTTTTGGCTCAACGGAATCTAGCTTTACATCGTTCTTATAAAGTAAACTGTCAATTAAATTTTTATCTGAAGTGGACCATTCTTCCCCATCTTCACTATTATAATAATGATATTTTTTCGAAACTCTATATGAATCGATGGTCTCGGCAATTTTTGGCAATGACTCTTTTTCCATGGAAACAACCATGTTTTTTTTAGGTCTTGCTACTGAATTTTTTATTGAATCATCGATTTTTGATTCAATTTCAGATAGATTTTTATTTTCTGATACTTCATCTAAAGAATAGTTTATGTTGATACGATCTTCGTTCGATTCAGAAGGCGTAGCTAAGACTGGGGCTTGAGCCTTAATTGTGTTTTCTTTTTTCAAGGAATCGGAATCGCTTTCGATAAAATTTGAAGTATAAAATATAAAACCGAGGATAAATAGAAGTGTTATACCAAGCCCCATAATCCAATACGGAAAACTATTTTTACGAAGACGATCCTCTTTATCAAGAGAAGTATTGATTCTATCCCACAGGTCTGTGCTTGGACTTTTCTCCCCATCCTTCAACTTGTCCTTAAAAAATTGTCCTATATCTTTCTTTTCTTCCATGCGTTCTTTTTTTCAGGATTGGTCGATTTTTGCAAAGCCGTTATATTCTGCCTTAATAGTATTTTGGCTCTATGATAATTTGATTTTGACGTGCCTTCCGAAATTTCCAAAAAGGATGCAACTTCTTTATGGGAATAGCCGTCAAGTTGATGTAGATTAAAAACCAACCTATATTGGTCGGGCAATTCTTGAATTAATTTTAGAAGTTGGTCGAGCGAAAGTTTTTCTTCTTCCTCATCTATGAGCGTATCCGCAAGAATATCATCCTTTATTTCCAGATGTAAATAGGTGTTGGCCTTATACTTATCTATAGCTTTAAAGATGGTTATCCGTTTCATCCAGCCTTCAAAAGAACCTTTATTTTTATAGGTTTTTATATTTTTAAATATGGAAATAAATGCATCATGCAGGTTATCTTCTGCATCGATCTCATTTCTGCAATATTTTAGGGAAACAAAAAATAGAATGTCTTTATACAACTTGAACAGCTCACTTTGAGCTGTTCGGTCGTTTTTTGCACATAATTTTATTAGTTTCTCTACTTTCAAAAAGGTTGGTTTTTAGAATAATCTAATGAATCGCACCATAGGGGGCTTTACTCATAATATTTCTTAACAATTTATGGCTTTAAGAATTATTGGCAATGACGAAATATATTCTCCCGTGTTTACATCATCAAATCGAATATAAATCACCTGGGGGTTCGTGCTGTTTTCATACATTAAATTGACAAGAGGATTTATTCCTTCTATCAAATCTTCATACGTTTCATAATAACTTACGTTCACTGAAGAGGAGTCAGAAATTCCGGTTAGCGGAAAAAAACAATCAAAATAACTTTCCAGATCAAAAACCGCGCGTCCAGATCCAGTCTCTGTTTCACATTCTTCAAAGAAAAACTTTCTACAGGGCTCATAGCATTCTTTGAGAAGCTGAAAAGTATCAATTCCATTTGTTATTGTCATGTGCGAACTATCAAAGTTGATTACTTTCCAATCAAAATTCCAGTTATCACCGATTCTTGCATCACCTGCTAGAAATATATTCAAGTGTAATGAGTCTCCAATATAATAGGTAACCCATGTACCAGCGAAAGAATCATCTCGAAAATTGAATCCTACATTACCCGAAATGCTCACTTCAAAGTAAGCGCCATTATACCTTCGATTCGGTCCATCCAAATAATCTACTTTCCATATACAGGACTCTTGCGTCAGAATACCGTTACAACTAATTATAGTATCGGTACATATACATAAATCTATAGCTTCCTTAAGTTCTTCATTGCTGTTGATTACATAAGTTTCGCCATTTCTTAGGGTGCTGGTGATTGGGTAACTTAAACTTATAGATTTTCCATCTTCAAGCGTTGATAAAAACTCACTGAATTGAGTATCGTTATTGATAACTTGATACCTGTCAATATCCATATCTTCATTATAAACCACCAGTGTGAAGGCATAATTGAAATCAATACAGGTGATGTCATTTTCAAAATCACCTCCGGCAGCTCTTTCAATAAGATTATAGAGCTCAGAATTTACCTGGATTACATTGGTAGGATCTGCCTTACCTATTGGTTCATTTTCGCAGGAACATAGTATCAGAAAAATAAGACTGTAATATAAAATTCTCATAATTATTGGTTTAAGGCGTTTCTATATAGTCTGAGAATTTTAAAAAGGTTGCGTTGAAGCTTATCATTTTTTCATTACCTTGGATTATGCAATAGTTAAATACCTCAAGATTATGGGAAAGCACATGTTTTTTTTCGCCATTTTATTTCTACTTATTGCTTACCACGCCAATTCCCAAGAAGCGGAAGTTTCTAATAAGTTAGCCTACCGATCTTTTTCAATTAGTCCATTGGGCATTTATGCCGGATCAAATACGGGAGTTGCCGTGAGTGGTGATGTGAGCTTCGATTATGGCAAAAACATTTTTAGCTTAGAATTTGGTGCCGGAACGGAGGGAAATTTTATAGGAAGCAATAAGGCCTTTACTGAGATTAACCTTCTTTATGGACGAAGCTTTTCCATCAATGATAAAGTATTTACCGAAGTTTTTGTAGGCGCAGGTTATTTCCGTTTTAATTCTTTCGGAGTGGTTGATCCCACTACTGGCAGAAAAGGTGAACTTAATGAAAGCACCATGGGTTTCCCGATTGGGGGTAAATTACAATTTCAATTGGGGCCACGATTTTCCTTGGGTGTCAAAGTTGGTGCGAACATCAATTCATTAGAAACTATAGGTGTTTTTGGAGTGGTACTTCAGTGGAATCGAATTCGTAAATAATAACGGACCTTGAAAGTAAATTAAGGATTTTAAACTGATCTGAAATATCTTAAAAACTACCTTTCTGAATTTCATTTCAACAATGAAAATGAACAACGCCTTCTTCCGGAATTGCGGATGAAGGCGTTGTAATTATTGGTTAATATGTATTTAAAAAAACGAAGAGATGGGATTTAAGAAACATTCAATTATCTCACATGCAAGTATTTTTTATACTCTTACGTGTCCATCGCCATAAACATAGTATTTATTGGTCACTAACTGTTTTAAACCCAAAGGGCCGCGATGATGAAGTTTATCGGTACTAATGGCAAGTTCTGCGCCGACGCCCATTTGACCGCCATCAGTAAAGCGGGTGGAGGCATTATGATAAACGGCTGCGCTATCTATGTTTTCCATGAAATGAGCAGCCTTATCACTATCCTCAGTCAAAATCCCGCTGGAATGACCGCCGCTGTATTTGTTTATTTTTAAAATTGCTTCATCAACATTTTCTACTGCACCGATTACAATTTTCATCGCCAAGAATTCCTCATACCACGTTTCTTCGTTTTCAATTACTTCCGAAGAAGTAAGGGTCTTTTTGACTTCAGAATCTACCAAAACATTTACATCTAATGAGTCTAAGACTTTTCTTAGCTCTTCTAACTTCAAGGGATAATTTGGAATTTTTTTATCGACTAAAACTTTGTCCAAGGCGTTGCATCCTGAAATCTTATCAGTTTTGGCATTGATAATAACTTGTAAGGATTTTTTCCAATTGGCATCTTCGGCTACATATAGAAAATTATTTCCTCGGCCACTTACCAAGACAGCACACGTAGCATTTTCTTTCACAAATTGTATAAGACGTTCCCCACCACGTGGAACAATTAGATCAATAGGTTCACTAGGATTTTTAAGAAAGGCTTGAGTTTCTTCTCGATTGAGTTCCAACATTTTTATCCAATTTTTTTCCAGACCGTTTTCCTCCAATGCCTTGTGCCAGAATTTAACCAAAACCTTATTACTATTATAAGCTTCTTTTCCGCCTTTCAACAGAATTTTATTATTCGCTTTGAATGCGAGCACAGCGGCTTCAATAGTTACGTCTGGTCTGGATTCATAGATAATCATGATGCTGCCAAAGGGTGCAGTTCTATTGATGATTTTAAGTCCGCTATCCAATTCGGTACTACTTATTTCGGTGTTGACAGGATCTTCTTGGTTTTTAACTTCAGAAATAGCCTTGATCATCCCATCAATTCTTGAGGTATCAACAACTAATCTGTCGTATAGCGCTTGATCCTCTTTGTTGAAGACTTCTAAGTCTTTCTTATTTGCATTTAATAGTTCTTCTCGGTTTTCATCTATGAGGGTTATCATCGATTTCAAAACCTGATTTTTTAATTTTTCATCTATCAACTTCATGTTCTTTTCTGTTTAATTATTTATGAATAAAATTTTGTTCCTATATCTTTTCCAGCCAATATATCTACAATTACGTTTTTCTGCTTTCCATTGGCAATATAGGTGGGAATGTTTTTTTTGGCGGTAGCCTTTGCGATTTTTAGTTTAGATTCCATTCCGCCGCGACCTTCCCCTTCACCTTTATTGGATGCCTGAACGTATTGTTCAACTTCTTCGTCGTGATGCACGGTGCTCAATTTTATTGAATCTGTATCATCCGGATGTCCAGTGTAAAGACCATCGGTATCGGTCAGGATTACTAGAGCATCGGCATTAATGAGTTCTGCAACCAAACTTGCCAATTCATCGTTATCGCTGAACATGGACATCGTAAGGGATACGGCATCATCTTCATTCGCAATTGGAACAATGCCTTCCGCAAGAAGACCTTCGTAACAATTAATCATGTTCTCCCGATGTTTTCCAGGTGTAAAATCGCGTTTTGTCGCTAAAATCTGTGCGCACCGCATGCCGTGGTCGTGAAAAAGACTGTAATAATGTCGCATCATTCTAGGTTGTCCTACGGAAGAATAGATCTGTCTGCGGGTTGCATCATCTTTTGCGATACATTCACCCAATACCTCCATCCCAGCGATAGCTGATCCGGAAGACACTAATACTGGAGCGTAGCCATCTTCATATAAGGTGGCAATCTGACGTACTAACTCATTGAGAATTGGTCCTACAATGCGATTGTCTTTGTTTGTCATAACGTTGGTTCCTACTTTTATAACCACTCGTTTGTCATTCATACTTTCTTGTTCTTTATTTATTGTTTTCCTAATTCTGTTGCCCTATTAAACGCTGCATACGCAGCATCTTTAATTAATTCGTTTACGTTATTATCTTCCATGGAGTCCAAGGCAGCACGGGTCGTGCCTCCTTTGGAAGCTACCATTTCCATCCAACTATTTGGCGATAGATCCGATTCTGTAAATAATTTTACAGCGCCCTCAAAGGTCTGAGTGACCAATATTTTTGAATCATTTTGCGAAAAGCCCATTTTTAATGCGGCTTCCATCATTGACTGCATAAAATAGAAGACGTATGCTGGACCACTTCCTGATATACCGGTAGAGGCGTTGATAAAATTTTCATTTTCTACGTGTATTGCTTCCCCAGTTGTGTCAACAAGGTTACGAACCATAAGAAGTTCAACCCTACTTACAACTTTTGCTGCTGTAAAAGCGGTCATCCCAAGTCCAACTTTTGCTGGAAGATTGGGCATGGCCCTGATCACTTTTTTTACCTCTAAGCTGTTTTGAATTGTTTCTATTGTTACGCCGGCCATAAGAGATATAAAGAGTTGGTCTCCATTCACCATAGTCTTCATATTTTGAAATAATACTTCGCTGTGAAAAGGTTTTACTGCTATAAAAACAATATCTGCTTTTGGAAGGCACTCTTCTAGGTTGTGAAATAAATCAAAGTGTTCAATATCTTCTAATGCTGAAATTTTTTCTGCGGAAACATCATAGATCATTAAATTTCTACGATTTAATAAGGGAGAGGTGGCCATACCTTCGGCATACGTCAATCCCATATTTCCGGCACCAATTACTAATACTTTCATGAGTCTATTGTTTTAATTTTTTCAATGTTGAATATAATCTTGAATGATTTATTAAGGTTTGGTTTTTATTGGTTGAATGAAAATTCTTCATAATTTGTTTTATGGGTGCAAGGATTGTGCGAGAGAGCTGTTATTTTTATCTTATTCAAAAATGAGTTTTAAATAACAGTGTTAAGTAGCCGATAATAGTAGCTACCACCTTATTTGAGGATTCTATCATAAAGCGTCATAAGGTGACAGTTCTACATACTTTGTCTGTTTTACAGAAATTATGGCATGGAATGATATATTTCCAAGGTAATATAAACTCAATAATTCTGAGAAATTTACAAGAAATTGACTTTTGTTGCTAAAACTGGATGCTTCTACTTTAAAAGGAAAGGATAAACTTCAGAGTAGGATGGAGGTAATTTGCGTCACCATATCCATCAATCTACTTCCATAAAATTAGATCGATAAAAACGGATTAGGGAGTTAAATGAATTTTTATTTAGAAGTTTTTCAAAATTTCGGCAGTTCCAAGTCCAAGATTGTTTTTACTTCCATGATTATTTAAAACTGATTCAATGGCACCGATAGTGGCGAGTAAATCTGCTTTGTTCACCGAACCCATATGTCCTATTCTGAAGTATTTATTTTTTACATCAGTTAAAAGTCCTCCCGCCAAGATAATACCTTCGTTATTTACAGCTTGAAGAAATGTTGCGGCATCAATATAATCTGAATATAAAGGCGCAGATAATGTATTTGCAGCTATCTGGTCATTTTTGGGAATTGTCCCCAATCCTAGTGCTTTAAGTGCAGCACGCATCGCTTTACCAACTCTTCGATGACGCTCAAATCGATTTTCTAAGCCTTCTTTTACAATAAGTTTTAGACTAACTTCTAATGCCATAATAAGATTTACGGGCGGTGTTCCAAAATATGAAGCTTGTTCATTCTGATATGCTTTCATGATGGGCAGCCAATTGGTCCAATCGCAATAATAGTTTGCAACCGGAGTATTTCTTTCTTCAAAAGTCTTAATTGCCTTCTGCGAAGCAACTATTATAGCAAGACCTGGTGGTACGCCGATGGCCTTTTGCGATGCTGTTACTACTACATCGATACCCCATTCTTCTTGCTTGATTTCTTCTCCCGCAACAGAACAGACCCCATCGAGAATCGACAAAACATTATATTTTTTGCAGAGCGCACCGATTTCTTTGGCATCATTTAATACGGCAGTAGAAGTATCCACATGCGTGAAGGCCAGAAGTTTGTATTTTTTAGATTTCAGCTCTTGCTCAATATCTTTTAGAGGAACAATGTTTCCAGTCTCAGCCTCGAGTGTATCAACTTCCGCTCCATATCTTTTCAGTATTTCGGCATAACGCAGACCGAAAAAACCTGTGGAAATTACAAGTACTTTATCACCATTTTCTATAAGGTTTGCGGCTGCCATATCCATAGCGAGAGTTCCCGTTCCAGCAATAATAAAAGCTTGACCAGAAGGACATTGGCAAACTTCTTTTAATAATTCTAAGCTATTGGCAAATACAGAGATAAATTCAGGATCAACGTGACTTGGAGTGGAAGCTGACATACGTTGCAAAACTTCACTTTCAAATTCTATGGGGCCTGGTATCATTAATAACTTTCTCGATTTCATATGTGGTGTTTAAATTTATCTCAAGGTTTAATATAAGATTATTTACTGGAATAAATAATTCAGTAATTATAAATGAAGCTGTTGGGGTAAAAAATCTCTGATTTAATTTTACAAATTGAAGGTGCTTAAAGTTGTTTTATCTTAAACTATATGTTAATTAATTAGCTTAATTTTAATAGTTTCAATTAGAGCCTGCTACTAATTTGACTGTATCCGTTTTAAGAAAATAGATTTTAAGTTTTTTGACGTACATAGGTTGAATGGATATCTAAGGTATCCGCTTCTAGGAAATCCACAAACTTATTGTTCATTCATAAACGACATCGGATCTAAACTTTAAATAATTAATGATGTGCATACCAATGTCAGCATATCGAATTAAGCCAAACATTTTGGGCTTTCTACTACTTTTAGGCTATTTGAGCTTTGGAGAGATGTCTGTAATGTATGCTCAATCAATTCCGATTTCCAGTCAAAATGAAGAGATTTTTCGAGTGGCTCCGGTTAAGCTCGATGGAAATGATTTGTTTTTGGTTAGAGGAATTTCTTCTTTCCCCGCAGAAAAACGGGCCGAAGGGATAAGTCAACGCATAATCCAAGTTGCAAGGGATGAAGCTATTTTGCCAGAATCTATTTCCGTACAACATAATTTGGATTATAGTTCGGTGATGGCAGGAGAAATTGAAATTGTTCGGATCTATGAAGCAGATGCGAAACTAGAAGGTGTGGCCCGAAATACATTAGCGGATACCATAGATCGGAATATAAGCAGTAGTATTTCGAAATATAGGCATGATAGGAGTCGTCCGGTTATTTTAAACAGTCTTCTATATTCCGGTTTTGCGATTGTCATCTTTATTGTGTCATTCTTTGCGCTGTTATGGATTTTTAGACTTCTTAAAAGATTCATCCAAAGAAGAATTCAGAAAAAGATTGCATCGGTAGAAACCATTTCCTTTAATCTAATTAAATCCAATCATCTGTGGCAAGCAGTTCATGTTCTTATGAATACTTTTCGTGCCATCGTTCTTACTTATTTGACAGTAGTTTTTCTGGATTATGTTTTTAGTCTATTTCCATGGACCAATGCCCTTTCAAAATATATTCTTAGACTTATTGTAGATCCAGTAAAAGAATTGGAGGCTGCATTTATTCATTATATTCCGAAACTTATATTTTTAATAATCATCTATTTTATTATAAGATATTTACTTCAACTAATTAAGTTATTTTTCTCTGGAATACAACAAGGGGCTATCACCATAAAGGATTTTAGACCGGAATGGGCCATCTCCACGTACAAAATTGTTCGAGTTTTTGTTTTGGCATTGGCCTTGGTTATTGCATATCCATATATTCCCGGCTCAGATTCTGTGGCATTTAAGGGAATATCAGTGTTTATCGGCGTTATTTTTTCCTTGGGTTCCTCTTCGTTCATAGGAAATTTGATCGCTGGATATTCCATGATATATCGGGGTGCTTTCAAAATAGGGGATCGTATAGAAGTTGATGGGCAGATAGGGTTTGTAGAAGAACAGAAATTGTTGGTAACGCGCTTACGATCACATAAAAATGAAGAAATTGTACTTCCAAATTCTGTATTGTTAAATAGTAAGATTATCAATTACTCAAGCAATTCAAACGGAAATGGGGTAGTGGTCCATGTTACCATTGGAATAGGGTATGAAACTCCATGGCGCCAAGTGGATGCTATGTTGAAGTTGGCCGTAAAACGGACCAATGGTCTTCTAAAAGATCCAACTCCTTATGTAATGAAAAAATCTTTGGGAGATTATGCTGTCCTTTACGAAGTAAACGCCTATTGTAAGGATATCCCAAGAATCAATACTGTTTATTCTGAATTAAACCAAAACATCCTCGATGTCTTTAACGAAAACGATGTTCAAATTATGACTCCATCCTACGTAGATGACCCAGAAATTCCAAAAGTGGTGCCGAAAGATCAGTGGAATAAACCATTGGCCAAAGAAGAGTAATATGAAGCAGCTTTTTCTAATATGTACCTTTTTTGGTCTTTTGTCGCAGCTATTATTTGCGCAGGATTCAATAGTAGATCAAGATGTAAAAGTAAACCAACAATTATGGCTAGATTATAATTTTCATAATCCATTGTCGCAAAAACGGGGTTTGAGCACCCAGATTGGCTTCCGAAAAATCGAACCTCAAGTGTATAATAAGTTTCTTGTAAACTCGTCAATTTATTTCAAAAACAATAGAAGTCCGAAGTTCTTAGAGCTGAAAAAACCGTTTGTAGATACCTATCATGTGGGAGGCGGAATAATCTATACGCAAAATTATGGCGCGGATGATATTTTCGAATTTCGATTGATGCAAGGACTTAAATTTAAGGTTCCAACTATAAAATTATTGACTTTCAATAATTACATAAGGTTAGAAGAACGCTTTCAGAATAGCTTTGACGGATCTGGATGGAATACGGGATTTCGACTTAGGTATCGAATATCTACTGAATTGGAATGGGGTAAATATATCTCGGAATTTACACAAGGGTTTTATTTTCCCATGAGTGCTGAGGTGTTTTTTAATCTAAAGAAATCAGATCGCTATAATGACTTGAGACGCCTTTCTCCAGGTATTGGGTATCGTACCAAAAGTAATTGGAAGTTTGAAATGTATTTGATTTTTAATAAAACCAAAAATATAACCGAAACCAATGAAAAATCCAGCGACTTCATTTTGCGATTTAGGGTGATTGATGCGAGCAAGAAAAAGTATACGGAGATGGAGGATGAGGAAATTCAAAACGATGAGGGAGAATAAAAATTCATTAGAATGATCTGATTAATGATAAACCGGAATTATGAAAACAGATATAGTTTTGTCGATAATCGCTTTCTTCCTTTGGCAGGGAATCAATGCTCAACAAGACACAACTAAGACTGATGTTCATTCTGGAATTATTCATGAAGATCCTTCGCAAGTGCTTACTCGTTTTGAACTTTTCAATGAACTTCAGCATCTTCAAAATGGAGAAGATAGAAATGTAACCACCTTTAGAGGTGTATTGGGCTTCGGAAAAAGATTTACCACCAGATTGGATATTCCATTGGTTTATTATTCAGGAGAAGTAGCAGATTATGATCAATATGGATTGGGCGATATTTCTATTCGATTGTTGGGTTATAAATTAATAGACAGAAACACTTCGGCACTCCTTGCTTCTGTGGAATTCAGTTTCAATTCTGCTCATTCTCCATTATTGGGAACGGGGAAGAACATAATTATTTCTGTGATTACCTATAGTAAACTGTTTATGAAACAGCAGACGGTTTTGGCCTTATCACTTCAGGAATATTATTCTTTAGGCGGAGATGAAACTCGACCGGACATCAGATTTACCAAAATGCAGGTCTATTATTTAAAAGGTTGGACCAAGAATGTATGGACATTGCTATTGCCAGAAATCTATTTGGATAATAGAAGTAACGAATTCTCCATGGATGTGGAATTAAGTATTTATTATAGATTAACCTCCAATTTGGCTATTTGGGGGAAAGGCGGGGTTGGTCTTTTCGGGAATCTTCCGGCACGATATGATTACACATCTGAGATTGGGTTGCGCTATTTATTGAAGTTTGGGAAGGATAAATAAAACCGCTTCACAATATATATAGTGTTAGATTCCCATAAAACTTTATAAAACCCCTTCGCTATATTCCGAAAAATTGGAAATAATATCAATCCCACTTTGTTTCATCAGTTCACTCGCATTAAAATCATTGCAAATCCGTGGATCCAAGTCATATCTGAAAATCATCTTGTTATTTTGAATTTCACTGTTGAAGCTATAATTGGTGACCAATTTTTTATGGCCAGCTAATTTTGCCAATTCAATGTCGTGGGTTGCGATTATACCAGATGTTTTCAGCTTACTTACTTGATTGATAAATGAAAAACCACCTAGATGCCTATCTTTCGAATTTGTACCCTTAAACATCTCGTCCAATAGAAAAAATACATTGTTATTACTTTGAATGAGATTGAGCATATTCTCTATTCTATTTAATTCCGCAAAGAATGAGGAAATTCCTTTTTGTAAATTATCTTGGGTTCGCATACTGGAATAAAGCTGAAGGTTAGAAACCTCCCCATTCTTGGCACAACATGGAGCACCAGCCAATGCCAAAACAATATTGACGCCTACAGATCTTAAAAATGTACTTTTCCCCGCCATATTAGATCCCGTTATCATTATAACATCTCCGTATCCTTCGGAATGAAAATCATTGCAAACACGCGCGTCTGCATTTAGTAAGGGATGGCCTAAATCTTCAAAATGCACATAATTGTTCTTTTCTGAAATTTTGGGAAAGGTAAATACCGAATTGGAATAGTAAAATCCCGCCAAACTATTGATAACCTCAAATTCACTGACCACTGCGGCCCAGGATTTTAGAAATTCTTTGTTTTTGGATTTCCATTTTTCTATTCCAATAATCAGATAGATATCCAATAACAAGAAGTTATTTAAAATGGGATACATGAAGTTACCATTGATTGGAACCTTTTTTATCGGTCTTTGCTCAGAGAATTCTAGTAAACTGGTTAGCTTTTTAATTTCATGGTATGCCGAATATTTTCCATGTATTAATATGGATTGCAAATCCTTTAATTTTTTTGAATTGAATTCTTGACTTTCAATTCTGTTGATAAGGGTGTGATATCCTTTTAATGTGGAAAGATTCTTGGTTGCGGTTTTCGTGATACTTTCGGCTGTGCTGTTAAGCTTCCTTATTATTAAAGCGTTTATAACCAAAATTGAAATTACCAAGAATAAATAGATAATTACATTTGAAGAATCCAAATTGGCATAAAAAAAGTACGCACTAACTAAGAATAAAAGGGGAAGTAAAATTGCCAATATTCGGTATTTTACTTTGTTTTTAAGGAAAACTTTTGGTTCCTTCACCCAATTCATCAAACTATAATAGTCACTTTTTTTGTTTTCAAAATGCATTCCAGATGCCTGAAAATCCTGTCTCCATTCTAGATTCTGAGACATTTCCTTAATCGCTTCTTGTCTTTCGGGAATTTCATGATTGGAGGTAGGACCAGAAAACCATTGTGATAATAGTATTGAGCCTGATTCTGTCGTTGTTCTATTGACCAATTGAAAAATAGAATGCTGTCCGAAAATATCCAAATCGGATGTGTATGGGTGATTTGGGTCAATAAATTTTCCGCCGGTGTCAAATTCCTCCAGATTACATTCATCTCTTAATGTTTCAGATTCATTTATCTTTTTCAGAAAAGAAGTATGTTTTTGGTTGTAAGCTAATTTATTATGCCGAGTAATGGCCCATGCAAAAAACACAATCGAAAAGGGTAGAACAATAGCAAATGGAATGAATAATCTATGGCTAAACAAATAGATCAAGACGATGCTGGAAATGATAAAAATAACCAAACGGAGATAAGAGGAACGTTTTAAAACCTTATTTAGCCTCAGCAATTCGGAATTGTACTTTTTTACATTTTCTTTATAAATATCCATGGATTTTAATTTTTAAGTACACTTTCGTTTTTGAAAATTGCCTGCTTACTCCACTATATTCTACATTGTTCGTGATCCATACTCGGATTATTGGTGTTTGAACAATTTCTAAATATACCTTTTTCACATTATTAATCAGGTAATTCCTGAAATTGATTAGGTTTGAGGTCAGAATTCAAAATGTTGTCATGAAAAGAAAAAGGGACAGGGATTAATTTTTTGGGCCATATATTTTATGAAAAATTTCTCTAACGATAAAACCTATAACTAGCATGCCAGCACCTGAAATTATAATATTGAAAGGCAAAGACAGAGACATGGCCAAGCACCCAATCAATCCAAACACGAGAATAATCCAGCTATAAATCCTTTCGTTTTTTGGCTGTTTTAGAGCGGCAATATTTGTTATGCTATAATAAAGTAATATGGTGAACGTTGCCGATCTTACTATAAAATCAAAAGTTCCAAATATTACAAGGGATAGAATAAATATACCAGTAATTAGAATTCCTAATTTCGGCATTCTATACTTTGGACTAATAAACAGTTCGAAATAGGGGAAGCCTACAATTCGTGTCTTCTGGCCATAGCCAACATCATTCTGCTTATTCCTAAAATTTGACTTAATAACACACCAAGCATTGCTGTGGATGCGCCGATGGTTAATATTGTATTTATTGCGGGAGCGGTTAATGCTTTCGCCACCATCTGTAATGGTGATTTACTATTGGCCATAACCTCTGTTCCAACCACACCTATCGCAACTACAGAAACAGCTATATACAGAAGTATTGCCGTGATAATTATTGCCAGGAATTGTTTTTTTAGGTTCAAAAAACTTCTTCTGCTAAGGTTGCAATTCTGGCATAACCTGTAAACGCAAAAAATAGAATAGCGGAGGCTTCAGCAATTCCAGAAATTCCAAAAGGCGCAAAAGGTTCAAAATTTTCGGATTTTATCTCAGGAATCCCGCTAAATATTAAATAGATCAAAGAAAGCAACATAATTGCGACGATTATAAGATTTAAATTTCCCGCTTTCTTTATACCAAAATAATTGGCAGCGGTAAGGATAATAACGGCGAGGATAGAGAAACTAAGAGGCGAAGCTATTGGGACTAATTGATAAAAATAGCTCCCAAATCCGATGGCAACGACTCCTGCTGCAGCTAGTTTGCTAATTAAAAACATCCATCCTGCGGAAAAGCCAAAAATTGGATTCAGTAATATATATCCATATTCGTAAGTTCCTCCAGAGCGTGGATATATTGCTGCCAACTGCGCGGAGCTTAACGCATTAAAGGCGGCGATAACACCTGCAATTAAAAGTCCGATGAGGAATGCAGGACCTGATACGCCAGCCGCAATTCCCGTTACCACAAAGATACCCGCCCCAATTATCGCCCCTAAGCCAACACCCACAGCGTCTTTTAGGGTAAGGGATCGAAGAAGTTTAGTGTGTTCTATCTTTTCCATCCTTTGTTTATTAACAATAACCTATCTACAGAAAATTTGCCACTACCTTTTAAAAGGAGGAATAAACTGCCCAACAACATAGTCCAGTCCGTTCTGCTACCATGTGCCATTGCCCAAAATCCTTCATTAGTATAAAGGTCCACTTTGGTAGTGGCTAAGGCGACAATCATAATAATAAGAAGTGGAATACTTGCTAGTCGGGTTAGCATTCCAATTAAAATCATTACTCCACAAAGAATTTCGAAAGTGCCTACCCATGTTCCCAAGAATTCGGGAGAGGGGAGACCTATTTTTTCAAATCGTCCCGCCCCACGGATAGCAGGAAACAAAAGCTTTTGAATTCCCTCGGAAAGAAAAACTGCTCCTACCATTACCCTAATAATAAGGGTGGTCCTTGAATTGTCTGAATTAATTAATTTTTGAAATAAGGTCATGTTTTTAAGATTAAATTCAATTTAAAGCTCCCTTAAATAAAATTTCATTCACCAACGAAGTTAAAGGAATACCGAAAAAATTTCCTTCTCAAAGTCAATAAATTAAAACTTACTTCGAACTTGGAAGCGAATAAAATCCATCTTTTAGATTTTCGCTTCTTAATTGTGGGATATGGTTCATATATTCAGAAAAGTAATCAATTAAATTTTTATTAACGCAAGGTAATGGGCCGTCAGAAGTTTGCCAAATGAACAAGGCTTTATTCCCCGGAGAATAAAACTTCAGATTTTGTATTCGGTTCTCTTCGAATTCCAAATCTTCAAACTGGGTGATTGATCTAGGAGCCAAAACTTGACTGAAATAAAAAGGATCTTTTTTACTCATTATCTTATTTTGAGTAAGAGGAAGTAAGGTGACTCCCGTAATTCCTATTAAAAGAATCACGCCAACATTAATGAAACTAAAGGCATAAGGTAAATATGATCTATTTTTAACCAAAGAGGTGATAAATAACAAATAAATACTAAGTATAACTGGTATGAAAAATCTGTACTGTGGTGATGTTAAAAACAAGACGATAAATTGAAAAATAAAAAAACAATACAGCAGTAACATTTTTCTATCTTTTAGATTTAATATGGGGAACAATATTAAAGTTAAAATTATCACTTTGTTTATAAGCCCATGTAAATTTGGTTCATTGATCCATAACTTGAATTTTTCGTACAAGCTTAAATCTTGCCTTGCTTCCCAAAAAAACATTGACCTTAAATTGTAGTTTAATTTCCAGTCCAAATCAAAATATTCTCCTCCCAACAGCAAGGGATATAACGGATATCCAGAAATAATGAGATTTTTGGAAATGAAAGCTATAAACGAAATAAGCGATATTATTATAGGGAACTTTAAATTCTCTCTATCCTGAGTTTTGAAAATTAGAAAGAGAAGGAGAATTAAAATTGGTGCAATTGTTACTTTAATTAGAACGGCCAACAGAATTATTATGGTAATTAAGTTGAGGTGTTTACCATTGTTATTTCTAAAGGACTCTAGAAATAAATAGATGATTATTGGGGTTAAAATTATTATAGGTAAATCTGGAGACGGCGAAGCGATAAAGAAGAATAAGACAATTAATATGGAGGAAAACAATGATATATATAAATCATTGAAGTTTTTTTTCACCTGGTAAAGTTCCCAACGTTCCAAACAAAAAAAACAGACCATAATAATTAGCAAGCCGTTTAGATCATTCAAATTTGGGGTAATAAAATTAAAATTAAATGAAGCTTGTAATAGATGCCAGCCTGAAAATTGCCCAAGAAAAGGATGTAAATTCGAAACTCCTTTTACCAAACCGTAGTTGTTTAGCCATTTAATTGTTTGAATATAATAGGATTCATTATCAGCGAGGAATGGGAGGGAGGAGGAATGTATTAAGGTGCCCAGAATTATAAATAAAAAGAGGATTTTACTAGATAATTGAAAGGAATTCAATGTTTTTGAAGCCTTGATCAAAATGGCTTTTATGAGGTCTAACTTTAAATAAAATGCAATAGAGGCGACTATCATATTTATTGTAAAGTAGATAGCATCTAAAGGAAAGAAAATAGAATAAATGCTACTAGCAATCAGCTGGATAAATAGACCAATAAGAAATACAAACAGTAAATTGTAATCTTTTAGATTTATCCATTTTGCAGATAAAACTCCCAACCCCAAGGTTATATATATGATGAACAGATATGATATTAGAATTAGAATCATATATAGCTATATCCTACGGGTGAGGAATTCAGAATTTAGATTTTATTTGTGTCTACACTTTTTTGAAACTACAATTGGTGAATTTATAAAGAAAAGAGTTTGAATTAACTGCTATAGATTTAATTTTGATATTATCGTGCATTCAGTTGCTTTATCAACTCCACCAGCCTTTTGCAGGGCCTTGAAAATTACATTTTTCAGAATCTCTTTTGAATCGAACTCGAAAATAACAGTCCTAAAGTTAAATGTAATAATCTCATCATTTTCAAATAGATCCCTAAGATTTATTTAGCACCAGCTTTTTCCAGAATTTTCACTATGTCGCTATATCCACTTTTTTTTGCGTGTTGCAGAGGACTAATTCCATTTTTGTCCGGAATGTTCACGTCGCATCCTGCATTGACCAATAGTTGTACAATGTTTGTATGGGTTTTACCCCCGTTGCCTAAAACAATAGCTTCCATCAACGCAGTCCAAGTTAGATTGTTTATATGATCAATGGGATAGCCGTCTATTTTAAGCAATTCCTTCACCACCTCAGTATAGCCCCGCTCACAGGCAGGAATCAATGCGGTGCCTCCATACCTGTTCAAAACCATATGGTCAACCTTGCCAGTAGCGAGAGTAGCCTTAAGAATTTCAAGGTGTCCTCTAGCGCCTGCGTGAAGGAATGGGCTTTCCAAACGATCGTCCTGTGCGTTTACATTGGCACCAGCTTCAATAAGCAGTATTGCCGCATCGATGTTATTTTCGTAAGTGGCTACCATTAGAGCCGTTCTTTCATGGTTATCTCTGGCATCAATTTCAACACCTTTGTTCAAGAGATCTTGAAGTTTTCTAGAATTGTTCTTTTTAGCGGCTTCTAAAAATTCTTTTTCCATTGTAGTATCTATTTTTGATGTTTTTTGTCCACAAGCATTAAAATAACTGAACATTGTAATGCAAAGGATAAGTTTTATAAGTTTCATAATTAGATTGGATTTTACTGATTTATAGAATTATTCCAAGTGCAATTTCATACCTTCATGGGTGGCTTGAAACCCCAGATATTCATAAAACTTAATAGCTCGTGGCCTCCTTTTATCTGTTGTTAGTTGTACTAAATGTGCATTGCGTTCCTTCGCTCTATTGATGGCCCAATCGAAAAGAGCTTTCCCGATACCTACTCCTCGCTTATCTTTCCTTACGCTCACAGCTTCTATTTGCGCTCTCATGCCGCCCTTATAGTTGAGGTATTGGATAAACGACAATTGAAGTGTTCCGATAATTTCGGTGTTTTCAGATTCAATGACCATTAACTCCTGATTTTCGTCAGCATTTATTATTTCAAATGCCATTAAATATTCTTGAGGTAATGGATTCTGAAAATTCTCTCTTGTTTTTCCGAGTTCATCATCGGCAAGCATATCGATTATAGCGGGAATATCTTTCTGAGTTGCTTTTCTAAATTTCATAGAATATTTTAGTTTAGGAGAACGTGAGGTCCGTAAGAACTTGCTAGTCTTCCTTATTTATAATGAGCTGTTTCAATAGGAATTGCCAACTTATAAAAAGTCCAAATTAGTGAAAAGTTTACAGGGTCTATATTTTAGTTTATTGATCTTAAAATGATATGTTTCTCACCTACTTACTCCTACTATTATAAACCTTTCCATTGGTCAGAGATTGATCTGAGAATAAATTATCAATGGTGACCAAATGGTAACCTTTCGCTTTTAAATTAGAAATTACTTCAGGAATGGCCTCTACTGTAGATTGGTGAATGTCGTGCGCCAATACGATTCCATTTATTTTAGCTTCACTGATGCGTTGGGCAACGATTTCTGGATTGCGATCTTTCCAGTCCAAGGGGTCTAAATTCCATAAAATGATAGGCATTTCTCCTTGATTTTTTACAATATCATTAAATGAACCATAAGGCGGTCGAAGCACTTGGACTTCTTCCCCAGAGATTTGTGAAATGGCTTCATTGGTTTTTTGGATTTGACTCAATATTTCCTCTTCTGATAATTTTTTCAAATCCTTATGGTCCCAACTATGATTTCCAATCTGGTGTCCCTCTTTAATTGTTCTTAATATGGTGTTCTTCTGAATTTTGGCTGATTTTCCCAATACGAAAAACGTAGCCTTAACGTCATGCTCCTTCAAGATGTCTAAAAGACGGGCGGTATGCTTTGCAGGACCATCATCAAAAGTTAGGGCAACGCACGGTACTTTGCTACAATCAATATCGTATTCTTTTTTCGCTGTAGTGGAATCCTTTATTTTAGGAGTTGAGGTGTCTATATCTTCTGCTTGAATATGGAAAATATATTGGTGTTTTTTAGCAACCAGATCTTTATATGTCTCGGGATTCAATTTAACTTCAATATTTCCATGATTACCTGATGCCACCTGATATTTATCAAAATAAATCGTGAGCTCGCCTGATGCGTCCCACGAAAATGCATGAAAATTTTTATCGGTGGGTTTGTGCCCTCAGCAATCATTTCCTGAATGCTTTCTAGAAGCGTAGTTCTATCGCTATCCGTAAGTCCTTCCATTGCATTGATTTTATCCTTTAAAATAGCGGTGGTTTTAGACTTGACGATATCGGCCAGTTTATCAAAGTTTTCTTGCGGATAAAATAGATTCGAGAACTGAAGTCTTTGCCGTTCTTCTAGATCATATAAATGGGTGAAATACTGAGTGTTATAGTTGTTTCCGTATGAAGTGTACCGTTCAATCAAAAAGGCAAGAATAGAAGGTGTGCTTTCAATAATTTCAAAATGTTGTCCAAAATCCAAACCTGCGACAGCATTTTCATTACCGTCTTTTATGTTATCTTGAAATTCATTCAAGTACGCTTGGGCAAATTCTTCCTGATGTGTATTGATAAACTCATAATTGGTGCTAGGATATGACGTATGGAATCTATTTTTGTCATTAGTGGTTTCTGAACCAATTTGGATGGTATTCACCTGGATGGAATCCGTTAGGTTTTCAGTATTTTTTTCAATGTCTATTGGGGCTGACGTTTTGCTGTCTTCTTCATTATTTTGGTTTTTACAGCTAAATAGCATTACTATAATAAGTACTAAGGATAATAGGTGTTTCATATTTTTTCATTCTTTGATGTTCAGGGTATTTTTTGAAAAGAACATAGAAAATTTGGTGACCGTGCAAATATACAACTGCTTCTCGATTTGGCATTTATCTGAGATTTCTTATAGCTCCGTAATATATCCTGATTTTTACAATGTAGAATTTTAGTAATTGATGGTTTTTATTCCATCTGATAAATTTTCCACCGAAGATTTGTTGAAATCAGTATTTTCAAGCCAAGAAAACATTTTTTCGAAACCAACTTCTCTAACAGCTTTGGGGGATAAAAAGATGTCATGTTGAGCATGGTCAATTTTCAACATCGTAACTCTTTTGCCTAATTCTCTCCCCACTCTTTTAATATCTTCAATATTTAAGACAATATCATTAATCATTACCTCCTTTGAAAATTTCTTAGCCTTTATGGAACCAGAAGAATGCAATATCAAAATAGGAACCTTAATGTCTGATTTCTGCAAGCTTTGTTGAGCTCTGGCAATGGCTTCAATCCATTTAAAGTATGTTGGAAATCCTTTTATTGGTTTCCAGTCTAGGTTAAATTCCCATTCTCCATAATAATCTTTATGAACGCTTTTTGCATAAATAGGAGATAATGCACCTTCTATTTTGGCATAGTCAGATACTTTGCCAATTAGTTTTGATATAAATAAATTTATTGATTTCTTAAATTTCGTTTGATTGAAATCTAAAAAAGGAGAGTTTAAAATCAAACCATCAATATGATTTCTCTCCTTTCCAAAATTCATGTAACAACTTGTAGTTAATCCCCCAGTTGAATGTGCTAGCAAAAAGAGTGGATTGCTTTCGCTTTTGATTTTACGAATGGCAGCAGAAATTTCCTCAAAGTATTCTAGAATGTCTTTGCAATAATTGGGATGTTGGTGTGGCAAAAGCGATCTTCCATGTTTGCGAAGATCGAGGGCATAAAAATCAAAATCTTCATCGTTAAATTTTTCTCCTACATGCGGATGGAAAAAATAATCCACATACCCATGCACGTATAATACACTTTTCCTGTTTCCCGTATTATGATTAGAAGAAGTCAGAACAGCAATTACTTCTCCTTCATAATCAGGTTCAAGCTTGATGATTTGACTCGTGAAATCGTCCTTTAAATTCATTCCGTTAATTCGGCTTTAATTTTATTCCGAAATTCTTTGTTTGTCAATATTTTTAATTCAAACTCATTCATAGATATCTGTAACCTTGTCATTTCTAGAGTGCTTAAATTGTTCAAAAAGTAGGCAAGTTCAGTTTTGTTTCCTTTTTTGTCAGTCGCATATAGTGATTTAGTAAGGACAAATGCAGTTGAGCCACCTTTCATTCCAGTATGTTCTAACCATTCTCTATTAGCTGGATTTTCTAAAAGATATTCCATTACTTCATCTAGATATTGTTGTGTCTTTTCGTCAAAATAGTTTCTATTGTTTATCTTCTTCATTACTGATACATAGTCATTAACTGTTGATGAAGGAAGCCGGTCAGACCATATTCGCTGCATATCCATATCTAAATCACCAATATCCTTTTTGTAAAATGTGTCCGAAAGTAATTTTTGATGAATTCGATTGGTTGCGTTAATATAGTGGTCCATACTTAACTCTTTAAGTTTAGCTGCTAGCTCTTTTCCTTTTAATTCCGGAAAAAGTTCTTTTCCAACAAATAATGCTGAAACTATATTATAAATTTTAGTATGATTTATAAGACCTAAGCTGTCAATTCTTGCATTTACATTATGAGTTTCAAGTTTATTAAGTAACCATTCCGTATTTGCGTTAGAACTAAATTTAATCATTCCTTTTGCTATTTCACGAATAGAAATTTTGTTCTCTATAATTTTGTCTTTCGCTGATTCTAACCAACTTGAATGGGCTCCACCATCTGTATTTGGAACATAAAACTTGTCTAAATCTGATATTAAAACCAATTCCTCAGGGTTCAAATCTCCGTTAGCACTTTGTTCTGCATATTCAATTGCAAGAATAATTTTTACTGTACTAGCTAAAGGCATTACCTTATCAATATTTTTATTCGCAAAAATTGTGTCATTTCTAAAAAGTAAAATTGAAGACTTTTCAGGGTTGTTTTTTATAAAGTTTAAAACTTTGTCTTCGTTTGGAAAGAAGTAATAAACTCCAATTGTAGGCTTCCCCTATTTCGAACTGTTTATTAATCCAAATATATAGTTTTTTACATTTTAAAATAGATTGGCTTTCTTTTCATTATTTTCTTAAAAGCCAATCTATTTTAAAATGAGCCCAGCGGCAGCGACACGCTGCTTTTGGGCGTATTCTGTAGGCGACATTTTACCCAAAGAATCGTGTGGCCTGTGGTTGTTATAATCCTCCATCCATATCCATGTCTGTTCTCTTACTTGATCTATGTTCTCAAAGATATATTTATCCAGGACTCCACTTCTATAGGATCCATTGAACCGTTCCACAAAAGCATTTTGGGTAGGTTTTCCAGGCTGTATATACTTAAATTCGATATCATGCATCGTACTCCAATCTTCGGCAATATGGGCTATAAATTCGGGACCATTGTCCATCCTTATCTTCTTGGGTTTTCCCCTTTTATTGATCAGGTGATTGAGCACCCATATAATACGGTTACTGGTCAAGGAAAAATCGATCTCGATATGGAGGGCCTCCCTGTTATGGTCGTCGATGACATTGAATGCCCTGAAACGCCTTTTGTTCTCTAGGACATCTGTCACAAAGTCCATGCTCCAAGTATGGTTGAGTGTATCGGGAACCTCTAGGGGCTCCTTTACCCTAGCAGGCAATCTCTTCTTGACTTTCCTTCTTAATGGAAGTCCCAATGCGACATAAACCCGGTGCATCCGTTTGTGGTTTCATGGTCTGCCCTCCTTGCGCAACCGGTCATAGGCCTTCCAGAAACCTTCCTCCGAGTGCAGCTCTGCCTTTTTTCGGAGTGCTTCTTCTATCTCGGTGTCATCCTTGGGCATTGCCTTATAATAATAAACGCTCTTGCTCATATTTAGAACACGGCACGCCCTGCTGATACCGTAATGGATGAGTCCGTTGGCAATGGTTCTCTTTTGGCAGGGCTTTAAAGCTTTTTTTCAATGATCTCCTTTGCCATTTGATGGTCAAGCGCTAGGGTAGCGTACATCTGCTTGAGCCTTCGGTTCTCCTCTTCAAGCTCCTTGAGCCTTTTTAACTCCTTTGAGTCCATACCCGCATACCTGGAACGCCATTTGTAAAAGGTGGCAACACTCACGCCGTGCTCACGGCTGATCTGATCAACGCTCTTACCACTGTCGAACTCCTTTAGGATCTTTGCGATCTGCTGTGGTGAAAATTTACTCTTTCTCATAATACTGTTCAAAATTAAGATAATTATTCTACTTTTAAACAGTTCGGTTTAAAGGGAAGCTTACACAATTGCACCTGATAAAACTACAAGTCCAACAATTATCCCAAATCCAATTAAAATTCGTTTCAACATTTTTTTGATGATCGTATTTATTTTTTAAATGTGCTACAGCGATTTCTTATAATAGCAGTGGTGAGCTTGGTCCAGATTTGTCGCCTGATGTTAATAGACACTTTTTATTGTGGGATTTTTTCTATTAAAATTTCATTCCCTGCTTTGTCGTAGTAAATACAGGTCATATTGTCCATACAGATTTTCCATTTTTCAATTCCTGTGCCTGCACACATTTTAATAAATGTCAGAAAGTCTGTTTTCCCCTGTTGATGAGCCAATAATTCTGCTTTAAATTCTTGTGTTTTTGGTGTGTCAGCAATTTCTAATGGTTGATACATTGCCGGAAGTGTTGCTGTATAATCGTTTCCGCTGTGATAATCAATATGTCCGTCTATTACGTATGCTTCGTAACGTGTTACACCTATAGACTTAATTTCTTTGATGTAAGAAGGAAAGTCTGAACCTGATTTTACTTTGCTGTGAGCCGCTTTGATTTGTTCTACTGTAAACATTGTCTATTGGTTTTTAATTGTTAAACGATATTTTGAATTCCCATGAACCATGTTACCTAGACCTGTGACGAAATTATTGCTATTAGATTTATTTTCTGCATTGCTTATGTCCAATGATTTGATGGAAGTGAATATTGTTCTTACCACGTTTCTAACTTATTTAATAGTTTAAATCCTTCAATAATGAGTTTATCCGCCTGAAATGTCTCTGAGTTCTGTGAGTAAAAATTGCTCAATAATTTTTGCTGGTTAATTTAAAGTTGTCTGTAGGCAAACAATTAAAACCTGACATTTGAAAAATCATTCCTGATAGCTATAGGGATCCAACGTGACACAAACCAAACCATAGTTTTGCGGTGAATCGATTTGTTATGTTTTGTTGCTTTTTTCGGTGCAATTCAAAATAAAATCATCTAATTTTTTTGCTCAATTTTTCCATTTTGTCAGATAATTCAACCAAATCCGTAAGTAACATATGAACGGCATCTTCACTTAAAACACCTCGTTTAAGGTCTTGTGGGACTTCATTCCTTCTCTCTGCCATAACGTCCTTCATATATTGCGATTCATAATATTTCTTTAATGTTTTTAAATCTTTCAAAGAACCTTCAAGTTCATTCATTGCTTTGTTAGATTTTTCAACTACGATAGTAAGTTCGTCTAATATGTTTTCCATTTTTGTAATTCGTTCTATTATATTCATAAGTAGACGTTTTTTGTTTTTATTAAGCAAATCTATAATATTAGATTTGTTCACTTAGTTATTGAATGGAATTGTTTTCTTGTCAGTGAACGCTAACGTTTATGGATCAGAGTCTCTTTTTTAAATCCATTCTCTCGTGTATAATTCTTGTGATTTCAACATAGTTATCATTCAATGTTCGATAGAAAATGATATGTCTATTCGATTTTATTCCAAGAAGATTTTGAGTAATTCCGTAATAGTTTTTTTCTAAACTTGGGTTGTCAGCAATTTTTTGACAGTCAGAAATTAGCGATTCATAGTAAATATCCGCTTGCTTTTCTGACCATACTTCAAACGTATAATCCCAGATTTTCGATAAATCCTCAACGGCTTTGTTTGTAAGCTTAAAATCACCCATTTAAGTTTTTTTTCGATTTTATAGATTCAAGATGCTTTTTAGGATCAAAATCGTGGGCGATTCCGCTATCAATACCTTCTTGGACTGCGTTCCTCAGTGCAATGACCTTAGTTTCTTCTTCTTCTAAAAGCCTCAATCCAGCCCGTATAACTTCGCTTACATTTTTAAATCGCCCCTCCTTGATTAGACTTTGAACGAATTCTTCAAAATAATTTCCGAGTGATATTGAAGTGTTTTTGCTCATTTTATTTCTACTTTACTCAAATGTACCAAAAATTGGTAAAACATCAAAGTCTTCGAATTCTGAGTATGGTTTTTTTAATGTTCTGAAATTCGACATTTAGTGTCTTTAGATTTTCTTGATAGGTTAGCTTTAAGAGATTAATTTTTTCCAGAAATGGGAGAGCAATTAAGGGGATACAGAAAGCGTATTCCAGAGTGGATTTCAGAGTTGGGAATTTGAGATTCGTATTCTAGCCACATTTCCGCAAACCAAGTCGGCAGAACGCTTTGAGAACATTTCCGCAATTGTATTTTTTCTTTAATCTTCAAATCGAACTGTTCCGATTAAAGTCAGCTGCGTTTTATTCCGCAAATTTTTTCCGCTCGGGCGTGTTGGGTTTTGGCGCGGTCTGAAGTGGCATTAAACATGACGGTTAGCATATGAAAAGTAGGCGATTTGAAAGCTATAAATTCTCGGTTAAGCACGAACTTTGATGTGAGCCAAAACTATTGTTTTTATTACTGTTTCGCCTATTTTTCATATACATTGTTGGCATTATTTTTATACATGAAAGAAGCACATAGCGTGATATAGTCCTCTCTCAAAATGGTTAGGAACTCTACGGAATTTAATATGTGAACCGATTTCAGCATTATTCCAATGTGCATATCTAGGCCCTTTTAAAATTCTATTTAATAGTTTCAAAGACAATTGATATTCTACAAATGACTCTAAACCGTCTATACTGTCGATTAATTCAAATTTTGTTCCATCAAAATTTAATTTAATATAAAAATCCTGTTTTAATTTAATTAGAACACTTGTCTTTGAAACGAAATTTATTTCTTTCCTTTTATCACTCATCCTTTTAGAAGCTGATGGGATAAGTTCTAATAGATCATTTATCACTGGTTCTTCGTCAAACTCATAGTCAAGTATTCTTTTAGAAAGAACATCCTTGATGTATTGTTCTTTTTTTTCTAGATCAATTGGAATGTAAACCTTTGAAGGTTTTTTTGTTTCAAAGTCAAAATACTCATATGTATTTAATAAAATAGGTTTTGATTTTTCTTGATTTATTAAGCTAGAATTTTTGAAGTATGTTAATGCTTCTTCTAATTCAGGAACTCCTCTTTTATTCTGTAAATCAGACAAGTTTCCTGCAAGAGTATATGTGCCAGCAAAAGGCATATAAAAATCAGGATTCACTAACCTTATATATTTTTCTCCTTGAGAAAGAAACTGGATTTTTTTTGATTTTTCCGCTTTTTCACGTTCTTCATCAGATAAAACAAAACATTGTGGATAAGGCCCTGCGCCAGCATAACCAACTAATAAGAAGTCAATTTTTTTGTATTTTTTTAGTACCACACCAATAGCCTCTTGAGCCAAATCATATGGGCAATCGTTCAAATTAAGAACTGTATTAGTTCCATCTGAAATTACTGCTAGAGAATCTATTTGAGTTGATTTAAATTTTGTTTCAATTATGCCACATCCCATAAACTTTGCGCATAATTCTGGATTACAATTATCAGCAGCAAGAATATCTATTGTAATACCATTTTTTAGTTCTGTTTTTTGATTGTGAATTAGTTCGATAACATTAAAGCCCAAGCGTTCGATATTCATTTTTAAAAAAGGGCTTGCATACTGATGAATAAGGACAGGAATTGTTTTGTCCAAAATTTCAAATGTTTTTTTACTAAAATGATCAGGGTGAATATGAGAAATGTATATATAGTCAATACTATTAAAATATTCTTTATCAATTTCTAACTTAGGATAGTGGCACCAAGAACCATAATATTCTCCGTCAACTAACCATGGGTCTGTTAATATTTTTACTCCTTTACTTTCTACAGTTACACATTACTCAGCAGGACCTTGGCGGTAATAAAAACAGAAACTCCCTATGCAATAGGAGTAATAGAATAATAATATAAACAGATAACAAAGCTCACAAAGAAGTATTCAAAACCTGTATCACAAAACACTGTAGGTGGCTGAATTAAATTCAGACCATATCTTTTTAGCAAGTGGCCAGGTTTATTATAACTTATAATCTAACAGATGCTGGTGACCGCGCTTAGACGATGGATCACATATAGGATACGGAGCAAGTTATATGGTATTGAAATATTGATAATCCTTCGGAATTATCAACATTCAAACACCCCAAAATCACCATCATGAGATAATTGAAATAAAAATATTATTTTTGAAGAACGGGATTAGTGCTTTTCATAGGATACAGTGTTGCCAGTAGTTTTTTCTCGGAATATCATTTTCAAATCCACTATAAGATAAAAGGAAACCATTGCAAGGCTTCCTAATGCCAATATATATTGTCCGTTCGGAATGATTAAAAAAATGTTTAATCCAATTAGAAATAAACCAAAGGGATATGTAAAAAGTCTAATTAAAATATTTTTCGCAGACCACTCCTTTTCTGGCGGCTTTTTTTCAATTTCGATATCTAATTGTTCGAATATTTCGTCAAGTTGATTTTGTTTTTCAAAGAAATATAATTTCCGAAACACAAAAATTAAAATAAATAAGAAAATGATTATGATGGAAATTGGTGCCCATTGTCCTAAGTAGTCAAATTCGGTAGGGTTTTCTGGAAAAACACCAAATGTAAATACGCAAGATATAAGTCCAATCAGCAATTTTGCAACGGGATTTAGTTTGCCCGTTATATTTATCAAATGATTATTTGCATTGAACTTAAATCTAAAAACAGGATAAAATCCTCCATTCCAAAAACTCTGTTTCCAAACTTTTATAAAGCTACTATTGATTTCGCCTTGCGCTCGGTAATCACGAGAAATAAAATTCCATAAATGATTGATAAAAGAATCTGTTTTCTTTTTTTCAATTAGTTTCTCTACGTCTTTTTTGGTTACTTCCAAGATTCTTTCAAATTACTGGCAACGTTTCGTGTATGAGCAGTAGCGGGATTGAGACACTTAATTTTCGATTAAGGACTTATTTTAAATTTATAAAATTACTTATGGGTTAATCACTTGCTCCGCTATTGCGTTTATATATTGTTACCCTTTGTTATTTCTTTTCGAGTTGATAATTACTTACCAAAACCGAAGCTGAAATCTGAAGTATTCTTTCCAAATCTCGTATCATATCGACAGTTAACTTTTTCTTTCTATTGAGGATTTCTGATACTCGACTTTTCCCGCCGATTATTCCAACTAAATCCTTTTGTCGCATATTCAATTCTTCCATCCGTATTTTTATCGCATCGATTGGGTCAGGTGCGTCAATCGGATAATGTTCATTTTCGTAGTTTTCAATTAATAACGAAAGTATTTCAGCTTCGTCGCCCTCTTTGGTATTGATAGGTGCATCGAAAATGATCTCCAAGCGTTCAAGTGCGTCTCGGTAATCTTTGTCTGTTTTAATAGGCTTTAATTTCATAATCAATTTTTAAATCGTGTCAGCATTTATTTTATTATATTCCGTGTGAGTTCCAATAAACCGGATAAATGCCCATTGTTTTTCATAATTGAACTTTACAACAAGACGGTAAGAATTTCCCTTTATATTGAAAACCACTCGACCATTCTTTAAGATACTTGGGTTGATGTAAGTTTGTTTGACGTCGTTGGGAGAAAACCATTCAGCACTTTTCGCGGTGTCATACCAGGTCTTTAAGTATTGTTCGGAATCAGCGTGTTTTTCCCAATAATCTCGAAGTGTACTTTTTGCAATTATTCGTTTCATTCGTTCAATTATTGAACAAATATACAATTAGTTCTCTAATAGTGAACAATTAACGAATGTTATTTTTAATAAAGGGTAACGTTTCGTGTATGAGCAGTGGCGTGGGACGTCACGGACAATTGCAAACAGGCATTTTCCAAGTAGGCGAGGACAAGCCATTGCTTATACACATTGTTGAACTAAACCTAAAGGTAGCTTCACGGGACAGTTACATCACGATTGGCTACCTTTAGGATAGGTTTTAACTAATACTCAATATTATGAAAAAAAAATGACACCCTTATCCAAAGGGCCTGTGCCTGGCGCACATCGCACTCCATTTTAACTGTAGTCCACTTGACCTCGATCAGGAACAAGTATTGGATTATCTGCACGTTTTAAAGTCACAGCACAAGTCGCCATCGGACAGTTTTTTCAAGCACACCATCTATGGGCTCCGCTATGCCTACCGCATCCACGGGATAGAACAAATGCGGGTGGTGCTCCCCAGCATTGAACGGCCCAAGACACTCCCCGTTGTACTGAACCAAAAGGAGATAAAACAACTGCTGAAGACTCCCAAATTTCTCAAGCACTGATTAGTCCTCGCCATGCTCTATGGCTGTGGGCTCCGCAATTTTGAACTCCGTAACCTACAGCGTAGGGATCTGGATTTTGACAGGAAGATGCTGCACGTTCGCCAGGGGAAAGGACGCAAGGACCGCTATGTTCCCCTGTCCGGGATGCATATCCGTGGTCTAAAGGAGTACTTCTTGGCAGAAAACCCTACCATCTGGTGCTTCAACGGCAATGATATCGAGGGAAAGCCCGTCCAGCTCTCCTCCCAGGGCATCCAGTGGATCGTCCGGGAGGCCCGCAAGCACAGCGGTATCCAAAAGGAGATCACCGCGCATATCCTGCGGCACACCTATGCTACCCATCTTTTGGAAATGGGCCTAGACATTATGAGCGTGAAGGACCTCTTGGGACACGCAGATATACAGACCACCCTTATCTACCTACATGTGGCACAATCGGGCAGGCAAAAGCCGTTCAGTCCGCTGGACAGGCTTTATGGCCAATAAGGATGTCCTGTCCTGATTATGAAGTGGCGCACGTATTGGAGCGCAACAGGGAGCACCTCGCCGATCATTGTGCCAACAGTTGGCAGGTCCGTATTCTACACGCATTGCGAAAGTGCCGCACCGCTGCCCTTGGCGGCCACATAGACCTTTGCGACAATCCAGGGTGCCATAAGCTCCATCTTAGCTACAATAGTTGCAGAAACCGCCATTGTCCCAAGTGCCAAGGGCACAAGAAAGAGGAGTGGATCCAGGCAAGAGAGGCAGACTTATTGAACGTTTCCTACTTCCATGTGGTCTTTACCCTGCCCAGTGAGCTGAACCGTTTATGCCTGTACGGGCCGAAAATGGTGTACGGCCTTTTGTTCAAAACGGCCTGGAGCATCATAAGGGACTTTGGCGGCAACCCCAAGTTTTTGGGCGCCAGGATGGGAATGATCGCCATCCTGCACACTTGGGGCCAGAACCTGTCCCTGCATCCGCACCTGCACTGCATCGTTCCCGGGGCCGGGATCACTAAAAATGACAAATGGAAACATGCCAAGGGCAAAGGGAAGCCTGGTTGCCGAACGGCACGCTACCTGTTCCCGGTAAAGGCAATGAGCAAGGTGTTTAGGGCCCGGTTTGTAGCTGGCCTACGCAAGGAGTTGAAAGGATCAAAGCCCCCATCATTTTACGAAAGCCTGTTCAAAAACCAGTGGGTCGTCTATTGCAAGCGTCCATTCCTTGGACCCTCATAGGTAGTGGAATATCTGGGGCGCTATACCCATAAGATCGCGATAAGCAACCATCGGCTAAAAAGTCTTGAAAGTGGAGAGGTACGGTTTATGGTAAAGGATTATCGCCACGGCGGCAAAAAGTCTGTACTTGCATTATCCGATGCCGAGTTCATCAGGCGTTTTTCGCTACATATTCTACCTAAAGGGTTTACCCGTATCAGACATTACGGCATCTTGAGTAGTTATTATAAGCGAACTAGTATCCCCGAATTACAAGAAGAGCTTGGCAGACCAGAGCTTCCAAAGACCACACCTTTATTGCACCGCAAGTGCCCCGCCTGCAAAAAAGGCAACCTCGTCACCATCGCGACCTTCCCGGCCCGAGGGCCACCGAACGGCCTGCTGGAGCAAATCAAAAAACGAATAAACAAGCCTATATAAAAAACGCAGAACCCAGCGTAAGAGAACCCTATGGCCAAAACGTACGAAAACGACCTGATAAACCTGAAAAAAAGTGAAGAGAAACTACGAAATCTACAGTGTGCTATAATTCCTTAACAAGAAAAGAAGTCAACAATTCCGAATCAGGAAAAACCATCAAATAAAAACCCATCCCAAACTAGACCATTCCCCATAGTGCTGATCGACAAACACCGGTTCAGTCAACACTGCATTCATGTTGGGCCGTTCCGGCCACACGAATGCTTAGTTATTGTGCCTAGTTATTATATCCTCAATATCTTTTTTCCAGAATTTACGATTATTAAGCACAAATTGTTCAGATTGATTTTCGTTCATCAAGATTTTCATTCCATTAGGTATTATACCGAGAGTATTACAAAATTCAATTTTAGTTATATTATTTAGCAAATATTCCTCTTTATGATTTTGAGTATTAAAGTTATGTGATTTAAAAATAATTTTGTCTTCAAGAAGATATAATTTACCACCAACTGCTTCTTTATTCAAAAAATGATTTGCACCTCCAGAACGTATAATTTTTCCCTCATCTATTTCTATGCTGGTTTGTCGCTTAATCATATTTGAATTCACAAAAAAATAAAGTATTGTTCCAAACATTAATCCAGATAATGGACCAGCAATCAAAGCATAATTCAAATTGAACCTGATTGCTAAAAATATTCCAAATAGAACTCCAAATCCTATTCCTGCTAATATTGAATTTCTGATGTTTGTCATTTAGCAATGTTTTTTTTAATTGGGCACAACGGTCAAGTATAAGCGTAGTGCGGGATTAGAAGCACTTCACTTTCAGTTTACCGAAATGTTCATTAATATTCAATTCGTTCAAATTTAGCACTTTAGCCCGCATTGCGCTTATACATTGTTGTGCGGTCGTACTTTTTTCACGTTCTGTTTGTAGCGTTGGCAAAGAAATACTCTTTTGCAATTTTTGGCTTGTGCGGCTGGCTTTAGCGAATTGCAAATTTGTATGGCTTTTAGCATTGGCATTATATTTCTTCAATTTCTGTTACTTTCCATTTATCTCCTGCATAAATTGCAGTTGCTTTAACTCTACAGTCATCTAAAATTTGGTGTTTTTCTAGAAGATATTTCGGCACGTAATAATCACCAACGAAAGCAAAGTCGGGTATTTCTTCATCATAATTATAGTTCCTATACTTAACTTCTAATAGACCTGTAATATCCTTTCTTAAATTAGGATTTACTTCTTCTGTAGGCTCAATATTCAATACTTTTACTCTTAATTTTCTGTCTTTTCCTGTTTTAGTGCCAAAAGACAGTTTAATAAAATCGCCTTCTTTTGGTCTTATGTTTGTGTCAGCATATTTGACTATTCCTTGCAATTTGGATGAAATGACAAAATGAAATAATTGTTTTTGCTCATTCACTCCGTCCACAATGGCAATTTGAGTTTGAAATTTAGAAATTGCTATTTCTTTGTCAATTTTTTGGATTTGTCTTAATTCCGTTCGTTTTTCATCTTTTACCTTCTTGATATAACTCTTAGCTGTTATAAAATCGCCAATTTGTAATTCACTTTTCAATTGAGGAAAAAACACTTCTTTGTTGTCCGTTGTAATTGCGTGAATTATGTTTTTCCCTTTGTTGATGTAATCAACAACCGCAAAAGTGTCATTTAGTATTTCCCAATTTTGTTTTTCTGTTTTGTCCGCAATGAGAGGAACATATTTGTATTCTGTAATGAGATTTTTATTAAGCCAAGAAAATCTATTTTCAACTTCTTTTTTAATTTCCTGCTTGTGAAGTTTGAATTTGAAAATTTGTCCTAATTGAGATTGCTTTAAAACATCAAAACGATTTTTTCCAATAGAAAACTCTATTGTTTCTCCGTTGGTAAAAGTCAAACGTTCTTTCCCCTTTTTATTTTTCCATTTATCTGCTAAAACAACTTCTGTCCAATCAAAATCAGCATAGGCAAAGTTTTCAGCAAAGGGAATGTATTTTTTATACAGGGCTTGATTCTCTTTTAAACTTAGTTTAACTTGATTCGCTTTATTGTAAAGCTCATCAAAATCTGATGACAATTTCCAATTCTTTAATTCTCGATGTTTCTTGTATATATCAAGTTCTACAAGTGCATTTTCTAACAAATTCTCATTAATCAATACTTTTGCTAAATTCAAATGAATATCGCCTAAAAAATCTTCGTTGTTTTCTAACTTCAATGCTTTTGACAACATTCCAATTTTTAAAGAATTATCGGAAATAATACATTCTGAAAATTCTTGCCATACATAATGTTTTGTAGCAAGTTCCAGAACAAGTTGTTTGTATATTTTGATTGCTAAATCTAACTCGTTGTTCTTTAAATGCAGCAATGCTTTTTCTCGCAACAACCATTCATCTTCTGGAAACAACTTGATAGCTTTTTCATAGACGAGGATAAGCCAAGATAAATTTTGTTCCGATGTTTGGGTTTTCAGAATTTCAAAAGTCTTCTTAATTGCCTTTGTTGCTAATGGTTTGTATGTGTTTTCGTCTTTCCTGGTTTCTTTCCAATCTTCATTTCTTAAATTTTCTGGATTCCAATTTTTAAAAAATTTGAGAAAACGCCATTCGTCATTTTCTTTCATAAATCTTTCTGCAAGATTTAAAATTTCGGAATGCCATTTTGATTGTCCTAGTTCTGAATAATTGATATTGTATTGCTCAAATAAATTCCACAACTCTGCGAACCTGTTTTCCTTGTGAGTATTGAAAATATTCCAAAAAATGGTTTCTCTGAAAAAGTCTAAAATGGTTTCTTTATCAAGAGCTATTTTGTCTGAAAATTCTTCAAGGATTATCTCGGTATTTGATTTTGCAAACTCTCTGCAAATGCGTGAAATAAGTGAAGGAATACTTTTCCCATCTATATATCCATCATTTAAATCTTCATATCTAAGATTGTCAGGATTCCACAAAATGAAAAATTTGTAAAACTTAAAGTCGCTGTGTGTTTTTGAATAGTTTAGAGCAAAATTTAAAATCATAGAATGAAGCATCGAAGGTCTTTCATTCTTTAAATTCATATAATCTCTCAAGAATGTCCGTACCCCAACGGATGAAAGATTACTTTCTTCTGCTTTAACATATCGGTAAATAATCCAACCATAAGATTCGTGATGTAATTCTGTAAGTCGGTTTTGAGAAATCAGGTTTTTGCAAATCGCTAATGCTTCTTTATTTTTTCCATTCTTACTTAATACTTCAGCTTTATGAACTTCCGAATAATTAGTGTCAATTTTTGGACGAAGAAAGTTTTTTTGATTTTCAATTATTTCATCTTCATAACCTTGAAAATCTATTGTATTTAGTTCTCTATAACAAGTTCCTGCTTGATTTAAGTTATTGTCTGTTATGTATTGTTTACATAAATTTATGAGGACCCAAGCGAATGCTTTTTGAATCCAATCATCATAAGGGTCATCAAAATATAGTTTTCTCGCTATTCCTAAGGCATTGTTTAATTTATTCAGTTTTTCAATACCTGATAAATCTTTAGCTTCATTTCGTAATTCAAAAACCGTTTTAGAATCCATCGCAGTTTTTTAAATCGTTAATGATTAGCTGAAAATCAGTCCATAAACTTGTTTCAGTTGATGATAAAGCGGAAATCGTAGAGAAAAATCCATCTCCATCATAATACAGATCGGCTGTCAGCTTATTGCCAGAACGAATAAGTTGTACTGTATCTTTATATGGTGCTTGAATGATGTAGCTTATTGCTATGTCCTTTTCTTTAAGAATTTCGTTTAACTGACTATATGCTGAAACTCTCCAATTGTCTTTAATGAAGCCGAAATTATCTATCGCATTATCTAATTTCAGAATATCAAGCAATTCTTCGCCAAATTCTTTTGGTTGTGATTTCATCAAAGAAGGCATTTTGAATTGACCCTTTTTATTGTAATAGATTGAAATTGTGGCTGTTTCACCAGAGTTTCCTTTTAGCTCATATAATTCCTGATAATTTGGATGATTAATGGAATTGATACTTATTTTTTTGCTTGTCAACTTTCCTTCAATAAACTGATGTAATTGAAGAAGAGAGGATTTAAAATCATCATCTTTGAAATTGTATTTGTCTGATACTTCTTTATTCAGATTACTTAAATCAATCGATGTATCAGCAATATAGAATAAGTCCTTCCCATTTGAACTGGAAGGTAATGTTGGTTTTAAATCAACTTTATAGAATGGCGAAATAGGTGTGTAATTTATAAGGCTAACTTTTGATACTGCTCTTATTAAACCTGTATAAATCCATTTGAAGTAGGTTTCGTTTGTTTTTCCACCGCCTGTTTCTACGTTAAAGAATATTTCATCCCATTTGTAGGACATTGATTTGTGAACCGTTAAGGCCCAACCAAATCGAAACTGTGCAGCATTTTTAAATTTATAATAATCCGTTGCTGGCATATTGCTCAGAGAACGTTGAATTTTGCGGGAAACTTTCGTTTTTACTCTTTTGCCATTTGCCAATTTTTGTAATAACCCTTTCAGTTCTTCATCAACGTGATATTTGCCATTTTTAAAGTTGTCCAACTCCTTTTCTGCCAATTGAGCCAAAAGAATTTTGTAGGATATGATTTCTTCTTTGGAAAGTTCGCCTTTATCACTTAGTCTAAAGTTTTCTAAGCTGAAAAAGCTAAGTGTGTGATTTGATTCCTGTAAATTGATGGTTACTTCACGGAAAGTTAAAGGTGTTATTAGCTTTTCCGTTTTGGTTAACGTATTTGATACAGATACAACTGTTCCAAATTGTCCATTGAAAATTCTTTTCGGTTCAGCAAAAGGGTCGTTTTCATCTTCAACTCTAATGTTATTTCCAAAGATGATTAAATCACCTTTTGTTAAGTCGTTCCCGTTTTTAAGGATTGAGTTTTTTATCCAGAAATTTACTTTCTGAGCATCAAAATTTGAGTAGCAAAGAATATGTGAACTTGAAGAAGATTTCAAAGAATTTTCAATTTCTACTTTCAATTCATCTTTTGATAATATTTTCAGAGAATCGGAAATCTCAAATTTTAAGTTGTTGAAAGATTGGTTACGAATACAATTGACTGCTTTTAGTCCTTCCGTAACAATCGGTGATTTCTTTTCTTTATCAACAAGTTGAAATGCTTTAGCTTCAAAGTTGTACTCATCACCTAGATATTCCGGATTTAGTGCAGATTCTTCTTTTTTGCCAATAGAAAGCTGAAAGCTGTCTCCAACGAAAATGATTTTTCGCTTTGTATTCTTTAAGTCTGCAAATTCAATGAAATCCTTCAATAACTTGCCAGAGCCAAATCGCAAGTCAATAGATTGGTGATAATTATCTGAAATTAGATGAGATTCATCCACAATGAATATTGCTTCTTCTGTGTCGTCAGACTTTTTAAGCGGAACAATTTCTAAGTCTATTTTGTCTTCATCTTGATTTTTAGATTCTTCTTTTTCTTCGGTTTCTGAATTAGCAATGTTTCCACCGTATATGTAAGAATAGATACTGTCAAACTCTAAATTTGTATTCTTTAGTAAGTTGTTGGCAACTCGTCCAGATGAAGCAAATAACTTTGCTTCTGGAACTTGATTGTTATATGCTACATCCTGTATGAAAGGAATCAAATGCGTTTTTCCACTTAATGATGTTCCTTGAAGCACAAAAAAACGGTTGTCTTGAGATTTTATGAAGGATTCGATTTCTTGAAGTGCAGACTTTTGGTCAGGGTAAAGGTTTTCAAAATCTAATTCCGTTTCATAAGTGTTGAAATCTGTAGTTTCTCCATAATTCTCGGAAAGGTCAAAGATGTCTGCCCTGAATACATCCTTAAATATATCATAGGATTCTTTTGTTAGAGAAACTTCTTTATCAGAAATGTCAATGATATCCTTGATTTTTTCAAGGTAATTGGATTTGTCAATTATGAAGAAGTTGAGTTCTTCCTTTGGTGGAATACTTCCAATTAATTCAATTGCCTTCTGAAAACAAACCGTTCGCACCGTGTGATAAGGGTTGAAACAGTCTGATGTTGGCAATCTGTCCAATATTTGGTGTTCTACAACTTTTATGAATCGCTCTTTTTGATTTTTTAGTTGAATGAAAGGGTTAATAGAACTACCACCTTTAATTATTTCGCCATTCTCATTCGTCCACTTGCCAAAATCAAATTCAGATTTAGCGTTTTTCGGTAAAGTAATTTTTCCACCGAAATTTTTAAAGTCGATTATACATACTGCTTTTTCAGTAATCAGCAACGCATCAATTTGAAGTCTTTTTTCCGCTTCACATTCAGAGTTTGCAATTAGTAGTCCGTCAAGGGAATACTTATCAAATAAGTTTTTAAGGTTTTCTGCAAATTCCCTAAAAAAAGTGTTTTCATAATTTTTTGCTGCTGTTCCTTTTCTTATTTCAAGCATTGTCTAATTTCCTTTTTATCGTTTTCAGTCTAGCGTTGGCAAAAAACAGCTCTTTTGGTTTTTTCAGCGTTGGCTTTTGTGTCGGCAAAACCAAATGTTCTGTTTGTGCGGTTGGCTTTTCTTGTATGCCGCACAACGTCTCTTATAAACGCAGTAGCGGGATTGGCGCACTGACTTTTCGGTTTATTACAGACTTTAAATTTATAAAGTTACCTTGGGGTTAAACAATTACCCGCTATTGCGTTTATGCATTGTTGCCAGTAGTGCTTAAGCCACTGTGAATTCCGATTCGTTCATTTCCACGCTGAATTTTACGTTCGCTTTCAAGGCTCCGAATACTTTTAAAATGGTTTCGATTGTTACGTTTTTTGTATTCCGTTCCAATTTTGAAATTTGGGATTTCTGAACCCCAATCAATTCTCCGAGTTGTTCTTGTGTCAATTTTCTTTCTTTCCGGACCGACTTTATCATATCGCCCAAGACTTCCATTTTCAAGTCGAACTCGTATTTATCGCGCTCAGGTGTTCCAATCTCTCCCAAATCCTTATCCTTCATTTGGTCAAGGGTCATCATTTTCATTTTTTTCTTTTTTGTTTCCATAATCTATTCTTTTTGGGCAAAATATTCCGCCATAATCTTTTTCGCTTTTTCTATATCGGCTTTAGGTACTTTGTCCGTTTTCTTTATGATTCCGTGGGTTGCCAGGACGAGTGTTTCGGTTTTGTCTGTTTTGTCCCAAAAGGCGAGGAGTCTGTATTGAAGTCCGATATATTTTGTCCTAAATTCCCAAATTTCGCTTTCTAATTTCTTGAAAAGCTTCGGGTCATTGGTCAATTTTGCCTTGTCAATATTGTAGTAAATCTTAGCTTTTGGTTTATGGTCAATTTTCTCCATAAATTCAATTGCCTGTTCAAGGAAAATAACTTCAAATTTTGGATTCATTCCTTTTATGTGTCCGATTTACAAGACAAATATAAGTCAAAAAGTTGAGTTATATGGAAACCTAAGGAATTTTTCTTGCATTACTGGCAACGTTCCGCGGCTATGCGCCGGGCGGGGCTTTTGTCCGGAATTGTTCTTTTGAAAACGCTCATTTCTCGTTTCCGTAATCTGTCAATCGGAGACGATTTCCCGCCTGGCGCATAGCCGTTGTTGGGCGCAGTTTTTATTCATTTTCCAATGATTTATTTTTCTTTTCTCTAATGTAGTATACACCAATCCAAATCAATAATCCACCGATTGCATACCAAACTGTAAATTTCTCGTTATCCAATACGCCCCAAATTACCGCAACGACTGGTAATAAAAGTGATATGGTACTAACAAAAACTGCAGATGTATCTTGAACAAGCTTGAAAAACAAAAACATTACCAAAGTAGTGCTAATAACAGTTAAAAAGACTAAATAGCCTAGAGCCGTTAGGGTTTCATTTTGACTGTAATCAATGTCTGTAAAAAAACCTGAAAAACTTAGAATTAAAAGAGATGGCAGCATCCAAACAGTGTAAATACTTGCTGATATATCTGTTGATTTTATGTGATGTAATTTTTTTTCAACAATGAGTGCCGCAACTGCATAAAGTGCAGAACCTATAACCAATAAAATCATATAATAAAGATGATTTTCGCCATTTCCCGAATTGGAAGAGTAAACTAAAATAATAGCACCTATAAATCCAATTAGTGCCCCAGCATATTGAATGACTTTATATCTGATTCCAAACAGAAATGCTCCTAAAACGAGTGTGAACATTGGGTCTAATGCATTTATGATACCTGCCATAGAGCTACTTACGCCTTGTTGTGCAATAGGAAAAATAAAGACTACTAAAAAGTTTCCAAATAATCCTGATAGGGCAATCCAAAAAATATCCTTTTTTGACATTTTTTTTAAGGCTGGGAATCCAATAAATGATAAAAGCAAGCCTGACAAGCCTGCCCTAAAAGCTCCGATTTGATATGGGTCAAATACAGGTAATAATTTTTTAATAAGTATGAAAGAAGAACCCCAGGTTATGGTAATAATAATGAGTAGAAAATATTTATTTTGAATGAATTGACTCATAAAGTGTCTATATTTTTTTTAATTCGACAAATTTAATCTTTCGCTTTGTATATAATCATTCAATCAAATTTTTTTTCATTAACTTTCATTGGTTTTTTAAATTGCGCCCAACGTTTGGTATAAGCGCAGTAGCGGGATTCGTGCACTGACCTTTCAATTTATACCAGACTTTAAATTTATAAAATTACTTTTGGTTAAGCATTATCTCCGCTATTGCGTTTATACTCGTGTTGTGTGCTGCCTTTTTTATTCATTCAGTACAATAGTCATTAAAATTGTTCCTTAATTCTATATTTTATTCCGCGATAATTTGAAAGTAAAACCATCGAAACAAATCAGCAACTTTTTAAGCAGTAATCAATCGATCGTTATGAAATGTAAGAAAAATTGAACGAAAAGAAACGAGCAGAAAAGCAAGGCGAAAATGATTATAGCGCCTATCCAAATTATTTTACTTCTTTTAGAAATACTACTTTTTTCAATTTGAATCTTTTTGCGCTCTTTGAGACGTTTGTTTCTCCGATTATCTGACATTACAGTTTCTATAAATTAGAACTTTATTTATTTCTTTTATTCTTGTGCTCGTATAATTATTGATGAAGCTACAAATACTTTTTTTTCACTCATTCGGTTCAATATGAATCAATACGTGTCCTAAATTCGGTATTTCTTTTCGTAAATAGTCCTTTAATTTATGTGCAATGTCGTGACCTGATTTTACTGTTATTTCACTATTTACTATCACGTGTAAATCAACGTGAAATTTCATTCCTGATTTTCTGATAAAACATTTTTCTGTTCCCAAAACACCTTTAACTTTTATTGATTTTGTTCTAACTTCAATTATAAGGTCGTCATAAAGTTGTTCGTCCATAACCTCGCCTAAAGCTGGTCTTAAAATTAAATAACTATTATATAAAATAAAAGCAGATGCAAATAATGCAGCCCAATCATCCGCGTTTTCGTATCCTTTTCCAAATATAATTGCAATCGAGATTCCAATAAAAGCCATTACCGAAGTTATTGCATCGCTTCTATGATGCCACGCATCTGCTTTAAGTGAAGAGCTATTTGTTTGTCTACTTTTTCTAATGACTATTTGAAATGAGATTTCTTTCCAAATAATTATTAATCCCAATACTATTAAAGTCCAAGAGGCTGGGGTTTCGTGAGGTGTCTGAATTTTTTGAATACTTGTATATGCAATTATTGTAGCAGAAACAACAAGAAATGCAACTACTCCAAATGTAATTAATGGTTCGATTTTTCCGTGACCATAGGGATGGTTTTCGTCTGCTGGTCGTTTCGCATATTTGAAACCTAATAGAACTAAAAATGAAGCAAAAATATCTGTTGTCGATTCAATTGCATCTGCAATTAGGGCATAGGAATTGCCAAAAAAGCCTGCAAGACCTTTTATTATTGCTAAAGTAGTATTTCCAATTATACTAAAATAGGTTGTTCGTATTGCAGTTTGTTCGTTAGTCATTCAGTTTTTTCAGGTTGCACACAACGGTCAAGTATAAGCGTAGTGCGGGATTAGAAGCGCTTCACTTTCGGTTTATCCCTATGTTTATTAATTTGCAATTCGATAAAAACCAGTTCTTTAACCCGCATTACGCTTATGCAATGTTGCCCACAGTTATTCTTTAGACAATTTAATTGTTTGCTCGACCCAATCCGATTTGTTGTTTAATTCTATATCCGGTCTTATTCCAACGTATTCGTATTTTCCGAGTTTACTATCTTCGTGTTTTGTAGATAAAACAACCTTAAATTCTGCGCAATCTGTTTTTGTCGAAAAAGACTTATTCCCATATCCATATTCTACCATTCCTTTTGAATTTTCCCCTACCAAAATAATTCGTTTATCTTCTTTTAATGCCAATGCGCTTAATTCTGCGGAACTTGCTGTTTTGAAATTAATCAAAACATAAATTTTTTGGATGTCTTTATTTCTTTTTAATGATTTAATTAATGGTTTCGCCTGATTTATAGAACCGCCACCATTATTCCGTAGATCTATTATAAGGTTTTCTTTAGTTAGTTTATTTAAAGTATTTCCATAAAAATCATTTGCTTCTTCAATCAGGGTATTGGTTCTACTTAAGGTCTTGATACCGATATAATCAAAATCCGGATTTATTGATCGATATGTGAAATTATCTTGATGATTTTTATTGAAAAAGTATTTATTTTCTTTATTCCAAAAGGTGGAGTGAATTCTACCGTCTAAGATTTCAATATTCTTTTGATAAAGCAATAGCCCATTTTGGGAATATTCGAAAATCTCAAATTTTTCCTTAGCTGTTTTTTTAATTTTCATTCTTATCTTTCCTTCTGTCCATTCCTGTGAATCGGATTTTATGGTGATTCCGAACCAAGTACTATCATTTTCTTTCTGTACTAAAATTTTGTCGCTTCCAGCATAATAAATACCAGAAACTTTATCCTTACTTTTTAGTGTAGTATCGATTGCTTTGGAATAGGTAGGAACATTCGAAGATATTTTATCTGGAACGAAATAAACTTGATTATGTCTGTCGTTGATAAATGAAATATATTTTTGTAAATAGCCAACGCAAAAATAATTGCTCAAACTGTCATTTGCTATTTCTCCTTTAATTTCTTCTTTCCATTCTTTGAAATCAGAATCCTTGTTTGCCTTTTTAATTTGTGTTTTATAGCTTTTAGCGTTTTCAATTAGCTTGGACATATTATGAAGTTCATTGATGCAGTCACAATTTTTCTCTTGGCTATAGATTAAATTTACTGTAAGAAGCAATAAAAATATCAAATTCTTTTTTATCATATTAAAGTTTTAGGATTTTTTAAATTGTGGGCAACGGCAAGTATAAGCGTAGGCGGGTTTTAGAAGCACTTATTTTCATTTTACCGTAAATTTCATTGATTGCAAGATATTCATTTTTAGACGTAAAGCCCGCTTACGCTTATACAATGTTAGCAGCTTTCTATTTTGTTCGTTTAGCTATCTCTATGTCGATTTCATCACATAAATCCTCAAAATCATAATCCTTTCTGACATAGATTAAATAACAATTATTTTTGATGCAAAGCTCTTTCTTTCTTAAATCTCGTTCCTGATTTTTTAAAAATGCTTCTTCACCTCCAAAAAAATCAATAGGTTCGTAATGTTGTAAGCCCTGATACTCAATTCCGATGTTAAGTTTTGGTAAGAATATATCTAGATGCTGTCTTCCGAGCCATTTGGGATTACCGTGATGAATTACCTTATGCTCTTTGAAACGTGTCTTTAATTTATAAAATAATTCGGTTTCACTAATCCAACCTTCTCCAATTTTAGGCATTCCAATATCAACACGATATAAGTCTTCAGCTTCTTTAATAATAATTTTTAATTGGTCAATAATTGCTTTCTCAACTACGTGAGGGAAGGTGTTTTTTTGATTTCTGTTTTCAGCTTCTTCATCAATAGATTTATAAAATTCATATTCAGCTTCTGACAGATAAAATTTAAGATAGTACTTTGGGGAGTATTCTCCATTTACTTTTTTTATATAATAAATTATCGTCAAAGAATAAATTTAAGAAGTAAGGATGGTCGAGCTTTTGCTCATAATCAGTGAACGCTTGTTCAATGTATGGTGATATTTGATTTATATTTCTTTGACCAAAATCAGTTAAATGGTTATAATTAGATAGTCTTAAAATTATGGTCGAATCAAATAAATTCCGATTTAATAATTGTTGATATTCCCATATCTTCGGAATATAGGAAATGCTAAGGTTTTTCTCAAATTCCCAAGCTTCTTCGAATCGTTTCTTCCCTTTAAGAATATCAATGAATATACGCTTCGAATATGTGGAAGTTATTGGGTAATATTTATTTAATAAAGAGTATTTTTTTAATAATTCTTCAAAATCTCTGTTCTCTAAATATTGATTTAAAATGTCATAAAATAATATAAAAATGTAATTGTTATTTTCTTCTAAATCAATGAATCTATTATCCGAAAATTCCGTTTTAAAATAATTGTAGAATTTCTTTTGTTCATTTGTTGCCTTATCTAATGCAGAGAATGAGAAAATATATGAATGTCTCCAATAAGGTATTTCTATTACCGACTTTTGTAGTCCCTTTATTGGTTTGGCAGATTTAGTTGTTTGAGAATTTTCGTCTTTCCAAAATCGAACTTTACCTTGTACTTCAATTTTATTTAAATTGACTTTGCCTTCTAATCTTTTTGGCAAAAAGAAATCTCCTCCAACAAACTTTAAGAAACCTAAATTATTAATAGGTGTGTCCCTTAAATTTAACTTGCCATTTACATAAGATAAAGCACCTAAGTCTGATATGTTTGATCGTCTTAAATAAACCTCACCATTTACTTTTTCTAATTTTCCTAATGATTTTAATTTTGGTTGCCCTGCTGATGAACTTATAGACAAATTCCCGTCAATAACTTTTAGGTCACCAAGAGATTGTAGATTTGGAGCTATTATAGATAAAGAATTCTTAATTTTCTCAAATCCATTAAAATTTTCAATGAGTTTGCCACGCAATACAATATTAGAACCAACATATTTGTCAGAGATATCATTTCTAAAATCCTCTAATTCAGTTGGTGTATATATTTCAATCTGGTTGTAAGACATTATTGAAGGTTTTCTTTCAGATTTTTATGGTCGGTTTGTCATAGCTTCGTTGTGGCATTGGATATAATGACTTTTTTTAAAAATCATCGTTACAGTCACATTCAGTAATGTATTCTGAGATATAAAAGTTCATAAACTTGCGAATAGCTAATAAAGTTTCATCATATTTAAATTTCAAGAGTCTTTCAATTAATTTTGACTGACTTTCATATACTTGTTTTGATTTTGTGTGTATAATTTCATCTCTTAATTCCTTCAGTTTAATAATGTGAGAATTAGTTGGAGTTGTCTTTTTAAAGAAATTTTTTGTATGATAATGTAATACTCCCCTAAATTCAGACCATAAGTTAAGTTGAAAATTTTTAACTTTAAACTTATGAATATGAAACGAACAAAACGAAAATTCACAATTGCTTTCAAGACCAAGGTTGCCATTGAGGCCCT
>Ga0208015_1000163_pt1 | contig 45638 bp, 38 predicted proteins | sample 26BtaG_FD_184101 | JGI IMG/M metagenome (GOLD analysis project Ga0208015, IMG submission 184101) | Marine viral communities from Cariaco Basin, Caribbean Sea - 26B_WHOI_OMZ_CsCl (SPAdes) (version 2) | ecosystem: Environmental > Aquatic > Marine > Oceanic | place: Caribbean Sea: Cariaco Basin... | reverse complement strand
TTGCCAGAACGCTTGGACAAATCCTTTGAACTCATAAAATCCTTTGGGACTGCTGGGGTAAATATTACCATGAACACGTTTAATGGCCAGTAGAATAAGCTGGATTTAAATACTATGCCTAACATCTCTTACGCTCTACTTTTTTTGGTGTTCATTTTGATAAGAGGTTTTATCAAACGTGTTTTTAAAAACTTAACGATTACGAAACATTAAGTTAACATTGAAATCAGTTCTTTGCTAGCAAAGAACTGATAGAAATGACATTTCGACCTACACTTTTGGTTTTGTTTTTTATTGCGTTTTCAATGGTCCATGCCCAGGAGATCAAGGCTCCCAAGTTTGGCGATGGTATTCTTAATCTCAAGGGAAAGGATAGTACCTGGTCCATGAAAGTTGGTATGCAACTACAATTTCAGACATTTGCCCAATGGGACGAAGATTCGAGTTTTTCGGATGCGGAGACCAATTTCTTGATCAGAAGGGCGCGCCTTAAGTTTGATGGTTTTGTTTATTCTCCCAAATTAACTTATAAAATAGCCATAGGTCTTTCTAATAGAGATATATCTGGGGCTTCAAAATATACCTCCAATGCACCGCGCTACATTCTGGATGCGGTTATAAAATGGAATTTTTATGAAAACTTCGAATTATGGTTCGGACAAACAAAACTTCCTGGAAATAGGGACGACCTCATTTCTTCAGGAAGTCTTCAGTTGGTTGATCGATCCCTTTTGAACACTAATTATGGCTTAGAACGGGATCTCGGAATTCAATTTAGACACCATTTTCAACTTTCAGATGAATTCATTATTAAAGAGGCATTTGCCATTTCGCAAGGCGAAGGACGTAATATTACCTCAGGGAACATTGGCGGATTTCAATACACATCGCGATTGGAGCTTCTTCCTTTTGGCGATTTTATAAAGAAAGGAGATTATGTGGGAGGTGATATCTATAGAGAGCACGCTCCTAAATTGGCCATAGGGGCCTCTTATGATTTCAATCACAATGCGGTAAAGACCCAAAGTAATCGCGGTTCTTATATGATTACCGATACCGGTTTTTATGAAACAAATATCTCAACATTATTTATTGATGCCATGTTTAAATATCGAGGCTTCTCATTGATGGCTGAATATGCTGATAGAACTGCTGATGATCCATTGGCAAAGAATTCAGATGGTTCTCTTACCGGTGATGTCGTTAAAATAGGAAGTGGTTTGAATTTTCAGGCGGGTTATATCCTTAAAAACAATTGGGAAGTATCTGGAAGATTTACAAATATTGATTTTGATAAAAGCATCACGTTAAAAGACCTCCAAAACCAGTATACTATAGGGGTTTCAAAATATATCCTAGATCATAAATTAAAAGTCCAATCTGATGTGAGTTACTTAGCAATGAACCTATCAAATGACGAATTACTGTGGCGGTTGCAATTTGCCGTTCACTTTTAAGAAATAACATTGCGGTAACATTCCCTTCAAAAACTGTAGGGATATTTGCAAACTATTTTAAACTAAATTATGGACAACATTTATTTATACATGATCATTGCCTTAGCCATTTTAGCGGTTGCTGATTTGGTAGTCGGTGTCAGCAATGATGCCGTTAACTTTTTAAACTCCGCAATGGGTTCAAAAGCTGTTTCCTTTAGGACACTCATGATTGTTGCGAGTCTTGGAATTGGGATTGGCGCTATATTTTCAAGTGGTATGATGGAAATCGCACGGAGTGGGATTTTTCATCCTGATCAATTTATGTTCAGTGAAATCATGATTATTTTTATGGCGGTCATGCTCACTGATATTTTACTGTTAGATTTTTTTAACTCTATTGGACTGCCAACTTCTACCACGGTTTCCATTGTCTTCGAGTTGCTTGGAGCAGCGGTTGCAATGACTTTGATTAAAATCAGTCATGATGGTGGTGGATATATGGCTGTTTTCGACTATATCAATACAGATAAAGTATCTGAAATTATCTTTGGGATATTGCTTTCAGTTGTTGTGGCTTTTTCTATTGGTGCTTTTGTACAATGGGTAGCCAGACTATTGCTTTCTTACGATTTTGAAAAGAAAGCCAATTGGGTTGGTGCTCTGTTTGGAGGTATCGCATTGACTTCGATAACCTATTTCATCTTTATCAAAGGTATAGGCGGAACTAACTTTGCCAACATAAGCTATGAACTCATTGGCAATGTAACCATAAAGGAGTTTTTAGAGCAACAAGTATTATATATTGTTGCCATTAGTCTCTTATTTTGGATATTGCTGTCCTATGCTGTGATAGAATTTTTGAAGACCAACATTTATAAATTGGTCATTTTGGTCGGTACATTTGCATTGGCCTTAGCCTTTGCAGGGAATGATTTGGTCAACTTTATCGGCCCTACCATTGGTGCATTCCAGGCCTATTCTGATTTTATGGATCCGGCAGTGAATACCGTGGGCCTCTCTGCTTCAGAATTTTCCATGGCAAGTTTGGGCGAGGCGGCTTCAACACCTACATTATTGCTGCTCTTGGCAGGTGTGGTCATGGTAGTGACGCTTTGGTTTTCTTCAAAAGCTAAAAACGTGGTAAAGACGTCAATTGATCTCTCAAGTCAAGGAGAGACTAAAGAGAGGTTTCAGCCCAACTTTTTGTCAAGAATTTTTGTTAGAGTGGCCATAGGATTGTCTCAAATGTCCTCATATATACTCCCAAAGTCTTGGGAAGCTAAGATTGACAAGCAATTTGAACCTCCTGTCATTAAATTGGCAAGGGATAAAGTACACGAATTGCCCTCGTTTGATTTGGTAAGGGCTGCTGTAAACCTCATGGTTGCTGCTGTGTTGATTGCCATCGCCACCTCTTGGAAACTGCCTTTGTCCACAACCTACGTGACCTTCATGGTGGCTATGGGATCCTCTTTGGCGGATAGGGCTTGGGGTGCAGAAAGTGCTGTTTATAGAGTGGCGGGAGTCATCAATGTCATTGGTGGCTGGTTCTTTACCGCAATCAGTGCCTTCGTTTCAGCGGCTTTAGTGGCTTACTTACTAAATTTGAACATCAAGATCATGTTCCCTATATTATTGTTGGTGGCTTTTGGACTGCTCATTAAGAGTTCTATTGCCCATAGCGAAAAATTGAAGGAAACTAAGGCTGAAGATCGTTTGAATAAAACCGAAAGCAGCTCAGTACAAGGAGTTATCCACGAAAGTGCCAAGAATATTGCCAATGTTGTGAAACGCGGAAATAGAATTTATACGAATGCTATCAACGGACTCGCTTTGCAGGATCTTTCCTTATTGAAGAAAAATAAAAAACAGGTACGAAAGCTATCGGAGGAGGTAGAAGAACTGCGTGACAATATTTTCTATTTTATTAAAAACCTGGACGATTCAAGTGTGGGTGCCAGTAATTTTTATATCAATATTTTGGGCTTCTTACAGGATATGACCCAGTCTTTGGAGTACATTTCAAAAGTGAGCCATAAACACATCCATAACAACCATAAAAAATTAAAGTTCAGTCAGATCAAAGAACTCAAGGAAGTGGATGAACGATTTGAGCGCTTGTTCAATAACACAAGAAATGCCTTTGAATCGCATTCGTTTGAGGAAATTGGGATTATTCTCGGAAGAAAAAAGGAAATTGTATCTCTGGTTACAGATAAGATCCAAAAACAGGTAGAACGTACCCGTACAGAAGAATCAAGCCCAAAAAACACGACCTTATACTTCAGTATTTTGTTGGAGACGAAAGACTTGTTAACTGCGACCATGAATCTTTTGGAAGAGTATTACCATGCACATGATAGTTCTGTAAAACCTATTCCATTTCCTGAAAAGCACAAGAAATAGGAGAGAACTTCACTGTTAAAACAAAGCACCCTAAACGGATAACAATCCTTTAGGGTGTTGTTATTTTATATGACAACTAATGTATTAAAACGCGGTCATGATAACTTGAAGATTTGATTGGCATCGCCGTATTTTGATGAAGTCTTGGGCTGTGACATAATAAAGACCAACTGAACTAGGTCGGTTGGTCTTTTAAATATTTTTTTTAAGGGCGATTATTCCGCCATTTCTTGGTCCAAATCTTCATTGATCGATCTTATTTTAAAACGCAACCATATTTTAAACTTGGTCACCAAAAAGAATAAAATTGGTACGACAATTAGGGTCAAGAATGTTGCAATCAGCAATCCATAAATTACGGTCCAAGCCAAGGGCCCCCAAAATACAACGTTGTCTCCACCCATATAGATATCGGCATCGAATTCTCTAAACAACGAAAAGAAATTAATGTTTAGACCGATAGCCAAAGGCACCAATCCTAAAATAGTTGTGATCGCTGTTAATAAAACCGGACGCAAACGGGCTTTACCAGCCTTAATAATACATTCAAACAGATCATCAATTTCTAAATAGTCGCTTTTTTCTAAATTGAGTTGGTATTTTTTACGTTCGATGAGCAATTCGGCATAATCTAAAAGAACAACACCGTTATTTACTACAATCCCCGCCAAGGAAATAATTCCAACCATGGTCATCATAATCACAAAAGCACTTCCAGTGATCACGATACCTCCAAATACACCTATAAAACTCAAAAATATGGCCAACATGATAATGGCAGGTTTTGATATGGAATTGAATTGGAAAATAAGGATAAAGAAGATCAGTCCGAGCCCAGTTAAAAAGGCCCCCACCAAAAATGTCATTTGTTTTTCTTGCTCTTCAATTTGTCCCGTATAATCAATTTTGATGCTTTCAGGCATGTTCTCATAGCTTTTCATTTCGTTTTGGATCTGTGCCACAATGGCCCCCGCATCGGTGTATCCTGGCGTTAGTGCAGAATAGACCGTCACCACCCGATTGGTGCCTTTATGTTTAATAGCACTAAAACCTGAAGTGTTTTCATATTTAATGAGAGTGGATAATGGAATGTCTTTTATCTGACCTTTGTTATCCCTAAATGTGATATTTTGGTTAAACAGTGCATTGGTGTTGTAACGGATATCTTCATTAAAGCGCACATATATATCATAGTTGTCTCCTCCTTCCTTATAAATGCCTGCTTTTGCCCCAAATATGGAGTTTCGTAATTGCTGGCCTATCTGAGCCGCACTTACGCCAAGTTCACCTGCTTTTTCGCGATCAATAATGACACGCATGCTCGGCTTGTCCTTGTTGACATCAATTTTGAGTTCATCAATACCCGCAATATTTTTGGTATTTATAAATTCACGCATGTTTTCTGCAACGGCAATCAATTCGTTATAATCTTCACCTTGGATTTCTATATTGATTGGTGCGCCTACCGGTGGACCATTGGCGTCCTTTTCAACCGATATCAACACGCCAGGATAGATGCCTACCAAAGCTTCCTGGACTTTTTGACGAAGCAGCTCACTGTCAGCGCCTCTTCGGTATTTAAATTCACGCATGGAGGCTGTGATTTTAGCTTTGTGCGGCATTTCAGCGGCCGACCCCATATCTGCTTGTGGATCTCCAGCGCCTTCGCCAACCTGAGAAACGGCACTTTCTACCAAGAAGTTATAATCTCCGTCACGATATTGATCATCATTTATGACATTATAAACGCGTTTTTCAATTTGTTTTGTAATGGCATTGGTTTTTTCAATAGCAGTGCCTTGAGGGTATTCAATATATACTATAATTTGATTTGGTTTATTGTCTGGGAAAAACTCCACTTTTGTGCGCTTGGCATCTAAAGATGCACCAAACCCTATGAATGCCAGAATCAACAGGGCAAATGTCCCAAGGCTTAAAACGTACGGCATCTTTCCGGAAAGCGCTCCGCGAAGTTGACGTTCATACCAATTCTCTAGTTTAACTAACGTACTGTTTTGAAAGCTATTGGCCCATTTTCTTAGGAAGAAACGATATACCCAGAGCATGATAGCCGTAAATATCATTAATGATCCAAGCGCGCGATATTCACCGGCCACAAAAAATACAATCAGTCCTATAATGGCCATTACACTAGTAATGATGATAATGCGCTTTAAAGGCATGTTTTTATCCTCAATACTCATAAATTGAGATACCAAAACGGAGTTGAAAAATATGGCAACAAACAATGAGGACCCAAGAACTATAGATAAAGTAATGGGTAGAATCATCATGAATTCGCCCATAATTCCTGGCCATAATCCTAACGGGATAAATGCCGCAACGGTTGTAGCCGTAGAAATAATGATCGGAAATGCAATCTCTCCAATACCTTTTTTGGCAGCTTCTACACGGCTCATGCCTTCTTCATCCATCAATCGATAGACGTTTTCAACCACTACAATCCCGTTGTCAACCAACATTCCCAAACCCATGATCAATCCAAAAAGCACCATAGTGTTCAAACTATGGCCCAGCATATTCAGGATCATTAAGGACATGAACATGGACATCGGAATTGCGAATCCAACAAAAACGGCATTCTTAAATCCTAAGAAGAACATCAGAACCGTCACGACCAAGATGACCCCAAAAATAATATTGTTGACCAAGTCATCAACCTGACCTATGGTTACTGAAGACTGGTCATTGGCAATAGAAATCTTCAGGTCTGGTGGGAAGACTTCAGCCTTGGCTTTATCAATTATAACTTTAACCTGCTCTACCGCATCCACCATGTTCTTTCCGGCACGCTTCTTTACGTCCAACATAACCACTGGATCCCCAAATTCGCGTGCAAAGGTGGTTTTATCTTCTTCTTTAAACGTTACGGTAGCTACATCTTTAAGATATATGGCATTCCTGTCCTCTGACTTGACCACAAAGTTTTCCAATTCTTTGGGCGTGTTAATTTCACCCAAAACGCGAATGGTACGTCTTTGTCCGCTGGCTATTAAATTTCCTGCAGACATCGTGACATTTCCGTTTTTTATAGCTCCTATAATATCATTAAAAGTAACCTGGGACGCCATCATTTTATAGATATCCACGGCCACTTCTATCTCCTTTTCCTGTGCACCACGAATGTCCGCTTTTTTAATTTCCTGAATATCCTCAATTTCATCCTGGAGGTATTCTGCAAATTCCTTGAGTTTCTCAACTGTATAATCTCCCGAAATATTAATATTAAGAATGGGCATTTCTTCAGAAAGGCTCATTTCAAAAACATCAGGTACAACTTTGGCATCGTTAAATGTCGGCCAATCCTCACTGGCAGTTTCACTGTCTATTTCATCCTTTACCTTTTGTTTAGCTTGTTCTACGGTAATGTTTTCATCAAATTCCACGACCACCATAGAAAAATCTTCTTGGGATGTAGAGGTGATTTCTACCACATTACTTAAGGTTTTCAGCTTGTCCTCAAGCGGATCGGTGATGAGTTTTTCAATATCTTCTGCCGTGTTTCCAGGGAAAATGGAACTTACAAAAACTTTAGTGATGTTGACTTCCGGAAAACTTTCCCGAGGCATACTGAAAAATGCGGAAACGCCTAAATAGAAAATCACGGCAATCAGCACATACATGGTCGTTTTATTGGTAATTGCCCATGAAGACAAGCCAAACTCCTTTTCCACCTGTTTTCTTTTTTTAGTCATTTTGTTGGTTATCTAATATTAGTATTTCTACGGTTTGTCCGTCTTTGACACTTCTTGCGCCTTCCTGGATCAGTTCCGCACTATTTTCTATTCCTTCCAAGACCTCGATCAGATCACCTTGCGTGCGTCCAGTTTTGATAATTACTCTGGTAGCCGTGCCTTGATTTCTATCATTTTTGTCCTTCACCACATATACATATTGTTCACCTTCGGCATTTTCAGAAATAATGCTTTGTGGAATTAAAATTGCCTCTTTATTCGTGTAATCGTTAATCTTTAATCGCGCGGTCAAATTGGGCTTAATATCCCTTTCCTTATTAGGAATAGCAATTTCTGCTTTAAATGTTCTATTGGAAGGATTGATAACATTGCTGATTTGACGCACTTTGGTATTGATGGTTTTTCCGAGAATAGGGAAGATGACCTCTACATTTTTCCCTACGGTAATGGTGTTGAGGTGACGTTCTGGAACCTCAGTTTCAATATACATATTATCCAAATTTACTATCTGCATTAATTGTGTTTGCACTGCCACAACAACGCTGCCTTGTTCTGTAATAATAGCATCAATTTTCCCTGAAAATGGCGCTTTTACAATAGTTTTTGATATTTGTTGCTGGATTTGGTTCACCGCTTCAACCTGTCCTTCATAATTGGATTTTGCTTGCAGAAATTGGATTTCACTTCCAATTTTTTGATCCCACAATCGTTTTTGACGTTCGAAAGTGGTTTGCGCCAAATCCTTTTGGATCTGCTGTTGCGCTAATTGCTGACTCAATCCACCATCGTCAATCTTAGCTAGAGTTTGACCTTTGCTCACCCATTGGCCTTCTTTCACATAAACGTTGGTAAGGATACCGTTATACTCTGGTGTTATGACCATTAAATCCTTGGTGGTAACATTCCCTTGTAGTTCCAATACGTGATTGAATTCTTCCGGAGTGGCTTTAAATGCGGTAACGAGGGGAACGTTTTTGGTGGTGTCCAAAACCGAGATTTTTTCATCCAACAACATGATCTTATCGTGGAGCACTTGCTGCTGGTCTACAAGTTCCGCTCTCTTTTTTCGGATGGTTTCAAGATCATTGCTTTCCAATGCTTTTTCAACCGTGTTTTTTTTGCCATCACCGCAGGAGGTCAGGAGAATACTTAATGTTAAGATGGTGAGTATGTATTTCATTTTTGATTGATTTAATGGATTAAGGTGTTGTAATGTTTGTTTTATAAGTTATTTGTGATTCGTTTTATTCCGCTTTTGATCAGAGTAACATTAGAATTTAGAAGCATGCCTAATTTGCAATCTGATAATTTTAAATAGGTCAGTTCTTGGGCTATATGGATATCGTTTAACGCCTCAACAGATTTAATTTCTATTATAATTTTATTTTCAATAATCAAATCCACTCTATATCCAACATCTAATTTTACTTCTTCATATATTAAGGGTAATGGTTTCTGTCTTTTAACTAAGATTCCCGATTTTTTTAGTTCATAGAACATACACGCTTCATAAGCACTCTCAAGAAGTCCAGGACCTAATGCCTGTGCACTTTCAAGGCGCAATGAAAGATGATTTGGGAAATCCCGTTTTATGTCATGATTTGTTATCTAATTTGAACTTCATATTTATGTCTTGTTCTTTTGCGATTTTTTTAACGCAAGGTTCACAGAGATTCTTCGCAAAGGGCGCAATACAAGACTGAGATCATTGCGTTCTCTGCGTTTTGCTTTGCGTTCTTTGCGGTTAATTGGTTAACACATTCAAAGCAGTCTCCAACTCAGCCTTCGCATTGATAACATCCAACATGGCTTGCAATAGTTCCTGTTGTGCTGTGTATAATTGCGTTTGGGCCTGGCGTAAATCAAAACTTGAGGAAATGCCTTCAAAAAATTTGGTTTGATTTTTTGCTTCAATACGTTCGGCAAGCTTTAAATTTTGTTTTTTATTGTCATAATCTTCTATGGCGAATTGATAATCACTTTTTGCAGCGGCAATCTCAAATTGAATATTCTGTTCTTTTTCAAGGAGTTCCGTTTTTGCTTTTTCCAGGTTTATCTGTGCCCGTTGGGTTGATGCACTTCGCATTCCGGAACTGAAAATGGGAATATTAAGACTGACCCCAAAAAGTGAAGAACCAAACCATTTTTGATCTTTGTTTGCAAAGCTGAAATCATCGGTATATGCTGAATAGCCACCATTGATAAAACTAGTGAGCGTTGGTAAAGCCTTGCTCTTTTCTAACTTCACTAACAGCTCCTTGGACACTTTATCGTTTTCTGCAATTTGATAATCAATTGTGTTTTGAACATTGACTTCGGCCTCCATCAGGCTTAAAGAAATGTGTTCTTGAGTTAATCGCTGCAAATTATCGCTTAAACTAGTTGGCCAATGAATGTCCAAACCAAGCGTCATATTAAGCATTTGATAGGCCAATGTTTTCATTCTACGCGTATTTTTCAAACTACTTTCAACACCTGATAGGGTAATTTGTAGTTGCTCGACATTTTCCTCCTCTCCCAATCCATTTTCAAATATCTTGGTGGTTTCGTTGAGGTTCTTTTCAAGTACTTTTAAATTGCGTTCTAAAATTTGAATGGTTTCTTCTGCTAGCAATACATTGCCATAAGCATTGATTACGGCTTTTCTGACTTCCAATTCCGTTTTGGTATTCGCGTTCTGCGAAATTTCCAGAAATACTTTAGCAGATTGTAATCCTACCAAATAAGAACCGTCAAAAATTTGTTGACTTAAGGTAGCGGTAGCATTCATGTTTTGTTTGGTCCCAAAAATAACTTCGGCAAATTCTCCTGGGGTCCCACCAAAAAACTCTGCCGGAATCACTTGAACTTGCTGTTTTAAAAAGTTTTGATAATCAACTGCAGCGTTTAATTGGGGCAGTCCACTTGCCGTGGTTTCCCATTTTTGGGCCTTTGCGGTCTCAATGTCGCGTTGGGAATTGATGGCTCTCCGGTTATTTTTAAGTGCAAAATCTATGGCTTCTTGCAAGCTGAACGTTGTTGGTGGCTCCTGTGAGAATGTGAGTAACGGAGAAAGAATCAACAAAAGAAAATAGAATGTGTTTCTCATTAGGTTAGTTTTGATTATTGATGATTTTTGTGAGTACTTCCAGGCCTTTTGGAGTGCAAATACCTCTGACGTGATATTCCAGATAATGGTTCATTAAAGAAGACATTGAAAAGTGTTTGAGCGGAAACAATTGCTTGTCTTTTAATGACATGATAGAAGTGAAATACAGTTTTGAAATTATATCGATTTCTAAATTATCCCGATAAAGTCCGAGTGTGATGCCACGTTTCAAATTGTCTGCAACGCAATCTTCCATCAATCGGTATTGCTTAGACCTTAAAGAACTAAAAATTTTAGGGTAATATTTTTGTAATTGGTGGTACGGAGAGGATTTTTCATCCTTTAAATGCTCCATCACAAGTTTTTTTATATCGTAAATTTCCTCAATAGGATCTTTTTGCAATTGACAAATGGCGTCAATGCCTTGTGAAATGATCTCAAAGACTTCTAAGGTTGAAGCCTCGACCAATTGGGTCTTGTTTTCGAAATGCACATAAATGGTTTTCTTGGAAATGCCCAATTCATTGGCAATATCGTCCATAGTCACACTCTTGACACCAAGTGACAAAAACAGTTCCGTAGCCCTATGTACAATTTTTTCTCTCATAAGCGGTTGCAAAAATACGACAGGAAACTTTAAAAACAGTAAAAGTTTCCAAAGTTTAATAAAAATTTAATATTGATTTTTAGGCTTGTTTTCCTGCCGGGATTTGCCTTATTTTTGTTCTATGCAAAAAATTTCTTTCTACCACGCGGCCTTTATTTCCTATTTAGAAGAAAATATCCGATCAAAAGAGCCTGCTTCTTTATATGATCCTATTCTTTATATCTTAGGATTAGGAGGAAAGCGCCTGCGGCCCATTCTAACATTAATGACCGCCGAAGCGTTTAATGATGATTATCAAAATGCACTCGACGCTGCCTTAAGTGTTGAAATATTTCATAATTTTTCGTTGATCCATGATGATATTATGGATGCAGCGCCCTTGCGCCGAGGCCAACCGACAGTTCATGAAAAATGGGATGTCAATACCGGAATTCTGTCGGGAGATGCCATGCTGATTTTGGCCTATCAGCTTTTTGAGCGCTACGATGCCACTACTTTTCAGGATTTGGCAAAATTGTTCAGCAAAACGGCTTTGGAAGTTTGTGAAGGACAGCAATATGACATGGATTTTGAAACAAGAGAGGATGTGACTGTTGAGGAATATCTGAAAATGATTGAATTCAAAACAGCAGTTTTGGTTGGTGCTGCAATGAAAATGGGTGCCATTGTGGCCTCGGCATCAAAAGAAGACCAAGATTATATTTATGAATTTGGACGTTTATTGGGGGTTGCCTTCCAACTCCAAGATGATTATTTGGATGCGTTTGGAGATCCCGAAACTTTTGGGAAGCAGGTGGGTGGCGATATTATCGAAAACAAAAAAACCTATTTATTCATTAAAGCCTTAGAGTTTTCTAATGATGAGGATAAATTGGAACTTCAACATTTATTTGGCATCAATCCGACTGATCCTTCTGATAAAATCGAAACCGTAAAGCAAATTTTTCAAACGAGTGGTTCGGCCGATGCCACGCGCAAGGAAATTGAAAAGTATACTAAAAAGGCTTTTGCGGTGCTCGACGAACTTTCTATTCCTGAAAGTAAAAAGCAAGCTCTGAAATTATTTGGGGATGATTTGATGAACAGAAGGGTTTAAGAGGTTATGGAAAATTTGAAAACCTTTGATGATGTGATGGATCAAGCTCATAAATGGGAACTTTATGCAAAACTTGTGGATCAACTCAATAAAGATTTGGCCTTGGCTAATGTAGATTTAGAATTTGACTCTGAGGTTTTGCCAACAAGTTTAAAGCTCCTATTGCATGAAGAAGTTTATCGCCTCATTCAACATAAATTCATGGATTATCTCAATTTGCTATATATAGTAGATGTTTCTGAAGAAAAAATAAAGCAATTGGATGGAAATGATACTATCCAGTTGGCAGAAAATGTCACTTTTTTAATCCTTAAACGCGAATGGCAAAAAGTGTTTTATAGAAATAGGTTCAGCTCCTAAGTTGACCGAAACTCAAGGTTCTTGTTTTTCGAGTACATATTTTATGGACTGGTAAATAGGTTAGTCCTTCTAAAAATACACCCTCACAAAGGGTACCCAGGCATCGCCATATATGCTCTTTCCCTCATCATATAACACGTCGTATCTTATTCCAACCGACACGTTATGAGATCTATAGCCAAGGCCTAAAAATAAAGCGGGATACCAATAATTTTCATTGGGGCGTGCATACCTATCATCCCAATTTCGACTGACATTGAGTTCTTCAAATTCGGCCGATAGCTGAATTTCCGGTATGGGATTGAACAAGCCAATCAGACTTCCTCCAAAAACAGTCGATTTGTATAAGTCTTTCCGTTTATTATACGTGCCATTTAGTCCAACCCCTAAGGCAAACTGCTCATTAAATTCATAAATTGCGCTTGGGGCCAAGGTTCCACTGAAAAAACCATCTCCAAAACTCAATCCAATCCCACCTCCAAAGCGAACATGGCTCCAGAAATCAGAAGAGGATTGCGTTGTTCTTAATTGTGCCAAGCAGCTTGAAGATAATAGAATGATAATAAGACCAGATAACAGGGTTTTATTTAGTGGGAATCGCATAAATTTGGTATTTTGTTTATTGATACAGTTATATCATATAAATATACTAAAAGCAATTCTTATTTTGTTAAAAGTTGTATTTTTGAATAAAATTTGAAAACATTTGAACGTCTTACAGAAATGATGGATAAATATTCCTTTTTAAATGCCGCTCACTCAGCTTATTTTGCTGAATTATACGATCAATATTTACGAAATCCTGATTCGGTTGAGCCAAGTTGGAGAGCCTTTTTTCAAGGATTTGACTTTGGTTCAGAAAACAGTGAGGTTACCTATGATGATGGTGCTGTCTGTATTTCACCCGAAATTCCTGATCATCTGCATAAGGAATTCAACGTCATAAGATTGATTGATGGATATAGAAACAGAGGTCATTTGTTCACAAAAACCAATCCTGTCAGGGAACGTAGAAAATATGAGCCCACTTTGGCTCTTGAAAACTTCGGACTTCTAAAAGAAGATCTTCAAACTGTTTTTTCTGCAGGTGATATATTAGGAATTGGCCCACAGACTTTAGAAAGTATTGTGGATCACTTAGAGAAAATTTACTGCTCTTCCATCGGTCTGGAGTATATGTATATCAGAAATCCGAAAGAAATTGAATGGATTCAGAGCAAGTTGAACATCAACGACAATCAGCCTAAGTTCTCTACAGATCAGAAAAAACATATTCTCAGCAAACTGAATGAAGCGGTTACCTTTGAAAGCTTTTTGCATACCAAATATGTGGGTCAAAAGCGTTTTTCATTGGAAGGAGGAGAATCTTTGATTCCAGCTCTTGATGCGCTCATTGAAAGTGCCGCTGAAATTGGTGTGAAGGAATTTGTCATGGGAATGGCCCATAGAGGTCGATTAAGTACACTCATCAACATTTTCGGAAAATCAGCAAAAGATATTTTTAGTGAGTTCGATGGAAAGGATTATGAACAGGAAGTTTTTGATGGTGACGTAAAGTATCACTTAGGATGGACTAGCGATAGAGAATCTACAGGTGGAAAGAAAATAAACTTGAACATTGCACCAAACCCTTCCCACTTAGAGACGGTGGGCGCGGTGGTAGAAGGTATTGCAAGAGCCAAGCAAGATGATAAATATGCTGATGACCCATCGCAGGTGTTGCCAATTATTGTCCATGGTGATGCTGCCATTGCCGGACAAGGTTTGGTTTATGAAGTGATTCAGATGGTCAATTTGGACGGATATAAGACCAGTGGTACCATACATATTGTAATCAACAATCAGATAGGGTTTACTACTAATTACCTTGACGCCCGTTCAAGTACTTATTGTACTGATGTTGGTAAAGTCACTTTATCTCCGGTATTGCACGTTAATGCGGATGATGTTGAAGCCGTAGTGCATGCCATGTTGTTTGCATTGGATTTTAGAATGACTTTTAAGCGCGATGTGTTCATTGATCTTTTGGGCTATCGAAAATATGGACACAACGAAGGTGACGAGCCGCGTTTTACTCAACCAAAACTGTATCGAGCCATTGCCAAACATAAAAATCCGAGAGAAATCTATGCAGATATTCTTATAAAAGAAGGTATTGTTGACAAGGATTATGTCAAAAATCTTGAGGAAGTATATAAAGCATCATTGGAAGAGGAACTAGAGGATTCCCGTAAGCAGGAAAAAACCGTCATTACCCCATTTATGCAAGATGAATGGAATGGCTATGAATATGCTGATGTCAATATGATGATGCAAGAGGTAGATACTACTTTCTCCAAGGAAAAATTAGCTGAGATTGCCGAAGTGATTTCGACATTGCCAAAAGATAAAAAATTCATACGTAAAATAGAACGACTTGTTCAATCCAGAAAAACCATGTTTGATGAGGATAAACTGGATTGGGCAATGGCTGAGCATTTGGCTTATGGCACACTGTTGCAAGAAGGTCATGATGTACGCATTTCGGGACAGGACGTTGAACGGGGAACATTCTCCCACCGTCATGCTGTTATAAAAGTAGAAGACAGTGAAGAAGAAATTGTCCTTTTAAACCATATCAGTGATGGGCAAGGTCAGTTTTATATTTATAATTCATTGTTGTCTGAATATGGCGTAGTAGGTTTTGACTATGGATATGCTATGGCAAGTCCTAATACATTGACCATTTGGGAGGCACAATTTGGTGATTTTGGAAACGGGGCTCAAATAATGATAGATCAATATATCTCTGCGGCAGAAGATAAATGGAAGCTGCAAAACGGGTTGGTCATGTTGTTGCCACATGGTTATGAAGGCCAAGGCGCTGAACATTCCTCAGGTCGTATGGAGCGTTTTTTACAGCTTTGTGCTAGTGATAATATGTTTGTAGCCGATTGTACCACACCTGCAAACATGTACCATTTGTTGAGAAGACAGATGAAGACCAATTTTAGAAAACCACTCATCATCTTTACACCAAAAAGTTTACTAAGGCACCCTCTAGTGGTGTCCACCGTAGATGAATTTGCAAATGGAAGTTTCCAAATGGTCATTGACGATGATAAAGCTAAGGTGGATAAAGTGAAAACTTTGGTTTTTATGACTGGGAAGTTTTATTATGATCTTTTGGAAGTACGAGAAGAACAAAAAAGAGAGGATGTCGCATTGGTCAGAATAGAGCAATTATTTCCTTTGCCTGCAAAACAGTTGAGAGACATCATAAAAAAATATAAAAATGCCGATGATATTGTCTGGGCCCAAGAGGAACCTCGCAATATGGGAGCCTATGGCTTTATGATGATGCATTTTGAAGAGTCCAAGTCGTTTAGAATAGCTTCGCGACGCGCTTATGGCGCACCGGCCGCCGGAAGCGCAACACGTTCTTTACGTCGTCATAAAGAAGTGATTGATTATGTGTTTGACAAAACAAAGAACAACCAGCGATAAAGAAGTCATCTTTTTGGAATTACAAATTGAGATGTTTTTTGGCTTGAATTAAGTACTTTGAAACCACAAGAAATCGAAAATAGGATTTATGAAATCAGACATCAAAATGTGATGTTGGATTTTGATTTGGCGGAAATGTACCAGATTGAAACTCGTGTTTTGAAGCAGGCCGTTCGGAGAAATCTTGAGAGATTTCCTAAGGACTTTATGTTTGAACTTACTGAAATGGAGATAGTGACCATGGTATCACAAAATGTGATACCATCAAAACAACAACTTGGTGGAGCAAAGCCTTTCGCTTTTACGGAGCAAGGAGTCGCAATGCTTTCGAGTGTATTAAGAAGTAAGATAGCTATTGAAATCAATATTTCATAATAAGAGCTTTTGTTCTTATGAGACAATATGCGTTATCGCATAAGGAGTTGAGTGAGAAATTGAGTCAGCTTGAAAATAAATTCAATAAACAATTTAATGATGTTGCAGATGCATTAAATTTTTTATTACAAAAAGACAAAATAGAAACAGAACAAAAACAACGCAAACCAATAGGTTACAAAAAACAATAAGAACTATGATTTTAGAAATGAAAGTTCCTTCACCAGGAGAATCCATTACAGAAGTAGAAATTGCAGCATGGTTAGTTGCGGATGGTGACTATGTAGAAAAAGACCAAGCCATTGCTGAAGTTGATAGTGATAAGGCCACATTGGAACTTCCGGCAGAAGCCAGTGGGACTATTACCTTGAAGGCAGAAGAAGGAGATGCAGTTGCCGTGGGCGCTGTGGTATGTCTGATTGACACATCCGCCGAAAAGCCTACAGGTGATTCTGATGCTAAGCCTGTGAGCAAAGGTGATGAAGGTTCTGGTGACAAAAATGTTGAAAAAGAACTTTCCAAAGAACAAAAGGAAACACCGAGTAAGGAGGTTTCCGAAAAAGCACCAAGCCCTGAACAGAAAACATATGCTTCTGGAGTAGCAAGTCCTGCAGCCAAAAAAGTATTGGCCGAAAAAAACATGTCGGCTTCTGATGTCAGTGGAACGGGGAAAGATGGCCGTATCACCAAGGACGATGCGATAAAAGCAGTACCGTCAATGGGTACGCCAACGGGAGGAAAACGTGGCGTTTCACGTTCAAGATTGTCGATGTTGCGACGTAAGGTAGCCGAGCGTTTGGTCACTGCAAAAAATGAAACAGCAATGTTGACTACCTTTAATGAGGTGGATATGACTGCGATTTTCAAAATACGCGAAGAATATAAAGAAACCTTTAAAAACAAGCATGGTGTAGGTTTAGGCTTTATGAGTTTCTTTACACTTGCTGCGGTCAGAGCTTTAAAGGAATATCCTGCAGTCAACTCCATGATTGATGGTCAAGAAATGGTGAGCTATGATTTTTGTGATATCAGTATTGCCGTTTCAGGACCTCGAGGTTTGATGGTTCCGGTCATTAGAAATGCTGAAAACCTATCCTTTAGAGGTGTCGAAAATGAAGTAAAACGATTGGCAATCAGAGCACGTGATGGACAGATTACGGTAGATGAGATGACCGGAGGTACCTTTACAATTTCTAATGGTGGTGTCTTTGGAAGCATGCTATCCACTCCAATCATCAATCCGCCGCAAAGTGCAATTTTGGGAATGCACAATATTGTGGAACGTCCTGTAGCTATTGACGGACACGTTGAAATTAGACCAATCATGTTCCTGGCGGTATCTTATGACCACAGAATTATTGATGGTAAGGAAAGTGTAGGTTTCTTGGTGGCGATCAAAGAGGCTTTGGAAAACCCGATTGAGCTGTTAATGGATAATGATGTGAAGAGGGCGTTGGAGCTGTAAATTGCAATCTCAGTAAAATAAAAAAAGGGCAACTTAAAGAATTAAGTTGCCCTTTTTTTGACTAACTAACAACTAAAAGAAATTAACAAGAATATTTGCGGCTATAATCAATATAGCACTCATTATTAGTCCTATGATTAGTAGGCGATTACCACTTTTGAAATTATCTTCCATGATTTTCATAAGTTTATTGTGTTTTTGGCTGCTTCTGTCAAATTAATTGGAATAGAGGGCATATCTCTACAGAAATCAACAAACTAATTATACTGTAAATGTCACCATTAATAGGATGCCAAACAATACGTAGTTCTACGTATTTTTCATTGAAATTCGGTAAAAAGAAATAAAGCCCTGAACCAATAAAGATCCAGAGCCTTATGTATAATTCCCCTAAGAATTAATAGCAATGTAAATTTCGACAATAATAGAACACCAAACAATACGTAGTTCTACGTATATTTAGCGTGATTTTCGCTTTTTTCTTTAAATTAAGCGTGTGATTGATGAAAGCAAGACCTTTTTAGAACTCTTAAATCGCTAAGTAGATTATAAAGGTCAGGATGCTATTTGCAAAAAAAAATAATAGTAGGTGTGCTTTTTAAAGTAGGAGCAAAAAAAGGATCGGAAAACGACAGATGTTTTACGCATTATTTGGGTTTTATAAAAAAGCTCTGGACCAGTAATCATCCAGAGCTTTTTGATTCCCTAAAGAAAATTGATTAATAGCACTGTAAAGGTGGCAATTTTTTAGATGCCAAACAATACGTAGTTCTACGTATTTTTAGCTAGAAATTCTTCATTTTCTTTAGCAAATAGTGCTAAACTGCCCGCTTTTGATTCTAAATCTAATTTTCTAATGATATGGCTCTTGTGTTTTTCAACGGTTCTGCTGGAGATAAAAAGAATACTGCCGATTTCTTTGGCAGTTTTATTTAAGGCAATAAGCCTCAATACCTCAATTTCCGTTGGGGTAAGTACTTGCAACTCTTTTGGAGGCTCAACTATTTCTAAAAACTCGATCAGTTCAGGACTAAAATAGGATTTTCCATTTAATACAGCGGAAATACAATTTTCAATCTCCACGAGTGCAAATTCTTTAAGCACATATCCATATATTTCTAAGGTTTTTGCCTGGTTATATATGGTTTCATCCTTTTCAAATGTAATCAATATGATTTTGGTCGGGAGACTGAGTTCCTTACATTTTTCTGCGATTTCCAAACCGGTTAAAAATGGCATCTGTATATCTAAAATGGCAATTTCCGGTTGCTTTGATGTAATCAAATCAAAAGCTTCCTTGCCGTCAGCGGCACTTCCAATTAGATTATACTCTTTTTCCTTTAAAAAATCGGTAAGACCCTTTAAGACAAGAGGGTGATCGTCTGCTATAATGATAGAGGCTGCCATGCGCTATTAATAAAATCTTAGGGATTTAAAGATAGCTAATATATTTTGAAAAAGAAGGAATATTATTACAATTTCAAATACACATAGCGTTTGTCATAATCAATAATGGCCTTGGCTTTCTTCAAAATATCGGCCCCTATAATGCCATCTACTGGTTTTGAATTATAGTTTAGGAGCGCCGTATTTACATGGGTCAAATTAAATAGTACCAGAGCCACTTTGTCCTTTTTCCATTTCCCTATTTTAAGTTTGTTTTTTTTGGAAACCTGGGTTAACATGTCTGTGGCACCGGCACCTGCCGCCTTAATTTCAGAGTCTTTCGCCGTTAATTTGAAGGTTTCAATGGCCTCAAAGCCTACACAGGAATTGGAGGCGCCAGTATCTAAAATAAACAGACCTTTAACGCCGTTTAAGGTTGCTTTGATTTCAAAATGGTTTGTTTTGGTCAATTTCAACTTGACTTTAATATATCCTTTTTCTAAAAGAAAGTCTTGAAGTGACATGTCCTTACTATCCATCATCTAAATTGTTGTTTTTCGTTTTCTAAACCATAAAAATAGGACAATTAATAGTGCCAATATCCCAATGAAATAATAAATGATGTTTCCATGTGTTTCTTGGCTTTCAATCTTGCCATAATAGACAAAGGCGCTCCAGTAATATGGTGATTTTTTTGTAGTGCTAACGGAATCATTTTGCAAATAATCGAGCTTTGATTGTCTATTGGCGAGATGGGCTGATTTGGTTTTGTCATAAGAGTTATAAAACAAAGACATTAATGTTGCTGTAGAGGCATCATTGATTTGCCACAGTGAAAACAATAAGTTTTTGGCACCAGCGTATTGAAATCCCCGGGCGATGCTCATGGCGCCTTCGCCCTTTTGCAGTCTTCCAATTCCGGTTTCGCAGGCACTTAAAACCACAAGTTCGGGTTCAATATCCATGCTATACAATTCGTTGACCGACATGGGCTGATCATAAAATGCAATGTTTGCGGGGTTTATAAAATCGCCTCCCGTGGCATGTGTTGATAAGTGCAGGATATTGTACTGGGCAGCCATTTTTTTAAATTCGGCCTTATTAGCATCATCGTGCATAAGAACCATGGCTTTTGATAACTTTTTGATGGCATGCGCTTCATCAACGGAATAAGTAAGGACTTGATTACTGTTTTCAAAAACAGGAAAAATGCCAAGAATCTGATGATCGGTCGCCTTCTTTTGTTCCTGTAGATAAAAATTGACGTTGGAATTGTAAACTACATTTTTTAAAGTGACTAGAAACGGCATCTTTGAGAAGTTGGTAGTCTCTGTTGATTCTGTGAGCAAAGCCTCGAAAGGAATAAAATGTAACAATCCATCAGGAATGATGATAAGATTGGGTTGATCAGATATCTGATCAAGGCCTAAGGCTTTATAAAGTTTAAAAGCCTGTAAAGTAAAGCTATTGATGTTATTGTTAATAACCGATGCATTATCAAATAAGTGAATAAAACCAGTAATATCTTCTTTGACGGCAGCATCCAGTTCAATTTTTGAAAATTTTTGCTGACCCGACGAAACTTCGAATTGGTATAAGGCATTGTTGCCGTAAAAATAGACGACGAGTGCTGCTTGATCAAGGTTCAATTGGTTTTCTAACTTCACGAAATCTATGGTCTTGTTTTGTCTGACACCATATTTATCATCAATGGCCTCAGAAACAGATTTCAAGCTAATGCTGACTTCCAGTAATTGCTTGTTTAAGTTATCATGATGTGGTAATTGATAACCCAACTGTGTTTTGATCAGCACATCGGTGAGATGCTCCTGTTTTTTTAAAAGGTCTTGCTCCTGAAGCAATAGACTGTCATTGGGATGTTGCGACAACAGCGATTTTTTCTGAAAAACATCTTGTAGAACAGCCGCTTTATCCTTTTCTGCATAGTTTAAGGCACGTTTAAAAATTTCAGGATTTGGATGCTTTTTATAATCATTAAATAGCAAATCAATACACCATTCGCTGCGCTTTCGATTGCCAATTACATTGGCGAGCTTTGATTCTTGCGAAGTCAGATTCGAAGCAAGCATTTTTGCAACATAAAAACTAAGATCATAATATTCTAAGGCGTTTTCTGATTGGGTTTGCAATCGCGCCTTAAGATCAAAAATATCTATAAATGTGTTTTCAGCGTAGAGATTTGATTTTTCTGGAATTCTTTGATCTTCATCATTGGGGAGTAGCAATTTTATAGCGTTTTCCAGAAAGGAATCTGCTATTTCAAACTCATTAAGAAGATAATACAATTGGGCTTCCTCCACATGTCGTTTTGCCAATTCCCTAATGGTGAGCACCTCCTCCTTCTGAAATTGTTTTGACAGTTTGAATTGTTCCAATGCCTTAACATAATCCTTGTTTTTAAGGGCCTCTTGATAATCCAATCTATATTTTTCGAATGGCGTTTCAATAGTTGGTATCGCCTGTTGTATGGCCAAATCTTTGTCATTGGTGCTTTTTAATGATAATGAACTGAACGCTTTTAGACTGTTCAGTTTTTCTTTTTGTGCGTTGCTGATTCCCGAAAAGCGCTCTGCCCTTGCCACCAATTCCAACACTGATGCATGCATCCCTCGCGTTTGGTATAAAGCCGATAGATTGATCATCCCAGCAATGTATTGGTCTCTGTTTTTACTTTTTTCGGCTAAAGCGATGTATTGTTGAATAGTGTTTTCAGCGTTCGTATAATTGTTGGTTTTCGTGTATAAATTGCCTAATGGCTTTAAGCAATATTCGATGATGTCATAATCGGAAATAGTAGACAGTTGATGGTCAATATAGCGTTTCCATGCCTCTTCGTAGGTGGAGATAGCTGGTTTCAACCGATTTGAATCTTTGAGATAGAATGCTTTATTGCATTGTAAAAATACGAGTGCAAGCTGTTCGTCCTTGCTTTTTGCTTTGCCTTTGAAATCAATTTCCTGCTGAACGAGGTATTGGTACGATTGTTCGTTTTTGTTGGCAATGAATGACTCGGTGGCATTATAGATCTGTTCCTCGAGATTTTGGGAAAAGGTAAATCCGCTAATAAAAAAGACAATCAAGCAGATCCTTTTCATCTCTGTGAATATGTTTTTTTAAAATGAAGCATCCTAAACTGCCATTCGTTGTTTGACTTTGCTCATAGCCAGAGTTAAAATTTCCAAATCGCGTAAAGTTGCAGATAATTGAAGTCATCCTTAAAACTTAGCACATATCTTGCTCCAAGGCTTGGGCCAATTCGAGCGAAACCAGCTGTAATATCCAATAAAAGCCCAGTTCTGAAATTGTTAAATGCATTGCTTTCATTACGTTTTGTGATTTCACTGCTCATAACGTAGTCATCGGTAGTGCCTTCAAATTGCTCAATCAAAACTTCCTGATCCTGCTTTTCGTTTAATGAAAACATCGCCTGTAATCCAGCGCCAACACCTATATAGTTATTGATATTATAACGTGCCATAACAGGGATTTCCCAGTCGACGTTTTGAAAATGTGAGTTGGTGGTGGTACGTTGCAATGCCCTTCGCTGATCTATATCGATTATCTCATCAACAACACTTGTTTTGGCATCATACTCATGAAAACTGTTCAACAGTTCAAGTTGCCAATACCAGCGATACGATTTATAAGGAGAAAGTGTAGCACCGAAAAAGTAACTTTCGGAGTTTTTTAAATCTGAGTAGGAGTTGTACCCAACTTTCGCACCTATGGAAAGTCCAGGAATGAAACGTGTTGTGGAATAATTGGTGATGATGGGGTCGTTTTTGTCAAAATAGATGGCCGTTTGACTTTTAGTGCTTTTCTTGTGGAAATCCTTGGCAAACTTGATGTTATATTTTACAAATCCTTTGGTGGAGTCGTAATCTTTGACATTTTTTTGTTCACTACCAGGGAGGTAGATATTTTTAAAGGTAAAAATGGCTTTCTTATCGGTGAAGGCGGTATCCAGACAACTATAGCGCACTTCATAATCTGGACAGATTTCGCATTTAGGATACATATCTGTAACCACAATGGACTGTTTGTCCAACATATCTGGAATATCCGTTTCCAATCGGATTGTCCTTGCCGGACCTTCGCCGTTATTTTGAAATTTGATCTTATATTTTAAAGTCTTAAAACGAACCGTGCGGTAGTTCATAAAAGTGCCATTGCTTGACATCTTATTGGGGTCATGTGAGGTAACAATTTCCATTTCCATATCCTTCACTTTATGATTGTCATAAGTGGCATCGGGTACATAAACACCACGTATTGAAATAATGGCACTCGTGTCTTTTAGCATTTCAGGAGGCGTTTTTAAAGTAAAAAACAGATTCCGCTCCTCATTGGATTTCATATTCTGAAACTCCAATGCCTCCCAATCTCTGTATCGCTCCTTGGCGTCTTTTAAAGTAAATTGTAGGTTGGTCTTGATGGTTGTATCCTGGACCTGTTCCTTTAAATGCAGCTGTCCCCCATCTGCGGAAGCGAGAAAATGTCTATCAGAATCATCAACGGTATTGGTATAGACAAAATCGGTTTCCTGCACTCGTTTTTCATTGTGATACATTCTTATATCGGCTACCTCAAAATTGTCGGATTTATATTTTTGTTCGTTATAGAATAAATAAAGTTTCCCGTTGGCCGTGTAGTTTAAATAGTTTCTATAACTCAATACCACGACAATCTCTTCTTCCGGCATGGGTTCTCTATTACGTATCAGCATTAAATCTTCGGTCATGGACGCTTCATCCTTATACGAAGGATCCGGGTTGGTGACACTAATCTTTTTGGGACGTGTGGTGGGTGGCTTACCGGTATCATAATTGTTGGTTGCCCAAAGCTTGACGTCGTAATCGGCTGCAGATTTATAAATGTGTTTTGGGTTTTCCTCTTTGCTATAATGACCGTCCCCAAACTCCCAGAAATAGGAGTAAAATGCTTTTGGTGCGCCTGCTATTTGTTCTAATGTTGGGGTTTCTGGAGTGAATTGAATGGCATTGCCTTTGACCTCATGCTTTATGGTGGCAATACGGGAGAGGGTGTCTTTCGAATTTTCTTTTTGTGCGAAAAGCCATTGACAACAAAAGCAAAAATAAAGGACAGAAATAAATGTTCTCATGTAAAAAAGCATTGATTTACTGCTAAAATACAAAAAGCGATGGTCATGACAACCATCGCCTTTCTGCAGGTTAAATTAAGGCAAATTATTAACTATTGATATGAGTTCAGCTTCTGTAGCTATTGTAGATTCTTCAATGATGAAGGAGGTGATTTGGTTTTGGGCAATTGTCACAGCTTTTATTGCATATCGCCATTGACCGTTATCTTCGGTGACAAAAACTATATGACATTCCAATCCGATTGGAATTTGTCCATAATGCTCACTGAACAATCCGTTGTCAAAAGTGTCCAATATAGCCAAGCCTGAGTCCTCACCATCATAGGATAAGTATACCGCACTGTTTTCATAGGTGTAGCCAATTGGTGGCTGTACTTTAATCGTGGTTTTTGGACGAGGATCACTGAAAAAACGATCAATATTGGTCCATCCGAAATTTTGTACAAAGGCATAGTAATTTTCTCCTTGGAGAAAGACACCAGCTTCTCCTTCTATATCCGTTTCTTCTTCCCAAGCCAAGTCGCCGTTTTCGTCAATAATACCTTGCCACATGATCATTTCTGGATCGTCACCGCCAGTTAGGCTTGTAGGGACTTTAATTCTCATAGGACAATTGGTTTCTAGTGCAACGCCATCTTGACTAGCTTCAAGATAGAATTCACCTCCTGTCACAAGCATGGCTTTATCTCCGTTAGCCATAATACCCATTGTAGGTTTGTTGGTGGTGATCATATTACCTTTTTTAAAGATTTCAACATATTCCAAGGCTACAGTTCCGGTCACTGCGTTACCATTTTTAGAAAGACAATTGGCATCTATGTATATATCTACGCCATTGTCTGTGGTCAATGTGATGAAACCATCATCAGCATCAAATTCAAAGTGCTGCGTAATGTTTTCTAAACTCTGGGCTCTGATGCCTGCAAACTGTTGTGCTGAGGGAGGGGTTATAAGGGCAGAGTAATCACTGTCATTTAAACTGCAGCTTGTCAAGGTCAACATTAGCAATATTAATGTCGTTAATACAAGGGCAATCAAGCTTAATTTTCCGAAAATTGTTTTTAAATGTTTCATAATTATTGGGTTTTAAATAGTATTCATCTTTATATCAACAGGGCAACAGTTTTGTTACCCTGTTTTTTAACTTTTATTCTGTAAGACCACTTTTTATGATTTTGGAAGTGATGATATCGCCGGCTGCAACAAGGCCAATCATTCTGCGTGCAGCATTTTCTGAAGTCGAATATCCTCGGGCATGACCAAGTGCACTGGTAACCTCCCATAAGTATATTCTCTTGGCATTCTGATGATAATCTGATTCGAGTATATAATAACTTTGAATCGTTTTTTCAAGAATAACTTCTCCTGTGCTTACCAGAGCAATCATCTTGTTGGCATGTGATGCACTGGATGAGGTGCCAGAATAGTAGGTGTAATTGGTTTTTACCTCCCATTCGTAAATTTGAATAAGATGGTCTGTCGTTATTTTAGAATCATGGTCAAATCTGTTGGGATTTGTAGTGTCATTTAAAGCATTCATTTGTAAAAATGATAGGAGGGCTGTTGCGATAATTAATAGTGAATTTTTCATGATGAGGTATTTTTTGGATTAATTTTTTTGTTCTTCAGCACCGTTTTATTTGCTGATTCAACCTTATATCAAAACCCTTTCGGAATTGTTACCCCTATATTTGAAACTTTTTTTACTTTAGTAGAAAATACGAGGGTTGATGAGCCAAAAAAGAATTCACGAAGACCAAAAATATATTGAGGGATTAAAGCAAAACAACAGTTTTGTGATTCAATCTATTTATGAAAAATTTGCACCCAAGGTTGTCAACTATATCAAGCAGAATAGTGGTGATGAAGACAAGGCAAAAGATGTGATTCAAGAAACAATCATGACCATATATAATCAGGCTCATGAAAAAAAATTACAGTTAACCTGTCCGTTTGATGCCTATTTTTTCTTGCTCTGTAAACGGAGGTGGTTAAATTATTTAAAGAAAAGTGATACAAAAGGGGTAACAATTAACGAGGAATTGTTATCTGATGGTGACGACGCTGTTGAGCTTGCTTTTGAAACTACATTACATGAACGGCAACATGAGCTGTTTGAAGAGATGTTTCAAAATTTAGGACAGGCTTGTAAAGATTTGCTCAAAGCAACTTTTAAAATCAAATCAATGGAAGAAGTTGCCGAAAGTATTGGAGTGACATACGCTTATGCAAGAAAAAAGAAATCGCTTTGCATAGGTCAGCTCACCAAATTGGTCCAGGCGTCCCCAAAATATCAACACCTAAAACCCTAACCATGCAAGAAGAAGATTATATATTATTTGACGCCTATATTTCAGGCAGCTTAGATCCTGAAAGCATTCAAGCATTCGAAAATCGACTTGAGTCTGATGCTGATTTTAATTTGGCTTTTAACAATTACCGGCAGGCCGAGGCTTTTTTAGAACACAAGTTCAAAAACGAAGAAAAGACACAACGCTTTAAGGAGAATTTAGAGCAGATTTCCTCTGGCTATTTTAAAAAGGAGGCTACAGATAAAACTAAGCTGCGACGTATAAACCCCTGGTACTATTCTGTTGCTGCCGGAGTAATCCTGCTTTTTGGAGTGGTGATTGCACAGCAGTTCTCAAGCCCAACCTATGACGACTTTGCTAATTATGGCACGATTAGTTTGACAGTTAGGGGCAGTGAGAATGATTTGCAAAACAAAGCAGAAAAGGCATTCAACAACAAGGATTATAAGGATGCTGAAAAGTATTTGAGCCAATTGCTTCATAAGGATCAAGATAATCTGGAACTACAACTTTATAAAGCAGTTTCCTTGGTGGAATTAAACAAGTATGAAGAAGCTGACGTACTATATCAAACTATAATTCAGTCGCCATCAGTCTATAATAATAAGGCGAAATGGTATTTGGCATTGAGCAAATTGAAGCAAAAGAAAATTTCGGAAAGTATATCAGTTTTAGGATCCATTCCTGAAGATGCGGAAGATTTTGAAAGTGCACAGAAACTGTTAAAAAAATTGGAATAACAAAATTGTAATTTTGGAGCTTCATCTTTTAACACTGTGGTTGTTAATTATTATTAATTGCAAAAGAACTTATACTTTTGCAACATGATTGTTACAGATACCCACACTCATTTATATAGTGATGCTTTTGACGAAGACCGAAAAGCTATGATGGAACGTGCCATAAATGCCAACGTGACCCGTTTTTTTGTTCCTGCCATTGATTCTTCTTATACAAAAGCCATGCTTCAGCTGGAAGCTGATTTTCCAGATTATGTTCATTTGATGACCGGTTTACATCCTACTTCAGTTAAGGAAAATTATAAAGCCGAGTTGCGCCACGTTGAAGATCAGCTTTCCCAAAGAAAATTTATTGCTATTGGAGAAATAGGCATTGATTTGTATTGGGACAAAGGCACCTTAGACATCCAGATAGAGGCGTTCAAACATCAAATACGCCTTGCAAAACAGTATCAATTGCCGATAGTGATCCATTGCAGGGATGCTTTTGATGAAATCTTTGAGGTTTTGGAAACTGAAAAATCAGATGATCTATTTGGTATCTTCCATTGCTTTACGGGCACTTTGGGACAGGCAGAACGTGCTATTACCTTTAATATGAAGTTAGGTATTGGAGGGGTGGTCACTTTTAAAAACGGAGGAGTCGATAAGTTTTTGAATCAAATTGATTTGAAACATATTGTTTTAGAAACAGATTCGCCCTATTTAGCGCCAGTACCATATAGAGGAAAGCGCAATGAAAGTGCCTACATTATAAGGGTACTCGAAAAACTCTCTGAACTTTACGGACTGTCCCAGGAAAAGATTGCCGAAATTACAACTGAAAATTCTAAAGCCATATTTAAAGTCTAACTATGTCCATCCAAAAACCCAATATTTTATTAATATATACAGGAGGTACCATTGGTATGATCAAAGATGCTGATACAGGTGCCTTAAAAGCTTTCGACTTTAGTAATCTGCTCAAACAAATACCAGAATTGAAGCTACTGGATTGTCAAATCAGGACTATTTCTTTCGAAGTGCCCATTGACTCCTCTAATATGAATCCGGAATATTGGGTTCAAATCGCTGAAATTATTGAGCTCAATTATGAGTCATTTGATGGTTTTGTGGTATTGCACGGAAGTGATACGATGAGTTATACTGCGTCTGCATTGAGTTTTATGTTAGAAAATTTAGCAAAACCCGTCATTTTCACCGGATCTCAATTGCCCATTGGCGATTTGCGTACAGATGCCAAGGAAAACCTGATCACGTCTATACAAATGGCTTCTTTGCGGCAACATGGCAAACCCGTTATCAAGGAAGTGGGATTATATTTTGAATATAAATTATATCGGGGCAATAGAACGACAAAGATCAATGCAGAACATTTTGAAGCTTTTGAATCCTTAAATTACCCAGACTTGGCAGAATCAGGGGTACATTTAAAAGTGTCAAAGGAGCATCTTTTCAAACCAAATGTCCGTAAAAAATTCAAGGTTCATAAAAAACTTGAAAACAATATTGCTTTAATAAAGTTGTTTCCTGGGATTTCAAAACAGGTTTTGGAGTGCATGTTTTCCTCTCCATATATAAAGGGAATTATTTTGGAAACCTATGGTGCAGGAAATACCACTACAGAAAATTGGTTTATCGATCTTATCAGGCAAACGATAAAAAAGGGCATTCCAGTTATAAATGTGACCCAGTGTTCGGGTGGAAGTGTCATTATGGGACAGTATGAAACCAGTTCGCAGCTTAAGAATATAGGTGTTATTTCAGGAAAAGACATCACAACAGAGGCTGCCGTGACCAAATTGATGTATATGCTGGGAGAGAAAATTTCAGCTAAAACGTTCAAAACCATCTTTGAAACCTCCTTAAGAGGGGAAATGTTTTAAAATTAACGTATAAAATTTTTTACGCCAATATTTTTTTTCGTTATTTGGCAGAGCAATTGAGCTTTAAATTTTAGAGAGGTGGCCGAGTGGTCGAAGGCGCACGCCTGGAAAGTGTGTACACCTCAAAAGGGTGTCGAGGGTTCGAATCCCTTCCTCTCTGCAATTTAATTTTGATGGATAAGCGTTCTATTTGGGTAAAGCCAAATCTTTCGATTGAAATTAATTTTGCAATCCATGGGTAAGATTAAGGATTAACAACAATATTAAATCTGAGATACTCTCCCGTATTTTTATTTTTTAATTGCAATTTTTTTATATCTTTAACACTTTAACTAATAAAATTAAGATCAGAACAATGAAAAGACTATTTTCTACCCTAGCCATTGCAGGAATCATGGCTTTCGGAACTGTAAGTGCAAATAACTATGCGGCTACAGCGTCAATGGCAACTACAACTGTTGCAACTGTAACTCAAGAAGATGATACTACGGCAGCAGCTGGAGAAGAATCACTTGGGTTTCATCAAGAATTAAAGAAACGTTTTATTGAAGGTGGCCCGGGCTTTATGGGTATTGTATTGCTTTGTTTGATTTTAGGACTTGCAATTGCCATTGAAAGAATTATCTATTTAAATTTATCAACCACCAATACTAAAAAATTAGTACAAAATGTAGAAGATGCTTTACAATCAGGTGGTATCGAAGCTGCAAAAGAAGTTTGTAGAAATACAAAAGGACCTGTTGCTTCTATTTATTACCAAGGATTGGATAGGGCAGATGAAGATTTGGATGCTGCAGAAAAGGCGGTTATCGCTTACGGTGGTGTACAAATGGGGCAGTTGGAGAAAAACGTATCTTGGATTTCATTGTTCATCGCATTGGCACCAATGCTCGGTTTCATGGGTACGGTAATTGGTATGATTCAAGCCTTTGATAAGATTGAGGCAGCGGGAGATATGCAGCCTTCACTTGTTGCAGGTGGTATTAAGGTCGCACTTTTAACCACGGTATTTGGTCTTATCGTAGCTATTATTCTTCAAGTGTTTTACAACTATATCATTGCTAAAATAGATAGTATTGTAAATGATATGGAAGATGCATCTATCACTTTGATGGATATGCTCGTGAGATACAAAAGATAAATTGCACAATAAAAGAAAATTATGAATTTACACAAAATATTAAAAATAGTAGCGGCACTTTTGGGTCTTGCAGGGATTATCTTTTTAGTGACTATTCTCTCAAAAGGTGATACGGCAATTCAGTCTGCGGCTACAGATGGCGATAGTGCCATCCTCGATCCGATGATTTATGTAACTTACATTATTTTTGCATTGACCATTATTCTTGTTCTGATTTTCGTATTGCAAAACTTGTTCACAAATACAAGAACTTTGAAAAGTACGTTAATTGGAGTAGGAGCCTTTGCAGGAGTGTTGATAATATCGTACGTACTGTCTAGTGGTTCTGATGCTGGAAAATATTTCTATAATGGAGTTGCAGCTACCGAGGGTGAGGCACACATGGTTGGTGCAGGCCTAGTAGCATTTTACATTCTAATTGTTGCTGCCGCAGTAGCGATGCTATTGTCAGGAATCAAAAAAATATCTAAGTAATTATGGCAAAAAGATCAGCACCCGAAGTTAATGCAGGATCCATGGCTGATATTGCATTTTTACTTCTTATCTTTTTCTTGGTAACAACGACCATTGAAACAGATACAGGTTTAAACAGAAGGCTACCTCCAATTGATGATGAGAAAGTGGAACCACCTATTATTAGGCAGAAAAATATTTTCACGGTGCTTATTAACGGAAGAAACCAGCTTATGGTTGAAGATGAGTTAATGGAACTTAAAGATTTAAGAAAAGCAGCTGTTGAATTTTTGGATAATGGTGGCGGTACAGGTGAAGATGCATGTTCTTATTGTAAAGGGAAAAAGGATCCTAAATCTTCTGATAATCCAGACAAGGCGATAATTTCATTGAAAAATGAGAGAGAAACCAAGTATGGGATGTACATTTCTGTTCAGAATGAATTGGTTGCGGCTTATAATCAACTGAGAGATAGAAGGGCCATGGAACTTTATGGGAAAACTTTAAAGGAAATGGAGGCCAACTATAATGATGTCAATTGGGTAGGGAATAAAGAAACTTTGAAAGAGAGAATCGAAAGGGTTAAAATTGAATATCCTCAAAAATTGTCAGAAGTTCAATAATAATTTAGAAAAACATCAATAATGGCCAAATTTAATAAAAAGAAGTCAGGAGATTTACCGGCAATATCGACAGCGTCATTACCTGACATTGTATTTATGCTATTATTCTTTTTTATGGTGGCAACTACAATGCGTGAGACGACATTGAAGATTGAAAATAAATTGCCCTATGCTGACCAAGTCGAAAAACTTGATAAAAAGGACTTGATAATGTATATCTATATTGGAAAACCACAAGAAGCTTTTCAAGGACAATATGGAAAAGAATCGAGAATTCAGTTAAATGACAAATTTGCTGATTTGGTTGATATCAAGTCGTTTATAGCAGCCGAAAGAGCCTCAAAAAGAGAAGAGTTAGTTCCGTTTCTGACCGTCGCCTTAAAGGTAGATGAAAATGCCAATATGGGTCTGGTAAGTGACGTTAAACAGGAACTAAGAAAAGAAAATGCATTAAAAATAAACTATACTACCAAAAAAGGTGATATATCCGAAAATAGGTAAACGAGTTTATTAGTTAAATAGTCTATAAAGCATCCTGATAAATTGGGATGCTTTTTTTGTGAACTAAATCTAAAGACATGGCATTATCAATTATATTTGTAGTATGAAGACTGTCCTATTTAGTATCCTGTTCTCTTGTATGACGTCCATCTTGTTTGCACAGCAACCTGTAGACACCACCTTTGTGGACCATAAGTATAAAGAGGACCAATTCTACTTTTCGATCACCTATGATCTATTGGGTAAGAAGCCTAATGGCATCAAACAGAGTGGTTTTTCTAGCGGGATACACTTTGGTATCATTAAGGACATGCCCATTAATGAGCGTCGAAATAAGGCCTTCGGAATTGGTTTGGGACTTTCTGTGAACTCCTATAATCAAAATATGTTAATTTCATCCGACCCGAATGGTGGCTATAACTATGAGGTGATTAATGAGAGTGTGATTACAATCAAAAGAAATAAGTTTACAACCTATTTGGTGGAAGCTCCAATACAATATCGGTGGCGCACCTCTACAGCCAGGGAGTATAAGTTTTGGCGTATATATACGGGCGTAAAATTGGGTTATCTGCTATATGATTCCTCTAAATTCGTAGGAAGTATTGACGATGTAAAACTTAGTCATATTGATGACTTCAACAAGTTTCATTACGGACTTACCCTTAGTGCAGGATATTCGACGTGGAATTTCCATGTGTATTATGGACTGAATTCTATTTTCAAGGACTCGGCACAATTGGACGGAAAGTCTGTGGACATGAACAGTATTAAGATTGGCTTAATGTTTTACATTCTTTAATCATTGGCCTACAGCCAGTAATTCAGCAATACTATTTGAGGTACCAATCCTACAAAAAAACCAATCAATAGTTCTGTATTATTATGTGCTTTTAAGTGCAATCGAGAGGTTGCAATACCACCCATAACAATACACATTAATGCGATAGTACCGTTGATGTTGATCTTAAAATGGATGCTCAATGCCACCGCAAACATAAAAAAGCCTGCACTGCCAATCATATGAATACTCGCCCTGAATTTTAAAATAGCCAAAACAAGGCAAGTTAATGTGGAAAAGAGAATACCTAAATAAAAATAGTACAACTCCGGTATCTCGTCATAAGACAAGACTCTTTTTAAAATCAAGAAAATGATCAATGCGCTTAGAGTCAATGGTATAATGCGTTCCTTGCTCGTCTTTAATTCTAATGAATCAACTTTTTTGATCGTCTTTAGTAAAAAATATAAAAGAATTGGTAGAATGATCGTTAAGATCGTAATCGAAAATACTTTCGCTTTCATTACTGGTTCAGGAATAAAACGAGGTGTTTTTGAGAAATAAAAAATCACCCCAAGTAGGGGCATTAGTAGAGGGTGAAAAATATAGGAGATACTTTTTAAAAGATAGTGAATCATAATTGTTTTCGTAATCGCGCCACAGAAATATCTAATTGTTCTCTGTATTTAGCAACTGTACGTCGAGCTATGGGGTAGCCTTTTTCCAATAAGATAGCAGCCAACTTTTCATCAGTAAGAGGTTTGCGTTTATCTTCATTTTCTATGACGGTTTCGAGTATCTTTTTTATTTCGCGCGTCGAGACTTCCTCACCCTGATCGTTGATCATGGATTCAGAGAAGAAATCCTTGATCAATTTTGTGCCATAAGGTGTATCTACATATTTGCTGTTTGCTACACGGGACACTGTTGAAACATCCATACCAATTTCTTCGGCGATATCTTTTAAGATCATGGGCCTGAGCTTACGCTCATCGCCAGTTAAAAAATAATCCTTCTGATAGTGCATTATGGCGCTCATCGTCACAAATAACGTCTGCTGACGCTGCTTGATGGCTTCAATGAACCATTTAGCGGCATCCAGTTTTTGTTTGATGAACATAACGGCATCCTTTTGTGATTTGGATTTGTCCTTGGCCTCCTTATATCCTTTCATCATATTGGTGTACTCCCGAGATACATGCAATTCTGGAGCATTTCGGCCATTCAAGGTAAGTTCCAACTCACCATCCACAATTTTAATCGCAAAATCGGGAACAACATGTTCTACAATCCGATTATTGCCTGAATAGGAGCCGCCTGGCTTTGGGTTCAGTCGCTCTATTTCCTCAATGGCGTTTTTCAGTTGAAGCTCGGTAATATCAAATTTTTGAATTAATTTTTGATAATGCTTCTTTGTGAACTGATCAAAAGCATTGTCAATGATCTCAATAGCCAATTCTATATCCGGATTTTTTTCCTTTCGATGCAATTGGATACTCAAACATTCCTGAAGATTGCGTGCTCCAACACCGGCAGGATCCAATTGATGGACCACATGAAGTACTTTTTCTATGGATTTTTCATCCGTAAACACGTTTTGTGTGAAGGCCAAATCGTCAGTAATGTCAGCTAACGATCGTCGGATATAACCACTTTCATCAACACTACCTACCAAAAACTCAGCGATATCGCGTTCATCATCCGTCAATCTGAAGGTGTTGAGCTGATTGGTTAAATATTGGCTGAACGATGTTCCAGCAGCAAAAGGCATGTCCCTATCCTCATCATCTGCACTATAATTACTGACTTGGGTCCTGTAGTCAGGAACATCATCATCACTCAGGTATTCATCCACATTGATGTCTTCACCAATTTGCTCATGCTCTTCATAGTCGTCCTGAGTATTGTCAAATTCATCCAGTTGGTTATCAAATTCATCTGATTCCTTTCCAGCCTCCAAGGCGGGGTTTTCTTCCATTTCCTGTTTTAAACGTTGCTCAAATGCTTGTGTAGGCAATTGGATCAGCTTCATTAGCTGAATCTGTTGCGGCGACAACTTTTGTGACAATTTGAACTGTAAATACTGCTTAAGCATGGATTTAAAAAGATTTACATTAAAAATAGAAAAAACAATCTACATAAGTAATAAATGGAGATTGTTTTGTGAAAAATTTACGTTTTCAGACCTTACAGCTGGTGGGTTTCAAGGTCAAAAGCTGCTGAGGTTTGATTATTATCTAAAAATCGGCGTTATGTGGGGTTCTTGGAAAAGGAATGACATCCCGGATATTTCCCATTCCGGTTACAAACATCACCAAGCGTTCAAAGCCAAGTCCAAATCCTGAATGCACAGCGGTTCCGTATTTGCGTAATTCCAAATACCACCATAATTCTTCTTCATCTATATCCAAGGCTTTCATTTTTTCTCTAAGGACTTCCAAGCGTTCTTCACGTTGTGAACCTCCAACCATTTCACCAATGCCTGGGAACAAAATGTCCATGGCGCGAACGGTTTTTCCATCTTCATTCAATCGCATATAAAATGCTTTGATGTTGGCTGGATAATCAAATAAAATCACAGGACTTTTAAAATGCTTTTCAACTAAAAATCGCTCGTGCTCACTTTGAAGATCCGCACCCCATTCTTCAATAGTATATTTGAATTGTTTCTTCTTATTCGGTTTTGAATCCTTCAAAATGTCGATGGCTTCGGTATAACTCACCCGCTTAAAGTTGTTTTCAATTACAAATTTCAGCTTGTCAATCAGTTTCAGTTCTGAACGGTCGGCTTGAGGCTTAGTTTTTTCTTCATCCAACAGTCGTTGCTCTAAAAATTCTAAGTCCTCACGGTTATGTTCCAACACATATTTCAATACCGATTTGAGGAAGTCTTCAGCTAAATCCATGTTCCCTGCCAGGTCCATAAAGGCAACTTCGGGTTCAACCATCCAAAATTCTGCCAAATGGCGTGACGTATTGGAGTTTTCAGCCCTAAAAGTTGGACCAAACGTATAGACCTTACCTAATGACATGGCATAAGCCTCGGCTTCTAGTTGTCCAGAAACGGTCAAATTGGTTTCTTTGCCGAAAAAATCTTTTTTATAATCTATTTCACCATCTTCAGTTAATGGTGGATTCTTGGGGTCTAATGCACTTACACGAAACATTTCACCCGCACCTTCAGCATCACTTCCGGTAATGATAGGCGTGTGCATATAATAAAACCCGTTCTCATTAAAGTATTTATGGATGGCGAAAGACAGAGTAGAACGCAAACGCATCACGGCACTGAACGTACTGGTTCTGGTACGTAAATGGGCGTTTTCACGTAAAAACTCAAAGGAGTGTTTTTTAGGTTGAATAGGAAAGGTCTCTGGATCAGAGTCTCCTAAGATGACAATCTTTTCTACTTGTATTTCAATCGATTGCCCCTTGCCCTGACTTTCGGTCAATTGGCCTTTAATGTGGACTGCGGCACCCGTGGTAATGCGTTTTAAGGTTTTCTCGTCAGTGTTTTCGAAGTCCACAACACATTGTATATTTTGAAGGGAAGAACCATCATTTAAAGCAATAAATCGATTGGCCCTAAAGGTTCTTACCCAGCCTTTAATATCAACGTCTTCCGATTTGAAATCGGCTTTTAATAGTTCTGCAACAGTTTTAGATGTCATTGTTATAAATTTAAGAGTGCAAAGATAAAAAAAGGCTATGAGGTTTCAAGTACCAAACGATGAAATTGTAAATTCCAGCTCACACTATTGGAATTTAAAATTTTTTAATTGGAGTTTTCATCAGTGTCGTCTTCCTCAGGAATAATATTAATGGTAGGTTGCTTCAATGTTTCTTTGTTGGCAATGCTTCTCTCTAAGGATAAAAGTAAGGAAGGCAACAACAATAAGTTGGACAACATGGCAAACAATAAGGTGGCAGATACCAAAGCACCTAATGCGACGGTGCCTCCAAAGCTTGAAAGTGTGAATACCGAAAACCCAAAGAACAGGACGATCGAGGTATAGAACATACTTACCCCAGTTTCGCGCAGGGCACCATAAACCGATTTTTTGATTTTCCAGTTGTTGACCTGTAACTCTTGTCGGTATTTTGCCAAAAAGTGAATGGTGTCATCTACTGAAATTCCAAAAGCAATACTAAATACCAAAATTGTGGAGGGTTTTAACGGTACACCCAAATAGCCCATCAATCCTGCCGTAATTAATAAGGGCAAAAGATTGGGAATGAGCGAAATTACAATCATTCGGAACGATCTGAACAGATAGGCCATAAATAAGGCGATCAAGAAAATGGCAAGCGATAGGGAGATGGCCAAATTCTTCACCAAATAATTGGTGCCTTTTTGGAATACCAAGGCCTTGCCCGTCATGATGACGTTATAATTTTCGGCCGGAAAGAGTTTATTGATTTCCGTTTGAAGGTCTTCTTCTATCCGTTCCATTTTATCCGTTCCAATATCTTTCATAAAGGTGGTGATCCGCGCATAACGACCTGTACTGTCCACAAAGCTTTTTAAAAGATCGGCTTCTGTATTGGAGTTTTTGGCATAGGATAGGATGAAACTGTTTTCTTGGCTGGTTGGCAACTGGTAGTATTGCGGATTGCCATTGTAGTACGCTTGTTTGGAATATTTAACTAAACTTACCACAGAAATCGGACGGGATAATTGAGGTATTTCATTAATGCGCTCTTCCAATTCATTCATTCGTTTGAGCGTACTCAAGCGCATGACCCCTCTTTTTCGTTTGGTATCCACCATGATTTCCAAAGGCATGATGCCGTTAAATTCACTTTCAAAAAAACGAATGTCCTTGAAGAATTCAGTATTTTGGGGCATGTCTTCAATGAGACTGCCAGAAATTTTAATTTGAAAAATGCCAATCAAACTTAAGGTCAATAGGCTAACCGCTGTAATGTAGATGGTGATACGACGTTCTTTGACCATACGCGCCATCCAATTAACAAATCCACTGGTCCAACGGCGGTTAAGGTGTTCCAAATGGCGTTCCTTTGGGAAAGGTAAAAAGGTATAAATAATGGGAATAATAAGAATTGAGAGCAGAAAAATGGCAAGAATACTTAGGGATGCCACAACCCCAAATTCTTTTAAAAGTGCACTTTCTGTTAAAATAAAAGTGGAAAAACCTACAGCTGTCGTAGCATTGGTCATTAAGGTGGCATTTCCAACCTTGGTGATGACCCGTTGAAGGGATTTGATCTTATTCCCGTGGTCTTTGACTTCCTGTTGATATTTATTGATCAGGAAAATACAATTTGGGATTCCGATGACGATGATCAAGGGTGGAATCAAGGCTGTTAAGACCGTTATTTCATAGCCCAAAAGTCCAATAATACCAAAGGTCCACATCACACCAAATGACACAACGACCAATGCAATTAAGGTGGCCCTTATTGATCTGAAAAACAAAAAGAAAATGAACGATGTCACAAAAAGGGCTGCACCAATGAACAAACCAATTTCATCCACTATGTTTTGCGAATTGAGGGTTCGGATATAGGGCATGCCTGAGACCCTGACATCTAAATCATATTCTGCTTCAAATTTTTCAACATTGGTTTGAAGAATGTCAATAATGAAATCCTTCCGTACTGAGGTGTTTACAATATCTTTTTTGAGATAAATGGCTGTTCTAATGGTACGTGTTTCCTTATTGAAAAGAAAGTTGTCATAAAAGGGGTACTGTTGAAAAAGCTCTTTTTGCAGCGTATCAATCTCGGCTATCGATGATAGGGAGTCTTTAATGAAAGCTTGCAATTCAAATTTTTGCTCTTCAGTATTTTTAACGAGTTTTTGTAAGTCTTTTATTGAAAGAACGGTTTCAACTTCGTCATAATGTTTGAAACTTTCTGAAAGACGATTCCAAGCGTTAAGCTTTTCTACCGAAAAAAGTGAGGAATCTTTAACTCCGAGAACAATGAGATTGCCTTCTTCCCCAAAAATCTCCAGAAACTGATTGTAAGTGATATTGACGTCATGATGATCAGGTAGCAGATTGGCCTCCGTAAACGTAAAGCGCATATTTTTCCATTGCGTACTCAGGAAAATCGTTGCTAAAACGATGACGATAAGGATGATAATTTTGTTGCGCAAAATCAATCGCGCAACAACTTCCCAGAAACTTTTTGTAGAGAGTTTGGACATAGTGTTTATTGCTGCAACAAAGGTAAAAAAACAAAAGATTAAACTTTTGTTTAAAGACTAATATTAAAAGTGAATTTGGCAGCAATATTATCTGTTAATTTGGGCAGGTGATAAGCACCGTAGCGGTAGGCGAAACTTAACCCGAAGCCAAATAGGATTTTATTCAATTCAAGGCCAACTTCAGAGTAACCTTTGTTAAGAGTTCCAAAATCAATGTCCTGGTGACGTTCTATATGATCCATATTTCCTAAGGCAAAACGTGAAATGATGACCATTTGCGGTTGCATTCGTTTAGAAATATTAAAAGGTTTCAAGGCGTGTTTGAGTTGAAGAGTTGCAAATCTATCGGAAAAAAATTCGTTGAAATACATGGTTTCAAAACTGTTGATACCTGCAACAGAAAACCGATTCAGGATGGTGGCTTTATTGATATTGTTGGGATAGGTATGGTATAAATGTGTCAAAGGCGTTTTTCCCTTTGCTACACCACCGGTCAATGTAGCTTCTGTAAAAGAGCTGCCCTCAGGATTGAAATCCAGTTTGTATATGGTTCTAAAATCGGCTTTGAAGAAATTGAAATTGCTACCTAAAACATCTTTAAAACTTTTCGAAATCTGTAAACTAAAGTTCGGGAATCCTTCTTTCTCAACCTCATTCTCGCCAACGGGTTCAAATGTATTAAATGGGTTCCATTGAAACGATAATTTGGCGATACTCATGCGGAATTCCTTAAAAGCCGTATTATCAACAAAAAAAGTGTAATCGTAAGTGGTGGTGATGTTGCTTCTTGAGAGTTCGGTTTCTGCCAACAAATAAGGAGTGATTTTGTGCTCAAGAGAAATGTTCTTGGTAATATGGTGATGAAACAGGCTGATGTTCAACAATCGGGGTTCAAAAAATGAAAAAAAACGCTTGTCTGTTAAAAAAGCGGAACTCCCGGTTTCTTGTAGATCGTCAGTGTAGGAAAAATCAATCCACGTATCGGTACGTTTGAATATTCTAAAGCCACCACCAATACTGTATTTGAAGTTATGGTCTTTAAATCCATAAACGACATAGCCATTAAAGCGGTATTTTTCAGAAAGTTGATCGTTGGTCCTTCCGCCCAGACCTGTCCTTATTCCTTCATATTGATTGAATTTAATCAAATATCTTAGATCAATATCGATGTAATTAGTAGGAAAGAAACCATTTCCAATCTGCTTGAAAAACTTACTCTTTCTGATCGAATCTTGTTGAATGATGCTAAGTGTGTCTCCCTTTTTATCGAGAATTTGTGACTGTGCAGACCATATACAAAAAATAAAAAAAAGGCAAGCACAGTATTTTTGCATATATCGATGGATTAATAGTTGATTTAAAGCTAAAAAAGCGACCTATGAGTCGCTTTTACTTATACGGTCATGATCTCCTTTTCTTTTATTTCTAGGGCATCATCAATTCTCTTAACGTACTTGTCGGTTAATTGTTGAATGTCCGTCTCTATGCTTTTTTGAAGGTCTTCTGAAAGATCTTCCAACTTTTTGATCTCAGTATTGGCATCTTTTCGCGCACTGCGCACACCTATTTTGGCATCTTCGGCTTCGGCCTTGGCTTGTTTTGCCAATTCACGTCGTCGTTCCTCTGTTAATGGAGGGACATTGATGATGATAAGGTCACCATTGTTCATTGGGTTAAATCCCAGATTGGCGATTTGGATACCTTTCTCAATTTCTTGGAGCATCTTTTTCTCCCATGGCTGTACGGAAATCGTTCTACCGTCAGGCGTATTTATATTCGCCACTTGGGTCAATGGGGTTGGAGATCCATAATAATTGACCAGGACATTACCTAACATAGCCGGACTTGCTTTGCCTGCTCTAATGTTTGAAAATTGCTTTTCAAGATGCTTAATGGCGTTTTCCATCGCTTCTTTTGCGCTGTCTAATATAAAATTGATATCGTCGTTCATCATTAAAAGATTTTAATTTCTAAAACATTTCAAAAAATGGGCCAAATGGCTTTTTTGATTTATAAATTCACTTTTGTCCCAATTTTTTCTCCAGAAACCACTTTTAGGAGGTTTCCTTTTTTGTTCATATCAAATACAATAATTGGCAATTCATTTTCTTGACTCAGCGTAAAAGCGGTGGTATCCATTACTTTTAACCCTTTACGCAATACGTCTTCAAATGTGATATGGTCAAATTTTATAGCTGATCTATCTTTTTCTGGGTCGGTGTTGTAAATTCCATCTACACGGGTGCCTTTTAAAATGACATCGGCTTCTATTTCAATAGCTCTTAAAACGGCTGCAGAATCTGTTGTAAAATAAGGGTTTCCGGTACCGCCACCAAAAATCACTACACGGCCTTTTTCTAAATGACGCATCGCACGTCGTCTTATAAATGGCTCCGCTACTTGATTGATATGTACTGCAGACTGTAGGCGCGTCGGAATGCCAGCATCTTCCAGAGCACTCTGTAATGCCAATCCGTTAATAACCGTCGCAAGCATTCCCATATGGTCACCTTGTACGCGATCCATGCCATGGCTCGCTCCTGCAACGCCTCTGAAAATATTGCCTCCACCAATAACAATAGCTACTTCTACGCCTAGCTCTGTAATGGCCTTAATGTCTTCGGCATACTCAGCCAGTCGTTGCGGGTCAATTCCGTATTGACGATCTCCCATTAATGCTTCGCCGGATAGTTTGAGGAGGATTCTTTTGTATTTCATGTGTTTATACATATTGTTTTTCAAAGGTCACATGCTGCTCGCCATTAATCGTTTCGTTGGGTATTAGTATTTTGAGCATGCTCGTTTCATGTGTTCTGTTGAAAAGTTTAGCAAATATAAGGATTATTGTAATTTACAAAAGTAGAAGTTGTTTATTTCCATCTTAAGGTTTCCATGATGTGCTTGATATCTTTTTTCAAATAGTCGGCAGCAGGTAGAATAGAGTCATAATTAGGTTTGGCATAAAAATATAGCGATCCATTCAAAAAATGATTGATACTATCTGTCACATAAAATTGGGATTGCGATGCGGCATTGCCACCAATCTCATAAAACATCCCATAGACCTTATGGTCTTTATTTTCATAAAAATCACCTTCAATGACATCGGCCTTAAGCGTATGTTCCTGGGTAAGGTTCTGGGCATCCCTGATCAGGGGTATAAGATTGTCTTCTGTCACTTTGATATAAGTCAGATAAATGGTCCCCTTTAAAGTCGGATAGTCAATGTTGACACCAAAAGACCTGTTGTTAGGATCCATTTTAACTTTTTTTATGCCTTTGGCTAAGGTGTTTTTTTCAAAAATGAAGGGTAAATCAGCATTTATTTCCTCGTATACTGCTGATGGATAATCCAATCGTAAAAAACCTTTTGGTTTCGGTACGGGATCATTTCCGCATGAAAAACAGAGCAAAAGGACTAATGAAAAAACAAAAATTTTAGATTTTATCATTTTAGAATGGTGAATTTTACGAGTTTTATGCGCTTTTTATCTAAGGCCTCAATGGTGAAAACATAATTTTTAAAGTTTATTTTGCTGTTTCGCCTTGGGAAAATACCTGATATTTCCAGTACAAAGCCAGCAATAGTTTCTGCTTCACCTTTGTTGTTTTCAAAATCGGATTCATCCTCTAGGTTAACAATCTTATAAAAATCCTTTAATGGTGTTTTGCCATCAAACGAGTAATTGTATTCATCAATCTTACTGTAGGTCAAATCGTCGTCATCAAATTCGTCGCTGATATCACCTACAATTTCTTCAATAACATCTTCCAAAGATACCAAGCCTGAAGTTCCGCCATATTCATCGACTACCACTGCCAAATGCACTTTTTTCTCTTGGAATTCAGCCATCAAATCATCCAATTTTTTGTTTTCAGGCACAAAAAACGGATCGCGCAATAAGGCTGTCCAATCAAACTGTTTCCTGTCAATATAAGGCAAGAGGTCTTTTACGTATAAAATTCCGATGACATTATCAATGGTTTCTTTGTAAATGGGAATTCTCGAATATCCATTTTTAATGATCTCCGGAATAATTTCAGAATATTTCAAATCGGCATTAAGGGCAAAAATATCAATACGAGGCCGCATGACTTGTTTGGTGTCCGTATTACCAAAAGAGACAATTCCTTGAAGGATTTTGTGTTCTTCCTTTGTGGTTTCATGCTCTCCGGTGAGTTCTAAAGCTTGGGACAATTGATCTACACTGAGATTGGATTTTTGCTTTCCCAACTTGTTGTGAATACCAATTGTTATTGAACGCATTGGCAAACTAATTGGCGAGAAAAAGATATCCAAGAATTTAACGGGTTGTGCCATGAACATCGCGAATTTGATTCGGTTCCTATTGGCATAAATCTTGGGAATGATTTCTCCGAATAATAAAATCAAGAAAGTCACAACAACCACTTCTAAAGCGAAGCGAATCCAACCAATGGTAATTTGGTGGAAAATGTACTTGCCCACGGAGGCAAACAAAATAACGATGGCGATATTGATGAAATTGTTAGCCACAAGTATGGTAGCCAATAGTTTTTTTGGGCGTTCCAACAATCTTGAAATAATTTGGAAAGCCGTCGATTTTTCCTCCAAGCCTTGATCAATATCTGAACGGGTCAAAGAGAAAAAGGCTACTTCGGCACCTGAGATAAGGGCAGAACATACTAGTAGGGCAACTATGAGAATGATACCAATAATAAGCTCTAAGTTACCAGAATATTGAAGGAATAGTAATTGCGTGGGTTCAGGGTCCAATACTAAAGAAATTAGTTAGAATTTTTTAAAAGGGTAAATCATCATCATCTTGTTTAGGGTCGGCAACAGTTGGATTTAGGTTTGTTGCAGATTGTCCTTGGCTTGAAGGATTCTCTTGACTTGAAGGATTCTCTTGGTTTTCATTTTTGGTGCTTAAAAACGTAAAATCTGTACATTGGATTTCTGTAGAATAACGTTCAATTCCTTTGTCATCAGTCCATTTTCTTGTTTTGATTCGGCCTTCAATATAAACTTTATCGCCTTTACTCAAATATTTCTCGCAAATTTCAGCAGCTTTATTGCGTACAACTATATTATGCCATTCCGTATTGGTAATGCGCTCATTGGTTTGCTTACTTGTATAAGTCTCGTTGGTGGCTAATGGAAACCTCCCTACACAATTTTTATCGTCAAAATAGTGCATCTTCACATCATCTCCCAAGTGTCCGATTAACATGACTTTATTCAAAGTACCTGACATAGTTATTTTATAATTTAAATGCAAAACTAACCATTTGCATTGATTTTCTTAAAAGTAATGAAAAAATATGACTAAATATTTATTGGTGTTTGAATTTGTTACGCTGGATTGATAATTCTTTTGATGCCATTCTTCAGTACGGGAGCATAATAATTCAATAGCCATGGATATTGTTTGCTATCAATTTTTAATGATATCAATTAGTAGGATTGATTTTCACGGTCGACATGGTATTGGGTAATAAAACCGCCTCTGTGCAGCTCGTTTTTTCTTCGTATGACCTGTGTGAGAAAACGCATAACTTAAACATCAAAAAACTCATCAATAAAATTACTAATCAAAATAGACGTAGGGTAGCCTTTTAAATCGGCAATTGGTATTCCTTTTTGTGGAAGTTGATCAATTTCTACAATCCAAAATTTGGTATGCAGATGTTGGTGCGAAAGTTTGTGAACAATGACCTTATTATTATAGAGACTAAATTCAAAAGTGGTCTCTCCAAAAAGATTCACTATAAAAGGGTGTTTTTTAAATTCGGAAATCTTGAGTTTTTGATCGGTTTCCAATAAAGGGAACTGATAAAGATTTTGCCAAATGCCTTTGTTTGTTCTTTTTTGAAAAACAGTACTTTTATCTGTAGAGAGCATCACAATATAATTGAAGTGCTTGGTGCTGACTGTTGTTTTTTTCAACTTGACCGGAAGTTGATCAATTATATTTTTTTGAAGGGCTACACAGCTTTCATTTAAGGGACAGTTATGGCAATGAGGGTTTCGTGGTTTGCATTGAATTGCGCCAAACTCCATAATGGCCTGGTTGTGGTCTGACGGATTTTGATGGTCTATTAAAGAGGTAGCGAGAGTTTTAAATTCTTTAATGCCTTTTGTTGAATTTATGGGGGTGTCAATTCCGAAGTAACGTGACAATACTCTATAGACATTGCCATCAACCACTGCTGTAGGTTCGTTGTAGCAAATGGAGGCAATGGCACTAGCCGTATAGTCGCCAACACCTTTGAGCTCTAAAAGATCATTATAAGTGGTTGGGAAAACACCATGTAGATCATTGACAATATATTTGGCAGAGGCATGTAGGTTTCGAGCCCTAGAATAATAGCCTAATCCTTGCCAAAGTTTTAAAACCTCGCTTTCTTGGGCGTATGCAAGATCAAAAACGGTCGGATATTTGTCAACAAAAGCATCGTAATAAGGTTGTCCTTGCG
>Ga0208015_1000162_pt1 | contig 46046 bp, 33 predicted proteins | sample 26BtaG_FD_184101 | JGI IMG/M metagenome (GOLD analysis project Ga0208015, IMG submission 184101) | Marine viral communities from Cariaco Basin, Caribbean Sea - 26B_WHOI_OMZ_CsCl (SPAdes) (version 2) | ecosystem: Environmental > Aquatic > Marine > Oceanic | place: Caribbean Sea: Cariaco Basin... | reverse complement strand
AACTTTCGAATCTTGAAACCTACGAGTTTCCAGTAGGTCGCCTTGAAAGGGTAAGGGATATTTTTCTTTTCAGTTGTTATACCGGGATCAGTTATGCAGATATCAGAACCCTTAAGCCAAAACATGTCTTAGAAGGTATGGATGGTAATAATTGGATTGTCACGCATCGCCAAAAGACGAAAACCAAAATAAAAGTGCCTTTGCTTGACAAGGCGAAATACCTCTTGGAGAAATACCACGACCATCCTATGGCCGCCAACACCCAAACCTTGTTTCCCGTAATTAGCAATGAGAAAATGAATCTATATCTTAAGGAAATTGCCTCTGAAGTGGGAATTATTAAAAATCTCACCTTTCATATGGCTCGCCATACCTTTGCCACAACCGTTACCTTGAGCAACGGTGTTCCTATAGAGACGGTTTCTAAATTGCTTGGCCATACCAAAGTGACCACAACCCAAGTTTACGCACGTGTATTGGAGGAGAAGTTGAGTAAGGATATGATTGATTTGCAGAGGGTGCTGAATGATAAACAGAAAGAGAAAAGGGATTGATTAAAGGTCTGCGTTAATAGGATTAAATTTGTCTTTGTCCAGATAGAACTTACCCCATATTGTAGATGCATAATCGATTGAAATGATTTATAGAGGTGTGGCTGATTAACTTTGTGTTGATCCTTTTGATTAATAAAGGCGTTTTTGTTTATGACCCAAAATTGATGGAAATAATCAACCGATTTAAGATACTTTCAGAAAAATATTAGATCTAGTGCTTTTGCAAGATATCATTTAGCAGTAATTATAGATTATAAACAATGATGTTATGATAACCACTAACAAGTTATGGCTTTTTTTGATGACAATAATATGAATTTATTTTGAGTATTCATTTGTTGTGTTATCACTTGATTTTATGTTCATGTGGATTCCTTTGTAATTTGTGATGTCAGATTGCGATATGTTGTTGCAGATTACCCCTGTTGTATGTTCTTTGATTTTTTACATTTTTATCCACCTTATACGAAGTCATGGTCAAATGTGCTTAAGCATTTTAGATATATAATTTCGATATAGTTTTTTTAACATTTTTGTGCTATTAACTTTTCGGGTTGCTGTTTATGTAATAACAAATTGATTCGGTCTTCATAATTTGGACAGGAGTTAAGCGAAATAAGCAAAATGGAGGGCAAGGAAGTTGAAGTCAATTTTCATTGTACACATGCGTGTATAGTATTAGATTATTCAAAATTGAGAACATACAAATTACGGATTCATCTACAGTCGTATTAGAGGAAAAGATTGCATAAATTATTAAAAATATGGTTAGGAAAATGAAGTTCGAATTTATGAAGACCAGAGAGACTGATTTTTACGAGTAAAATATTAATCTTGAACCACAATGAAAAATGGGTTTTTCACTAAATTGTAAGGTCGATGTCGATGAATTGTGGTATCAAATTTGAAGTTATTAGGTGAAAACTTCCGAGTTATCAAAGCGGGAAATATAGTTCATGATTTTCTGGGTTTATAGAAATTATAATTTATTTGAAATACATTACAATTTGACTAACCATTTTACTATTAAGGGGTTATTATAGTTTATCTCATTCGGGCGATGACCGAAATAAATTTCATAATGTTAACTATCAGATTAATTCAAAACTCTTACGAACGCCCATCTCCAGACCTCTCAATTCGGCAAGACCACGTAACCTACCAATACAGGAGTAGCCAGGATTGGACACCTTGGTTAAATCGTCCAACATTTTATGGCCATGGTCTGGTCGCATCGGAATATTAAGATTGGTATTTCCTTCAGCTTGCCGTCTTTTTTGTTCACTGATAATAGCCTTCATGACGGCAAACATGTCCGTGTTTCCTTCCAAATGATTTGCTTCATGGAAATTCCCCTTTTCATCGCTTTGAACATTTCGTAAGTGTAAAAAATGAATGCGCTTACCAAATTCCTCAATCATTGCCGGTAAATCGTTATCTGCCCGGACACCAAACGATCCCGTGCAAAAAGTCAATCCATTATGAATGCTGTTTACGGATTTGAATAGGTGGGAAATGTCTGCTCTGGTACTGACCACTCGGGGCAAGCCTAAAATTGGATACGGTGGATCATCGGGATGGATGCACATATAGACCTTAGATTTTTCGGCGACGGGAATGATGTGTTCCAGGAAATGAACTAAATTATCTCTTAACCGATCGGCGTTAATAGCTTCATAAGTGTTTAAAACCGAATTGAATTGACTGAGTGAATACCCTTCTTCTGCGCCCGGCAATCCTGCTATGATATTGGAAATAAGATTGTTTTGATCTTCTGTGCTCATTGCAGACAACCGAATCTTGGCTTGCGCAATTTCTTCTTGGGTGTAACTCTTATCGGCATCGGGTCTTTTTAATAAAAACAACTCAAAGACTGCAAAATCGATCCGGTCAAACCGCAACGCCGTTGAACCATCTTCCAGTTCATAATCCAAATCGGTACGCGTCCAATCCAACACGGGCATGAAATTATAGCAAACCACATTGACGTTGCATTTGCTGAGGTTGATGAGCGTTTGTTGGTAGTTTTCAATAAAATGCTTATAGTTTCCGGTTCTTGTTTTGATGGCTTCATGAACAGGAACGCTTTCTACCACAGACCATCTCAAACCCGCGCCTTCAATTTCTGTTTTTCGTTTTTCAATTTCTTGGATCGGCCAGACTTCCCCATTGGAAATGTGATGTAAAGCCGTCACAATGCCTGTGGCACCGGTCATTTTGATATCTGATAGGGATACAGGATCCTTCGGCCCGTACCATCTAAATGTTTCTTCTAATTTCATATGCTCTAAACTCCTGAAAATGCACTAAACCCACCATCTACGTGGACGACGATTCCTGTAATAAACTTTGATGCATCAGAACACAACCACAAGGCGGTGCTGATCAATTCTTCGGCCTCACCAAAGCGATGCATTGGTGTATTATTGATAATGGTTTGCCCTCGTGACGTCAATGTGCCGTCAGAGTTCAATAATAAATCCCTGTTCTGTTCCCCGATGAAAAAACCGGGCGCAATGGCATTGACCCTTAAATTTGTGGAAAGCTTTTGTGCCATTTCAACAGCAAGCCATTTGGTAAAGTTCTCAATGGCGGCTTTTGAGGCAGAATACCCAACAACTCTGGTGAGCACTTGTTGGGCGGCAATTGATGAAATGTTTATGATACAACCTTGCTCTTGTTTTGAAATTTCTTTTCCGAAGACTAATGAGGGCAACACGGTACCTTTTAAATTAAGATTGGTGACGGCGTCAAAATCATCCATCTCCATCTCAAAAAAATCTTCATCCGGCTGTATTGTGGCGCCTTTTAAATTGCCACCTGCAGCATTGATTAAAATGTCAATCTTTCCATAGTTCTCAATAATTTTTGCTCGTGCATTTTCCAAAGATGTTCTGTCAAGTACATCTGCAGAAATGCCCATGGCAACACCGCCAAGGTTCTGTATCTCTTTTATTTTGGAAGTAATAGGGGCTTGGGTTCGTCCTAAAATAACAATCTTGATGCCCTCCATGGCCAGTCCATTTGCGATAGCACCTCCTAAAGCTCCTGAACCCCCGGTAATGACGGCAACCTTATCTTTGTAATTGTGTTTAGTCATATATGACAATAAATTATTTTTTAAATTGGTAACAGTAAAATTATTTAATAAAGGTAGTCCAAAAATGATAATGTCAAAAAGTTTTAGGATTTGAAATAAATATTTCTATATTTGTGTAATCGATTACAATTGGATCGGAATTTAAAAATTTAGAGGTTTAAATATCAGAGCTATCCTTTAAATTCGCTTGTTGTGCATCATGATGGACCGTGCGAAATTAAATTAATAAAATAACAAATGAAAATTTCAAAATACTCCATAGGGATTGGGGATAGATTTGGGCATGAAGGAAAGGCCCAACTCAGGGCGATTATTGAGGCCAATCAGAAATTTGTTGAAATCACGCCTGTCTGGAATAAATCCTTTCGTGAGCACAGCATCACTAAAACAAGACCTTATGATACCCGTGTGGCTGCTGATCAGGCTGTTGAAGCATTGAATTGGACAGGGCCATATTTCATTGATGCTGATCATATTAACCGATCTAATGTCAATGAGTTTATTGAATATTCAGATTTCTTTACCATAGATGTTGCCGAATTCATCGGGAAGAAAAATGATGAAGAAAAACTCAGAAAGGCGATAGTCGAAAACTCAAAGTTAATTGGTGAAATTTCGATTCCGAATATTGAAAAGGCATTTCAGCTTGGCAGCACGGAACTGAAAATTATTATTGAAAAGTATTTGCCTGCAATTACAGAAGCAGGGGAGATATATCGGTTGATAGAACGTGCAAAAGGGAGCGATAACTTTGTCACCGAAATTTCAATGGATGAGGTAATGGATCCCCAATCTCCAATCGAATTACTCCTAATTCTATCGTTAATAGCCTCTGAAAATATACCACTACAGACGATTGCTCCAAGATTTACCGGAAGATTTAATAAGGGAGTAGATTATGTGGGCGATATCTCCAAATTTGAAAAGGAATTTGAAGAGGATATTTTAGTAATTGCCTATGCCATTGAGGAATTTGGTTTGCCTGCCAACCTAAAACTTAGTGTTCATTCAGGAAGTGATAAGTTTTCTATATATCCTATTATCACAAAAATAATTAATAAATATGGTAAAGGTATCCACATAAAAACGGCGGGCACAACATGGCTTGAAGAAGTTATTGGGTTGGCCATGGCGGGAGGTGAGGCGCTTGAGCTTATGAAAACATTTTACCGGGAAGCACTAGTACGTCGCGATGAACTTTGTGCTCCTTATGCACAGGTTATTGATATTGACTTTGAAAAATTGCCGTCTTTTGATGAAGTGGAAAAATGGAGTGGAGATAAATTCGCCAACAGCTTACGCCACAATCCAGACCATTCGGATTACAATCCGAATTTCAGACAATTAATTCATGTAGGCTATAAAGTAGCCATCGAACATAAGGCGAAATTTAATTTCTATCTGACAAAATATGCTGATATTGTTGGGCAACAAGTTTATGAAAATATTTACAACAGACATTTGGTTAAACTATTCAATGAAGATGGACAATAGATTATTTTAAAGTTTAAGGTGGAGCGCATTTTCATTAATACTAATTTCCCCTCTATGTCGAGTTATTCCTCCACGATAAACCAAGGCCTTGACCGACTATTTTTGAATAATCATATAATGAAATCACTTTTTGAAACTAAATAACATTAATAAATACGAACAGCAAGACGGCTAGGCCATTGATTGTACTTGCCGGGTCTGAATATTGAGTCCGAGTTTTAAGTTTGATTTCCTTGCAAAGTGAAGTCCTAACCATGCAACTACGCATAGTCGAGACCATATAAAATGAAATTTGAACAATGAATACAAAGTTTATAAATGATAGTTTTTTATTGGAAAATTCTTTCGCAGAGGAACTATACCATACGTATGCTAAACAGCAGCCAATTATAGATTACCATAATCATTTGCCACCTCAAGAAATTGCGGAGGATAAAATCTTTGGCAATTTAACCAATGTCTGGATTAACGGCGACCATTATAAATGGCGTGCCATGAGAACCTTGGGCATTGATGAGAAATTCATCACGGGAGCAGGTTCTGAAAAGGAGAAATTCATGTATTGGGCAAAAACAGTACCTTATACCATGCGAAATCCTCTGTATCATTGGACGCATTTGGAGTTGGCGCGTTATTTTGATGTCTATGATTTACTCAATGAGAAATCAGCAGAAAAAATTTATCATGAAACTTCTGAAAAATTAAGTTCCCCTGAGTATAGCTGTCAGAATTTACTATTGAAGGTAAATGCCGAAGTCGTCTGCACTACCGAAGATCCAACCGATACCCTTGAACAACATCAAAAATTGGCAAAAAGTAACTTTGGGGTGAAAGTGAGCACGGCTTTCCGTCCGGATAAAGCCATTCTGATTAACAACAACGGTTATAATGACTATATCGATGCGCTTGGAAAATCGGCCGATATCACCATAAGTTCTTATGATGATTTAGGTGATGCCCTAAAACGTAGGATTGCATATTTCCATCAAAATGGCTGTAGATTATGTGACCATGGTTTGGATCAGATGTATTTTGAAAAATTTACGGAGAGTGAAATTAAAGCGATTTTTCAAAAGAAACGAAACGGACATGCTATTACAGATGAAGAGGCTCTAAAGTTTCAAAGTGCTATTTTGTTGTTCTTGTCTGAAACCTATCATGAATATGGTTGGGTGCAGCAATTCCATTTGGGAGCGTTGCGAAATAATAATGCCAGAATGCATCAAATTTTAGGACCTGATACGGGCTGGGATTCCATAAATGATTATCCCCAGGCTCAAAAATTATCGGCGTTTTTAAATGCCTTGGATAGTAAGGATAAATTGACCAAAACCATTATATACAATCTTAATCCTGCCGATAATGAAGTCATGGCCACCATGATCGGAAATTTCAATGACGGCAGTATAAAGGGCAAAATTCAGTTCGGTTCGGGTTGGTGGTTCCTGGATCAAAAGGATGGCATGACCAAACAGTTGAATGCGTTGTCAAATATGGGCTTGATCAGTTGCTTTATTGGAATGCTGACGGATTCGAGAAGCTTTTTGTCATTTCCTCGCCATGAATATTTCAGACGAGTGCTTTGTAACCTTTTGGGAGATGAGATTAAGCGCGGCGAATTGCCCAATGATATGGAATGGATTGGTAAATTGGTATCGGATATCAGTTATAACAATGCTAAAAATTATTTTGATTTTTAATCATTATAGGATAACCAATACAAGTGCTTTTGATTGGTGCTAAAATCAAACCTAGTGAGGGGTGTTTGCATCACGTGTTATCAGTGGATGTGTTGATGCTGATGAGATCGGATTTTATTAAATATTAGTAGAATGAGTAAAACAGTAGCTTTTGGAGAAATTATGTTACGCTTGTCAACCGAGCGGCATTTGCGATTCTCGCAGGCCAAGTCCTTTGCGGCAATTTATGGTGGTGGCGAATTTAATGTGGCTGTTTCCTTAGCTAATTATGGATTGTCCGCAGAATTTGTAACCCGAGTTCCGAATAACGAAATTGGTGCCTGTGCCATGAACGAAATGAGGAAATTGAATGTAGGTTCACAAAATGTGGTCTTAGGCGGGGATCGATTGGGAATTTATTTTTTGGAAACAGGCGCTGGAGCACGTGGAAGTCATGTGGTTTATGATAGGGCAAATAGTGCTATGGCTACAACCCAGAAAGGTGACTTTAATTGGGAGGAAATTTTAAAAGATGCCACATGGTTCCATTGGAGCGGCATTACACCTGCTATTTCTGAAAATGCAGCTTTGGCCTGTTTGGAAGCGGTTAAGACCGCTTTCAAAATGGGGCTCACCGTGTCTTGTGATCTCAATTACCGTTCGAAATTATGGAATTATGGGAAACACCCTAGTGAAGTGATGCCCGAACTTTTAAAATATAGCCATATTATTTTAGGAGATATTGATACCGCTTATTTTATGTTGGAAAAATCCAAAGTAGAGCCAAATTACCAAGAGGAGTCGACATTACCTGTTCTGTACAATAAATTGTTTGAGTTATGTCCTAATTTGAAAACGGTGGCCACAACGCTCCGTTATTCAATAAGTGCTTCCCATCAACGTATTGGTGGCGTTTTATACGATGGGAAATCTATTTTTAATGCTGCCGTCAAGGACGTAACACCTGTGGTGGATCGGGTTGGAAGTGGCGATGCATTTATGGGCGGACTGATTTATGGTCTTTTGACCTATGAAAATGACCAACAAAAGGCGTTGGACTTTGCGGTGGCAGCCTGTTGTTTGAAACACACCATTACGGGTGATTATAATTTGGTAACTGTGGAAGAGGTTGAGAAAATGCTCCAAGGCGATTCCAGCGGAAAAGTATCCAGATAGACGATGATGACCTTGAAGAAAATATCGCGACTTTCTGGTTTTTCGACTTCTACGGTGTCTAAAGCATTGAACGATTGTTATGATGTTAGTGTAGAAACCAAGAAACTCATTCGGGATCTTGCGTTTCAATACAATTATACGCCAAACAAAAATGCGGTTGCCTTAAGAAAGAGTAAAACAAATATCCTAGCGGTAATTTTACCTCAGGTGAACCAACAATTATATAGTGATTTGTTATGTGATATTTACCAAAAAGCTTCTGAATCTGGGTATCGCATAATGCTCTATCAGTCTTTTGAAAATAAATCAAAGGAAAAGGAGTTTTTGGAAGATATTAGCGATGGCAGTGTTGACGCCGCAATTATACTTTCAATCCACGAAGAATTACAGGTCAAAAGAAGTATTCCAATGGTGTATATGCAGATTTTTAAAAAGAAATCCTCCCAGGACCTTTTGGAGCGCTGTCGATTTAATTTAGAGAATTTATTAGAAAAAATAAAGTAATTATGGCACAATATACACGAATAGAAGTTGCTCAGACCATGAAATCCAGCGGCATGGTTCCGTTGTTTTATCATGAGGATATTGAGTTGTGTAAACAGGTTTTGAAAGCTTGTTATGATGGTGGTGCGCGCTTATTGGAGTTCACTTCAAGGGGTGATTTTGCCCACGAAGTGTTTGGTGACCTAATAAAATACGCTATCGCAGAATTGCCAGGCATGATCTTGGGTGTCGGATCTGTAACCGATGCCGCCGCTGCCTCTTTATACATGCAATTGGGCGCGAATTTTATTGTCACTCCTGTTCTTAGAGAAGATATTGCCATTGTTTGCAACCGTCGAAAAGTGCTTTGGTCGCCGGGTTGTGGTTCATTGACTGAAATTGCAAAAGCCGAAGAATTGGGCTGTGAGATCGTTAAGCTATTTCCAGGAGATCTTTACGGTCCGCAATTCGTTAAAGCACTGAAAGGTCCTCAACCATGGACAAGTGTGATGCCAACGGGTGGTGTATCGCCAACGGAAGAAAACCTAAAAGCTTGGTTTGATGCTGGCGTGATCTGCGTTGGCATGGGATCCCAATTAATCTCCAAAGAGATTATTTCCAAAGAGGATTTTAAGATGTTGGAAAACAAAGTAAAAGAAGCCTTGGACATCATCAAAAATCTACAAAAACTTTAAAAAATGAAAAAATTCCAGATAATAATGGTTTTTGTGCTAGCGGTTATGACTTTTAGTTGTGACACGATCACCGACACCCGAACCATAAAATTAGCCCATGGCTTAGACGTTGGCCATTCTGTACACATGGCTATGGTGAAAATGGGTGAGGACCTAGAGCAGATTTCTGGTGGAAAAATGCGATTGGAAATATATCCAAGTCAACAACTGGGGTCCGAACGGGAATGCATTGAATTGCTTCAGATAGGAAGTTTGGACATGACCAAAGTCTCTGTTGGCGTCATGGAGAATTTTGCGCCGCGAATGCGAGTGTTCAGCTTGCCCTATCTGTTTAGAGATCGGCAGCATTCATTTGATGTCCTCGATGGCCCCATTGGTAAGGATTTATTGAATGAAGGCACAAAATATTGGCTTAAAGGACTCGGTTATTATGATGCAGGAAGTAGAAGTTTTTATACAAAAGACAAGCCCATCAATTCTCCAACAGATCTACATGGTCTGAAGGTAAGGGTTCTAGAAAGTGTTACCGCCATGGACATGGTCAATAGCTTGGGTGGTTCTGCCACGCCGATTTCTTGGGGTGAATTGTATACCTCTTTACAACAGGGAGTTGTGGATGGTGCAGAGAATAATCCACCAAGTTTTTACCTGTCGAGACATTATGAAGTGTGTAAATATTATTCTTTAGATGAGCATACCGTCTTGCCTGATATGGTACTCGTTGGAACACACCTTTGGGATAGACTTTCCAAACAAGAACAGGAATGGTTGCAAACGGCTGTGGATAGTTCAGTCGTTTATCAAAGAAAACTATGGGCAGAGTCAGAAAAGGAAGCTTTGGAAGCCGTAGAAAAAGCAGGAGTCACGATTGTACGTCCAGACAAAACCGCATTTGAAAACGCTGTTCAACCACTGTATTCAAAATATAAAGATGACAAGGAAATGTCAGCATTAATCCAAAATATTAAAAACACAAAATAATTTGACCATGCGAAAAACAGTAGATAAAATATTGTCCAACCTTCTCGTAATCATTATGGGGGCGATGGTCATTAATGTGTTATGGCAGGTTTTCACACGTTTTGTAATGGGTGAGCCCAGTTCCTTTACTGATGAATTGGCCCGATACCTCATGATTTGGTTAGGTATTTTAGGGGCGGCTTACGTGTCGGGAAAAAACATGCACGTGGCCATCGATGTACTTCCCCAAAGAGCAAGTCCTGCCACACAAGAAAAACTTAAAAACATTGTTGCTTGGATCATTATGGTTTTTGCCTTTTTCGCATTGGTCATTGGTGGTTTCAGATTGGTTTATATCACTTTTGTTTTGGAACAACAATCTGCGGCATTGCAAATTCCGTTGGCCTTGGTGTATTTATGTCTTCCGATAAGTGGGCTATTGATCATCTATTATAAAACTTCTGACCTTCTCAATATTAAATAAATATGGACTATATCCCAATCTTCGTTTTAGTTTTAAGTTTTATTGGCTTATTGGCCATTGGCACCCCTGTGGCCTGGAGCATTGCCATAGCCTCGGTGTTGACCATGTTGGTGAGTATTCCCACAATGCCCGCATTTACGACCGTATCCCAAAGAATGGGGACGGGCTTGGATAGCTTTGCGCTGTTGGCCATTCCGTTTTTTATCCTTTCAGGACAATTGATGAATAAAGGAGGCATTGCCCAACGACTTATTGCTTTTGCTAAAACTTTGGTAGGATCACTACCTGGAGGTCTGGCATTAATAAATGTCATAGGCGCCATGTTAATGGGAGCCATTGCAGGATCTGCGATGGCATCCGCTTCTGCAATGGGCAGTATTTTGGGGCCTGAAATGGAAAAGGAAGGCTATTCAAGAGAGTTTGGAGCTGCGGTTAATATTACGTCGGCCACAACGGGATTGATTATTCCTCCTAGTAATGTCTTAATTGTCTATTCGTTGGCTAGTGGTGGGGTTTCCATTGCGGCTTTGTTTTTGGCGGGTTATATTCCTGGAATTTTGACAGGGGTATTATTAATGGTGGTGGCCGCATTGTGGGCAAAAAAGAAAAAGTATAAAGTCGGTAAAAGAAGCTCGTTGAGAGAAGTGGGACGAACATTTATAGATGCTGTTCCAAGTTTGTTTTTATTGGTTATTGTCATTGGAGGTATTGTGACCGGTGTATTTACCGCGACCGAGGCATCTGCCATTGCGGTGCTCTATACCTTGATTTTGGCCTTTGTTTACAAAGAAATCAATATGAAATCCTTGCCGGAAATATTGCTGGATTCCTCCATGACTACCGCCATTGTAATGTTGCTTATTGCAGCTTCCATGAGCATGTCTTGGGTCATGTCTTTTGAGAACATCCCACAGTCCATCAGCTCCACCTTATTGGCCATTAGCGATAATCCAATCATCATTTTATTGATCATCAACTTGATCTTGTTGTTTGTGGGAATCTTCATGGACATGACACCGGCGGTATTGATATTCACACCCATATTTTTACCTGTCATTGTTTCCATTGGGATGGATCCAGTGCATTTTGGGATCATTATGGTGTTGAATTTATGTATTGGGCTCTGTACCCCGCCCGTGGGCTCTGTACTCTTTGTGGGTGTGGGTGTGGCGCAAACCACCATTCAGAAGGTTATGAAACCTTTATTGCCATTGTTTTTGGCCATGATTGTGGCTTTGTTTTTAGTCACCTATTTACCACAATTATCCCTTTGGCTACCAAGCTTGTTTGATTTATAATTTAGGATACGATGAAAGAATTAATAAAAAATAAGAAACCCCTGAATAGGGAAAATGTTGAGGTGGGGAGTAGACCGCCAATTAAAGTGGTGCAGTTTGGCGAAGGCAACTTTTTGCGGGCTTTTGTAGAATATGCATTTCATAAATTAAATAAGGAAGCGGATTTTAATGCTGGAATTGCGGTGGTACAACCAATAGAAAGAGGGATGGTCAGCATGTTGAATGACCAAGACGGATTGTACACCTTGTTTTTAAAAGGCGTTCAAAAGGGACGGGAAATTCAGCATCAAGAATTGATTACAAATATTGTGAAAGGCATTGATCCTTATGCAAATTTTGAAGCGTATTTGGATTTGGCAAAAGAAGAGGAACTTCAGTTTATAATCTCTAACACCACCGAAGCGGGTATAGCTTATGTAGCCTCAGATCGTAGAGATATGAGTCCGCCGAGTTCTTTTCCTGCAAAATTAACCGTATTGCTTCATGAGCGTTTCAAACATTTCAATGGAAATCCGGATAAGGCATTGACCATTATTCCTTGCGAATTGATTAATCACAATGCGGAAACGCTTAAAGAAATTATCCTTAAGTATGCTGAGGACTGGGAATTGGAAAAAGAATTCAAGGTCTGGTTAACAGATCATTGTTCATTTCATAGCACCTTGGTGGATAGAATTGTTCCTGGGTATCCAAAGGATGAAATTGAAGCTTACAATGCACAATTGGACTACAAGGACAATTTGATTGTAGCTGCCGAAACTTTTTTATTGTGGGTGATTGAAGGCGATGCCCAATTAAAAGAAAAATTGCCTTTTCATAAAACGGATTTGGACGTCAAAATTGTCGCAGATATGCAACCTTATAGAACACGTAAAGTGCGTATTTTAAACGGCGCCCATACGGCAATGGTGCCTATGTCACTTTTGTACGGCAATGCAACAGTCAAGGAAACTGTGGATAGTGAGTTTACGGGAAAATTTGTCAATAAGGCCATTTTTGACGAAATAAACGAAACATTGGGAATGGATCGCGCAGAACTGAACAGTTTTGCTGAAGCGGTTTTGGACCGTTTTAGAAATCCTTTTATTAAACATCAACTCTCTGACATTGCGTTGAATTCCATTTCAAAATTCAAGGTGCGTGTGTTGCCAAGTTTATTGGATTATGAAGCAGTACACCACAAACTACCCACCCATTTGACCTTTGCATTCGCGTGTTTGATCAGGTTTTATAAAGGCACATGGAACGGAGAACCTCTACCCGTAAACGATAGTGAGGAGGTTGTGGCGTTCTTCCAGGATATTTGGAAACATAACGATCTTCAGGAAATCGCAAAATCCACACTTCAAAACATGGCGTTTTGGGATGAGGATTTGACGAAAATTGAAAATTTGCAAACAGCTATTGCCTTTGCGCTAGAAGAAATTGAGGCCAACGGTATTGAAAAGGCTTTTGAGAATTTCAATAAAAAATATTAACGAATTTAACTTGTAACAATGCAGAAGAAACTGATTAAAGTACATCCATCGGATAATGTAGCGGTTGCATTAATCAATGTGGCGAAGGGTGATGTGATTTCTTTCGAAAATCAAACGGTTGAAGCTACCACTGATGTTAAGGCCAAACATAAATTGGCTTTGGAGAGTTTTGCCCTTGGCGATAAAATATTCATGTATGGGGTGTTGGTCGGGAAAGCCAGCAAACCCATTCAAAAGGGTGAAGTTTTAACCATAGAAAATGTCAAACACGAGAGTGCCAAGGTTTCAAAAAAGACAGCCACAACAGAATGGAACCCTCCTAATGTGGACAAATGGAAAGACAGAACATTTATGGGGTACCATAGAGAAGATGGACAAGTTGGTACTGCCAACGTCTGGTTGTTTTTTCCTTTGGTGTTTTGTGAAAATAGAAATATTGAAACCTTAAAAGAAATATTTGAAAAGGAATTACTGACTCAAAAAGTAAACCCGCACCAAATGTTATTGCGCTCTTTGGTGAATGATGGTGACGAAGAACAAGAAGTTGAACAAGAACAGACCAAAAGGGTGTTTGATAATGTTGAGGTCAAGTTTATTACCCATCCCGGAGGTTGTGGGGGCATCCGTCAAGACTCTGAAAGTTTGGCGATGCTCTTGGCAGGTTATGTCCACAATCCGAATGTTGCGGGCGCGACAGTCTTGAGTTTGGGATGTCAAAATTTACAGATTGACATCTTCAACAAAGCTTTAAAGACCATTAGTCCGAATAACACCAAACCGATTTTGATGTATGAGCAACAACAAATGGGAACGGTGGACGAGATGTTGAGCAGCATCATTAAAAACTCATATAAGGCCATTAAGGAAGCCAACAAGATCCCAAGACAACCGGCACCATTATCAAAATTGAAATTGGGATTGGAATGTGGTGGATCAGATGGTTTTTCTGGAATTTCGGCAAATCCGACCTTAGGCTACACCTCAGACCTATTGGTCGCGTTGGGTGGAACGGCCATTTTATCAGAGTTTCCGGAATTATGTGGGGTTGAACAAGAACTGGTCAACCGTTGTGAAACTCAAGAATCCGCCGATCGTTTTTTGGAACTGATGAAAGCCTTTGAGAAATTTGTGGTGGCTGCAGGTTCAGGATTTGATATGAATCCATCACCCGGAAATATTAAGGACGGATTGATTACGGATGCCATGAAATCGGCAGGCGCTGCCAAAAAGGGAGGGACCTCTCCGATAGTGGATGTCTTGGATTATGGCGAATATGTGACCAAACCAGGATTGAATCTCTTATGTACTCCCGGCAATGATGTTGAAAGTACAACGGCTATGGTGGGTTCCGGTGCCAATATCGTATTGTTTACAACAGGGTTGGGAACACCAACGGGCAATCCAATTGCACCTGTAGTCAAAGTGTCTTCCAATTCAGAAATGGCACTAAGAATGAGCGATATCATCGATATTGATACCGGTGGGGTCATCAAAGGTGAAAAGACGATTGAAGAAATGGCTGAGGAAACTCTTAATACCATCATAGATATTGCCAGTGGCAAAATCATTTCTAAAGCGAGTATTTTAAATCAAAATGATTTTATTCCCTGGAAACGTGGCGTTTCCTTGTAAAGTGATTAATAGCGAAAGAAAGAAGCCGTCTCATAACTAATTGAAACGGCTTTTTTTATGTTTTTCTCTCGGAAAGCTTAAGGATGGCTTTTAAATACTCAACGCTTAGATAGGTTGTATAAATACTGAAATCCATTTTTTATCGATAGCATTCAGATTGGCGAAATAAACAGTTGTTATTCTTCTAAGATCATGATTTTACTTCCTTAATGTCTAAGAATTAGTGTTTTGAAGACGACTTTCTGATCATCAATTCTGGTGTTAATACAATTTGTTTCTGAGATTTTATTTTTTTTCCGTTATTGACTTCTTCCAAAAATACTTGGGCCGCTATTTTACCCATTTCAATAGGGGATTGATCCACGGATGTGATGGACAATTCCATAAAACGTGTAAACGGTTCATTACTAAATCCAACGACACAAATATCATCTGGAATTTTAAGTCCGTGTGCTTTGATTTCCTGAATGGCGCCAAGTGCGGTAAAATCACTGGCTGAAAAGATGGCATCAGGTGGATGTTCCATATTCAAGAGGATGTTTGTAATTTTTCTGCCTTCATCCACCTTACTCGCGGTTTCAATGACTAAATTTTCATCATATTCCAATCCGTGGTCAATTAACGCTTGCTTATAGCCTAAATATCGGTTTTGGAAAATTTCAATCGAACGGTCATTTGACAAATGGGCAATGCGTTTACAACCTTGGTCTATCAAATGTTTCGTGGCTTCGTAAGCCCCATTAAAATCGTCAATGGTCACAGAGCTTACCCCATCAATATTTCGTTTTCTATCGAAAAAAATGAGTGGTACCTTCTTTTGCGACAAATTATTAAAAACTTTGTTTTTTGTTTTTGAATTGGAAATTGACATTAAAATGCCATCCACTTGAGCGTTTAATAACGAATTTATATTACCGGTTTCCAATTTTTCTTGGTCATGGGTTTGGCAGACAATAACATGATAGCCCTTAGGATATAATTCTTCTTCAATTCCTCTAATGACAGAGGCAAAAAAGTTGCTGTCCATACGAGGTACAATCACCCCAACATTAAAACTTTTTCCACTTTTCAGGGCTCTAGCGAGTGTGTTCTGTTCATAATTCATTGCTACGGCAGTCTCCTGAACCAATTTACGCGTGTTCTCGCTTATTTTTAAATTATTGTTTAAAGCTCTAGAAACAGTAGCAGCAGTGAGATTCAGTCTTTCTGCAATGTCATATATGGTAGTTTTTTTTTTCATTGGCATGATTTGTATTGAGGCTATAAAAATACATTATTTGTAATTAATTGTGGCTTATAAGGCTAAATGTCGCTAATTATGGGTTGAGGACCTTATTTAAAAAGTTGAGAACGTGGTTTAATGTGGTATCGAACCACGGCTGCATCAACCAAAAGGAATGCGGACTGTCTGCAAGCGTATGAATCTCGCTGTAGATGTGATGACGATTTAAAATGGCAATCATATCATCCCGTCCTGCATGAAACCGCGGTTGCGCACTATTGATGAATAGGATAGGAGGTGCACTTCCATTTACGTATTCCAATGGTGATGCTTCTTTCCAATTGTGATAATTGTCCTCTTTTGAGCCATTCAGCCAAATACTTGCCATTTTTCCTTCTGCAGCTGCTTCAGGATGAATGAAGGAAACAATGCCATCAATATTGACAATGGCCTGAACCTCATCAGATATTTTATCGTTTTTACCATAAAGAGATGAATTGGGAGTCACACCAACAAGCGTCGCTAAATGGGCACCGGCAGAGCCACCCAATACTGCAATCTGATTTGGATTAATATGGTAGGTGTCCGCGTTTTCTCGCATCCATCTGAGCGCATCTTTTAAATCATGAACTGCTGCAGGATAAGGAGCGTCATATCCCAATCGGTAAGATGCGGTGATGGCCACAAAACCGTTTAGGGCTAAATGTTGTGCCATGACCCGTTGGTTTTCTTTACTGCCCGTAAGCCAACCACCACCATGAATCAAAAGCACGGCGGGATAGGAATGTTTAGATTTACTCTTGGGCATATAAATGTCTGCTTGGAGGGTTTGATCACCTATGGTTTTATAAACTACATTTTCTTTGGCTACAATTTCTTTGGAAATTAGAGGTTGGATGGGGGTAATAAATGGATACTTTTTATTTAGTTTTTCATAAATATATGCAATGGTATACGGCGGAAATTCTGACGTTTTTTCTTGTGAAATTCCTTGGAAAGTTCCACCAATCAACATGCATAAGAAAACTATGTTTTTGTACTGTTTCATATCTGTCTTTTATTAAACCACAGGTTATTTTTTGAAATTTAAATTCAATTCTTTTAGACCTTGAAAAACAAGTCGTGCAACTTCCGTGGCACCTTGGGGTTGAAAATGGGTGTTGTCTTTCTGTCCATTAGGATAGGCCTCATAAATGCCCTCTGGCAGATTCATGAAAAAGTGTTCTGTAACATAGCCTTCGCCCATTTTGGAGAAATAATCTCGCGATTTTTGATTTAAATCGATGAGCATGACCTTCAGTTCCTTCGCAATGTCCTTTGAAGCTTGGTCATACTCACCATGCGCATTTTGAAGCGTGCCATCTTTCCATGGGTAATTTCTTGCCACAGGGGTCACTATAATTGGTAATGCGCCTTTCTCTCGGGTTTGATTGACAAACAATCTTAGAAATTCTTTATAACCTTCACTATCCACATATCGTTCTGGTTTACCTTCAGAAGCATCGTTATGTCCAAATTGCATGATGACCACATCGTCAGGTTTAAGATTTTCAAAGACCATACGCCATCTTCCTTCTTGAAAAAATGTGCGTGTACTTCTACCACCTCTAGCGCGATTGTCCACAACGGCACTATCTGTTTTAATGATCTTATTTATTTGTGACAGACTATCTGAACTTAAAAATTGCTGGAAAACTTGTCCCCATCCGGTCAGTGGATATCGCTCTCTTAAATAATCTTTCCCCAGATCGTAATTGCCTGTATAATCAACCATGGTGGAGTCGCCAATTAAATATACCGCGGTGTGTTTCCTTTCAATGTTAAAAGCCATTAGGAACATTACGACGGATAAGCCAGCTAAACATTTTAATATGTTATTTGATACCTTCACGACATTAATTATTTAATAATAATCGCTTTTTTAGTAGCGCCTTTACCGAGTTCAATTTGCATCTTTTCATTAGAAACATCCTTTTTTTCAAATTGGATATTTTTACTTTTTGAGCCCAAAACTTTTATTGCCGATTTACTTTCACCAAAGCTGAAGTTACTTGTTTTGATGTTTTTACTATTATAAATGGTTAGTGCATAATCATTGGAAGCTTTTACGGTGACGTTTTTTAGAGTAATACCGTCAGCATCAATAGCTGTAATGCCCTTTTTGGTTTCAAAAACCGAATCTTCAATGATCACATTTTTCACGTTCATTTCAGGCAAACCCATAATGAACATGGCGGTTTCAGAATCGACTACATTAATGTTTTTCATAAATATGTTTCTAAAAGAAGGGGTCTCTTCTGTAACTTCAACCAGTTTTTCTTCTTGTATTTGGGTGTCCGATGCCTCATCATTATCAACCAAAATTGGGGCTTTACCTGAATAATATAAGTTAAATTGAATGGCATCCGTTGGAATATGAATCATATTAATATTAGAGATGTAGATGTCCTCAACAATCCCACCTCGCCCTCGAGTACTTTTAAAGCGTAACCCAATATCGGTGCCTATGAATGTACAGTTTGATATGTGTACATTTTTTACGCCGCTCGACATTTCACTGCCAATGACAAAGCCACCATGGGCATGATAAACCACGTTGTTTTTTACGATGACATTTTCCGTAGGGATGCCGCGATCTCTCCCATCTTTATCTTTTCCTGATTTAAAACAAATGGCATCATCGCCCACGTCGAATGTATTATTATAAACTAAAGCATTCTTACAGGATTCTAAATCCAATCCATCACCATTTTGGGAATACCAAGGGTTTCTAACATTAATATTTCTAATAATAATATCTTCGCACATTAAAGGATGGATATTCCAAGCAGGTGAATTTTGGAAGGTAGGACCGTCCAAAAGCACGCGTTTACTGTTGACGATGCTCACCATTACCGGCCGTAAAAAATCCTTAACTGAAGCTAATTCGTCGTCACCAATTAAATCGGGGACATTAAAATCCGTACTGCTTTCATGACCTTTTTTTGAACCTTCTGTTGGAAACCAAATTTTACCATCTTTAGAGAGTACACCTCCTGATCGAACAAGGGTTTTCCATTGTTTATTGGTCATTTTTTCGATTTTCACAGGACGCCAAGCATCACCACTACCATCAATGATACCAGTGCCGGTAATAGCAATATTTTCAACATTATTAGCATTAATGGGGGACATGGATCTTTTGGTGTTTAAGCCTTCAAAACTTGTGTTTACAAGAGGGTAATCGTTGAAATCGCTACTGAAAACAATTAAAGAACCCGCTTCTAAATGGAGGTTCACATTACTTTTAAGCGTTATAGGTCCCGTTAGCCAAATGCCTCGAGGTACGATAACTTTTCCTCCGTTTTTTGATGATACATCGTCGATTGCTTTTGCAAAAGCATCGGTATTTTTTATAAGGCCATTTCCTATAGCGCCAAAGTTGGTAATAGTAACTTCATAGTTTGGAAAACTCGTTGTTTTTACTTTTGGCATTGAAAACTCAATACCGTCATAAATAGTTTCCTCATTAACCAAAACTGATTTTTGGGCATTTAAATTGCTGACAAAAGCAACTATGAAAAGGGTTAGTCCAAATTTAAACATAGCATGTTTTTTTATCATTATTTTGTAATTTTAAAGTGATCAACATCGGCATATCCACCACGTTTGGCTTCTTGGGTGCTGATGCTGAATAAGCCAACTTTGGCACCAATCCATTTCCCTGGTTGTGCTTTAAATGGTATCCCTAATTTTTTATAATTTTTTCCGTTTTCGGAATAACTGAATTGACACATCGCGTCAGGAGACGAAACTTCAACTCTAAAATAGGCGCTATTGGTCTTCAGACGAATTTGTTCATTTACTATTTCATCACCACCATCCATGGCTTTTATGGCTTGTGTTTGTTTGATAAAATAACCTTTTTCATCATGTGATATACTTAAAGTTGCATAATCCACTCCCATAATGATAAGACCTGCGGTTTTACCAGTTTTAGCTTCTTCAGGAATCAAGGTTATTTTGGTCGATGCCGTAAAGTTCGGTGCCGGAAATTTTTGGAGTAGGAGGTTGGGGACCATCCAAAGGTTTTCATTGTCGGCAACCGATTTGATTGAAAACAATCTTAAAAAATCATTACCCGGTAATTTAGCATGCCAAACAACATCTGGATTGGCTTGCCATTGCCATTGAAGACCTATGTTAAAGTCTTTAAAATCGTCTGTTTCCAAAGGAGTTTCCATGGGATATGTTTTACCGACATCAGGTTTTTTATGCCTAAGTACAGGTTCGCCTCTACCATTGCCATCGAGGTCTCGACCCATTACGGGCCAATCCTTTTGCCAGGTCATCGGTTGAAGATGTACCATGCGTCCATAGGCATCTGCATCTTGAAAATGGTAAAACCAAGATTCACCGTTTGGAGTGGTGACCCAAGCGCCCTGATGTGGGCCATTGATTTTTGTTGTGCCTTGCTCCAAAACTACTTTTTCTTCGTACGGGCCGTAAATATTTTTTGAACGTAAAACGAGTTGCCACCCTGTTTTTACGCCACCCGCAGGTGCGAAAATATAATAATAGCCGTTACGCTTGTAAAATTTGGCACCTTCGACCGTCTCATGATGGTCATGACCATCAAATACATGAATGCCCTGATCGATAACTTTGGTGCCTTCAGCATTCATTTTATTGACGGTCAATAAACTTTTTACACCTCTTCTACTGCCAGCGTAGGCGTGGACTAAATAAGCCTTTCCATCCTCGTCCCATAACGGACTTGGATCTATCAAGCCTTTGCCTTCCATAACCAAAACAGGAGTTTCCCATGGACCATAGGGATCATTGGCTTTTATCATATAGATTCCAAAATCAGGATCACCCCAATAAATGTAAAATTCATTGTTGTGATAACGGATGCTTGGCGCCCAAACCCCATTGCCGTGTTGCGGAATCTTGAAGGTATCAAGAGGTAAAAGTAGAGGTAAGGCATGATTGATCAATTTCCAGTTGACCATATCTTTTGAATGTAAAATAGGTAATCCTGGCACGGTATTAAAACTGGAAGCGGTCATGTAGTAATCTTCTCCAACTCTTATGACATCTGGATCAGAATAATCGGCATACAGAATTGGATTAGTATAAGTGCCATCGCCATTATCGGCAACCCAAACTTCGGATACATAGGGCTTGTTTGATTGAGCTAAAAAGAGTGAGGTACTTAAAAGTAAAATGAATACAAAATAGTGCTTCATGATATTATGCTATAAAAATGAAACATTCGAAACTAACCAAATGTTCGATTAAATACGTACTTATTATCGGTTTAATTCAAGGCTGGCCATAATGAATGGCCCTGTACCTTTAGGATCGTTCGACCTTATTTTTTCGTTAACATAATATTCGTATGAACCATCCCTGTATGGTTTACCTCCTAAACCGGCTACTGCGCAACATTGATTTAAGTTTACAATGCCATTGTCGTCAACTGAAACAAGATTGTTTAAAAGTCCCTCATAGCCCTTTTTGGCAACGTTCAAATATTTTTCTGATAAGTATCCTTTGCGAACTCCTTTTGCAAACGTATAGACAAACATAGAAGTTCCTGTGGCTTCTAAGTAATTACCCTCTCTGGTGCCCTGGTCCAATACTTGGTACCATAAGCCTGTATCTATATCTTGAACTTTGGTGACAGCTTCAGAAAACTGATTTAAATAGCCCACTAAGCGTTCATGACCAGGGTGGCTTTCTGGTAAAAAGTCTAACACATCTACAAGTGCCATCCCATACCAACCCATTGCTCTAGACCAAAAATGTTCTGAGGTACCTGTTTCCTTGTTTGCCCAAGCTTGTTCTTTACTTTCGTCCCAACCGTGATATAGTAGTCCGGTTTTCTTATCGGAGCTATGTTTTTGAATTAAATCAAATTGAAGCACCACATCATTATATATTTTCTGAACTTTAGCATCATCTTTTATATATTGTTGTGCATAATTAATATGAAAAGGCTCTGCCATATATAAGCCGTCCAACCACATTTGATACGGATAGATTCTTTTGTGCCAGTAACCACCATCAGAGGTTCTTGGCTGGGTTTCCATTTGGTACTCCAAAGTTTCCATAGCTTTTAAAAATCGCTCTTCTTTTGTTTTTGGATACAAGTATAGCAACACATCACCAGATTTGATCATGTCTAAATTGTGATTGTCAAATTTGTACGTTTTTATAGTACCTGTACTATCAATCATGTCGTTAGCAAAGGCATAGATATAATCGTAAATTTTTTGGTTTTTGGTTTCTTCGTAAACCTTTATACCGGCCGATAACACCAAGCCATTGGTATAGCTCCATTTTGGCGCATCTCTAAAATCCAATAAAGAAGCATCAGGAAAACGTTCAATTTCAGATAGCATCATGCGTTCCGACCATTTTAAGTTTTCTGGAACAATTTTTTCAACAGACGCCGCTGCCAGCTTATTTTCATTTTTAACATTTTTACAAGAAGTAACCGATAGGGTTAGAGCTATCGTAAGAAGTAGAATATTATTAGTGGTTTTTCTCATGGTTATTTTTATTTAATTTAATAGATCTGTAGTTTCTAACTTTTCTAATTTTAGGTTTAAATCGGCAATAAAAGCATCCTTCGTTTTTATGCCATTTGGTTCTTGGTCCCAAGCCCCTAAAAAGTAGTAAGTAACCGTTTTAGTCGAGGGTTTGAAAACGACAAGATGGTCGTGTGGACCCTCTTTTAATAGTGTCACATCGTCTAATTTGTAAAATACAGCCATTCCTAATTTATCGGTATCACCTGCCAGAGTTTGAGTTCCATAAGTCGCAATATATGCCCATTTTGAGCCTTTTTTATTGACCAACGGAATGTTCTTAAATTTTACAATACCCGTCGTAATACCTGTGATTTCCTCTGATGGACTGAGTTCTACTTTTGTATAACGGTCCTGTTGGAATATTGTAAGTTTTGATTTTAAGTCTATAGTGGCATCACCTGTGTTCCAGCCTTCATAAGTAATGTAGACAGAGGAGTTGGTTTTTGTGTTTTCAATTTTGGCAGTTGTGTTTTTTACCTTCCGAAAGTGGGCGACGGTGTCGTTTACGAGTCTTCCATAACCTCCAATACCCATTGACTTTCCAGCTTTTAGAATGTCCATTCCCCAAGGTGCTGGATCGTGGTAAGAATCAAATCCGTCTTGTCCTACATAAGGAAGGACCAAGGTGTCCACTTTCTTGCCAAAAATGTCGATGGCATTTCTCCAATCTAAATATAAACGGTAAGCAATTTGTTTGTTTTCCCAGCCTGGACCTTCATAGCGTATAAACCAAGTATGGTCAGTATGCTCTTTTGGTACTACAAGTGAGTTTACGTTTTTAAAAGAAGTGCCACCAGCATATTCCTTATGTCCTCTTGGACCATCAACCCATTTTCCTTCTAGTGCTATTGAAATTTCTGCATAGGTTTTTAAATTTGTCTCTAATTGTCCTGTAGTCTGAGGAGACTTGCAGGAGACTAAACCCAAAAAAGCAATAGTTAGCTTTACGATAGTTCTCATGGTATCTGTTTTATATAAATATGCTTAATATTGGTTACCATTGATAGTGGTGGTTTTGAATATAATAGGTTCCGAATTCTCTATGGATAAATCTTTGTCGGCATTCTTGATGTGAACGTTTGTTAATGTTACATTTTGCACATGGCTTTCTGGTCTGCCATTGATAAGAATACCATATTCACCACCATTTTCTACGTTGATGTCTTGTAAATGGATATTCCTTACTATGGGCATGAAGTCACCTTCCTGAGTTCCGTAAATAGCATAGAACATGTTGATTTTTAAGACGGCTTCTTTAACTTGGCCTACTTCTAAGTTTTTCACGTAAACGTTTTCAACAAAACCACCTCTTAAGGTATTTGTTTTTATTCGGATGGCGCGCTCTAATTCTGGGCTGTTCATTTTACAATTTCTAACATAAACATTTCTAACACCTGCTGAAATTTCACTTCCCATAACCACACCGCCATGTCCGTCTTTCATATTGCAGTTTTCAACTACAATATTTTCACTTGGAATATTAACACGTCGGCCATCGTTATTTCTACCCGATTTTATAGCAATACAGTCATCACCTGTATCAAAAGTACAGTTTGTTATATGAACATTTTTAGAGTATTCTGGGTTACAGCCATCGTTATTTGGTCCATGGCTTTCTACCGTAACTCCATCTACTCTCACATAATTGGATTTGATAGGATGAATGACCCAGAATGGTGCATTTGTGAATTTAACGCCTTCAATTAATACATTTTCACATTCAAACGGCTGGATGAATAACGGACGAAGCTGATGTCCTTCACCAAAAACCCGTTCAGAAACTGGAGTGTTATCCTCTGACATAGCCCATAAACGTGGTAAGTTGTGGTCGTCATGCTGACGAACGTCACCTTTGACATAACCATAGATCTCCTTGCCAGCCCAAGGCCACCAATTGGTGTTATCGGCCTGCCCGTTAAGTGATCCTTTGCCAGTTACAGCAATATTGTTTTGTTTGTAAGCATAGATTAATGGCGAATAATTCATTAATTCTTGCCCTTCATAGGACGTATGGACGACCGGTAAGAAATCTTTATGATTTGTTGAGAAAAGGACTTCAGCATCTTCTTCCAGATGAAGATTGACATTACTTTTGAGATGAATAGGACCTGTCAAAAATTTGCCAGAGGGCACGATGACTTTTCCACCGCCAGCTTTGTTACACGCTTCAATGGCTTTTTTTATAGCTTCGGTATTGCTTGTTTTACCATCAGCTACAGCTCCAAAATCAAGAATATTGAAAGTGGTGTCAGGAAACTCCAATACCTTTATATCGCTGATGATTTTATCCGCTTCGTCAAAAACATCATATTCCGTTGTTTCTTTTTTCTCCTCCTTGTTTTTGCAGGAGCTAAAAGTTATTGAAAATAATGAAAAGCATACCAAAAGATACACTAAGAAAGGGGTGTTGATTTTCATAAGGATTTATTTTAATGTATATGATGATTTATAATATTAAAGTTATTGTCATTTGGACCGTTTATATCAAAAAGTGTTAGAGGTGATTTTTTGGATTCCAATTGTCCGAACCTTTTAGCACTTTTTCCATGGTGTACAATTCCTTGTCTTTTTTTGATATTCTTTTTGTCCATTTCGCTCTTTTGTCAGAAGCTCCTGGACCTGTGGAATTAAATTCGGCATAAAAGCTCTTTTTTTCTGCATTCGGTTTATTCCAATTGTGCCAACCTTCTGGTTTGATGTGTTTATCCATAAAGCAATCTATCCAAACGGTTTGGGCATAATCACGCCAAGGTCTGCCCAAGTAAAATGTGTTTTCTTGAGCGTTTCCTGTTACTCTACAATTATTGAATACAAAACCGTATAGGGCTTCTTTGTTAGTAGATGCAGCTGTAATGTAGCCCGTGTTTTTGCAATAAATTTCACAATTTTCAAAAAAGGCAGTAGACCATCCAAAGATAAAATCAACGGTACCTTCAATATAACAATCGATATAATATTGTCTGCTTTGATCTCCATGAAGGTAGAGGGTATCTTGGTTTCCTAAAAATCTACAATTTTTAAAAATTACCCTATCACCATCTACTCTAACGGCAACAGCTTGGCCTATAGGACCAGAGCTGTTTTCAAAAGTGATGCTTTGGGCTTTAAAATCATCACCGAAAACAAAGAACGATGAGGATCCCGTTGTGCCCATTTCCTCACCAAAAGCATTGTGTTTTTGGGCAAAATCATCATAGGTTAAGATCGTTTCATTTTTATCTTCACCTATTAATGTCACATTGGTTTTTGACGCTGGAAGCACTAATTTTTCTTTATAAATGCCTTTTTTGATAAATATTTTGGTTTCATTCTTTCTAAAATCAGGTACAGCATTAATGGCTTGTTGAACGGTTTTGAAATCACCAGTACAAGAAAAGTCGACTATAAAGTCATATACTTCTCCTTTAATTATTTTTCTTCCAAATACATTGGTTAATGAGTGACTATAGATCTCAAGGTTGGTGTATTTTTCGTTCAGGGATTTCAGATTGGAGTCATCTGTTTTAGGGTTTAAGCTATTTAGAAGTTCCCAATCGTCGGGCATGCCATCTTTATCTGAATCTTCTTTTGCTTTTTCAGATTTTATAATAGGCCATCCGCCAACATCTTCTTGAGAATCTATAATGCCGTCCTTGTAATTTGCGGTGCCATTGCGTGTATTATCAATCATTCGGAGATCCACTGAATCCCTATAAATATTTGCACCGGCATTTTTTAAAACCTCGGTAAATGCAACATGGGCAGAGTCAGTGTGGGTGTTGTTCATAATATCAATAGGAACATATAGTTTTGTAGCTTCCGGATTTTCACATTGTACACCACCATCCCAATTGTTATTAGAAATGATTTCATATCCAAAGACATAATTCCCATCTACATAAAATTGTCCATAAGGTTCTGATGGACTTACAATCCTATCTAATTTTGAAGAAGCTGTTGCTGGACCATATTTAAAATAGTTGTTGACAATATTGTAAGTGCCTTTCTCGCCACCGTAGATATTGTTGTCTCCCCAATTATAAATGACGTTGTTCCTGAAATCCACAAATTCATTTTCAGAATTCTCAGTAGTTGAAGAACCGCTAAATCTTGGATTTCTACTATTATTGCTGACTATTAAATTATGATGAAAGGAGGCTCTTACGCCGCCCCAAATCCCACCATAACCATGAGCTCCTTTACTATGAACGGAGTTATTCAATGCTTCAGAAATAATACACCATTGTAAGGTGAAATTTTTGTTATTATAAAAGGATGCATTCTCATCCGTTCCCCAACTTATGGAACAATGGTCAATAATTACATTGTTAGTATTGCGACATCCCAAAGCGTCTCCTTCAATTTTATTAACATCACCCATCCTAAATCTGAGATAGCGCATAATCACATTGTCTGCTTTTATCGTTACTGGAAATCCTTTGATGGTAATGCCGCCACTTGGAGCGGTTTGTCCAAATATACTTAAATCGCCCCTGTTGATATCGAGGTTTGACTTCAATTCGATAGTTCCCGAGACGGCAAAAACAATGGTCCTGGGACCGTGTTTTAAAATTCCTTTCCTCAGACTTCCTTCGCCGTTGTCATTAAGATTTGTAACCACATACGTCTCACCGCCACGTCCCCCAGTGGCAAACTTGCCAAAGCCTTCCGCAGTGGGAAATGCTAATGTTTGTGCATTGGTGGCCAAAGCCGAGTATATACTCAACATTAAAATAAAATAAATGGTTTTAAATCGTTTCATGAGATTCGCCTTTGGAGTGTTTGTTTTAATTAAGAAAGGAGGAATGCTGTAAAAACAATCCTCCCTTATTATAAGCCTCAAAGATTAGTTAGGGTCTCCAACGTGGGTCACCAACTTGGTTATCAATTAAGGTTTGATTTGAAATTGTAAAATCACCTCCAGCGGCATTTGTAAACCCTGGGTCTAAAGCCGTGTTCGTTCCTGATTCATCAAATAATCTTTGAGTGGAATCCGTGAAACCTGGGGCGTTAAAATAGTTGTTGTTTAAGAAAGTTGTGTCTGGATCCGTACTGCTCTGGTTGGAGTAATAACCACCAGTTTCTGCAAATAATGTGTTTTGTACAGTGATTTTGTTGGCATCAAAACGCACATATAAAATACGCCTGTTGGCATCTGAAACTCCATAAATAGTACAACTGTCTATCAATACATTAAGTGTTTGGCCTGTACCGTTTGAATCTCCTGCATTATCAATTCTTAAGAAATCACGACTTGGTGCACAATTGTTGAACGTGCTTTCTTTTAAAGTCAGGTTCAAAACGTCCGATCCTCTGAAATCAATAAAATCTGAACTGTTTGTAAGTATATTGGATACGATAGAGTTCTCTATGATTACCGATTGTACTATGGCACCGGTGGTTTGCCCTTTTATCAGTGATTTATCGTAATCATGTATGTTACAACCACTTACCAATAAGGAATTGTAATTGCCTGCACTTGCAAAGTCAATGACGTTGGTCAGATCCGCAGCCACATCACCGACCAGATCCAAATCTATCAAGCTGACATCAGTAGCACCGTCAACCAGAGCAAATGTGACTTTGAGAAGAGGTTTATCGTAACTTCTTAGGCCCCTAATGGTTAATGGTTTATCAATGGTGATAATTCCTGCCTGTTCGGTATAATCTCCAGCATCCAATACCAGAATGTCTCCTGAATTCGCATTTGCAATTATTTGCATGAGATCATCCTCTGTAGTCACTAGGATTCCGGTACCAATGTCGATTCCCGTAGTAAAATTAGAAACTCCACGCACCAAAGTATCGTTATAAAGGGTGGCGGTATATTCTGTTTCACCTGTCAATCCTGTAACTGTGACCATACCTTCAGCTTGTTCCTGAGGCGTGATGAGATGCGTTATATCTCCAGGAGTAATTACGATTTGCGTAACAGAACTGTTTGGTACCCATCTGAATAGTGCTTCCGTCGCCTTGATATCACCAGGTTGTGTTGGAAGGAAAAGTTGCTCGGTGAGGGTTTCTGCTGTGACAGTAGCCCATTTTGAATCTTCTAAACCTCTCGAACTGATTGCTTTTACACGAATGTAATAAAAAGTTTCTCCCGCTAAAGCGATCTGGATTGGTAAGTCCGAAGCATTGACATTAGCCGTTTCAGCGATGGTTTCGAAACCTTGATCTTTGCTGATTTCTACTACATAGTTTTGAACATCGTCGTCTTGGGTCCAATTCAGCTCAACTGCGGTTTGGTTTCTAATCAAGGCTTTTACTCCGATGGGAGCAAACTCTCTATCTACCTGTAGATCTTCAATCAGTACATCATCAATTCCGCAATTATAGACTGTAAATAACACCAGAACTACTAGGAGTAATCTTTTAAATTTATATGTTGTTTTCATATGTAGATATTTATTGTTTTTTATGGTCATATGTAATTCGCAAATCTTCATTCGTGTTTGTGGTCGAATTTTGGTCATGCTCCTTTCATAATCATCATAACTTATTATTAATTAACCAACTGTTAATAACCATAATCGTTGACCAATTGCCCGTTACTTCCGTCAATAAACACTTGCCAGATTGGCCAGAATTGTCTGTCATCAGGATTAACGCCCTCTTTGTACAAGGAATTTATGGCGACATCCGTTAAGGAATTCCAACCAAAAGCTGAATAGTCAGGTCCAGGATTTTGATTTTCTCCGCGGTTCAATCCGTAAATATCAAGCGTTTCTCCATCTGCCTTATACGTATAATATAAAGTCACTGGGACATCGGCATATTCGCCAGTACGGTCTCTTAGATGGATCATTTTTTCCTTGGCTTTGGCTAAATTCTCTCCTAATAAATTCCAGCGGATGAGGTTTTGCTTGCGTTCCATCTCGCCTGTGAATTCATATTTATGCTCTTTAACTATCGCATCAAACATAGCAGACGCACTGGTTAAATTGTTGACGTAATTATCTACTTTTTCAGAATGTAATTCACTAGGGAAGGCTCTCATGCGAATTTGTTTGAGATAAGGTGCAGCGGCGCTGGGACCTTGTAATTCATTGGCTGCTTCGGCAGCTATTAAAAGAACTTCGGCATAGCGCATATAAATTTTATTAACGCCATCGTCGTTGGTGGAGGTCACAAAACGATTCATCCATTCATAGCGGTATTTTCCGAAATACCAGGTATGCAATCCTACCAACTCTTGTTTGGCTATACCGTCAACCGCTGTGCCCCAGTTGTAAGGCACGCAAGTAATATCTCTACGAGTATCCTGCTCGTCAAAATCATAGAAAACAGTTGGTAATGGCCCTGCAGTTCCACCTCGTGCCTGACCGGTATATTGGTCTACACTACGGTGACGTACGGCAAATGAAAATAAAACGCGACCACGTCCATCTGAAAAAGGGATTTCCCAAAGTGACTCACGACCTGCAGAAAGGTTTTCTTGGTTATAGCTTTTCCATAATTCTTCAAAGGAAGGTATCAAACGAACGGTACCACTGTTAATGACGTCATTGGCTTCTGCCAAAGCTAAAGCGTACATGTTTGCCACAGAGAGTTCTGGATCAGTACTTCTTCTTATCCCATCAGGATATTGTTGAAACCCACTGGCTACCATAGCCAAGCGTGCTCTGAGTCCTTTAACAAAGGCTTTGTTGACACGTTCCACAGAGTTGGTTGCAGAAGTTTGGTTTGGCCAAGCTACCAAGGTGGCAGCTTCGCCTAAATCTGCAATCAATTGTTTGTATATAATATCGCGATCTGATTTTGCAAGATATAAGGTTTCAGAATCAATAGGTTCAAAACGGGCAGGAACATCGCCCCAAGACTTCATCAAGTCAGCATAATAAATAGCGCGATAGGTGAGGGCTTCGCCTAATAATTGACCCAATTCTGTGTCTGGTTCTGGATTTCCAAAAGTACGAAGGCCTCTTATAGCAATATTAGCACGCTCAATACCGGAGTACATCATAGCCCAAGCATTGTTTTCCGTATTCATTTGTGAGTTGTTTGGTTTCGCATCGTAAACCATAAGGTCACCTTGGGCATCATTGGCTTTTTCTGAATTGAACTGATATTCCGTATCGGTGTTAAATCCGTAGAAAGGAATAAAACGTCCTCTATAGGAGTTGGTTTGTCCCATAGGTTCCAGAATGCCATTTACTGCTCCTCTTGCCAAGCCTGGAGTAGAAAATATAATGGATTCATCCAATGTGGATTGTGCTGGTGCGTCTAAGAAATCATCTTGTTGACATGAGCTGAAAAGTCCTGCCACTATAATTCCAGAAATAATTACTATTTTTTTCATCTTCTAAAAAATGTTTGATTAAAAATTAAGGTTTAAACCAAAAACCAGTTGTCTGCTACGCGGGAATGGTGAATAATCCACTCCAGGGGTCAGAGGTGTCTTTCTTCTGGTAGAAACCTCTGGATCTAGTCCAGAATAGTTTGTAATGATAAAAACGTTGTTTGCGGTGAGGTAAAACCTCAAGTTGTTGATGCCCACAGTAGAAAGCATTTTTTCTGGAACGGTATAACCAAGGGTTACAGTATTCAACCTCAAGAATGAACCATCTTCTACAGCCCAGTCGCTAAATACAAATCGTGACATATATGGAGACCACATGGTGGTATTGGCATTCATGGCTTCTAATTGTGCTGGGTCGGTAACCAATTGCCCCGAAGCAGCATCAAGATTGGTCCATCTGTTGCCATCAGCCATGAGCGTACTTAAGTTACGATATTGCCCGTTGGTGTTTGAGGTTGTAAATTCAATTTTGTTGGCATTGTAAACGTCATTCCCAATGCTCCAGTTGAAGGCGGCGGAAAAATCAAAACCATAAGCGTACGCGTTAATGACCATTCCACCAGTATTCTTTGGATTGGAATTTCCAATGACCGTGTTGTCATCTACAGTGACAATACCATCGCCGTTGATATCTTTTAATTTCATTGTTCCTGGCATAACTGTTCCAACGATAGCGGAATTGTCTACAATACCGGCCTTTAAGGTGTAGCTGCCATTGCCAGCATCATAATCGAAGTCGGATACCTCGTAACGTCCGTCGTTTTGAAAACCGTACATTAGGCCTAAAGCCTGACCAACGTTAATGGTATAATCATTGCCAATTTGTGAGGATGCCCAGTTGGTGTTGGCACCGAAATCATCCAATAAACCTAAGGAATTAATTTTGCTTTTGTTGATCCCGATATTAAATGAAAAGTCAAGACCATAATCTGCTTTTGAAATGGCTGCAATATTCAATGAGGCCTCTAAACCTGTATTTTGGATTTCTCCCATATTTCGATACTGGCTGGCATATCCTGTTCCCGGAACTGGGAAGTTGATTAATAAATCTTTGGTAATGTTCTTGTAGGTTTCAATTGCACCTGTAACATGTCCATTAAATAGTCCAAAATCCAATCCTACGTTTTGAGTTACTGTAGTTTCCCATTTTAAATCAGGATTGGCCAAGATATTGGCAGCCGCCCAATAATTTGAAACGCCATTCAGAAAAGTGGTGTTCTTCGATTCAAAATTTTGTACGGTTTGCCCAGAAGGAATGTTGTTGTTGCCTACCTCTCCATAACTCAACCTTAATTTAAGGAGACTTATTGAAGAGACATCTCTTAGAAAATTCTCTTCGTTGATTTTCCATGCGACCGCAGCCGAAGGGAAATATCCCCAACGGTTATTTCCTAAAAATTTACTTGATCCATCAGCCCGATAGGTTGCAGTTAAAAGATACCTGTTTTTATAATCGTAGTTGACACGACCAAAGTAAGACAGTAATTTGTCCTCTGGACTATAAAAATTATCCACTGAATGTGGCGTGCCTTGTGTGGTGAGATTTATGGTAGTGTCAAAGTCAAAATCACTTGGAAATCCTTGAATTTCGTTGGTGAGCCTATTATCTTTCGTTACAATCATCTCTTGACCGATCAACAGTTTTATGCTGTGATCGTCATTCAACAATTTTTTAAAGTCGTAATTGAGCGTATTGGCATTTCGAAAGGTTTCTCTCTTTCTATCACTAAATAATAGAGATGGCAGACCTTGATCTTCCGCTGCAGGTTTGTTATTGGCGTAATAGGTAGAACGTCCGTAGAATCTGTAGTCCAAATCATTTCTATTATCCAGACCTAAATCCATTCTGTATTCAAGGTTATTTATAATTTTCCATGAGAAGCTACCCAACATATTGAAGTTTTTTCTCATTTGACGGCGTTGATTATCATCAACCGCCACGAAAGGATTCACTAAGTAACTCGACAGTGCCTCATCTGTATTGGTAGTAGTCAATCCAGGGAGGGGAATTGGAGAATAGCCCACACTATGTCTTAAACGTGCATCTGCTGAGGAGACTTCGTTTTGTTCATTGGCACCACCCCCATTGATTACGGTGTTAGAATAACGAAAGGTGAGCGATAGATCCACTTTGTCACTCGCTTGACTTTTTAAGGATAAGGACAAGTTATCCCTTTTAAAATCAGATCCCAACATAATTGTTTCTTCGTCATGGTGTGCGTAGTTGAAGTTGAAATTTATAGCCTTGGAACCGCCTCGAATCGCCAAGTCACGGTTTTGTACTTTACCTTGTTGGCCGTAGATTTGTTTTTGCCAATTGTTTCCAGGCATGCCAATATATTGATCATAATCCATCCACTGACCAAAATACCGTTCGTAAGACTCCAAATTATCACGTAGTAAGGCATATTCGTACTGCCATTTCACAAAATCTTCAGGATCTAAAATATCAATGGTTTTTGCAATTTCTTTTACGCCATAATAAGCGTTGAAGTTTACACTTATTTTACCTTCAGCGCCACTTTTAGTGGTAATGATTATTACGCCATTTGCACCTCTTGAACCATAAATGGCTGTAGAGGATGCATCTTTTAAAACTGAAATATTGGCGATATCTGAAGGAGAAATGTCACTCATGGTATTTACAGGAAATCCGTCCACGATGATCAGTGGTGAACTGTCTTGGGTTAAGGATCCACCTCCTCGAACTCTAATGTTTATCTCAGCGTCCGGCGAGCCTTCAGAAGAAGTCACCTGCACTCCTGCCAATCGGCCGGTTAAGGCTTCGGCAACATTTGAGATGGATTGTTTTTGCAGATCTTCACCACCTATGGTTACCACTGAGCCTGTTAAGTCAGATTTACGTGCCGTTCCATATCCAATGACGACCACTTCATCCAGAGATTCTAAGGTAGGAATTAGTGTTACGGTGATCGTTTTTTTACCCGCGAGATTAATTTCTTGGGTGATGTAACCTACATAAGAAAATATCAATGTGGCATTGCCAGTCTTAACGTCCAACGAGAAATTGCCGTCAAAGTCAGTCACTGTTCCTGTAGTTGTGCCTTTAACTTGCACGGTTGCGCCAGGTAAAGGACCATTCATATCCTCTGCCAATACGATGCCATTTACAATATTGCTTTGGGCGTAAATGAATGAATTGCCAAAAGCAAATAGTATGAAAAGCATAACGAGGTAGAACTTATTAGAAAAGCACTTGAAAGTTTCCCTTTTCTTTAAATTGAGAAACAAAAAATCAATTAAATTGTTATACATGAAAAACGGGTTGTTAGTTATTAATTTTAATGTAATCGATTACACAAATTTATTATTTATTTTTAATTACGCAAATTATTTAAGGCTTATTTTCTGAAGATCAATTTTAATTAACAAAAAAACACCACTTTTTCATTCTTATGGGAGGCTGTTAAATTATATTTTTTAGCGCTTCTTTTAAAGATGTCCAATTAAATTCTATATTTGGGTAATCGATTACAATATCGAAAATGATTAGTCAAAAGCCACAAAAGGCATTAAACCCATTAAGATGAAAACATTAATACTAGCTCTATTTTTTATTCTTTGTATTGGTAATGTACACAGTCAATCGTACTATATGGAAAGGCCAGAAGGTTTTGGTGCGGCCACTACAGGAGGCGGTAATGCGCCGCCGGTGACCGTTTTTACCTATACAGATTTAAAGGCCAAACTCAAGTTGGCGACACCACAAGTGATTTTGGTTTCTGGCACCATCACAATTCCTGCGGGGCAATCCATTAGTGAAGTTGTCACCAACAAATCTTTGATTGGGCTTCCAGAGGCCCGGTTAGTAAATACAGATCAGACAAAAGCGGGTTCGGGCATTCTCAATCTTAAGGACGGTTCACATAACGTGATTATTCGGAACCTTATTTTTGAAGGAGGAGGCGCATATGATGTGGATGGACGTGATAACCTGACTTCTGATGGTTGTATTAACCTCTGGGTTGATCATTGTGAATTTCAAGATGGGGTTGACGGTAATTTTGATATTAAAGGCAACTCTGATAATATAACGGTGTCTTGGTGCAAATTTACTTATTTAAAACCTCCCAAAGCTGGAGGTCCAGGGGGCTCGAATGACCATCGATTTTCAAATTTGGTAGGATCGAGTGATACTGACGCCCCTGCTGATGGGCATTACAGTGTGACCTTTCAGAATTGCTATTGGGCTGATGGGTGTAGAGAAAGAATGCCCAGAGCGAGAAATGCTGAACTGCATATTTTAAATTGTTACTACAACACCAATATTTCAAGTTCACGAGCTCTTGGGATTAGCGGTGGCGTGAATACGTCAACATGTTATGTTGAGAATTCGGATTTTGAAAAAATTGGAACCGTCTATCGAAATTATGGGGGTACAGTGGCCATCAATTTTGAGAATTGCCTTAATGGAGCGTCCAATATTGGGACCGTTGCCCCACCTCCATATGCGTATACCAAATTTCCTGTTGAAGATGTGGCACATTTTGTTTCAGACTCCTCTTGTGGTGCTGGTGCAACTTTACAAGTAACCAGTTCCGGAGAAATATCTTCCAAATGTGAAAGTCTCGGCATTGAAGAGCATTCAAAATTTGGGCTTAAATATTATCCTACGCTCATTGACGATCTGTTCCATATTGAATTCCAACCCCAACATCATTCCAATGCCATATTCACGCTTTACTCTATGTCAGGCCAAGAGTTGTATACTAAATCTATAGATATCCAATCTAATTCGAGAGCGTCGTTTAATTTGGGGCATTATCCCCAAGGCATTTATTTTGGAACGCTTAAGATAGGAAATACGTATGAGACCATTCGATTAATCAAAAAATAGAACAGGGACGGAATATTAAAGATCTCTAGGATTCGGTATTAAATGTTGATGCGATGGTTTATATAGTCGGATTAAAGGTCTCAGGTATTTATAATTTAAAATAATAGTTAAAAACCCCTCAGTCTTACATTTATATAATGTATTTCCTGAATGTTTTTTTGTTAAAAATTATTAAAATTCAAAATAATTTAATTACTTTGGTAATCGATTACATTAATGTAATCGATTAACTTAAAACTTCTAAGATATGAAAACAAAATTACTTTTAATTATTTTGCCAATTGCCCTTATCACCTCTGTGTTTCAAGCTCAGGAGAAGGTTTGGGATTTTGGTAACGACACGACGAACTGGCCAGAACGTAGTTCTGCAATAACAACTACCACGGTGGTTGATGGCTTAACTTTAGAGCCGGGAAACGGTTCCGGTTTCGGTATCATCGATGGGAATAATGCAAGTTGGGGTGAAGACTATTCTGCTACACAACGCTTTAAATTTGGTGGGAATAGTGGTATAGACCCGGCAGGTGGAGTCGATTTTATTCCCACAAGAAGATATATGTCCTTTTCTGTTGACGGACCGGTATCAGTAAAAATATGGTTTAGAGCTAGTGGTAGCAGTACGCCTAGGGCTTTATATGTTACGGATGGCACTTCCACAGTCACTCATTTTGATTCGACCGGCAGTACCGATCCAGAGTATGTTGAGACCGATTACAATGGTCCAGCAGGCCAGCTTTACGTTTTATGTGCTGGTAACGCTTTTAACTTGTACAAAATAGAAATCAGCAGTACGCTTTTGAGTAATAATAAATTTGAAACCTCTGTGTCATCCCATATTAAGGCCGTAGGCAGTACAGTTTATGTGTCAAATGTCAAATCGGCGACCCAAGTTGACATCTACAGCATTACAGGTGCACGGGTGAAGTCGTTTAGTACGAATAACGATACTAATTTTGATTTTAATTCCGGATTTTATATAGCCACAGTTAAAACTGCGGAAGGTCAGAAATCGGTTAAAATGATTGTTCGATAGATAATAGATGGTTTGATTCCTCAATATTATTTGGGCGAGTCAAGTTTATAGGAAACAGCGCTAAACATGGTTTTAACGCTGTTTCTTGTTTTAAATTAATGGTTGCAGCTTCTTTGAGGATTATTGGGATCTTCCAATTTAAACCCATCTCTTAGTGGGCAAAATGATCTAACCTTAGTACTTGTAACAAGTGTTACATAAGTATACGAGACCCCTCTCAATTGTATGAATGTTTTTTTTATGTTTTAGATTCTTTTAGTAATGATGGATTTTAGTGCTTCAAGCTTTTTGAGTAGGTGCGCTTATTGAAATTTTCTTCGCCTCTGGTTGCAATATGACCTTTAATTTGCTGACTATTTCGGTTCATATTTTTATAACAGATTGGGGTCTGAGGGAACGCACTTCAGAAGAATCAAAAAAATAGGTCTCAATACTTATACAATCTAATCTGAGAGTTGAGTATTTGAGAACCATTCTCGGACAAGCTGTCCATGAGAGAAAAAAAAGCCGTTTCAATTGGTCTTGAAACGGCTTCTTGGTTGTGTTTATTTTTTCAATATCTTTTTCGTGATGATCCCATTATCAGTTTGCAACCTTATAATATAGCTGCCACTACTCAAACCTGCTAAGTTGATAGTTGTAATGGGACTATTTATTTGTTTGACCAATACGCCCATCATATCGTAAATCATTGTTTTTTCTAGGCGATTTTTTGACGATTTAATATACAATCGATCGGTCACAGGATTTGGGTAAAATACTATTTCTACTGCGCTTTCGTGATCGTTTATGCCTAAAGCATATTCTGTTTTTATATAATATAAGTTCGTCGTATCTCCTTTCGTAATGGCGTGTGAGCCAGCTGGAACATTAGGGATTTCTACAAGTCCTGCATTGGCAGTATAGGATACATTGTCAAGCTTAATTTTTCCATTAAAAGTAGGGTCCAAAACCAATATCAATGTGGATGGGGCTACAGTAACGTATGAAATAACGGTAGGGGTTTCTATTTTTAACCGTGAAGTTAAGGTTAACCCGTCGTAGGTCGCAGCACCGTTATTGGAGTTCATGTTTGCTGAGGTAAACGTATAGAAGGAACTCGTTAATCCGGATGCTGAGAAGTTGTGAATCTCGTCGCCGCTTGATACATAGGTTGTGAAAATGGACCCGCTGCCACTTACAGAAGTACCTGTTGGACCAGTGGTGGTTACGGTAAATTCAACATTGGCAGTTGGCGTTCCAAAGACCGTAAGCGTTTTGTTAGTGTTGTCTTTTGTATAATTAATCCCTGAAGACGGTAATCCACTCACGGTAACATCCGTAGCTGAACCTCCCCAAGTAAAAATCATATCTGAAATAGGACCATCTAAGATGGTTTGTTCATTATTGCTCGGAATATTTAAAATTTGAGAACTTGGAGGCTCATAGTTTTCACCTTGAACAAAAACTAGGGCAGATGAATAGGAAGCCAAAACGGCCATGAGCCCGGGATTCACATCATAAGAAGTATCATCTACAGCATTGTTAAAGGTCCAATTGATATCGCCACCCTCAACTCTTCCGGAAAATTGCATGACTTTATCTCGTGCCACTTCCGGCGAGTCGACAACTAAGTTACTCACATATAATGAAGGATCAGTATCAAAATTATTATAGGTATTTCCGCCTTGAAAAGAAGTCAGACTTGGGCTGATCAGTTCATCCCGAGTGGAGGCGACATAAGCGTCAAATTGAACAGGATAGGCAACAGGATCATAAGCTACAAATCGTGTTTGTCCGCTCATTGTGTTGTTAAAAGCCTTGATAAAACCACCGTCTTCTCCAGAAAACGTACCATTGGATCCGTTATAAATATCCGTACCTTGTTTAGATGTGAGCATGGGGTATTTACAATTACGAAAGAAATTGCCTTCCAAAAATAAGGAAGAGCCTAAGGTTGAACCTGCTCCATATTTTGAATTGCCGTCAAAATAATTATTGTAAACATGTGCCGAATAGAAGCGCGCACGAGGATGACGTGAATCTGAATGGTCGTACCAGTTATGGTGATAGGTGACGTATAACCCAGTAGTAGTGTTTTCATTCAATCCCAACAGATTACTTTTGCCACTATCCCAAAAGTGATTGTAAGATATGGTAACATAAGTTGATCTTTTAGTGTCCAATGCGCCATCTCCTTTTGCCTGGTCCGCATCCTTGCCGGGAGCACCGTAAAACATATCACAATTATGAATCCAAATATGGTCGTTGTTTTGTTGCAATCCGATATTATCACCTTCTGCAGCATCAGTCAGCATAAAGCCTAAATTTCGTATTTCAATATTTGAAGCGTTTTTAACGCGAATGCCCCAACCATTGGCAACAGCATCCGAACCTACCCCCTCAAAAGTTATGGAACCATTGGAATTATTTTTATTTTCAATAACAATGTCGCCATTCAACATATTATCAAAATCTGTAATATTACCAATTAACCGGACCACGAGAGGACGATCATCCCTACCTTTTTTAAATCCGTCTAAAATGTTCTGTAAACCAACACAAGGATTACTGGTCGCACCAATGACATCCAAAGAAATCGTATTTTTTGAATTTTCTGTAATGTAAAGGACCACAGCATTATTTTTTAAGGTACCGTCAAGGTTATAAGCCCCCGGGCTTCGGCCGCCATGATGTGCAAATCCATTTCTATCATGTGCCAACACAGATATGTTATTGGATATAGTGGCGGTTCCTTCAAGGTTGCCAATTACGGGAACAATTGCTACGTTATAATTGCCTGCTGCAAGACCTAATAAATCTGCACGATAATAGCTGCCATAACTTCTTATGAGCTGTGTGTCAATAATCTGGTCGATTAGACCTTCGCCTGTATAATACACGTTGTAGCTGTCAACACCTTCAATAGGTTCCCAGGTGACATATGCGGATTCTAGCCATCCCACAGATTTGGTGATTGTTACAGTCTGAGCCTCCATTAGCATTGACCATAATATAAGTGATAAATAAAGTAATGTTCTTTTCATAAGTTTAGGAATAATAGATTAAGGTTAAAGTAAATCCAATATCATGCAATCGATTACATAAATATATTGAATTATTTTATATTTTAAATAATTCTTTGTTAAAATATCCGTTAATGGTGTATTATGTGGTTTTTTGAAGCTGTTTTTCGAGGACTGCTTTGTTGTATTTAAATTAATACCTACATTTATGCAATCGATTACCAAAATAAGATTTGATGAAAGCCATACCTACAGCCATATGTTCATTTGGAATGAGCGGAAAGTTATTTCACGCGCCATTTATTGATGTAAATCCAAAATTTGATCTTTATGGTGTTCTGGAACGCACAAAAAATCTAGCTAAAGAAAGTTATCCCAAAATTAAAACATTTAGAACGTTGGATGCCTTATTGGACGATGAAGCCGTAGAATTGGTCATTCTGAATACTCCAAATATTACGCATTATCAGATGGCAAAGCAAATCCTAAATGCTGAAAAACACCTGGTTGTTGAAAAGCCTTTTACTGTATCCGTAGCTGAGGCCAATGAGTTGATAGACTTGGCGAAAGCTAAACATGTCCTTCTTTCGGTATTTCAAAATCGCAGATGGGATAGTGATTTTAGAACGGTGCAGAAAGTTTTGAACCAAGGTTTAATTGGCGATCTTGTTGATGCCGAATTGCATTTTGACCGGTATGAACCCAATTTGAGTTACAAGGTTCATAAGGAAACACCCACAGAGGGTGTTGGAAGTCTATATGATTTGGGCTCGCATATAATTGATCAGGCCTTACAGCTTTTTGGAATGCCTGAGGCGGTTTTTGCACATCTGGCGACGTTCCGGAAAAATTCCAAGGTCGATGACTATTTTGATCTTAAATTATTTTATCCCACACATAATGTCACATTAAAATCCAGTTATTTCGTTCGAGAACCTTTGCCCGCATATATTTTTAATGGTACTCAAGGCACATTTATCAAGACAAGATCAGATATTCAGGAGGCAGATCTTCAAAAAGGAATAAAACCCAACACCAAAAATTGGGGAGTTGAGCCAACCTCTACGCAAGGCCTATTGCACATAATGAAGGGAACTCAGTCGCACAAAGAATTCATAAGCTCAGAACCTGGGAATTACATGGCCTATTTTGATAGCATTTATGAGACCATAAGAAATAATGCAGCAGTGCCTGTTTCTGCGGAAGATGGTCGGTCAGTCATTCAAATCATTGAGGCCGCCAAAAAAAGTAACGCACAAAAAAAGGTTGTTGACTTATGAAAATGTATTTATTACTTGGTTTAGCATTTCTATCCACAAGCATCCATGCACAACTACTCGAAAAATCCTGGACAACGATCGTAAAAACAAGTGACGCCTCTTGGTTGGCAAGCGAGGAAGCTAAAGCCGTTGCCGAAAATGTGTTGCTATACCAACGGAATATAGGAGGGTGGCCCAAAAACATCCAAATGCAAAAACCACTTTCTGCACAAGAGAAAAAGGAATTGTTGGCATTAAAAGCCAGTGATCAAGAGGTGACCACAGATAACGACGCCACCATCCAAGAAATGTTGTTTCTCTCCAAAATGTATCGCATAAACCCTGATGCTCGGTACAAAAACGCCTTTCTTTTAGGACTGGATTATGTATTGGAAGCACAATATGAAAATGGCGGATGGCCCCAATTTTATCCTTTAAAAAGCGGCTATTATTCGCACATCACCTATAATGATAATTCCATGGTGAATATTCTTAATCTGCTCAAAGAGATTAAGGAACAAACCGATTATTACTCCATAAAACCTTCTGAAGCAATTGTTGAAAAAGCAGCCGTGGCATTTGAGAAAGGCATTGATTGCATTCTTAAAACCCAATATAGACAAAACGGCGTTTTAACGGCATGGTGCGCGCAACACCATGAGGTATCTTTAGAGCCTGCAAAGGCACGTGCGTATGAGCTGCCTTCATTGAGTGGTGGCGAATCTGCCGGAATCGTGGACTTGTTGATGCGCATTGAAAATCCGTCGCCAGAAGTTGTCACCGCAGTCAATGCTGCAGTAAGCTGGTTTAAGAAGGTCAAAATAACCGGATTGAGACAAGAGAATGTGTATAATGAAGAAGGAAAGCGAATCGATAAAATTATTGTTGCCGATGACAATGCACCAGCCATGTGGGCGCGTTTTATGTCGTTGGAAGACAATCGTCCTTTTTTCTCAGATAGAGATGGCATTAAAAAAAGATCTCTTTCAGAAATCGGGCGGGAACGCCGGAACGGGTATGGCTGGTATGTGGATTGGCCGCAAGTCGTATTGGACAATTATCCCGAATGGAAATCCAAAAATGTCAAATTTCAACCAAAACAGCATGCGGATAAGAATTATGTAGTGGTAGCAAAGGATGGAAGTGGAGATTATAATTCGGTTCAGGATGCTATTAATGATTCCAAAGCATTTCCTTATGATAGAATTACGATTTTCATAAAGAACGGTGTTTATAAGGAAAAAATTAAAGTCCACGAGTGGAACACCAAGCTTTCACTTATAGGTGAGACTAAGGAACATACGATTATTACTTATGACGATTATTTCAATAAGTTAGGATTGGGAAGAAACAGTACATTTTACACCTACACCTTATTGGTAGAAGCCAATGATTTTATTGCTCAAAACCTTACGATCGAAAATTCCTCTGGAGAGGTTGGTCAGGCCGTTGCGTTGTCGGTTTTTTCAGATCGTGTTTCTATCGTTAACTGCAATTTATTGGGAAATCAAGATACCCTTTACGCCTCCGGAACCGGCAAGCAATATTATAAGGATTGCTATATTGAAGGCACCACCGATTTTATTTTTGGAAGTGCCACGGCTTATTTTGAAAATTGTGAAATCCACAGTAAAAAAGACTCCTACATTACTGCCGCATCCACACCTAAAGACGCCCTCTTTGGCTATGTTTTTAAAAATTGCAATTTGACGGCAGATGAAGGTGTTCATAAGGTTTATTTGGGACGGCCATGGCGTATTTATGCTAAAACTGTATTTATCAATTGTAATTTGGGCGCTCATATTCTTCCCGAAGGTTGGCACAATTGGTCGAAACCCGAAGCCGAACAAACAACATTTTATGGCGAGTTTAAAAATAGGGGTGAAGGCTTTCGTCCTAAAAATAGGGTAATTTGGTCGCATCAATTAACGTCTTCTGAAGCAAAAAAATACACTCTAAAAAATATTTTGGGTGAACAAAAAGACATTTCAATAAAAGAATGGTATGAAGAAGCTTTCTAAAATAGTATTAATGGTTTTGGTCTGTATATCTTGCAGACAGGAGGTTCCTGACGATCAAAAAATGGACAAGATTGCGGCGTACATCACCATTCATGCCATTGGAGATTCGACAATGGCCAACAAACCTAATCCTGAAGAAAATCCAGAACGTGGGTGGGTGCAAATGTTTTCAGGTTTTTTAACGAATAGCGTTACGGTAAAAAACCATGCCATTAATGGACGAAGCACCCGAAGTTTTATTAATGAAAAACGGTGGGATTCTGTTTATCACCATTTGAAAAAAGGCGATTATGTGTTTATCCAATTTGGACATAATGACCAAAAAGCCAATGATCCCCATCGTTATACCAATCCCCATACGGCCTATCGCCAAAATTTGATGCGTTTTATCAAAGAGTCGCGAGATAAAGAAGCAATTCCAGTTTTATTTACCTCGATTGTCAGACGAAATTTTAACGAACACGGGACCTTGGTAGACACCCATGGGGCTTATCCTCAGGAAGCCCGATTGGTGGCACAGGAACTTGACGTTCCGTTGATTGATCTCCAATATCTCACAGAAAAAATGGAGGAATCCTTCGGCGTTGAAGCTTCTAAAAAACTCCATTTGCATTACCAACCTCATGAAATTCCATTTTACCCAGAAGGAAAGGTGGATGATACCCATTTATCGATTTTGGGGGCTACAGAAGTTGCTAAATTGGCCATTATGGAATTAGAACGAAAGATTCCTGCATTATCTAAACGCTTCAAAATATAGTGTATAAAAAATTCTTTTTTTGTGGGGCTATTCTTTTTATGGTTTCCATTAAATGCACAGATTAATTTTAACAATGACTCACTTATTTCAGTCATTGAGAGTAGGATAGCTTTACCAATAATACCTGGTTTTTTGGTTGATGTCACAGCATTGGGTGCAAATGGCGATGGCATTAGCAATTCTAAAAAGGCATTTGATAAAGCCATGAAAGCCTGTGCAAAAAACAATGGGGGCACTATTTTTGTTCCCAAAGGGAATTATAAAATCAATGGCCCCATTCATTTTGTAAGTCATGTAAAATTGCATCTGGAGGAAGGATCCACGTTGATTTTTGGGTCAAATCCAGCGGACTATCCATTGGTATTGACAAGTTGGGAAGGTACCACAATCTATAATTACAGTCCCATGATTTACGGCATTGACCTTACCGATGTCGCGATTACCGGCAAAGGAACTATTGACGGAGAAGGTCACGATCTATGGAATACCTGGAAACCTCTGGAAAGGAAAGGGAAATTATTGAGTCGCGAAATGAATCACAATCAGATAGCGGTAAAAAAACGCATTTTTGGGGAAGGATTATATCTAAGACCACAGCTTATTCAATTTGTAAATTCAAGAAACATCCTGATTGAAGATATTAAAATTGAGGATGCCCCTTTTTGGTGTGTACATCTTCTAAGAAGTATAAGTATCACCCTTCGGGGATTGCGGTTTGATTCGCACAATAAAAATAATGATGGATTGGACATTGAGCAGTCCAGTGATGTTTTAATTGAAAACATCGATTTTAATAATGCGGACGACAATATTGCTATCAAAGCAGGAAGAGATCATGATGGAAGGGCAAATTCGGATAGACCTTCTGAAAACATCATTATAAGAAATAATCGGTTCAAAGGCCTTCATGCTCTTGTTGTTGGAAGTGAAATGTCCGCAGGGGTCAGATATGTATATGCCTATAATAATGAAGCAATGGCTATGTCAAACGTGGTATTTATTTGAAAACCAATTCGGACCGGGGAGGTTATATTAAAGACATTTTTATAGAAAACATGAAATTTGGAGAGGTTGAGGATGCCATTTACATGACCTCCAATTATCATGGCGAAGGTGGAGGATTGTTTCCGTCTAAAATTTCAAATATATTCATTTCAAATATCAGCTTTGATTCTGTTTCAAATGCTGCTATTGTTATTGAGGGTTACCCAAATTTTAAGGTGAAAAATGTTTTTTTGGACCATGTTTTCATAAAATCCGCTAAGCACGGAATGACTTTGACCAATACTGAAAATGTTGTATTTAATGAAGTGGTGATTGGTGAAAAACAAACGGTGCCTAGTGCGGCTCAATAATAGGAAGGCTATGACAATGACCGTTTTTTGACTTCCAGTAGTTTATAGGACTACCAAAAAATCGCTGTTTTTCGGAGTCACCAAATTGTTTCTATTCTACAAAATTTAATGTTTGACGGATTTCAAATGGATCAAAATCAAACAAATTCCATCAAGGTATATCTTGAAAATATTTCACTGCACAAATTTGGCTTTTATTCAGACTCTTAAAAATTCCATTCAGTGATATCACCTCTTATGAGCCATACAATTGAATGTTGAATTAAAGGGCAGAACAATGTTGCATAATTCTTTTTAAATTATAGCATAAGTGAGCAATTGATATTTATCCACTGATCAATTCCGACACCCAAATATGCGAGACTTATTATTTAACATAATAGATAAATACATTTTGCCTTCGTGGAAGCCTCTGAACGCTATGTTTACCACTATGTCAAAATCCCAAAGTGAGGAAAAATCATTAAAACCTCTCGCGTTTTACCCATACGAGATGATTCGCTTTGCCATTGTTGACCATAGGATTGGCATCAATCTCAGTAAATTTGTATGTTTTTATAATATTAGAGATCAAATAAACCTGGTAACCACAAGCTTAATTCAGGAATATAGGTGACCAATAATAATGCAATAATCAT
>Ga0208015_1000160_pt1 | contig 46105 bp, 52 predicted proteins | sample 26BtaG_FD_184101 | JGI IMG/M metagenome (GOLD analysis project Ga0208015, IMG submission 184101) | Marine viral communities from Cariaco Basin, Caribbean Sea - 26B_WHOI_OMZ_CsCl (SPAdes) (version 2) | ecosystem: Environmental > Aquatic > Marine > Oceanic | place: Caribbean Sea: Cariaco Basin... | reverse complement strand
TGTTCTCGGGAACGCCGTCCTGTACACTAATGAGATGCGCGGTGAGTGGCGCGCTCTGGTATTCAGCAGAGGTTGCTGCCGCGACACTTCCAGAGACAAGGGCCAGGAGCACGAAGGGAATAAGCAAAACCCGTCGCAGGATCAAAAGGCAATCGATCAAGATACCTGCTTCCTTCCCTTATTTTTACCGCAGATTTCGCCAAGACGGCGGAGGTCGCCTCAACGGAAACCTACGGCAAAACCCTGACGACCATCCGCGCAGTCAACTCGCGCGACGCCAGTCGCAGAAGTTGAAAGATACCGACACCCATCCGGCAGAAGGTCTGACGCTTGCTTCGTGGACACGATAGCGCCGCGATCCGGGCAGTCTTCTAGACTTCCTGCACATCCCCCAAGCAAGAAACCCGACAACAGCAACGCGCCTACGCGTACCTTCCCGCGTACATCACGGCCTGTCGCGGACCACGACTGGAATCGCGGAGGTCATGGGCTCGGTCGTTTCCTCGATAGTATCCTTTGCCTTGTCGGAATGGCACGATTTCCCCATGAATTTGTGCATCGCAAGATGCGCCCCCACGCACAGCAGGAGCGGGGCGAAAGCCGCTGCATTGCCCCACATGCCCGCCAATGTGCCGCCGGCAAGAAAAAATCCCGCAACGGGCAGCAGCATGACGGCGCAACACGCCATCATTCCGTAATGCATGAGCCTGTCCGTGATCGGCTTTTTTCTGTGGTTCTGGTGGTCCATGACACCCTCTTTGTCTCGTTTCCCGCGTCATTTGCGGCCCTCCAGCAGGGTAAGGTCAAGGATACAAATGGATACACTTCTCGCGGCCTTGTCAGGTTGCCAGATGCCGGGTCTCGCGTAAAAGACGTGTGACAAAACCGAGGCTGGGAGTGTGTCATGACGTCTTTGCCGAATAACAAGATTAACCGACGACGCCTATTTGGTTTGGCGGCGGTTGCTTTGGCTGCCCCAAGCGTGGTTCGGGCCGAAGTCATTCGCCGCAATATCTCTTCTTTCCGAGTTCACGAGTGGCAAGACCATTTCGATACGCTTGGAAAGGGTATCATTATCTCGGACACGGAAACACGGGCTCTGCAGCATTGGACAGCAGATGGGTCAATGCGGATCTATCCGACATCCGTTCCTCTGACCGATGAACTCACAAAACGCGGTTATACCGAAGTCGTGGAAAAGCGCAAAAACCCCAGCTGGGCGCCGACGCCCTCCATGCGGGAACGCAATCCAGAATGGCCGGCACGTGTCGAGGGAGGCGATCCTGCCAACCCTCTGGGTACCCGCGCATTGTATCTGTCCTGGCAATACTACCGTATCCACGGAACACAGGACACGCGAAAAATCGGCCGTCGGTCATCAAATGGCTGCATCGGTTTGTTCAACGAACAGGTTGAAGAGCTTTACGAGCGGGTGCCCGTCGGCACTCAAGTCAAACTCATCTGACCCAAGAGACAAGGCGGAAGATACAGGCATGGACAAATTGACCGCGCTTATTGGAGCCGTAGTTATAGCTGGCGGGGGAGTTGCAACTTGGCAGTTCATTTCTGCGGAAGATTCTGCGGAAGATACAGCGATGGGTCATTCCATGACGCCTCCTGACACGAGTAGCATAGAAGCAGGCGACCCAATCGTTCAGGTCCAACTGCCGGCAGAATTCTCGGAGCAAGCCACGATTGGGAAAACCATATTCGAGGCTAAGTGTTCCGAGTGCCATGGAGCAAACGCAGCGGGACAAAACGGGATTGCCCCGCCTCTTGTGCACAAGATTTACGAGCCGAGCCACCATTCAGACATGGCCTTTGTTCTGGCCGCTCAAAATGGCGTGCGTGCGCATCACTGGAAATTCGGTAATATGCCCAAGATCGAGGGGCTGACCCAAGGAGACGTCAAGATGGTGGCTGCCTATGTCCGAGAACTACAGCGGGCCAACGGGATCAACTGATGCGTTGGTCGAAGACGAACAGATGGATCCTGTCGATCGTTTTTGGCCTGTTCCTTGTGGTTCTCGGTGTCCCTGAGGCACCAGCGTTCCATGATAGAGCGTCTTTGGCGCAAGAATCACACAGTCATGAAAATGTGGGGCCATCTACGAGCGAGACCTCTGGTCACTGTCATCCGGGACTCGACTGTTCTGTTCCGGCAGCGTTGTTGTTCCCAGAAACGGTGGTTTACGAGCCTCATTTTATGAACGCCGTCATGCAAGACGGCGCGACCCAACGAACCGAATTGCGCCCCGACAGCGATCCTCCACCCCCACGGAAGTGGGTCTGATTTCACACCCCTCTTAGAGCAGACCCATTAAAGGATCGAAGACATGAAAAAGACGACTATCGCAGCGGCAGTGTTGATTGCAGGAACCGCGGTCGCGGCATTTGCGCATAGCGGTGCCACGGGCATCGTAAAGGAACGCATGGATGCCATGGCCGCCATGGGAAAGGCAGTCAAAACCGTAGCCCCGATGATGCGGGGCGAAACGGCCTATGACGCAGAAATAGTGGGCGATGCAGCGCGCCTGTTCCAGCAGCACGCCGGTGAGAGCATGACAAAGCTGTTCCCAGAGGGCACAGGTGGCATGCCCTCGGAAGCCAAAGACGAAGTGTGGACCGATTGGGACCGCTTCGCAGCACTGGCAAATCAGCTGGAAGAATACTCTGAAGGCCTGAAACGCGCAGCCGACAATGGGCTAGGCGGCATGGGCGGCAATACCTCCACGGATGGCGCCTCGATGATGGGCGGCGGATCCATGATGGGAAGCGATACAACCATGATGGGCGGGAGCACGATGATGGGCAGCGGCGGCATGATGGATGCTGCCGCCATTGCCGAAATGCCCGCCGACGCGGCATTCGCGATGACGACACAGGTCTGTTCCGCATGCCATGAACGCTTCCGGGCGGAAGAAGACTAACCATGCGCCGGTTTTTGAAACTCGTCACCGGGGTCGCCGTGCTGGGCGCGGCCGGCCTCGGCGTGGTGATTGCATGGCCTGTCGGCAGTGCAGTGACTCCGATTGCAACAGAGGGCAATGTCGACCGGGGCGCATATTTGGCGCGCGCCAGTGGGTGCATTGCCTGTCATACCAATTTTGAAGCGGGCGGCGCACCACTTGCCGGAGGGGCGCCGCTCGAAACCCCGTTCGGAACGTTCTACCCGCCCAACCTGACGACAGACCCGGAACATGGCATGGGCGAATGGACGGCAGAACAGTTCGCAAAAGCCGTGCGGCAAGGCATCGGCCCCGATGGAACGCCGTACTATCCGTCTTTCCCGTACACCTTCTATGCGGATTTTTCTGATCAGGATATCGCTGACCTCTGGGCGGCGTTTCAAACCGTGCCGCCCGTGGACGAGCCTGCACCAGAAAACGATGTCAGCTTCCCATTCGACCAACGATGGGGGCTGAAGCTCTGGCGAGCGGCGTTCTTCTACGATCCGGATACCGAACCGATTGAAGGGCGAAGCGACGCATGGAATCGAGGACGGGAATTGGTGCGCGGTGCGGCACATTGCGGAGCCTGCCATACGCCGCGCAATCTTGCGGGAGGCCGCGATATCGGTGCTTCCTTTGCAGGCAACGCCCAGCTTCCCGGTGGCAGCAAGGCCCCCGCGATACGGCCAAAAGACCTGGTCAAAAATGACTGGACGGTTTCAAACCTCGCTTATGCGCTCCAGACCGGCATCACCCCTTCGGGCGATGCTTTCGGCGGCAGCATGGCGGAAGTGGTTCGCGAGGGAACTCGGTTTCTGACACCTGCCGATCGCGAAGCGATGGCGCTTTTCCTGCTGAACAAGGACACGGTCGAGGCGGAGAACCCCGCGTCGAACTAACACCACGCGGGGGCAACACGCCCCCGCTTTCTCGAGGATCGAAATGAGACAAACACGTCGGGATTTCTTGCGCCATGCAACACTGGCGGCCTGCGCGGCGGCCATCCCGCAGTCGGCTTTTGCCGCGACCCCGTTCGAGGACCTGATTGCCAAGGTTGCACGTCGACAGCTTCTTCCGGACACCTACCCGGAAACAGAGATCTGGGGCTATGACGGCCTCGTTCCGGCCCCGGAAATCAGGGTCACACAAGGCGATCGGGTGCGTCGCAGGTTTCGCAACGAGGTACCCGATCCCAGTTCGGTTCACTGGCACGGAATCCGGATCGACAACGCGATGGATGGCGTTTCAGGGCTGACCCAAGAGGCCGTAGCGCCGGGTGGAACCTTTGACTACGACTTCGTCGTACCGGACGCGGGCACCTATTGGTATCACGCGCATAATCGTTCATACGAGCAAGTCGCGCGTGGTCTGCGCGGTGCCTTGATCGTCGAAGAGGTCGATGGACCGGACATCGACCGCGAGGAAGTCATCGTTCTGGAGGACTGGTTGCTCGACCCTGAGAGCGGGCAGCTGTTCGACAATTTCGAACAGCCCATGATGATGAGCCACGGTGGACGTACCGGCAACTTTATCACGACCAACGGGCGCTATGACCTGACCTTGCCCGCGCAGCGCAACGAGCGCATTCGCTTGCGGATCATCAACGCAGCAAGCGCTCGAATTTTCCCGCTGAGGCTCTCTGGATTCAGTGGCTGGACGGTGGCCGTGGATGGAATGCCAACCGGCCAACCCCAGTCGGTTGACGGCGAGTTGATCCTCGGCCCGGCACAGCGCGTCGACTTAATTGTGGATGTGACCGAAGACGAAGGCGGCACCGCCCAATTGCTTCGCATCGGCGATGATGATCAACTGACCCCGTTGGTGAGTTTTCTGGTCAACGGCACAGCCAGTTCAGTACCAAGAGGCAAGCCACTGCCGTTGCCGCCGAACCCCGCGGCACACGCCCCGGACCTTGCCGATGCGCGTGATTTGCGACTGGTCATGTCCGGCGGGGCAATGGGGCGAATGCAGTCCGCATTGCTTGGCGGGGAACGTCTTGGATTCCGTCAGCTTGCCCAAGCGGGCAAATTCTGGGCCCTGAATGATGTCGCCGAAATGACCTACACGCCACTGGCCGATCTATCCCTGAACGAGCCGGTGCGCCTGAAGATCGAGAACCAGACCGTTTTCCCACATGCGATGCACCTGCACGGGATGCATTTCCGCGAGCTGCGCCCCGACGGCGCGTTCGGGCCGATGCGGGACACGATCCTGTTGGCCGGCAACGAGTCCCGGGAGATCGCCTTTACGGCAGACAATCCCGGCAAGTGGCTGTTCCATTGCCACATGCTCAGCCACGCCGCATCTGGCATGACAACCTGGATACGGGTCACATGAGATATCTCGTTTGGTCCCTTCCGATCACTGTCGCAGCAGCCGCCTTCACGTATTGGCTCTCGACCAGTGCATCCTCGGATGTCGGCAGCGCGTCCAGGGCGGAGAGCTACGACATCGAAGAAGGCGCGTTGCTCTACGCAGAAAACTGTACGTCTTGTCATGGCGCGGGTCTGGAAGGCCAGCCGGAATGGCGAACGCCCGGCGCGGATGGGCGCCTGCCAGCACCACCACATGATGAGACGGGTCACACCTGGCATCATCCTGACAGCCTGCTCTTCGATTACACAAAACTGGGGGGTGCGGCGCTTCTGGCGCGTCAGGGCGTCGAATTCGACAGTGGCATGCCCGGTTTCGCAGACGTGCTGACCGACCAGCAAATTCACAACATCCTGGCCTTCATCCGGTCCACCTGGCCAGACCGCATCCGCGAAGTCCAGGCCGCGCGGACAGAAGCCGACGAACAACGGGGAGAGAACTAAAATGCGTTTCAGACAAGCCTTCACGACGGTCGCGATAGCTGCCTTGCTTCCGATACCGGCACTCGCGGACGAACTGTCAGAGTCCCGGGTCAAGGAACTTGTGCTCGAGGCAATCCGCGAGAACCCGGAGATTGTCATGGAGGCCGTGGCGATCCTCGAACAAAGGCAGGCGCAAGCGCAGGAGCTCAGTCAGGCCCAAGTTCTGAATGACCAGCGCGATCTGATCGAGAACGATCCGAATGCGCCGGTTCTCGGCAACCTGGAAGGGGACGTCACTGTTGTGGAATTTTTCGACTACAACTGTCCCTATTGTCGGCGGGTCAAACCCGAGGTGCGGGCTTTGATCGAAGACGATCCCAACATTCGCCTCGTCTATCGTGAATGGCCCATTCTCGGAGACGGATCGGTGTTTGCCGCGAAAGCGGCCTTGGCAGCGCGCAAGCAGGACAAATACGAAGAGTTTCACTGGGCAATGATGGGGCTGGAAGGCCGCGCGGAAGAGGCCTCCGTGCTGCGCGTGGCCGAGGAGATCGGCCTGGATATCGCGCAGTTGCGCAAGGACATGGAGGCCCCCGAGGTCGAAGAGCACATTGCGACCTCCATGCAACTGACCCAAGCTCTGGGCTTTAACGGCACGCCGTCTTTCGTGATCGGGGATGCGCTGGTCCCGGGCTTCGTCGAAAAGGCGCAGCTTGCCGACTTGGTCGAGGAAGCCCGCAAAGTCGAAGACTGAAATTCTGTGCCCGGACCACCCTTGGGTGGTCCAGGCACTGCATCAAGCGGCCGCAGGTTCCACGTTGTAGCCCGCATCCCGAATGATCGCTTGGACCTGATCGGCTGGTAACACGCTGTCGACATGCACCTGTCGGGCAGAAAGGTCACATTCTACGCCTGCATTCGGATCTGCGCTCTTCACCGCGCTTTCGATTGCTGCGGTGCAATGCCCACAGCTCATGTCCGGAACGCTGAACTTCATCGGAACCACTCCTTGATCTGATTTCTATCGGTGACATGGGGCTTCCCCCCGCTGGAAGGTCAAGTGAAGAAATTTATTTGGCGCCCTCCCATTGACCCTCCAGTAACTGGAAGCCTCATATTCCACTTCGAATGGAAAAACAGGTGACACATATGCCCGAACCCAAACAGATCAGCCTGCCGATCGAAGGCATGTCATGCGCGTCCTGCGTTGGCAGGGTCGATCGCGCATTGAATGCAATCGACGGCGTAGAGGATGTGTCGGTGAACCTTGCCTCGGAAACTGCTCGCATGAGCGTGGACGCGCTCAAGCGCATTCCCGACATCATCGAATCCCTTCGCGAGCTGGGCTACCCCGCGCGGAAGGCCAGGGCCGAACTCACGATTGCAGCGATGTCCTGTGCCTCTTGCGTCGGGCGGGTCGATAAGGCGCTTGCCGCGGTGCCCGGGGTGGTCGAGGTGAACGTCAACCTCGCCTCAGAGACGGCGACGGTCGTTTACGTCGAAGGTCTTGTCACGACATCCGATCTGATCGAATCAAGCGGCGCGGCAGGGTATCCAGCAACCGTGGCAACGGCCCAGGCCGGTGACGACAGAGTTGCGCGCAAGGAGGAAGAGGCTCAGGCGCTTGCCAAACGGGTCACCTTTGCGGCCATCCTCGCCTTGCCGGTCTTCCTGATCGAAATGGGTGGCCACGTCATTCCGGCCGTTCATATGCTGATCGAGACCACGATTGGCCAGCAGACGAGTTGGCTTCTTCAGTTCGTGCTGACGACAATCGTTCTCTTCGGCCCGGGCCGGACGTTTTACACCAAGGGTTTCCCGGCCTTGTTCCGGGGTGCCCCCGACATGAACAGCCTCGTCGCGGTCGGCACCGGGGCGGCTTACCTTTATTCCGTGGTTGCGACATTCGTACCGTCGGTCCTGCCTGACACGCTGCGCACCGTCTATTTCGAGGCGGCAGCGGTCATCGTCGTTCTGATCCTTCTGGGGCGGTTTCTTGAAGCGCGCGCCAAGGGGAGAACGGGCGCGGCCATCCAGAAGCTATTAGGGCTTCAGGCGCGGACTGCACGCGTGATGCGGGACGGAGAAAGCGTCGAGATCGAGATCGATGCGCTGGTTCAGGGTGACATCGTCATCGTGCGCCCTGGTGAACGCATCGCGGTCGATGGCGAGGTCATCGAGGGGACCAGCCGCGTCGACGAAAGCATGCTGACAGGCGAGCCGATCCCCGCTGAAAAAGGTGCCGGAGATACGGTGACCGGCGGGACGGTCAACGGCGCCGGAAGCCTGCAGTTCCTCGCCACGCGGGTCGGCGCCGACACGACCCTGGCGCAGATTATTCGCATGGTCGAAGAGGCCCAGGGCGCCAAACTGCCGATCCAGGGATTGGTCGACCGGATCACCTTGTGGTTCGTGCCTGCCGTGATGGCGATCGCGGCGGCGACCGTGCTGGTCTGGCTGTTTTTCGGGCCTGATCCGGCCCTGACGATGGCGCTGGTCGCCGGTGTGTCGGTGCTCATCATCGCGTGCCCCTGCGCGATGGGGCTTGCGACGCCGACCTCGATCATGGTCGGGACGGGACGTGCTGCGGAAATGGGTGTCCTGTTCCGTAAAGGTGACGCCTTGCAGCAACTTGATTCCGTTGATGTGGTCGCCCTCGACAAAACAGGCACGGTGACCGAGGGGCGACCCGCACTGACTGACCTTGTGCTGGCGGAAGGGTTCGATCGCCCAACAACGCTCTCGAAGATCGCTGCCGTGGAGTCGCTCTCCGAGCATCCTGTCGCGGACGCCATCGTGCGGGCCGCGCGGGCCGAGGGCGCACCTCTTGTGGCGGCCGAAGGCTTTCAATCGGTCACAGGTTACGGCGTGCGCGCCGTGGTCGAAGACGTGGAGGTGTTGGTTGGGGCCGACCGCTACATGGCACGCGAAGGCATTGACGTCTCGGCATTGGCTCCAGAGGAAACGAAGATCGCAAGCAAGGGTCGCACGGCGCTTTACGCTGCCATAGATGGGCGTGTCGCCGCCGTGATCGGCGTGGCCGATCCGGTCAAACCGGCAAGCCGCGCAGCCATCGCAGCGCTGCACGAAAAGGGTCTTGCGGTTGCGATGATCACCGGCGACAAACGCGAAACCGCCGAAGCCATCGCCCGCGAAACCGGTATCGACCACGTCATCGCCGGCGTCCTGCCGGACGGCAAGGTTGCGGCGCTCGACAGTTTGCGCCAAGGGAACAAGCGCATCGCCTTTGTCGGCGACGGGATCAACGACGCCCCGGCGCTGGCGCATGCCGATGTGGGCATCGCCATTGGAACCGGCACCGATGTGGCCATCGAATCTGCGGATGTCGTCCTGATGTCGGGCGATTTGCGCGGCGTGGTGAACGCCTTCGAAGTATCGCGGCGGACCATGCGCAACATCCGGCAGAACCTGTTCTGGGCCTTTGCCTACAACGTGGCACTTATTCCGGTCGCTGCCGGGGTGCTTTATCCCGCCTTTGGGTTGCTCCTGTCACCAATCCTTGCGGCGGGTGCGATGGCGTTGTCCTCGGTGTTTGTCCTGACCAATGCCCTGCGGCTGCGGCGCATCGCGCCTGCGATGGACGAGCAGCGCGCAATCCCGGCAGAGCTGGCAGCCGCCACTCCTGCTCCAGCAGAATAACGGAGGTTCGACATGAACATCGGAGACGTTGCCCGACAATCGGGTGTGCCCCCAAAAACAATCCGCTACTACGAGGACATCGGGCTGATCCGCCCGAACCGTAGCGAGAACGGCTACCGCGCGTTCACCGAGAGCCACATTCACAAGCTGGCGTTTCTGGGTCGCGCACGGGCCTTGGGGTTCACCATCGAAGATTGCAGGACGCTCCTGTCGCTCTACGAGGATGAAAACCGCGAAAGCATGCAAGTGAAGGCGGTTGCGGAAGACCATCTGCGCCAGATCGAGGAAAAGATCGCGAAACTGCAATCCATGCGCGCGACGCTCGCCGAACTGGTGGAAAAATGTGCCGGGGATCACCGGCCCGACTGCCCCATCATCGAGGATCTGTCGCCGGAGCGGTTGGCCAAGTGACAGGCAAGAAGGGGCTGTACCTCAGAACCAGATCGCGCGGACCGGCATCCAGATACCCATGAAGATCATCATCAGGTTTTCCGTCAGCGAAATGAACCCCAGCGGGACGGAACTGTCACCGCCGACGCAGGCGCATTTCAGCTCTCTCTTGTCGATATAAACAGCCTTGAACACGCTGACAGCGCCGACCGTGCCGATAAACAGGGCGACAGGCGCCGAGAGCCACAGCAGCGCGCCGGCAGTCATCAGGACACCTGCCAACGCTTCGCCGAACGGGTAGACCTTGCCGTATCGCACCCATTTGCGCGCCAGCAGATCGTAGTTGAGGAACATCGTCGAAAACCCTTCGACATCCTGCAATTTCTGGATCGCGAGAATGGTCATGGACAGCGAAATGAACCATTCGAACCCCCGCAAGGTAAGGACCGACCCGTACTGGTGCCAAGACAGGCCCAATGCCAACAGCGCGGCAACGGAAAAGATCGCGATGACCGGCTGGTAGGTCGTGTCGCTTTGCTCTTCCTCGGGTGGGTCAATGTCGAAAAACACCCTGAGATCATCGTAACCGCCGATCCGTTCGTCCCCGATGAAAGTCTGCGGCGTCGTCTCGACCCCGTGCTTCTCCATGAAAGCATCGGTGTCTTCACGGGTGTCAAGCGGATGGTCTTCCACCTCGAAGCCTTGCCGCTCCAGCAGGTCTTTCGATTTCAGACCGTAGGGGCAGACATGGCCCGGCATGACCATGCGATAAAGCTGCGCGGATTTACTGTCTGTGTCGCGGGGCATGTCCTTTCCTCCTTATCCGCTGCACGTAAGTTGACCACGGAACCCGGCTTCGTAGTCGGTTCCCGCGCTGACGATCAGATCGGTCAGGTCACCGTTCGTCTCTGCGATCTCGGCCGACAGCGGGCCTTCAGAAAATGCATTTTCGCCCTGCGCATTCAGGCGCACCAGATCACCGCTGATCTTCATTGCGGCGGCAGACCCTTCGCCGGTTTCACCAGTCACCAGTACAGCCGGACTGTCCGAGGTGTAAGCAAAGCGGCAATTTCCGCCATTCGGGAACACCGCAGCGATTTCGTCTTCCGTCAGAAACTCAGGATCGACCTTCGACACGACCTCCGTTTGAAGCGCCTGTTGCGCATCCACAACCTGCGCCGGCGTTTCGCTTCGCGTGGCCGATGCTTCGCCGTTTGCTCCAATGTCAGCAATAAGGTAGCGCATTTCGGCGATTTCCTTGTCCTGCGCATAGATAATGTCGTCTGCGAGCCCCCGGACGCGCGGGTCGGTGATCTCGGCACGAGTCGACGTCATGATGGCGATCGAGTGGTGCGGGATCATGGCGCGCATGTAGGACCTGTCCTGCACCGTGAATTGCCCGCGAACCAGCCAGAGGCTCGCCGCGAAAAGGACTATTGCGCCAACGAAAATCGCGATGTTGGCTTTGGTGTTCTGATACATGGACAACATGTACGCCAACATGATCACGGCCATGGTCGCCCCCATCAGGATGGCCATGTAAAGGCGTGTCTCCGAAAAGAAGATATGGCCCCAAAGATAGGTGTTCAGGTACATCAGAACGAACATGACCACGGTCGATGTTCCGATCATCATAAAGAATCGTGAGTAGTGCATTTCCAGTCACCTCCTTGCAGTTCTCTGTAAAACAACAACATTCCAGCGCTGGAGAGTTCCAAAAGCACGAATTTTCGTAGTTTCAAGGCAACAAAGGCGCGTCGTTTGCCCCGGTTCACGGCTTCTTTTCTTTGCCCCTGACGCGCACTGAATTTTCATGGGTCCGAGGAGATCGCGCCATGCAGAATTTCACGAGACGAGAATTGATTTGTGCCGGAGCGATGGGTTGCTTTCTGCCCACAACTGCCTGGGCCCACAAAGTCAAATTGCCCGAACGGTTCGAACCACAATTGGTAAACACCCGTCGTGGTGACTGGGTTAAAGGCGATGTCCACGTCGTTCCCGACGATTTTTTCCTTTATTTCATGCTCGAGGACGGGATGGCGATCCGCTACGGGGTCGGGGTAGGGCGCAAAGGTTTGTACGAACCCGGAGAGTTCACGGTAGCGCGCAAGGCCAAATGGCCATGGTGGCGGCCAACGAACGCCATGATCCGGCGCGAGCCACGCAAATACGCAAAGTACAAGGATGGACTGAAAGGCGGGCCAAACAACCCGCTCGGGGCCCGCGCGCTCTATCTCTACGATGCCGAGGGACGCGATACCTATCTTCGCATTCATGGAACGAACGCCCCGGAGACAATTGGGTCTGCCGTGTCGAATGGATGCGCGCGGTTGACGAATGAACATGTGAAGGATCTGTACGAACGCGTTGAAATCGGCGCCCGCGTCTTCCTGTATCCCAAAGTGACAACGGCGTGAGGAGTGTTCTGTCGCCTTGAAGTTCCTCTTCCGGAAATGGCACAAGTGCGGCAGTTGGCGAAAGCCAGTCTATCATTCATGAGGTGACGGAATTGTCTTTGAGCCGGAGGTCTTTCCTTGGCGGGATGACCGTTGCGCTGGCTGGTACCCGCTTGCCAGCAGCGACACACGAGTTGATCCTCGCGCCCCAATCGATCAAGGCGCACCTTGCTGGGTACGACGTGTCGATGTTGGGCTTCAACGGTGGTCTGCCGGGCCCAGAAGTCAGAATGCGACAAGGACAAACCGCCCGCATTACCCTCGATAACCGATTGGAGGAGGGCGCTCTCGTTCACTGGCATGGGTTGCGGGTTCCAAATCGGATGGATGGTGTCAACGTCCTCACTCAGGATGTGGTCATTCCGGGCGACTCGTATCGTTATCAATTCGGCGTCCCGGATGCCGGCACGTATTGGTATCACTCGCATTACCTGTCTTACGATCAGGTCAGCCGCGGTCTTTTCGGCGCCTTCATCGTCGAGGAGCAAAATGCGCCGGCTGTCGACCATGACATCGTTGTTCAGTTCTTCGATGTCTTGCTGGATCAGTCCGGGCAGTACGACGAAGCGTTCAACCCGGCCCACTTCGCAACCGAGGGCCGTATCGGCAATACGGTCACGGCACTTGTTTTCAATGGAACCGGCAAGACTGTGAAACGAGGCGACCGTCTGCGACTGCGTCTCATAAATCCCTCTATCGACAGGGTGTACCGTGTCGGCCTGGATGGTTTGATAGGCAAGATCGTTGCACTGGATGGCATGCCTCTGGCGCATCCTCGGACGCTCGAACCGATCCTTCTCGCTCCGGGGCAAAGATGCGATGTGATTGGTGATGCGACCGGGCCTATTAGATTCGACGACAGCTTTGGAGAACAGACGTTGAGCCTTGGCGAAATCGCTGTTTCCGGTTCCCGTGAGCCCGCGAAAGCGCCCATCACCGCATTGCCCGCCAACCGAATGCCCGCCCCGAAAGACCCCGGCCAAACCGCGGAGCTGGTGCTCCAGGGAGGTGCGGGAAGCGCGTCCCACAACGGCACAGGGACATGGGCGCTCAATGACGTATCCGGCCTGCCTCGAAGGCCTTTCCTATCCGCCGCGCAGGGGACGACCGCGCGCATTTCGATCCGCAACGAAACCGGGTTCCCACACGTCATGCATCTGCATGGCCACCATTTCTGGGAACTCGATGCGGCGGGTGAAGCCGGTCCATACCGGGACTCGACCTATCTGGATACCGGCGAGACGCGGGATATTCTCGTCGTCCTGGACAATCCGGGATCGTGGATGCTGCATTGCCACATGTTGAGCCACCAAGCCGACGGTATGGCAACGTGGATCAGAGTCGGCTGAGGGTCGAGACGGATACATACCGTTACAAATCTCTGAATGATAACAGGCCTTTCGCCGTCTACGTAACCTGACAAGCGAGAAACAGGTCCATCGACTGCCAATGGGAGCGTTCATTGACCCTGACACCAAAATCTCTCGGCATGACTGCGGCGGCAGGATCAGCCGCCTTGCTGTTGGGGGCCTTCGTTTTCCAGGCTCTTGGGTACGCGCCGTGCGCAATGTGCATCTGGCAACGCTACCCACACGCAATCGCCATTGGAATGGGCGCTCTGTTGCTCTTTGCTCTGCCGATTTTGCCAATCCTGATAATCGGTGCCCTGTCGGTACTCAGCACATCCGCGTTGGGAGTGTTTCATACCGGTGTCGAGCGCGGCTGGTGGGAGGGACCGACTTCTTGCACGGGATCCGGCCTCGATGTTTCCCAAATGTCGGTATCGGAATTGCTGCCCTCTGCCAGTTCAAATACGTCCAATCTTGTTCTGTGCAGTGAGGTTGTCTGGGAATTTCTGACGTTGTCCATGGCCAGTTGGAACGCGAGCCTAAGCGGTGTCCTTGCTTGCCTCTGGTTGGTCGCGATCGCAAGACATCAAAAGGTTCGGTGGCATGGGGTCGCGGACGTTTCTTGAATCGTCCCGCATTCATCGAAAACAAACAAAGGGCTTCGCTTCATGGTTACAAGACGACACTTCCTTGCACTTTCCGGCTCGCTGTTTTCAGCGTCTCTGAGTTCGCCAGCATTCGCTAAGACCTGGCCGTCAACAGCCGAAAAAGCAGCTTGGGATGCGCAGATCACGCCCGCCAACTATGACCCGGCAACAACCAACCCATGGGGGCTGCATCCCAGGCTGCTGCCGCAACGCGTTTTGGCGAATGACGGTTTGCGCCCGGGTGACATTCACGTCGATGCGATCGCGCGCTATCTGTACCATATCGAGGAAGGTGGCACCGCGATGCGATACGGGGTGGCGATTGCCAAGGGCGATCTCTATGAACCCGGCACCTATACGATCCGCCGAAAGGTCGAATGGCCGCACTGGACGCCAACGCAGTCAATGATCGAACGCGATCCGGAGGCTTACGAGCGGTTTGCCGACGGTATGGAGCCCGGCCCCAACAATGCCTTGGGCAGCAGGGCTTTGTATCTATTCGTCGGAGATCGGGATACGTACCTTCGAATTCACGGAACGCCGAGCCCTCGCAGCATTGGCGGCCGGGCCAGTTCGGGATGCGTGCGCATGGTGATGGCCCACATCAATGATCTCTATCCGAATGTCGCTGTCGGATCGACGGCGTTCCTTTACTCGGCCGAAGACAGCGTTACCGCTCGAAGCTAACCTATTGCATCTTTGGCTCACACGCCGAGGACTGCGTCGTGCAGGGACATCTTCCAATGAATTGTTGGACGAACACTCACGGCTGTGTCGCAAGTGAACTTTCGAACTGTGCGATCGCTACGGATTTGTCGTCCTCATCGTTCTCGAACAGCTTTGTGGTTCGCACGCCCGGCAACTTGCCAAAATCCGCCATCAGGCGCTTTGGAAAAAATGTGCGTCCGATGGATTCAAATCCTGGTAATTGTCTGAGTACCGCGGAGGTACTGGCACTACAAAAACCGGAAGCGGCTGGGCCGCTGGCAATTGCAAGGCGCAAAGCCTGCTCCGCGACTTCGGGAGACACATCGATCTCTTGTATGACGACATGGTAGGTCTCGCGAGCATGAGCCCGCGCATAAAAATCGGCCACTTGTGGAGTAATGCCATAAAGCACATCTCCCCGTTCCGGTACAGCGCTCAGCCGGACCGTTCCTGCCGGATCGAAGATAACACGCTGCGACCCATTAATCATGACGCTGCTATGCGCACCCGCCCCGGACCTGTTGTTGATCATGGTGTACAACGTCAGCGCGGCCGGTCCATCGTGACGGTAGGATGCGCTACTGATGACTTCGGCTGAAGCATCCGGGCGCATGTCGTTTCCTGCACCGCACCCCGCCAAAATTACCAAGGTTAGAACTGAGAAAATGCGGTTCAAAAAGAGCACCCTGCAGCCTCCTGCCATGGGTTGAATGATTGAATTTTCGGGATATTCAGGGCCTCTAGCAATCTCGACATCAACTCTTCCGGATTTCACCTCTACCGAAACATGGGTTCGGTTTCGGTTGGTACGCGACTCCTCGACAGGTTTTTCTCTGGATATCGCAAGTCTCAGATTAAGAGGAGCGTTCGCCCCGAATTGATTTGTCGCAATTTGTAACAGACCCCGCCTTTGTGACCTCGCGATACAAAACACCGGCTCGCGTGGCATTCCGCATCTGCAGGTGCCCCCCATATGCTGGGTATCGCAACACTGACACGAGGTGATCGAAATGAAACGCAACACTTTACTCGCTGCAATGACCCTGGCTGCAACCGCCCTTGGCGGTGCCGCATTCGCGGACGCCAACCACGGGCGTGGGGGACAATTTGGCGCCCAGAGCGGACCAGGCATGATGCAGAACGGTGGTCCCGGTATGATGGGGAACATGGGCGGAATGATGGACATGATGAAGCGCATGCACGGAAACATGATGGGCGCAGGCATGATGGGCGCAGGCATGGGCAGTGGTATGATGAGCCCAGGCATGGCTGGCGGCATGATGCAAATGTTCGACACTGATGGAGACGGCACAACGACGCCGGAAGAAATGCGCACGCAGCTGCAGGCCAAGCTTTCCGAGTTTGACAGCGACGGGGATGGAAGCCTCTCGATTACCGAGTTTGAAGCTCTCCACAGCGCGATGATCCGCGAAATGATGGTGGATCGCTTCCAACACCTCGATGCCGATGGCGACGGCGCGGTGACGCCGGAAGAGATGGCCGCTCCTGCCGATAGGATGGAGCGGATGCAGATGATGCGGTCGAATATGGCAGATGCGCCTGCGCGGCCTGGCAACGGTCAGGGCATGGGCAACGGCTCCATGATGCAGGACAACTGAGCCAATGGGTGCCGGTTTTTTTCCGGCACCCGTCCTCACAACCCCAAAACCATTCGCGGTCGGGACATTGAACCGAACCGCGACCTGAACCGTTTAGCCTCGGTATGCCAACAAATAGAGACACGGAAAGGAAAATTCCCATGGCCTATACCTATGATCGCGTCCTGAAAGACACCAAAATCGATGACGCAGAGATGCGTGTTCGGGATGCTTTGGCAGACAAGGGCTTCGGCGTTCTGACTGAGATTGACGTCAAAGCGACGATGAAAAAGAAACTTGATGCGGACATGCCGCCTTACCGCATCTTGGGGGCCTGTAATCCGGGCATGGCGCACAAAGCCATCGAGATCGAGCCTCGCATCGGTGCGATGCTTCCCTGCAATGTTATCCTGCGGCAAGTGGACGGCGACACCGAGGTCAGCGCGGTCGATCCTGTCGCTTCGATGCAGGCGGTGCAGAACCAAGACCTGGACGCGGTCGCCGGCGAAGTCCGCGATCTCCTTCGGGACGCCCTCGACACCGCGTGATGGCGGGATGGGCGTTGGATGCCCTGTCGCAGATCGAGCGCCTTTAGCGGTGCTCGATCAATGCCATCTAATCCCCACGTAAATTCCTGATGAGGAACTCACCCAGTGCTGCCAGCGGGATTGCCATTTCCGGATATTGGAACCGACCTCTTCTCCTTCGACATCGGGGGGGTCACATTCGCACTCCGCTGGTACGCGCTAGCCTATATCTTCGGTATCCTGATTGGCTGGCGCATTTGTTCGAGTGCCATAAGCCGTCCCGCGCTCTGGACGTCAGCTGGACCGCCGCTTGACCGAACGCAGATCGAAGATCTTCTGACGTGGATCATCATCGGCGTGATTGCTGGTGGTCGCCTGGGCTTTGTACTGTTCTACCAGCCCGCATATTATCTCGCCAATCCCTTGGAAATTCTGATGGTCTGGCAAGGCGGCATGTCTTTCCACGGGGGGTTCGCGGGAGTTGTCATCGCGGCCTTGCTGTTCTGCCTTAGACAGAACGCGTCATTGCTCAGCACTGGCGACTTGCTGGCTTTGGCAACACCACCAGGCTTGTTTCTTGGAAGGCTGGCGAACTTCACCAACAATGAGTTGTGGGGGCGTCCAACGGACGTTCCCTGGGCGGTGATCTTTCCCGGCGAAGTCGCGCAGGCCTGCCCAGGGGTTAGCGGCCTCTGCGCCCGACACCCGTCCCAGCTGTACGAGGCGGTATTGGAGGGGCTCATTCTTGGAATACTGCTCATTTATCTCGCTTGGGGCCGGGGCTGGCTGAAAATGCCCGGTGCCTTGGCTGGCGTGTTTCTGACCGGCTATGGTCTTGCCCGAAGTTTCGTCGAGATGTTCCGGCAACCGGACCAACAATTTGTGACGGCGGACAACCCGATCGGCCATGCGCTTCATTTTGGTGAGTGGGGTTTGACCATGGGCCAGTTGCTCTCCATGCCAATGGCGCTGGTCGGGCTGGCGTTGATCGTGTTCGCCCGGCGGGAACGGGGCCGGACAGCGCCACCCCGCAGAGCCGCAATGTAATCGCCGTACTGATCTCTCTTGACCCTCCCGCGGATGGAAGCCCTAGGCAAGAGAAGCATTCTCGGAAAGGACCGCAAAATGAGCACTCCCGACAGTTCTGAAACCACAGCAGCTTCTTCGGTATTCGTTTGCCCCATGCACCCTGAGGTGCGGCAGGACGAGCCCGGCAATTGTCCGAAATGCGGGATGCACCTCGTGCCGGAATCGGAGCTCGAGGTCCATTCAGCACATGATCATCACGAACACCACGCGGGTGCCACGCCGGCCGATGGCCGATATGATCTGGTTCCTACAGGACATGATGGTCCCATTTTCACCTGCCCGATGCACCCTCAGGTGCGGCAGCCTGATCCGGGCGCGTGTCCGATCTGTGGTATGGGATTGGAACTGGAATCCGGTGTGCCGGGCGATGAAGGTCCAAATCCCGAACTGGTGGATTTCACACGGCGGTTCTGGGTCGGCACAGTCCTGACGATCCCGCTCCTTGTCCTCACGATGGGGCCATTCGTCGGTTTCCCCGCAGTCCGGACTTTTTTTGGCGAAAGCACCACACAATGGATCGAATTGATCCTGGCAACGCCAGTGGTCTTGTGGTGCGGCTGGCCGTTTCTGGAACGCGGATGGATTTCGTTCCGCACATTGAACCTCAACATGTTCTCCCTGATCGGCATGGGCGTTCTTGCCGCCTGGCTCTTCAGCGTCGTTGCCGTTCTCGCACCGGACATATTCCCTGATGGGTTCCGAGACTCCGAAGGCCATGTCGGCGTCTATTTCGAGGCGGCGGCGGTGATCGTGACGCTGGTGCTGCTCGGCCAGGTGATGGAACTACGCGCCCGCGAGGGGACCGGCAAGGCGATCCGCGCGCTTCTCGACATGGCGGCAAAGACCGCGCGGGTCATCCGGGACGACGGATCCGAGAAGGAAATCCCGCTGGAGGACGTGCAAGTCGGGGACCGGCTGCGCGTGCGGCCCGGTGACAAGGTGCCGGTCGATGGCGTGGTTCTGGACGGCCGGTCCTCGGTCGACGAAAGCATGATCTCCGGTGAACCCGTGCCGGTCGAGAAGACCGAGGGCGACCCGCTGACCGGCGCGACGATCAATGGTACCGGCAGTCTGGTGATGGAGGCGACGCGTGTCGGGTCCGACACGATGCTGGCTCAAATTGTCGAGATGGTGTCGAACGCGCAGCGCTCGCGCGCCCCGATCCAGAAATACGCCGACAAGGTGGCGGGATATTTCGTTCCGGCCGTCATCGGTATCGCGGTCCTGTCCTTCATCGCCTGGGCGATCTGGGGGCCCGCGCCTGCGCTTTCCTACGCATTGATTTCGGCGGTGGCGGTTCTGATCATCGCCTGTCCTTGTGCGCTTGGCCTGGCGACACCGATGTCGATCATGACAGCGACAGGACGGGGCGCTCAGGCAGGGGTGCTGATCAAGAACGCCGAGGCGCTGGAGCGGTTCGAGAAAGTCGATACCCTGATCGTCGACAAGACCGGCACGTTGACCGAAGGCAAGCCGCGGCTTGTCGACGTACTCCCGCAACCCGGCCACGACGAAGCCGAGGTCTTGCGTCTCGCCGCATCGCTTGAGCGCGGATCGGAGCACCCCTTGGCCGAAGCGATCGTCAGGGGTGCGGAGGAGCGAGATGTCAAAATGGACGAGGCACGGGACTTCGAGGCGGTCACTGGCAAGGGCGTCAAGGGGGTCGTTGACGGCAAAGCGGTCGCGCTCGGCAATTTGGCGATGATCCGCGAATTGGGGCTCGAGGCGGGCGCGTTGACCGCCAAGGCCAATGCCCGCCGCGACGAAGGCGAGACGGTCATGTTCGTTGTGCTGGATGGCGAGATCGCCGGTCTAGTTGCTGTCGCCGACCCAGTGAAGGAGACCACGCCAGAAGCCATCGAGGATCTGCATGAACTGGGGTTCCGCGTCATCATGGCGACCGGCGACAACGAACGCACGGCCAAGGCCATCGGCACGCGGCTCGGAATCGATGAGATCCGGGCCGACGTGCTGCCGGAGGACAAGGCGCGGATCATCCTTGAGTTGCAAGAGGCGGGCCACAAGGTCGCCATGGCCGGGGATGGCGTCAACGACGCCCCCGCGCTCGCGCAGGCCGATGTCGGCATCGCCATGGGCACCGGCGCCGATGTGGCCATCGAAAGCGCGGGCGTCACGCTGGTCAAGGGCAACCTTGATGGTATCGTGCGTGCGCGGCGGCTCGCCCGGGCCACGATGCGCAACATCCGCCAGAACCTGTTCTTCGCGCTGATCTACAACGCCTCCGGCGTGCCGGTCGCGGCGGGAGTTCTGTTTCCCTTCTTTGGCATCCTCATCAGTCCGATGTTTGCTGCCTTCGCCATGAGCGCGTCGTCAATCTCGGTGGTGCTCAATTCGCTGCGCCTTCGCGGCGTTCGTATCTAGAAGCGCGCAACAGCGTTCGGATGAACCAAAATTAAAAGGGGGCCATTTATGCAGAGCGAAAAAGAAACGTACCGCGAAAATTCCATCAGTCTGGGCGGAGCCGTTGCGATGGGGACAGGCGTGATGATCGGCGCTGGAATCTTTGCGTTGACGGGGCAAATCGCGCAGCTCGCCGGCCCGCTTTTCCCGCTTGCATTCATCGCCGGCGCGGTCGTCACAAGCTTCAGCGCCTACAGCTACATCAGGATGTCGAACAAATGGCCGTCCTCGGGTGGCATCGCCATGATCCTGCAGAAATGCTATGGCCCCGGAGCCATCGCGGGCGGGGCCGCACTGCTGATGGCGCTCAGCATGGTGATCGCGGAAAGCCTCGTCGCGCGAACCTTCGCCACCTATGTCCTGCGCCCTTTCGATATCGAAGGTGGCCCATTGGTCCCCGCTCTGGCTGTGGCCGTGATCGTTTTCGCCTTTTTGGTGAACATGGCCGGAAACCGCTCGGTCGGGCTGTTCTCGTTGATCATGGCCGCGATCAAGATCGGAGGCATAGCTCTGTTTGGCATCGCGGCCCTGTGGTCCAGTGGTTTTGCGTTCGCCGCGGCGTCCGAGACCTCACAATCCTACGGGCTCACGGGGTTCATCGCCTCTACGGCGCTGGCCATCCTTGCGTTCAAGGGATTCACCACGATCACCAACAGCGGAGCCGAGATCACTGAACCAAATCGCAATGTTGGCCGAGCGATCATGTTCTCTATCGGAATCTGCGTCGTCGTCTACCTGTTGGTCGCCTACGGGGTCGGTTCGAGTCTCACGATCGAGGAGATCATCTCAGCGCGTGACTATTCGCTGGCACAAGCGGCGCAGCCCGCCCTTGGACAAACCGGCTTCATACTCACGGTGATCCTGGCCGCTGTCGCAACGGCGTCCGGCGTTCTGGCCAGCGTCTTCGCGGTGTCGCGTATGCTGGCGATGCTGACCGACATGGAAATGATCCCGCACAGCCACTTCGGTATGCCAGGTCCCATCCAACGCCACACCCTGGTCTATACTGTCGTCATCGCCGCGACGTTGGCCGTGCTCTTTGATTTAGGCCGGATCGCATCCCTCGGTGCTTTCTTTTACCTCGTCATGGACATGATCATACATTGGGGCGTGTTCCGCTATCGTCGAGCAGACGTCGGCGCCTTCGGTATCGTGCTTTTGACTGCCCTGGCGCTCGATGCGATAGTACTGGCAGCTTTCACCGTGATGAAGCTTCAAAGCGACCCGATGATCGTTCTCTACGCCGCTGTCGGGATGATCGCTGTGTTCGCCTTCGAGCGCGTTTACTTGTCGCAATGGGTGGCACCGCAAGTCGCCCCCGCCCCCGCCCACGCCCACGGTGATTAGCCTGCCATCACCTGGCCTGAAGAGATGCGATGCCTTGTGCGCCGATCGTGATCAGCCCGACCGACAAGGCAAACGCAGCCAGGGCAAGCAGCATCACGCCCGTGTTCATGGGCAAGCGACGTACAACCGGTCCAAGAAATTCCGACCGCCCGAAAGCCGAGACGTAGAGCGGCAACGCGCTTATCATAGTCGCATAGAGGTAAACGCCGGAGATGTTCTCGAAAAATGCCGAACGCGCAAGAGTCGGGGATACAACCGCCAAAGCGGTTGAACGATTGCCGCCGAATGACCCGAACCAGTCGGCAGATAGAACGTATATCAGCACGTGGAGACCTGGAAAGAGAAGGGCTCTGAGCAAGACATCGACCAGCACGAAAAACGCCGTGTCTCTTGAGCCCGCCTTTGGTTGCTTTGTCATAGCGAAAAGGAAAAAACTGACATAGTTGACGGCAAAAACCACGGGCAAACCGTTGGTCGCAACCTGCCTTAGTAAGCGCATGAGTGCCGGTCCGCCGGCAGCAAGAGCCGGAGCAAAGCCCGGAGCCAGTAAGACGTAGAACAACAGGACCGGCAGTAATGCAGCGAAGCTGAACAGCAGGACATTTCTAACAAACTGAGCCGCGGGCATACTGATAGAGAAAAATCTATCCATTGAAATAGCCTGCCATGTGGGCACCACTAGGTCGATGATACGGGGCGTTGTTGCACAAGTCTGACGCCTCAGGATTCCCTTCGCGAACCCATGCTGTTAGCCGCATTCCATGAGCAACCCATCTCCCGCCCGCTATCGTACGACCAACTGGTCCAGCTACAACGCATCGCTGCGCAAGCGGGGGTCCCTGCTGATCTGGGTCGACGAAGACATCACTTGGCGCGCGCCCTCACCGCCGCCCTCCTAGCCGGCACGATATCATTTCTGTCCCCCTGCGTGCTACCTCTTGTGCCAGGTTATGTCTCCTACGTAACCGGGCGCACAGCCGCTGAGGGCGGGGTGGTCGGCGCTTCGCCGTCGCGCGCGGTCTGGCTGAGCCTGTGTTTTGTCCTCGGCTTCTCCACCATCTTCATGGGACTTGGCGCATCCGCGACTGCAATGGGTCAGGCCCTGCTTCGGTGGCGGTATGAACTCAACCTCGTTGGGGGCGGCATCATCATTTTCTTCGGGCTCTTCATGATAGGAGCCGCGCGTGTTTCGGTCATGGAACGCGACTTCCGATTCAATCTCAACATCCCCGGGGGCCAACCCGCTGCGTCCTATGTCCTCGGTCTTGCCTTCGGTTTCGGCTGGACTCCGTGCATCGGCCCGATCCTCGGCGCGATCCTGACAGCCAGTGCGGCGAGTGCCACGATGGGCGAAGGTATCATGCTGCTTGCCGTCTATTCCGCCGGCCTTGGAATACCGTTTCTGATCGTGGCCGGATTCACCGACCAGATCGCGGGACGGTTGCGGGCCATCGGCCGGGTTGGCCGCCGCCTCCACCAGCTTGCGGGCATAGTGATGATCTTGATGGGGCTGGCGATGATGACAGGGCAGTTGAGCGCGCTGTCATACTGGATGCTCGACGTATTTCCGGTTCTGGGACGGATCGGATAGCTCCATTAGTAGCAGCGTCTATTGATAACAGAAAATTTTCTTGAACCTCTAGTAGCTTTAGGAGTTAAGCCACCGACAAAGAACGGCACCATGGAGCAAGTTGCCAATAACGCCTCACTCCTTCCCGGGCGAACAACACTGCGTTCGGGGTAAGGTTCGGTTTGCCGTCCAATGCGTGAACGGAGCAATCTATATGCTGACAAGACGACATTTCATCCAGACGACCACCGCGCTGTTTTCGGCATCGATATCCAGCCCGCTCCTTGCAGACACGTGGCCTACCGATGCGCAGAAGGCAGCTTGGGACGCACAGGTTACACCTCCCGGCTACGACCCGGCCACGTCCAACCCTTGGGGCCTTCACCCTCGCTTCCTGCCACAGCGGGTCCTCGCGAAGGACGGACTTGTACCCGGTGATATCCATGTCGATGCTGTTGCGCGCTATCTCTACCACATCGAAGAAGGCGGCACGGCGATGCGCTATGGCGTGGCGATCGCGCGCGGTAAACTTTACGAACCGGGCACCTATACGATCAAGCGCAAGGTCAGGTGGCCGCATTGGCAGCCGACACAAAACATGATCGACCGCGACCCAGAGCTTTACGCCGATATCGCTGACGGTATGGAACCCGGACCTGAAAACGCGCTCGGATCGCGAGCCCTCTATCTCTTCGTCGGCGACCGAGACACCTATCTAAGGATTCACGGGACACCGTATCCAAGAAGCATTGGCGGCCGTGCGAGTTCCGGCTGCGTCCGAATGGTCATGGCACACATCAATGATCTCTATCCCAACGTCGAGATTGGCTCGACGGCATTCCTGTACTCGGCGGAAGACAGCGTCACCCCGAGAAGTTGACTGGCGCATCATGTGTTACGCGTGGGCTTGACGCATCTATGGGCTGATCAGGACTGGCGCGAAGTGCAGATGGGGTTGCCACCTGCCGAGCGTAGCGGAACCAAGGTGTTTTCCACCGGACCGCTGTGTTCATACCAATAACAGCCATCCTCGGGACGAAGCCGCGCCGTGGTGAGATCCTGACCAGGCGCAGCAAGGGCAATGACGGCCTCGGGAACACTTCCCACTTCGTTGCGAGCGCCGCCGTCGTCCAGCGTTGGCACCGCGCAGCCAGCAAGCACCAATGTCGCTGCGATAATCGGCGCGTTTCGTTTCTGCATGTCTACCTCACTCATTCTGATCGCTTCGTACCGGCAAGCGTTGCTCCAACCGCGTCGTTTCAAGGGGGCGGCTAGCTTCAAGCCTCCGCAGGGCGCCTTTCTTGCTGGACGAATATCCACTTGTTGCCCTTGAAGCTCTAGTTACTGTAGGGGCTATGTCAATGTGGAATCAATGAATCCTGAGGTCAATCCATGTCTTCCGACGGCAACCGCAACGATCACGGCCATCCGGGTGATCAAGAGCATTCTGACCCAAGAGGCAACTCCTGTTGCGACGCCAGCAAGGACGTCGCGTCCACGGCGCCAGCGCCGTCTGGCGGAAGGAGCTTTCAGGTCTCCGGGCTCGATTGCGCCGAAGAGGTGGCGATCCTGAACCGGGTTGTCGGGCCGAAAGTGGGCGGAACCGAACACCTGGCATTCGACGTGATCAACGGGCGAATGACCATCCTCGATAGCGCCGAGAGGATACCAGACGACGAAGTCACGCAGTTGGTCGCAACGACCGGCATGAGCGCCAAGCCATGGGATGCCGACAACGCAGCAGAGGACCAGGCGGCGCATCTGGCACGTCAGAAGCGCTTTACCTCGTTGAGCGGCGGCTTCTGGGCGGCGGGATTCCTTTTTCACATTGTCGAGACCGGCATGGGCGGCGCGCTCGGGCTCTTTGCGGGCCATGGCGAGGTGCCTATGCCTATGGTGGAAGCAGGGATCTTCGCCGTCGCGATTCTTTTTGGCGTCTGGCTTGTCGCGCCCAAGGCCTGGTCTTCGGCGCGGAGGCTTAGCCCCGACATGAACCTGCTCATGGTGGTGGCCGTCGCGGGCGCCATCGGCCTCGGCGAGTTTTTTGAGGCCGCGACGGTCGCCTTCTTCTTCTCGCTTTCGCTTTATCTTGAGAGCTGGAGCGTGGGGCGGGCGCGTAATGCGGTTTCCGCGCTCCTCGATCTGGCGCCGCCAACGGCGCGGGTTCTTTACGACGACGGATCTGAATCCGACGTTCCGGCCGCGGCCGTGGCAGTCAATGCAAGGTTTATCGTGCGCGGCGGCGACCGGATCCCCCTCGACGGTGAGGTCGTGGACGGGGCAGGGGCCGTCGATCAGGCCCCAATTACTGGGGAAAGCGCGCTAGTGCCCAAGGAACCAGGCGACGAGGTCTATGCCGGCACGATCAACGGCGAGGGCACACTGACGGTGCGGGCGACGAAGGCCGCCTCGGACACGGTGCTCGCGAAAATCATTCGCATGGTGGGCGATGCCCATGCCCGCCGCGCGCCGGTCGAACAGTGGGTGGCCAAGTTCGCGCGCATCTACACACCCATCGTGATGGCTTTGGCGATCGCCATCGCGCTGGTGCCGCCACTGCTGCTCGGCGGCGCCTGGGACTACTGGTTCTACAATGCTCTGGTCCTTCTGGTCATCGCATGTCCTTGCGCGCTGGTCATTTCTACGCCGGTCTCCATCGTGGCAGCGCTGACCGCGTCGGCACGGGCGGGGGTGCTCATCAAGGGCGGCGCCTATGTCGAGGCGCCGGGGCGGACCACGGCACTGGCGATGGACAAGACCGGGACGATCACCATGGGCGAGCCTGAGGTGGCGGCGGTTCACCCACTGGTCGGCGTTTCCGCACGCGATCTCATGGCGCTGGCAGCAAGCCTGGAGGCGCGGTCTTCACACCCGCTGGCACGCGCCATCCTCTCGCGCGCCGAAGCCGATGGTGTTTCCGTGTCTGCCGCAGAGGACACCCGTACCGTGCCCGGGCGCGGTCTGGAAGGACGCGCCGACGGGCGCGCTATCTGGCTCGGCTCGGATCGCTTCGCCGAAGAGAAGGGGTTCGGCAATGCCATTCCGGCGGATCTGCGGGATCGGATCGAAGGGGCAGGGAGCACCCTCGTTGCCGTGGGTGACGAGACCGGCGTGACCGGCGTACTGGAGCTTCGCGACCGCATCCGCCCAGATGCAAAGGGGATCGTTGCGCGTCTGCATGCGCAGGGTGTGAAGACCATCGTGATGTTGACGGGCGACAACGAACGCACCGCGCGCGCGGTGGCAGCCGAAGTCGGCATCGACGAGGTGCGCGCCGAACTTTTGCCAGAAGACAAGGTGACGGCCATTGAGGAACTCGTCGAAAGCCACGACATGGTGGCGATGATCGGCGACGGTGTGAATGACGCACCGGCCATGGCGCGGGCGCATTATGCCATCGCCATGGGCGCTGTCGGATCGGATGCCGCGATCGAGACGGCCGACATCGCGCTGATGACCGACGACATCGGCAAGGTACCCTGGCTTATCGGCCATTCGCGCCGTGCCATGACGATCATCCACCAGAATATCGGCATATCGCTGGCGACCAAGGCGCTGTTCGTCGGGCTGACCGCGTTCGGTATGGCCTCAATGTGGGGCGCCATTGCTGCGGATGTAGGCGTGTCTCTGCTGGTGGTCGCCAACGCACTTCGGCTCCTGAACGGCCATCAGGTTGAGGCCGGGCCTTCAGGCGGAGAACCGGTGGGCGAGCAGATGGCGAAAGGAGCACTGGCGCACGGTCATTGATCCGGCGGTTTCGGTAGCTCGATATCGCTTTTGCGGTCCAGCCACGCCAGCGCCCCGACAGAGAATTCCGAACCCCGGTAGGGTTCCGTCCAGGCGGTCTCGATGTCGTCCCAGGGCAGAGGCTCGAGATTTCCAAGAAAGAGCGTCAGACGGTAGGCCGCTGCCTCGGGAAGCCAAGGCGCCTCCTTGGCCGGCGTCGCGGCGACAGGTCCGGACAGGAGGAGCGCACTTGCGAGTGTGGCGAGCAGCACTCTCATAATATTTCGCATCACCACGGCCTCCAAAGTAAAAAGTTAGACATGGCTAACTTATCTACCCGAAGCAAACAAGTTGTCAATCCCGCTGTTTCGCTGCAAAGTCCCGAGTATGACAAAGCTACAATCACAAGGGCGTGAGCCATTCGAAGCGGTCGACCGGGCTCCCGAGGCGCAGGCCGATGGCTTTGCGACCGTGCGTCAGGCACATGAAAGCGAGATGGCGGAGGATTACGTCGAACTGATCGCGGAACTGATCGAGACGCGCGGGGAGGCCAGACCGGTCGAGATCGCCGAGCGGCTTGGCGTGAAGCCGCCGACCGTGACCAAGAACATCTCGCGGCTCAAGGCTGCTGGTCTGGTCCGGCGGGAGCCATACCGCGCGATATTCCTCACCGATGCCGGGCAGGACCTCGCGGAGATCTGTCGACGCCGCCACAGGGTCGTCGTCGCCTTTCTTCTGAGCCTGGGAATCGACGAAGAGACCGCGGAACGCGATGCGGAAGGGATCGAGCATCACGTCAGCGGGACGACATTGGAGGCGTTCGAGCGACGGCTCAATCAGAAATGAGCTCGCCTAGATGCACATTCGCGCGATTCTCTATCGGGACCTCGAGCTATCAGGTCTTCAAGCCGCTGACACGTTTGCGCAATTTCGAAGCTCGCTAGCCGAGAACCCGCGACAGCACGATGGTTGCAAACAGGGCGACAAGTCCGAAGGCGATCGCAGACGCTACCGCATATTGGAGGATATCCAGGTGATTCCCCCTCCTCCGTCGTGCCAGATAGCCACCCCAGATCGCGCCTCCGATAGCGCTCACGATCACAAGCATCAGGATACCTCCGTTCCAAAATGCCGCGCATCGGGATCTCGTCCGAGCAAACTGGCCAGCCAGCCGAAGACCCAGCACCCAAAAACAAGAACCAACAAGGTCCAGTCGCCGAACCGCGCATAGGGCGTTGGAGTACGCGCGCCCGGCAGGCCGGCATCAATGGTGCCTGTTTCCCCGGTATCAAGACGCGCGACGACATTTCCATTGGCGTCGATGATCGCGGATATCCCAGTGTTGGCCGCCCGGACCACGGGAAGTCCCTCCTCGACCGCGCGCATCCGCGCGGAGGCGAGGTGCTGCTCGGGTCCGATGCTGGTTCCGAACCAGGCATCATTTGTGGCGTTGAATATCCAGTCGGGGCGGAAAAGGTCATCGACCACGTGGCCCGGAAAGATGATCTCGTAACAGATCGCCACCGCGACCAGAGGCGCGCCAGGGATCGCCAGCGTGCGCGGCCCTGGTCCCGGCGTGAAATCGCCCAACCCTTCGGTCAGCCGCTCGATGGGCAGCCAGCCTTTCAGGGGCACATATTCCCCGAACGGAACAAGATGATGTTTTGCATACCCCGTCAGAACCTCGCCGCTGCCGTCATAGGCCTGAACCGTGTTGAAATATCTGGTTCCCCCATCGCCCTCCACTCGGTCAGGCGCACCTGTCAGTAGGATCCTGCCGTCTGGCAAAGCTGCAGATATCCGCGCGCGTGCCGCAGCATCTTCGTCCAGAAAGCCGGGGAAGGCCGTTTCCGGCCAAAGCAGCAAATCGAAACGTCCGGGTTGCGCGGACAAGCCCAGGTATTTTTCCAAGGTTCGCTGGCGGCTGCCCGGTACCCACTTCTCGACTTGTGGCACATTGCCTTGGACGATGCGCAAAGCAACGTCTGTCGGCGGCACGTCCTGCCCTGACCGAAGCGCACCGCCAACCCAGAAACCCGCCACAGCAACGGCGAAGAGCACGAGAACAGGCGCGCGTCTCTTTGGCGCCGCCACAGTCAACACACCTGGCAATATGCCGATGAAGACCGTGAGAAAGCCCAAACCGTAGCTTCCGACCCAGGCGGCGGGTTGGCGCAGGGCGGCATAGTCGACAAGGGCATAAGCGGCAAGGTTCCAGGGAAACCCTGTCAGGACATGACCCCGCAGCCATTCCGTGGCCACCCAGCAGGTTGCAAACAGCAGGCCCGCCGCAATGCCGCCGACAGCTCGGCGCTGCATGATGGCGGCAAAAAGCATCGCCGCCATGCCCGGGAAGATGGCAAGTCCGGCGGACAGACCCGCGACCGCCGGAATCGCCAGTGCGCCGAAACGTTCGGCATCGACGTAAAAGCTCTCGGCGATCCAGGAAATTCCAATCCCGAATTGGCCCAGTCCGAAAGCCCAACCGACAAGGAAAGCGCGCGAGGTTGAGATGTTCCGGAGAACGATAAAGAGCACGGAGAAGGCGACAGGGACCGCGATGAGCCAAGAAAACGGCGGAAGAGTCAAAACCGTCAATCCGCCGGCAGCAAGGGCAAGACCCATGCGCTGGAACAGGTTCAGGTCCTCACTAACGAACTGCGGCAATCCCGGCTTCATGAATCGGTCTGAAGTCGAGCGCCAACCCACGGCGCAATGAGCAGCAGCATCACGCCGCCAACCACAAAAACATCGGCCATGTTGAAGGCAGGCCAGTGCGCCGTCCCGATGTAGAAATCGAGGAAATCCGTCACCGCACGATAGCGCAGGCGGTCCAGAATATTGCCGAGTGCACCGCCGATGATCGCACCATAGGCAATGGCCTCGACCCGGCTGCTGGTACGGACCAGCATGAACGCCAGCCAGACGCAGATGCCAAGCGCCAGTAAGACAAGGCTCCACCACGGCGCGCCGCCGAGAAGCCCGAAGGTCACTCCGTCATTGCGCAGGTAGATGAGATTGAAGCCGGGAAAGACCGATACGCCGGAACTAAGAACAGTCGCATTGGACACAACGATTGCCTTCGTTGCCTGATCGACAAGAAAGGCGATCAGCGCAGCAAGCAGACCGACGAAGAGGCAAGTTCTCATCAGCTTATCCCAGCCAGACGTCGAGGAACAACATGATCACAAGACCAACGGCGAGGCCGAGCGTCGCCCTGTTCTGATGGCCGGATCGGTGGGTTTCCGGAATGATCTCGTGGCTGATGACGTAGAGCATCGCACCTGCTGCGAAGGCGAGACCCCAGGGCAGCAGCGGTTGCGAAAGACTGATAATCCCTGCGCCGAGAAGTCCACCGACGGGCTCGACGAGACCGGTCAGAGCGGCGATGCCCCAGGCGCGAAGCTTGGAATAGCCCTCGCCGAGCAACGAAACCGCCACCGCCAGACCTTCGGGGGCATTCTGTAATCCAATACCGATCGCAAGTGGCAACCCGCCCGACAAACCGTCAGCCCCGAACCCGACGCCGACGGCAAGCCCTTCGGGAAAATTGTGGATAGTGATCGCGATGATGAAAAGCCAGACGCGCCGCAGCGATGCGGCGTCGGGACCTTCCCGCCCCGTCTTGAAATGTTCATGCGGTAGCCGTTCGTTCATCAGAGCGATCGCGCCCATGCCAAGCAGGATCGCAACACATACGATGGCCGCCGGGAGAGCACCGTTGTCGAACTGTCCTTCAGCTGCGTCGAGAGCCGGGATGATCAGCGAGAAGAACGAAGCCGCGAGCATGACACCCGCCGCGAAGCCAAGCAGCAGATCGCGCGTGGCCCGGGACGGGATGCGCCCAAAAAGAACGGGGACCGCCCCGACCGCGGTCAGCGATCCGGCGGCCAGGCTTCCAAGAAAGCCAAGCGCTATGGGGGAGAGGGGTTCCAATTGTTAAGGTTCTCCCGCGAGTTCAGTCAGGAGCCGAGTAGCTGGTGTAGACCTCGGTCGATCCGTCTTCGTGGATCAGGAAGACATCGTAAGCCTCCCGGTCGTCCTCCGGTCCCATGCCGGGCGACCCGTAGGGCATTCCCGGCACCGCCAGGCCTACCGCGTCTGGCCGGTCCTCCAGCAGGCGTTGGATGTCAGCCGCCGGCACGTGGCCCTCGATCACATAGCCGTCGACCAAAGCCGTATGGCAGGAGACCATGCGCTGCGGCACGCCATTGTCGAGTTTGAAGCGCACAAGAGATCCTCCGAACATGTCCTCGCCCATCGGCGCGAAGCCATTCTCCTCGAGGTGCTTCATCCAGGACAGGCAACAGCCGCAGCCGTTTGTCTTCCGGACGTCGATCTGAATCGCCTCTGCGACGGCCTGCGCCGCAGGAAGCAAGGCAAATGCGATGGCAAGAGCGGGAGTAAATCGTTTCATGGATCAAAGCCTTTCGGTTGTCGTCTGTGCAAATTCGCTGGCGAGCCTCTCAGCAAGAAGTGAACGCGCCTCACGCAGTCGCTCAAGCGCGGCCGTGTCGTCCGCTTCACGCTCGGCCGCCTCTGCCAATCGGTCGTCAGAGAGAGGGTCGGTTGGGCGACCGTCCACCAGCACTTCGTAATGTAGGTTGGGGCCTGTCGCGGTACCCGTCGCACCGACCCGCCCGATCATATCTCCGGCCATCACGCGTTGCCCTTGTGTGAGCCCGTCCGGTACGGCGCTCAGATGCGCATAGCGCGTCAGGGTGTCGGAGCCATGAGCGATCTCGACGACCCGGCCATACCCACCGCGTCGGCCGATGAAGCTAACGCGGCCCGGCGCCGTCGCCTGTACCGGCGTGCCGCGCGCCGCCGCGAAGTCGACTCCTGTGTGCATCCGTACATTGCCGTAGACCGGATGGGTGCGGCGCCCGAACACAGAACTCAGCCGTGCACCTTCGACCGGTTGCGCAAACACGCGCAGGACTTCTCCGTCGACATAGATCGTCGCTTGGCCGCTGCCGTCGTTCGGCCAGACGATTTCATAGACCGAGCCATCAATATCCAGTGCGGCAAAGGCAAGCTCGGGCTGACCAATCCTCTTGTTCCCGTCTCGGGCCTCGCGCCAAAGGAGGCGCATCGTCTCGCCACCCGCAAGATCACGACGGAAATCCACGGTGCCGCCCAGCATCTGCGCCAGGTCCACCGCAAAACGGGCGGGGATGTCTGCCGTGTTCAGGGCGGCGAAAATCGAGCTCTCGATCACCGCCTCGCCGGCGAAAGTCACCAATTCGGGATCCGGGTCCAACACGCGGGCGGCAAGCTGTTCGCCGAAGACCGCCTCTATCCGGACACCGTCTTCGACGGCGAGCTCTACACGACGCGGGTTGTCGTCCGTTGTGGAAACCACCGTAATGATGTGACCCGGACGCAGACGGCGCAGATCGTATTCCGTGCCAATCGCCAAGGCGATTTCGGCGCGATCCGAAGCATCCAGCCCCGCATCGGAAAGGACCGCATCAAGCGTCTCGCCGGACGCAATCTCCCGCGACCAGGTGACCAGCGGGGGCTCGATAGATGGCAAGGAGGTATCAGCGGGGGAAACGGTCAGGAGCGGCCGGGGTCTGAACTCGAATGCGATATCCGCCTGGGCGAGTGTAGGGCGGACCGAATTGGTTTCGGTAATCCGAGGCGGCGCAAGCGGATTGGGAGTCCAGAGGGTCGCTTCAGCAATCGCAGGGGGCACCGGTTCTTTGGACAGAACGCCAGAGATGGCGATGGCGGTCACCGAAAATGCGCCTGCGACCGCAACGGCCGCCAAGACAGTTCTTATCTTCATGTTGCCCCCTCTACGTCTTCTGTCAGTGCGCGCTGGATCTTCGGCACCGCGAATTCTCTTTGCTCGTGATAGTCGATCATGGTGACGAGCTCACCCTCGGCATCGAACAGGAATACGCTTGCCGTATGGTTCATCGTATAGCCGCCGCCCTCAGTCGGGACGCGCTCAAATGAGGCACGAAACCCTTCTGCAGCGCGGGCAATTTGGTCTTCCGGCCCCGTCCAGCCACGAATGACCGGATGAAAATAGCCGACATATTCGGCCATGGCCTCGACCGTGTCCCGCTCCGGGTCGACCGTGATGAAGACCACGTTCATCTCTGATGCTTCGTCGCCCAGTTCCTCAAGCCAGCCGGAAATATCCGATAGGGTCGTCGGGCAGACGTCCGGGCAGTAGGTGAACCCGAAAAACACCATTGTGGGACGACCGATCAGGTTGCCAGGCCCTACCTCATTTTCCTCGTGGTCGGTCAGCCGGAACTCCATCGCCGATAGGGGCAGGGGCCGCTGCCCTTTTGGTTCAGGCGCACCGGGCCCGTCCACCCGCCACCAGCCCACGAAGAGCGTCAGGCCAAGAACGCCGGCACCGGCTGCGCCGTATAGAAGGAGCTGCCGACGTTGCATCAGCCCTCCGGTCCACGCGCGGCGATTCCGAGGATTGGGACCTCGACCGTCACCTTGCCGCCATCCGAGAAGGTCAGTGTCAGCGGGAAATTCTCGCCTTCGGTCATCGGCTCTTGCAGCTTCATGAGCATGGCGTGCAACCCGCCCGGCTCCAATGCCACGCTTTGGCCGGGCTCAATCGTGATCTCGCCTGCAGGCGCCATGGAACTGACGCCATCGGAGTTGGTTTTCGACTCATGGATCTCGGGCATCATTGCCAGCGGTGTCGCAAGTCCGGTCAGCGTAACGGCGTCTTCACCCGTGTTGCGCACGGTCATATAGGCGGCACCTGGCCTGTTGACGCTGATCGAGGCGCGGGACCACGCATTCTCGACCACGACATCCTCCGAACCGGCCAGTGCGGGGGCCGACAGCCCTGCAACCGTCAAAAGCACGGCCAATGCATTGGTATATCTCAACTTCTTCACCACTCGTTTCTCCTGCCTCCGCAAATCAGCTTTGGCTTGCCGCAACTTCCACTGCCACCAGCCTCTGCAATTCGGCCTCACCGAACGGATCGAGAGGCTTGCCGTTCACGAAGAACGTGGGCGTTTGGCGGACCCCGACTGTCTCGACATCGGCGCGGTCCTGGTTGAGCACCGCCACAACACCGGGGGCCAGCATCTGTGTCCGGGCAGCTTCGACATCCAGACCTCCGCTTGCTGCAATCTCAAGGATCAATCCGGGTGCCGGGGTCCCGTGAGACGCCCATCTGGGCTGCTCTCGCAAGACTGCCTCGAGCACAGGTTCAAACACGTCCTGCATGCGCGCCGCCTCGAGCACACGGATCGCTTCTACCGACGCCTCGCCGTGAAAAGGCGTATAGCGGATTACAACGCGCACCGCGTCTCCGTGCTCCGCCATGATATCCTCGACGACCGGATAGAAAGCGCGGCATGCCTCGCAGGCCGGGTCGAAGAATTCAACGATGGTTACGGGCGCATCCTCGGGCCCGAGGATCGGGGAATAGGGTCGGATCAGCGCGTCGGCCATTTCAGGGTCGATGGGATCGGACGCGGCAATCGGGTCGGGGCGGGTGGCATACCAGGCGGCACCGCCGAAACCGGCGACCCCGAGCGCGAGAACGGACAGGATGAGGCCGCGTCGTTTCATTTTTGTGTTTCCTTCAGTGAGAGAGCCGACAGCAGACCGATCATCGCGAAGGCGACGAGCGCCATCAAAGGAATCGGAATGCCGAAGACCAGTTGATTGTCGTCGGTACAGGATGGGCCGGTCGCCGTGCAGGGCTGGATACGCTCGGGGATAACGCCGACATAGAGGCCCAAGTGCCAAAGCGCGACGGCGGCACCGCCCAAAGCCAGCGCGATCCCGTAGCGACCCACGCGCCGATCCTGCCACCACAGCCCAAGCCCGAGGATGATGGCCAAGGGGAACATGAAGGCACGCTGGAACCAGCAGAGCACGCAAGGTGTCTGCCCCAGAACCTCGCCGATGAAGAGCACGGCAAGCGACGCGGTGAGCGCGATGATCCAGGCCAGGCCAAGGGCCGTCTCTCCGGAAAGTCGGGTCATGACGATCAGATCCTCTGTCTCAGATCGGCGAGGATCTCTTCGGCGGGCGTGCCGTAGGGCCAGGAGTCCGCGAAGCCTGCTTGCGTGTCGAAAAGGAAAAGATGCGACGTGTGACCCATCGTGTATCCGCCCGGCGCAGTCGCCTGCTCGATCCGCTCAAAGAATATCGGAAAGGTTTCGGATGTCGCGGCGATCTGCTCCGGTGTACCGGTCAGCCCGATGATCCCTGCGTCGAACAGGGGCACATACTCGGCAAGTGCAGTCGGCGTATCCCGCTCCGGATCAATCGTTATGAAAATCGGCTGAACCATTGCTGCCTCATCGCCCAGGCCCTCCATCACGGCCGCGACTTCGGACAGTGTTGTCGGACAGACGTCGGGGCAATTGGTGAAGCCAAAGAAGACCAGCATCCAGCGCCCTGCGAAATCTTCGTCCGTTTGGACCATGCCGCGATGATCGGTCAGTTCGAAATCAGCAAGAAACGGTGGTTCACTCTCGGTGCGGGCAAGATCGGCACGGTAGTCGGACCATAGCAACAGCCAGATGAAAACGAACGCCGCCGCGCCCGCCAACACCCACAATACCTTCTGAAGACCTGAAAGCCTCACGCCGCTCCGCCCGAACCTGATTCTATATTTTGTGTGCGTTTACATCCTCTAGCTACTGTAGGTTCAAGCGTGATTGTCATCGATCGGCCAACAATCACCGATCTGTGAAACTCGGGTGAAGCTTGTGATGCGCACCGCATAAAGCTACACCCACTGTAGGTAATGTGGGGAGCGGAAATGCTGACGATTGGGACGCTGGCGAAGAAGACCGGAACAAAGGTGCAGACCATCCGGTATTACGAGCAGATCGGACTTATGCCTGAGCCCGGCAGGACCGAGGGGGGCCAACGACGCTATGGCGACGCCGAACTCGACCGCTTGTCATTCGTCCGGCACGCACGGCAACTGGGGTTCTCGTTGGACGCGATCCGTGAGCTCCTCGATCTCAGCGATCATCCGGGAAAGTCCTGCGCTGAGGCGGATGCAATAGCCCGTCGGCAACTCAAACAGGTCGAGCAACGATTGGCGCGGCTCGAGGCGCTGCGGACGGAATTGAAGCGGATGGTGCATGAGTGCAGCGGCGGACAGACTTCTGATTGCCGTGTGCTCGAGGTACTGCGCGACCATTCCGAATGCCTGACCGACCATGAAGAGATCGGCGCCTGAGCAATTTCGACGACCTTTGATCGGAACGCAAAAAGCCCGGTGTTAGTTACTCATTGGCAATTCACTAATTTGGATACCCGGCATGGCGGAGCAGAGAAACGCAACGGAAAGACGCACACTCTGGATCGTGCTGGGTCTCAACATCGGGCTGGCAGTCGCTTTCTTCGCCTCGGGCGCATTCGGCGAGTCAAGCGCGCTTATCGCCAATGGCCTCGACAATCTGTCGGACAGTTTCGTCTACGCGATCAGCCTCTTCGCGCTGTCCCGCTCCGCCAAGTGGAAGCGCGGAGCGGCGAACGTTTCGGGCGGCCTGCTGATCCTCTTCGCCCTTGGAATCCTGTATGACGCGTGGCGCCGCTACGTCGGCGGATCGGATCCTCTTGGCACGATCATGATTGTCATGGCGCTGGTAGCGGCGGCCATCAACGCACTTTGCGTCTGGCTGCTGGCACGGCTTCGCGATCCAGACGTAAACATCCGAGCGGCGAATACGTTCAGCTGGAACGACTTCGCGGCCAATCTCGGAATCGTCGTCGCAGGCGGGCTCGTAGCCTGGCTCGGAACGAATTGGCCGGACCTTGTCGTGGGCGTGATTGTCGCCGGCATCGCGGCCTGGGGTGGCGTCGGAATCCTGAGAGACGCGCATGGTGAACACCACAAGGCGGTGCACAATGACGATCAGGTAACCAAGGACTCGGCCTGAAATCGGGGCTTGAAGCTACAGTGACTGTAGCAACTACATATTCTCGTGAACGATTCGAGGAGGTATCCCGTGAACCCCGCCGACCCTCATTTGGCCAAAACCCGGCTGCTGGATTTTGACGCGACCTCAATTGCAAAACTGATCGAGGAGCGCGGCTGGGCAGACCTTCCCAGCGACGACCGAATTGGGGCCATCTACGATTTCGTCAGGAACGAGATTACCTTCGGCTACAACCGCGCCGACGACATTCCGGCGTCCGAGGTCCTCGCAGATGGCCACGGGCAGTGCAACACCAAGGGCACGCTCCTCATGGCCCTGCTGCGTGGCGTGGGAGTTCGCTGCCGACTGCACGGGTTCACAATCCACAAGGCGCTTCAGAGAGGCGTCGTTCCGGAACTCGTCTATCCCCTCGCGCCGTCCGAAATCCTCCACTCCTGGGTAGAGGTGGACTTGGGCGACGGATGGGTCAATCACCGCCAGAACTTCGGATTTGTGCGCGACTTGCTCTATCGCCACGTCATCCGTCACTGGATGAATGCCAGGGTTCGCCGCATCCGCCGCGGAATCTTGCCGCCGGTCCCCGGATTCGATCGGCCGAACCACCGCCATGAGGAGACGAACCGTGCCGCATGATCACGGCCACGCCCACATCGATCCTCAATCCGGTGATCGTCGCGTCTCCATCGCCATCTGGGCCAACGGCCTCCTGACGGTCGCGCAGATCGTCGGCGGGATCCTTTCCGGCAGCCTCGCGCTGATCGCGGATGCCCTCCACAATTTCTCGGACATGGCGTCGCTGGTGATCGCCTTCTTCGCGCGTAAGATCGCTCGCCGCCCGGCGGACAAGCGCATGACCTTCGGCTATGGGCGGGTAGAAATCGTCGCAGCGCTCATCAACTACACGACACTTATCCTGATCGGCTTCTACCTGATCTACGAGGGTGGCATGCGCATGATCGACCCACCAGAGGTACAGGGCTGGACGGTGGTGATCCTGGGCGGTGTGGCACTGGTCGTCGACACGTTGACGGCGCTGCTCACCTATTCGATGCAGAAAGGCAGCGTGAACATCCGTGCGCTCTTCCTGCACAACCTATCGGACGCTTTGGCCTCCGTGGCGGTCATCATCGGCGGCTCGCTCATCCTCCTCTACAACATGCGGTGGGTCGACCCGGCGATCACCATCGGCATCGCTCTCTACATCCTCTACCTCGCATTTACCGAGATCGGCGGTCCGATTCGGACGCTGATGCTCGGCAGTCCACCGGACATCGATAATGAAACCGTCGTTCAGGCGATGCGGGGTGTGGATGGTGTCGCGGACGTTCATCACGTGCATCTGTGGCAGATGCAGGAGCACGAGGCGGCTCTGGACTGCCACGTCGTGCTGACAGCGGACGGCTGGGGTCAAATCGAAAAGATCAAGGCCGCGATCAAGGACCGGCTGAAGGACGATTTCAGCATCGGTCATTCGAGTCTGGAATTTGAGCACGAAGACCGCGCACACGAAAACGCTGACCTTTACGGTCACGGCAACCGGTGCGCCCGTGTAGCCGACACAGGAGGATTCAAACTGTGACAGCGTCGGCAAGAGGTCGATATCATCCAGCTTTCCGATCAACGAAGAGGCCAAATGGCGACCTTTGGTATTAATCTTGCAGCTATAGCTGGCTTCTAATTGTTTATGTGCGCTGACCATTCGCTGATCCCAGTCATTCAGGCTGGGAGATTTCGTCGAACACTCTGCACTAAAAACCGACTTACCCAGGGCAGAGCCAAAGCAATAACCTGCTCTGTCGAAGGCCATATTCCGCAAATACCACGCGTCCTCACACAAGGCACTTGCAGTGCCCGCAGTGCAGGTAAGGGCTGCAGTTAGAACCAGTGCTTTCATCGTCATCTCCTTAAACAAGCGCGGGGCATGTGCCTGGCTTGAGGCAAATGGAACCACGCGCCACATGCCTGCGGTGTTATTGTATTTGCTGAAGATAGGCGCCATCGACCCAACCTGTGGCACAGGGCCCGTTATAGGGCTGGCCAAGGGCTTCGGGCCGCAAGAAGCATTCCGTCATGCCCAGTGTTGGGATGGCAACGGCGACGAAATCATTTTCACGATCAATGATATCAACGATGTCGCCGGGCTGTAGCATCCACCAGATCGGGGTTGCGGCCGAGGGGCGTGCCACGGCATAGACCGGCAGGCCCTCGAGGTGGCCAGATGTGTCAGCCACCCGTGCCACCCCTACCGTATTTACGCGCGGGATGATCTCATCCTGGGAAAAGAACGCGGCAATCGGGCCGCGGGTATCCTGGGCGCCCCACAGTGCCTCGGGGTCGGCGTAGATCGTTTCCGGCGCGCATAATTTCTGATCGACATGAGCGCGCCAATGCGGTGATTGCAGCCACATGCTGTACTCGCCGGTCGCTGCAAGCGTTTCCTCCATGTCGTCCCACGGCAGCGACGCATGCAGGGTTACGGGCTCTGCCAGGTCGGTGCTCCAGAACCCGATTTCCAGCCGCAACTGATCGTCCTCGGACCAGCTGAACCACGTTGTATTCGCATCGGCGATCAGCGGCGTGTCATAGTACATTTCGCCCGACGCCAACGCGTGACGTGTCAGAATATAGCTGTGATCCTTTGCGCAGACGGTAATCTGCTCGCGAAAGTCGGCGTTGTCCGTTGCACATTGAAACAGCACCTCGCCGCCGCAAACAGGTTGCGCGTTGGCTGTGCCGGACCACCCGGTCGCCATCATCATCATGACAGCCGCTGACAGAGTTCTTGGCAGCATCACAACAGCCCTTACTGCGCCGCTTCGATCAGTTCGATGAGCGAAGACAGGTCGCTGTTTACGCTGCCCGCGTCACAGGGAATATCAGCGATCAGCGCGCCGTCTTTCAGAACATTGACCCCGCCCATTTCGGTGGCATCTGCCGCGCGTTCGCTGCCCCACCAGACCTCATAGGCGTAGCCGCCACCACCATCAAAGGTCACGGACTCGCTCATGAAATTCCCCATGCCATTCCAGGGCGACGCGGTGATCGTGGCCATGTCCTGCAGGATCTCTTTTTCCACTGCGCCGTTGGATTTGAAGAACCCGTAGGCAGCCTTGGTGCCATCTGCCCAGACCGCGTTGCAGACCTCGACACCCCGCGTGCCGCCCTTCAGCGTGCAGGTGAACATTTCGGTGCCGTCAAGTTCGCAGAATTGCCCGGCCTGAAGCGCGCCTGCGCCAAACATCAGCGCAATCGAAAGGTATATCTGTTTCATATTGTGTCCTGTCTCGCGGAATGGGTTCAAAATTCAGGGTGTCTTGGGTGTCTCGGGCGCCGCTTTCCGCAGCCAATAGGCGCTGGCGGCTGCTCCGGCCAAAGCGACAGCAATGATAAGGAGCGCCAGAACTGGGCGGAAATAGACCCAAGCAATCGCTATCGTGGTGCCACCGACAACCAGCGTAAGAGCGACGCTGATCAACGAGGTAACAGAGGCCGTGATCCATCCCAGAAAAGGCAGAATGCTGGCAATCACGTCCACCACCCCGAACAGCGCCTTGAAGCCCAAAAACAGCAGGACCATGAGACCAATGCGCAACATCCAGGTTTTGAAGGTGTTGTTGGAAACTGCTGTCTGGAACATCTCGTCCGCGGTCTTCAGTCCTTCTTCCACCAAGTAGACCTTGCGTCCATTTTGGGCAGTGTAGGGCACCAACGTGTCGCCGCGCTGTACACCGACCACGCTTGCCTTCTCGATTTCAGACGCGTGATAGCTCACCCGGATATCACCAAGCTGCGGAGCCGTGACATCTGCACCAAAAACCACCTGCCCAGCGACCAGTTTCGCCGGTTGCTCCAACGAAAGAGCCCGCGCGACATCCTCCGCCTGCTGTGAGTCCAACAGCATTGGTGTTGAACCGCCCAGATCTGAAATCTCATCATCTACGGTAAAAGCACCAATTGTGCCCTCTGGCTGTCGGATCACTTTCGATGCGATTGGCATCGGCGGGTTCATATGCCCCTCGGGGACCCGAAACTCTGCTCCACTGGCTGGCGCATCCGTCCAATCCTGACGATAGGTGTATCGCGTGGTCTTTTCCTGCCCGCCACCTAGTTTTGTCTCCGTCTTGGTTTGCTCGTCTTCGATCCAGGCAAATTGCTCTACCTTGCGTTCAAGACGCACGGTTTGTGCAGACGCAACCACCCCCAGCGCCACATCCGCCAGCGGTACCTCAAGCGCAAGCGGGCCGCTTATATGCAGAAGGCGATCTTCGTTTTGCGGATCTATTGCCGTGTGGTCGACCGACACGACCTGGTTGGCCCCTTCGGCAAGCGCCCGAGCTGTACGCACGGCATTGCCTTCGTTCCAAAACAGAAAATACACAGCGATACCGATAAAGCTGATTCCAAGCCCGATGCCTTTGATGGCGTTTTTCAGCCGGGCAAACAGGCCAACTTGCGTTGTTTCCGTGAACTGAGACACGATTTAAACCTTTGAAATTTCTGGATACGCGGGTCAGGTGCTTTTGCCGAAACCCAAGGTTTTGATGACTTCGGCAACATCTGCCATGCTGGGCCCAACAGCTATCGGCGCATCGGGGACACCCAGCCAGTCGTTGATTTTCTGCGCCGTCACAAGATGGCGCCTGCTCGTCGTGTAACCATGGGACAGCGCAACACGATGCCGGTTCTGGGCAGCGCCTGTCACCACGCACAGCCGGTAGGTATAGCTGGCATGTAGCCGGTTGTTGCTACGTTCATTGCGCTTCAGATCAACATCGGCTTGCTTCACGTTTTCCAGCGTGATGGTGTCCTCGCGAGTGCCATGCAGCATTGTTTTTCGCAGGGTCAGCACGTCGGATGCGCGATCAAACACAACTTCTGTTTTGTGGTAGACCAGCCATAAAATACCTCCACCGATGCAAACAGCTCCAGCAGCAACGCCCCAGCCCGCAGTGTAACCGGCCACGGCTGCGCTCAGGCTGAACCCGACGACAACAAGAAGAATACTGCACAACACGGCCGAAATGACGCTGGTAGTCCCCCTCAGGATAAGGCGATCAGGTTCATTCAGGTGGATTTTCATTTGGCAAGGCTCAGGTTTCCAAAGGTTTTGTTGAATTTGGTAGCCTCTGTTCGGTTCGGGCGAACCCGAAGTCAGGTGAACAGGTTACTCGCTACTAACATTGCTTTGCGCGCAGGCGACGTCCGTCAGGTGCAAACGAGGCAGATAATTGCACCTGTCAGCGCCGACCTGCGCAGCAAACCAGTGGTTACAGAAGCTCAGCCTTGGTCGTGGAGGTCGAGGCCGTCCCCCGAGTACCTCTGCCGATGGTGGTGCCGCGCTCCTGAGTGTCTGCAGTGGATTCCGGCGCGCTTTGTTTTTCGGTGCCTTTGGCTTCCTGCGCAAAAGCAGGTGCGGATAGCGTCAGCGCAAGGGCAGAGAGAATAGTCATGAATTTCATGGTATTTTGCCTGTGTAACTCTTTCGCAAGCGCTGAATAGCCATCGGCCGCAGATACAAACATATGGATATTTCTCCATATTGCGGCTGGGGGAAATCTCTGCCTGTGGCCCAGGTGAAATTTCCTCAGCTGTATAAAACCGGCCTAAATAGAGCACATGGTCCACTACCTCAGCTGAAACACTGCACGTTCACTAGTCGCTTTCTCCATAGAAACGACGGCGGCAGCTGCGCTGTATGCAGTTCGCGTCGCACTCACGATCTAAGTGATTGCTTTAGTTAGCTTCTTTTGGACACGGGGGATCTCTGGTACAGGAAAGGCTCTATGAGGATGAGCTAATCTCTAGGTATACTCTCCGAGCACTCGCGTCAGCTTCGAGCAGCGAGCCTGCGCCATGCCCGTCACATGATCCACGCCTGGCGCGACGACTACAATCATCACTGCCCGCATTCGAGCCTCGACGGGCTCACCCCGAGGGAGTATCACCAACGGTCAGGAGAGGACCAAACCCTGAACAGAGCTAACTGAAAAACGCGGACTCTAAGGGGGGCACGGCAGAACATGTCAACATCGCCAGCGCGAAAGCGATACTAGAAGCTTCTGCGTATTTCTACTTCTGATATGTCGAACTACTCAGCGGGAATAGCTTTGACCATTTTGCTCAAGGTATCTGTCACAACCTGCGCCGAAGGGTCCGCCATAAGCCAACCTTCTGATCCAAACCTGTAAGTTTCAAAGTCGATCTGTACAAACCCGAAGGCGTCTTGCGTGACTCGATTGTATATAGCGCCAACCATCAGTTCGGCGCACCCCGATGGGCCGCAGGAAAGTCCGACGTAAATGTCACCAACGTGCTTGTTGTGCGGTAGATAGACAGTCTCATAGAAACGATCTGATAAAGCTTTTTGGATAATTTTTGCATCGTCGGAGGCAGCAATCGCTGACTGCACTGAATCCTGAGCGAGGATGTCAAAGACATTTCCATCGTCGAGCTTCCCTGTGGGGGTTGCAGGTTGGCGCCTTCTAGCAAGGGCAGCTTCTTTTTCGGCTTGCATATCCGCCTCTCGGATCTGAGCTTCTTCTTTCGCCGCTTCGGCGGTAGCGATGCGTTGTGCCTCTGCAGCACGGCGCTCAATGGTTTTCCAATCTTCTTCAGACACGGACTCAAAATCGACAGACGGCCCCGAAGTGACGGATACCCGCAATGGATCAATGTCGTCACTTCGGTATGGGAATATTTCGAAGGTACTCGGAATACCCTCTTCAGGAGTGATAGTCGTCACGACCCGAGATCCCTTGTAATGTACCTCGACATCCTCCGCAGCGGTACAGGCTCCAAACGGCTCTGACAAAACACCGTGATCAGATGCCTGAACCCAAAGCCAGCGATATGCTTCAACACATCCTTTGGGCAATAATGAGCCCGAAAAACGAATTAAGGCCAACGCTTCGCTTACCGCCACGATGCGTGCACTGTCAGGTACAAATGAGGGTATAAGTATACGCCCACCGATCCGTGGGGATCCGTTTTCAAAATCCACACGTGTTTGTCCGCGTTTATCCCGCGTACCGAGCTTTTGGACCTGCAGATCAGCCGAGCGGCCGAACCATAGGTATTCTACTTCGGGCAAATCTAGTACCGGTTGGCTTTCGTTCTCTGCATTTGTTGGCCCCGTCGCAGAGGATACGATCCGCCCAGTGTCTTGTGAAACCGCCCGCTCCATCGCTGCTTTACAGTCGCTAGTCCCATAAAACAAAGCCCCATCAGTGCAGGCTTCGCTGGCAAGAGCTTCGTCCATTGCCTTGTTTGTGGGCTCCGCTGTGTCGGAGGTATCCAGCTCAGCTTCCGCATTTGAAGTGTCGACGTTAGCTATCTCCTGCGATTGCTGAGCGTCTTTAACAGGTGCTGGACGAAGCGGTGACGTAAAACGCCCGAGGGCAATATAGATCAGAAAACCCTCGAGCCGGTCACTGTTGTCCTTATAAAGCGCAAGTCGATCATCTTCGATCTGTACATTTACACATTCCTCCTGAAGACAGATCTGGCGTGGACCATAAGAAACCGTCTCAAGCTCGCGTTTACCGCGTTCATTCAGCAGCGTTCCGGTCCCGTCAGGCCCTAATTCGACTGCAAAAATTCCAGTTCCCGGCCGGTCTACATAAACCGTCCCAGGGAGCATATTGGTCAAGTCACCAGTGAACGAAGCAGGGTTGTGGCGAATGAAACCCGGCCAAGCTCCGAAGATACGGGATGAACCATGCGGATCCTCCTGAAAGGGACGCCATGTGCCGTCATCTTGCAGATAGACCGTGGACCACCCGCTTCCGATGCCGTAGGCGCTTCCGCGTTTGCACACCTCTTCACCACTCGCTTCGAAGTCAAAACAAATGACATTTTGATCGGCGATGCGCCATGCAGCTTCTCCACGTCCTCCGCTGGCATAAGTGAACTTTGCAGTACCATTTGGTGAAAGGTACACAGACCAGATCGCATAGCTACCAACGGTCGCTCCTAGCAGCGTATGCCCCGACAGATCGGACAAGGGGGGCATAGGTTCTGAGTGGGCGGGTTCAGTGCCCTGCAAAAGAGCGGTGAAGATGAGAGCAGCGAGACTCGAACGAAACAACAAATTTGAGCGCAATAGTCTGCGGTAGAGTGTGTTCGTGAAAATGGACATCGTAATAATGCTGACTTGATATTTTTTGTTGGAGACGTCAGATGTGACAATCTCTGATCGTGCAGAACTCTTCATCCTAACAATCTCAGATGCAAGCAATCTGTACACGAACGGTCCTGACATTTGTTCTTAAAAGATCACCTTGACGCGAGGCGGCCTCGTTTCTTCTTTGTAGCCCGGAGGTGGTCATGATGCATGGTGCCTCCGCTAAGAGGCACTGTCCGAGGCTGTCATATCTTGTGCACATCAGCAAGAAATCCTGTACGAACGGGGGCTAGGCCATCGTTCAATCAGGATTTGAGATCTTTGCAAGCTTTAGAGCGGCAGCCTGATTGACTGAGCAGGCATGCCGGGTCGGCAAGGTTAGTTCTCTTAGCTAAAAACTCTTGACGGCCAAGACCCGGCTCCCGAGCTCCTGCCTCCGGCCACATCCTCTAGGGTCAGGACCCATTGTTTTCCCTTTAGCAGCATGATTCACGGCTCAAAAACGAGCGGTGATTATGTCTGATCTATTCTGGCTGACGGATGCGCAGATGGCGCGTCTTGAGCCCTTCTTTCCGAAGTCCCACGGTAAGCCGCGCGTCGATGATAGGCGTGTGTTGAGCGGGATTATCTTCATCAATCGCAATGGCTTACGCTGGCGCGATGCGCCTGCCGCCTATGGCCCCCACAAGACGCTCTACAATCGCTGGAAGCGGTGGAGCGACAAGGGCATCACCGTCAATGATCCGCACATCACTGGCGCGAAGCGACCGGTGCTGTGAGGCGGGTCGTTCTGTTGGCGGCGCGACCGGTGACGGGAAACTGGTCGCCATCCAGCCCGTACCAA